>Ga0207872_100295_pt1 | contig 35495 bp, 36 predicted proteins | sample Passage260B_FD_187372 | JGI IMG/M metagenome (GOLD analysis project Ga0207872, IMG submission 187372) | Cellulose adapted compost microbial communities from Newby Island Compost Facility, Milpitas, CA, USA - Passage2 60B (SPAdes) (version 2) ...
GAGAGCGAGCGCGAGTTCACGCTGACGATGCGGGTGAAGGACGAGTACAACCGCATCGGCGTGGGCGTGGTGACGCTGACGGTGCGAGAGCCCGGGGCGGAAAGGGTGGCGACGACCGTCGACGAGGAGGGCGGCTGCCAGACGACGGGTGGCGCGCCGCTGTCGTGGCTGGCGTCGCTCCTGGCGCTGGCCTGGCTCGCCCGCCGCCGTATCTGAGTGGCGTCGGAACCTCCACGGGAAGGGGCCGCCTCGGGGCGGCCCCTTTCTTTTGGGACTCCTGCGAGTCGCTTGCGGTGTCCGGCATGGCGACCGGGGTCCGCTCCGGGGGCCGCCGCCTCTTTTCGAGCTCCGGTGTCGGGGGGAGAGGGTATGAATCTCTCTCGAGACGGCGGTGACGCATGCGCATCGAGCGGCTGCACATCGAGGGATTCGGCCCCCTCCGCGACCTGCACCTGGAGTTCGCTCCTGGCCTGAACGTGCTGCTCGGGCCCAACGAGGCGGGTAAGAGCACCATCCACGCTTTCGTGCGCGCCATGCTCCACGGCCCGGGGCGCAAGGAGTCGCTGCCGCCCCCGCTGGCGGGCGGCCATCACGGCGGTTCCCTCACCCTGACGGACGGCGCGGAGATCCTGCGCATCGAGCGCAGCTTCTCCGGCAAGAAGCGCCTGCGCGTCCTCGACGGGGAGGGATCGGAACTCGGGGAGGCCGCGCTCGCCGCACGGCTTGGCAACGTCGACGCCGGTCTCTACCGCAGCGTCTTCGCCTTCGACCTCGACGACCTACAGGACCTGGGCTTCGAGTCGGACGAGATCGAACGCCGCCTCTTCGACGCGGGACTGGTCGGGGCGGGGCAGTCGCTGGTGGCGCTGCGCCGGGAGCTGGAGGAGGTCCGGGAGGCGCTGCTGCGCAAGAGGTCCGGGCCGATCCGCGAGCTGGCGAAGGAGATCGACGAGCTTCGTCGGGAGCTCGAGAACCGCGTCCGCCTGTCGCGCGCCCATGGCGACCTGATCCGCGAGGAGGAGGAGCTGGCTGGGCGGCTTCGCGCCGCACAGGAGGAGCGCGACCGCTTGCGCGCGGAGGAGAGGCGATGGGACCTCCTCCTCTCGCTCTGGCCGGACGAGGTGGAACGCCAGCGCCTCCTCGGGCGGCTGCAGGCTCTGCCTCCCGCCGCCGAGAGCGCCGCCGCGCTGGCCGAGCGCCTCTCCCGCGCCCGTCGGCTGGAAGAGCGGGTCGCCACGCTGGGGGAGGGACTCGCCCACCTCGACGCCGAGCGCGAGGCGGTGGTCGAGGCCCGGAAGGGCCTTGCAGTCGACGACCGCCTCCTCGCCCTCCAGACCGGCCTCGCCTCCACGCTGCGGGAGGTTCCGTTCCATGAGGAGGCCGTCGGTCGCATCGCGGCGCTCGAGCGATCGATCCGCGAGCGGGAGGAGCAGGCGGCGAGGCTGGCCTCGAGTCTCGGGGCTGGTTGGACGGTGGAGCGGGCGCTCGGTGTCGATCGCGGCCTGGAGCGCCGGGAAGCCCTGGAGCGGCTCGCGCGACGCATGGCCGAGGCCGAGAGCGATCTTCGGGCGGCGGAGGATCGCGAGGAGAGGAATCGCGCGGCGCTCGAGCGCTGCGCGCGCGAGGTGGAGCTGGCCGAGGCGGCGCTGCGCGACCTCGGCGCGGTCCCGTCTGCCGAGGAGCTCCAGCGCCGGGCCGCGGCGCTCGCCGAGATCCGAACCGCCCTCTTGCAGCGCACGACGCCGGTCTCCCCCGCCGGTTTCCTGGCCCTGGCGGGCCTGGCGGCTGTGGCCGCGCTCCTCTGCCTCCTCCTCGGCGACTGGATGGCGGCGGGGGTAGCGGCCGGAGCGGCCGCGGCCTTCCTGGGGCTGGGCCTGCGGGCGCGCTCCGGCGGCCGCGGCAGGGAAGTCGAGGCGGCTCGCGTTCTTCTCGGGCTGCCCCCAGCAGCCGGGCCGGCGGCGGTGGAAGCGGCGGCCGCCGAGCTGGAACGGGCGCGCGCCGCCCGGCAGCGATGGGAGGAGCTTTCGCGCCGGCTGGAGGATGCGCGGGCCCGGGAGGGTGTCGAGCGCGTGGGATGGGAGGCGGCGCGCGCGCGGGTCGAGGAGGCGCACGGACGCCTGCAGGCGCTTCGGGACGAGTGGGCCGCCCGGACCGCCGACCTGGGGGCGGAACTCTCCCCGGGGGCGGCACGGGAGCGGCTCGACCGGCTGGAGCAGATCGCGGCGCTCCGGCAGGGCGCGGATCAGGACCGCGCGGAGCGGGACGAACTCGGCCGGCGCCTCGCCGCCTGGAGCGCCCGGGCGCGCGACCTCCTCGAAGCGGCGGGCGTTCCCGCCTCCGGGGCGGATTTCGGCGCCCTCCGCGCCGGGCTCGCGGTCCTGGAGCAGCGCGTGGCGGAGGAGGCGCGGCGAGCGAACCGGCTCCGCGAGCTCGAGCAGCGCCTGCAGCAGCTGGAGCGCCAGCGCGAGCGGGACCGCTTTGCGGTGGAGGCGGCGCGCGCCGAGCGCGAGAGGTTGTTGGCGGAGGCGGGCGCGCGCGAGGTGGAAGACCTCGCCCGGTTCCTGGACTGGCAGCAGGAGCGTGAGGAAGCCGAGCGGGCGCTCGCCCGGATCGAGGCCACCTTCGCCGAGCGGCTCGGCCGCGGGGACGAGGCGGAGCGGATCCGCCAGGCCCTCGCCACGGGGCGCCGGGAGGAGTGGGAAGCGGCGGTCGAACGAGTTCGCGAGGCGCTCGATCGCGTCGACGCGCGCATCCAGGAGCTTCAGGCCGAGCTCGCCCGCGTGCGGCAGAGGCGAGCCGACCTCGAGGCCTCGACCGCCATCCCGGAGCTCGCCGAGCGGCTGCGCCGGAAGGAGGCGGAGTGGGGCGCGATGATCCAGCGGTACCGGAGGGCGGCCCTGCTCGAAAGGCTGCTCGATGCCGCGCTGGAGGAGCTCCACGAGGCGCGCCAGCCCGCCGTCCTTCGCAGCGCGTCGGCCTCCTTCGAGCGGATCACCGGCGGACGCTACGCGCGCATCCGGCAGATGCGCGAGCAGAAGCAGGTGGAGGTGGTGCTCCCCCACGGCGCCGCCGTCGCCGCGTCCTCGCTTTCGCGCGGCACGCGCGAGCAGCTCTACCTCTGCCTGCGCCTGGGGCTGGCCGACGCCTTCGCGGAGCAGGGCGTTTGCCTGCCCATCCTCATGGACGACGTGCTGGTCAACTTCGATCCCCACCGCGCTCGCGCCACCGCCGAGGTCCTCGGCGAGGCAGCCTCGAGGCACCAGATCCTCCTCTTCACCTGCCATCCGTCCACGGCGCAGCTCCTGGAGGAGGTGGCCGGGGCGGTTCGCCTGGAGCTCGGCAGCGGGGGCGACGCGCGCGTCGAGCCGGTCGAGGGCGCGATCCGGCCGAGGCTCGTCGGGGCGGAACGTTGACCCTTGCACGGCCTTTCACATCCCATTAGTTTGCGCGCGGTCATGGTCTCGAAACGCCCCAGCGTCGAAGGAGGCTCAGGTCCGCGTCATGACGCCTCCCACCTCTCAGCCGGACGCCATCCACGATCTGCGGGCGACCTGGTCGACGCTCAGCGTCGATGACCGGGTGAAGGCCTTCGAGCGCCTTCCCCGCGACGCCGCGGCCATCTTTTTCCAGGAGCTTTCCTCGCACGAGCAGGCGGAGCTCGTGCTGGCCATGCCCGAGGGCGAGAGGTACCTCTGGCTGCGCCTTCTCGCGCCGGATGACGCCGCCGACCTCTTGCAGGAGGTGGAGCCGGAGCAGCGGCAGGAGCTCCTCCAGCTCCTCGACCCGAGCACCCAGAAGGAAGTGAGCGCCCTGCTCGCCTACCAGGAGGACGAGGCGGGTGGTCTCATGAGCCCGCGCTTCGCGCGCGTCCGCCCCGACATGACGGTCGAGGAGGCCATCGCCTACCTGCGGCGGCAATCGAAGCACCTGGAAACCATCTACTACGTCTACGTCCTCGACTCGCAGCAGCGGCTGCTCGGCGTGGTCTCGTTCCGGGAACTCCTGAGCGCGCCGGCAGGCCGGCCCATCAGCAGCATCATGCACGAGGACGTGGTGGCGGTGCCCGAGAGCCTCGACCAGGAGGCGGTGGCGCAGCTCTTCCGCCAGCACGGCTTCCTCGCACTGCCGGTGGTCGACGATCAGGGGCGGGTGCAGGGCATCGTCACCTCGGACGACATCGTGGACGTGCTCCAGGAGGAGGCCACCGAGGACATCCAGAAGATCGGCGGCATGGAGGCCCTGGGCACGCCCTACCTGCGGACCTCTCTCCTCGAGATGGTCCGGAAGAGGGGAGGGTGGCTGACCTTCCTCTTCTTCGGCGGAACCCTCACCGCCACCGCCATGGGCTACTTCGAGAAGGAGCTCTCGCGGGCCGTGGTGCTGGCGCTCTTTTTGCCGCTCATCATCGCGAGCGGCGGCAATGCCGGAGCGCAGGCGACCACGCTCGTGATCCGCGCCATGGCCCTGGCCGAGGTCCACATGAGCGACTGGTGGAGGGTGGTCCGCAAGGAATTCGTCTCGGGGCTCGCGCTCGGCTGCCTGCTCGCCCTGGTCGCCATCGTGTGGGTGGTCGTCTGGGAACTCGTCCTGGGCCTGTACGGCGAGCATTACCTGCGCGTGGCCTTGAGCGTCGCGCTCAGTCTCGTGGGCGTGGTGACCTGGGGAACGCTCGCGGGCTCGACCCTGCCCTTCCTGCTGCGCAAGCTCGGCCTCGACCCGGCGAGCGCGTCGGCCCCCTTCGTGGCCACGCTCGTCGACGTGGTCGGCGTGGTGATCTACTTCACCGTGGCCCGGCTCGTGCTCTCCGGCACGCTGCTCTGACGACGGCTGCATTTGGGGCCCATCGTCGCCACCGTGATCCGAGGCATCCCAGCGCGGACATGAAATGGCGACAGAGTTTCGAGCGCCCGAGATAGAAATCCCCGAACTCCTTCCCGTCCTGCCGATCCGGGGCGCGGTCATCTTTCCACTCTCCGTGGTCCCGGTCTCGGTCGGTCAGCCGCAGTCGATCCGCATGGTCGAGGAGGTGATGCAGAGGGATCGGCTGATCGCCGTCGTCGCACAGCAAAACGAGGAGGCCATCCCCCCGAGCGTCGAGGACCTCTATCGAGTCGGGACCGCCTCGATCATCCGCCAGTTCTACCGGACGGAGATGGGGAACCTGCAGCTCATCCTCCAGGGGCTGCAGCGGGTGCAGGTGGAGGAGTACGTCAGCCGCGATCCCTACCCCGTCGCGCGCGTCCGCGTCCTCGACGAGCCCCTCGGCGAGGATCTCACCGTCCAGGCTCTCGCCCGCGCGGCCAAGGAGTGCTTCCGCCGTCTCGCGGAGCTGACCCCCGAGCTCCCCGAGGAGCTGGCCAACGCCATCCGCTCCTTCGACGAGCCGCTCCAGCTCTCCTACCTCTTGGCCACCACCGTGCCGCTGCCGACCAAGGACCGGCAGTCGCTTCTCGAGGCGGAAACGGTGGAGGAGCGGTTCCGCCGCTTCGTCCAGTGCGCCCAGCACGAGATCGCCATCCGCGAGCTCGAGCAGAAGATCGCGGAGGAAACGCAGGTCCGAATCTCCGAGTCGCAGAAGGAGTACGTGCTCCGCGAGCGGCTCCGCGCCATCCAGGAGGAGCTGGGGCAGTCGGAGCAGGGGGAGATCCGCGAGATCCGCGAGAAGCTCGAGGAGCTCCCGTTGCCCGACGAGGTCCGCGAGGAGGCCGAGCGCGAGCTCTCGCGCTTGGAGCGAATCCCGGACATCTCGCCCGAGCACGGGATGATCCGCAGCTGGCTCGAGTGGATCCTCGCCATGCCCTGGGGGAAGGAGAGCGGCGGCCCCATCGATCTGGAGAAGGCAAGGCAGGCGCTCGACGAGGATCACTACGACCTCGACGAGGTCAAGGAGCGCATCGTCGATTACCTCGCGGTCAAGAAGCTTCGCAGCGAGCGTGGCGTGGACCGCGTGGAGGAGAGGGGACGGAAGTTCCGCGGCGAGCCGCTGCTCTGCTTCGTGGGGCCTCCCGGCACCGGGAAGACCTCGCTCGGCCAGTCGATCGCACGCGCCCTCGGCCGGAAATTCGTGCGCATGAGCCTGGGCGGCATCCACGACGAGGCCGAGATCCGCGGGCACCGGCGTACCTACATCGGCGCGATGCCCGGGCGCATCGTGCAGGCACTGCGCCGCACGGGCGTCAGCGATCCGATCTTCATGCTCGACGAGGTGGACAAGCTCGGCGTGGGATTCCACGGCGATCCGGCGGCGGCGCTGCTCGAGGTCCTCGACCCCGCGCAGAACCACGCCTTCGTCGACACCTACCTCAACGTGCCCTTCGACCTTTCGCGCGTCTTCTTCATCTGCACCGCCAACACGATCGACAGCATCCCCCCTGCGCTCCTCGACCGCATGGAGGTGATCCGGCTCTCCGGCTACACGGACGACGAGAAGCTCCACATCGCGCGTCAGTACCTCTTGCCGTTGGAGCTGCGCGGACACGGGCTGCAACCCGGGGAGCTCGAGATCGACGACGCCGCCATCCGCCACATCATCCGCGAGTACACCCGCGAGGCGGGCGTGCGGAACCTCGACCGCGAGATCGCCACCATCGTGCGCAAGGCGGCGCGCAAGATCGGCGAGGGCGCGACGACCCCGATCCGCGTGGGTCCGGACGACCTGCACGCGTACCTCGGCCACCCGAAGTTCTTCGACGAGGTGGCCGAGCGCATCGACCGCCCCGGCGTGGTGACCGCGCTGGCGTGGACGCCGACGGGAGGCGAGATCCTCTTCGTGGAGGCGGCCATGATGCCGGCCAAGAAGGAGGAGCTGATCCTCACCGGCATGCTCGGTAACGTGATGCGCGAGTCGGCGCAGGCCGCGCTCTCGCTCGTCCGCTCCACGGCTCCCGCCCTCGGGGTGAACCCCCGCGAACTCACCGGAAAGGCGGTGCACCTGCACGTGCCCGCGGGCGCGATCCCCAAGGACGGTCCTTCCGCGGGGCTGGCGATGTATCTGGCCCTCGTCTCGCTGGTCACGCGGCAGCCGGTCCGCGCCCGCGTCGGCGTGACCGGGGAGATCACCCTGCGTGGCAAGGTGCTTCCCGTGGGGGGCATTCGAGACAAGGTGCTGGCGGCCTACCGCGGGGGCCTCCGCTCCATCGTCCTGCCGCGGCACAACGAGGCCAACCTCGAGGACGTCACGCCCGAGGTGCGGGAGGCGATGGAATTCCATCTGGTGGACTCGGTGGAGGAGGCCCTTCCGCATGTCTTCGAAGCCAGCCTGCTCCGCCGGGCGATCGAGATCCCTGTCTCGCCCCTGGTCATGTAGGCGCCGTTTGCGTCGCGGATGCGCTTCGGGTTAGCGTCTGCACATGCGACGCATCGGATGTCTCGCGCTGGTGCTTCTGGGGGCGTGTGCCTCCGGCGGCTCGAACGATCCGCAGGGGCCCGATACGGTGGTCCTCTGCGGCCGCGCTTCGAGCGGCCCGGAGGAGCAGGGCTCGACGGGGCCCTACACGGTGGTGGCCTTCGACCGCGTCCGCATCTCCAGCCTGCAGGAGGAGGAGAACTTCCAGAATGCGCGGACCCGGATCGACGTCGGTTGCGGCCCCTTCGAGCGGGCGACCCTCGTCGTCGAGCTGGAATCCCCCTGCTATCCGTTCTCGAAGTGGCGGGAGCCCGGCGCCATCCCGCCCGGGCACCTGTGGCCGGCCGAGTGCGACGCCTTCGACCGCACCTTCACCTTTCAGCTCCTCCCGCGGCGCGAGGGCGAGCCGAAGCTCGAGCTGGTGCGCGCGATCACGCCCTTCGGCGGGCCGATGCAGTTCGAGGTGGACGTCACCGACGTGGCCAATGGGCTTCCCGGCGAACACGAGCTCGAGGTCCACATCGGCACCTGGCCGGATCCGAGCGGGCAGGTGACGGGAGCGCGGGGGAGCTGGTTCGTCTCGGCGCACCTGGAGATGGTGCCGGGCGAGCCGCCGCGGAAGGTCCGCGCCGTCGTCCCCCTCTTCTTCGAGAACTGGAGCGGTCCCGGAGAGGAGCTGCGCTTCGACTACGAATTCGAGATCCCCGAGGGGACGAGGAAGGGCAGGATCGAGTACCGCGCCACCGGGCACGGGGGCGGGGAGCCCATCGCGGGTTGCATCGGTCCGGCGGAGGAGTTCTGCAACCGCGTCCACGAGGTCTGGGTGGGGGACCGGATGGCCGGGTACTTCGCGCCGTGGGTGAGCTGCGCGGACAACTGCACGGTGGTCGAGGACGACCCCGACACTCCCTTCGCCTACTGCGCCGAAAACCCCTGTGCCGGCCACGGCAGCGCTCGCGCGCCCCGGGCCAACTGGTGCCCGGGTCGGGTGACGGAGCCCATCGTGATCGAGCACCCCTTCCTGAACCTTCCCGGTCCGCAGACGGCCTCGTGGGTCGTCGACCGCATGGGCGCCGGGATCTGGACGGTCTCGGCGGTCTACTACGCCTACGAGTGATCGGCCGGGTCGCCGCCGAGCGCCCGCGCCTGGCGCGCGAGCCGGCCGGCCAGGTGGCGGCAGACCAGGTCGCAAAGCTCCACCACCGAGTCGTCGGCGATGGAGTAGTAGGCCGTATTTCCCTCCTGCCGCCGGCGGAGGAGCCCCGCGTCCTGGAGCCTGCGGAGGTGTTTGCTCACGTTCGGCTGCGAGGTCTGTAGCTCGCCCGCCAGCTCCATCACCGAGCGCTCTCGCCGGAGCAGTAGCTGCAGGATCCGGAGTCTCAGCGGCTCGCCCAGCACCCGGAATCGATCGGCGACCAGATTCAGCGCCTCGGCGTCGAGGCCTTGGAGGAAGGATCGCTCTTTGCCCATCGCGGTCATCTTGACTGAATCGCTATGTAGCTATATAGGCATCCGCCGAAAAGGAGGCGCTCGATGGATGGTATCCTCGTTCCCCTCGTCGGTGGGGTGACGATCGGCCTGGCTTCGTCCTTTCTCCTGCTCGCGACCGGCAAGATCGCGGGGATCAGCGGGATCTTCGCCGGGACCTTCCTCGGCGGAGGCGAGCGGGCCTGGAGGGCGGCCTTCGTCGCGGGGCTCGTCGCCAGCGGTCTGCTCCTCGCCTGGTGGAGGCCCGGAGCGGTCGGGGAGGGGCTCGAGGCGCCCGCCTCTGTGGTCGCTGCGGCGGGGCTTCTGGTCGGCTTCGGCTCGCGCCTCGGCTGCGGCTGTACCAGCGGCCACGGCATCTGCGGCATCGGCCGGCTCTCGCCTCGCTCGCTGGTGGCCACCGCGACCTTCATGACCACCGCCGCTCTCACCGTCTTCGTCGTCCGGCACGTCCTCGGAGGTCTCTGATGCACGTCCTTTCCGGTCTCGTCGCAGGTCTTCTCTTCGGACTGGGACTCGGGCTGGGCGGGATGACCGACCCCCGAAACGTCCTCGGCTTTCTCGACTTCGCGGGCGACTGGAACCCGAGCCTCCTCTGGGTGATGGGCGGCGGAGTCGGCGTCTTCGCCGCGCTCTTTCCCGCGATCCGCCGCCGGTCGGGACCGCTGTTCGCGCCTGCCTTCGACCTGCCGGCGATGCGGCGGATCGACCGGGAGCTTCTCGCGGGCTCGGCGATCTTCGGCGTGGGTTGGGGGCTGCTCGGCCTCTGCCCCGGTCCGGCCATCGTCAACGCCCTCGTGGGCGGGTGGAAGGTCCTCCTCTTCCTCGCGGCAATGGCTGCGGGGATGGGCTTTCACGCCCTTTGGCAGCGCCGGCGCCTCGGCGAGGACGCTCCCTGCGAACATCTCGGCCCGGACGCCTGAATTCAGGCGAGCGCCGTCAGCTCCGCGACCTCCTCGGGCGAGAGCCCCAAGTCGGCGGCGGCCACGTTTTCCTCCAGGTGCGCCATGGAGCTCGTGCCGGGGATCGGCAGCATCACGGGCGAGAGGGCGAGCAGCCACGCCAGCGCGACCTGGCCTCTCGTGGCGCCGTGGCGCTGGGCGATCGCGTCGACCGCGCGAACGTCGACGCCGTCGAGGCCGAGCGGTCGCCATGGGATGAAGGCGATCCGGCGCTTTTCGCACCAGCCCAGCACGTCCATCGAGCTCCGATCGCCCAGGTTGAAGCGGTTCTGCACCGAGGCGATCGGGACGATCCGGAGGGCGCGTTCGAGCTGGTCGACGTCGAAATTGCTGACGCCGACGAGGCAGATCTTCCCTTCGTCGCGAAGCCGCGCCAGCTCCTCGAGGGAGCGCTCGAGAGGCACCTTCGGATCGGGCGCGTGGAACTGGTAGAGGTCGATGCGGTTCAGCCGCAAGCGTCGGAGGCTGCCTTCGCAAGCGCGGCGCAGGTGGGCGGGATCGCCGTGGGGCTCCCATTGCCCCGGCCCGGGCCGGAGCAGCCCGCCCTTGGTGGCGATGACGAGGTCAGGAGGGTAGGGGTACAGGGCCTCCGCGATCAGCTCCTCCGAGACCTCCGGGCCGTACGAGTCGGCGGTGTCGATGAAGTTCACGCCGAGCTCGACCGCGCGACGGAGCACGCGGAGCGCTTCCGCCCGATTCCTGGGCTCGCCCCATATGCCATCGCCGGTGAGGCGCATCGCGCCGAAGCCCAGGCGATGGACTTTCAATTCGCCTCCGAGAGTGAACGTCTTCGCGTTCTCGATTCCCATCGCTCCCTCCGATTCGGGCGACTCGCGGATCTCGTCGGCGATCTCGAAGCGGCGGGGCGAGTCGCGTGATCGTAGATCTGTGACGCGAGGACGAGGACGTCCACCTGTCGGGTTTCCCAGTTCGGCCGGACGGTCTGCCTTCTAGGTGGATTCCTCGGCGACCTCCGCGGAAAGGAGGCGGAGGTCGAGTCCACCGATCAGGGTTCTTCCCGTCGGCCGGACCTCGATGAGGTACTCGCCGCCGTCGGAGTCGAACTCCAGCGAGCGGCCCGTGGCGGAGGCCACGGTCTCCTCGCCGCGCTTCACCTCGAGGGTGGCGTCGTCGCGATCGACGTCCATGTGGAGCCGCCACCGGCCGGCCGGGATCTCGAGGAAGGTCTGCCCCGTGGCTCCCTGGGCGAGACGGGCGACCAGGCGCTCCTGGTCGTCCAGGTATGCGGCGAAGGTCCCCTCGGTGCTGGCGAGAAACCAGCCGGGCACGTGGATGCTCCCTTCGCTTTGGCGGATGCCGACCTTTTCGCTGTCCTTGCGGAAGAACATCTTCGAGAGGACCGTGTGGAAGACCCCCCTCGCCTCGTAGCCGCGGGGGATCCTGCCTTCCACGATCACGAGCTGGTAGTCGCGCCGGAAGCCGGGATGGCGGAGGAGCTCGCGGTCGCCGCGGAAACACCCGCGCGTGCTTCCCCACGGACCGCAGAGGATCACGATGTCGGGGCGCCGCGAGTAGACGTACTCGCCGTTGCCGAACTCGTGGGCGAAATGGCCGTGTCCCACGTTCGCCGGCGGATGCCGGGCGAGCCAGCGATCGTTGAGCCCCAGCATGTCGATCGCCGGGAGCCGGGACCAGTAGGGCGGGCAACCGGCGGAGTTGACGGCGACCAGCGGTTGCACCTTCTCGAAGGCCGCGCGCAGCACCAGACCGACGGGCTCGCCTGCCCAGTTCCACTTTTCCTTCCGCGCTCGTTCGTTCTCCGGGTCGACGATCTGCGTGAAGACCAGCAGCCCGAGGCAGGCGAGGGTCGTGCCGATGGCAACGAGGGTCCAGCGCCGATCGCGCGCCGCGGCCCAGGCGAGCCCCTCCGTCGCCAGGAAGGCGAGGAGGACGGCGATGGGCACGATGTGCCGGCGACCGGGGAAGATCTCGCCGCCGATGAAGCTGAGATAGGCGGACCACGCCAAGAGCGGCAGGCCCAGGAGAAGGAGGCGGCGCCGACGCTGCGGATCGCCGACGGCGGCGAAGGCGAGGATTCCGAGGAGGCTGAGACCGGAGAGGTAGAGGAAGCCGCTTCCCGTGTACGCAAGGCCGCCGATGAGCCGTGTGGAGGTGAAGGCCACCTTCACCCGCGCCGGGTTGGGGACGTAGTCGCCGTAATAGACGAGGCGGAAGCCGAGCTGCCCCAGGTAGGTGGCGGCCGGAAGCAGACAGAGGCGAAGCGCGAGCGCGAGCGATTCCCGCGAGAGGCCCCGGCCGAGCGCGATCGCGGCCGCCGCCGTGGCGGTGTAGATGGGGCCGTCCGGGCGCGTCAGGCAGAGCAAGGCGAGCGGGATGGAGGCGGGCAAGACGCGCCGGGGCCCGTCGGGCTGGACGAGAGGCAGGGCGAGCGCGAGCGCCCAGGCGAGAAGGCCCGCCACGAAGGGCTGCTCCAGGCCGCCGACCAGCCAGACGGCCAGGGGCCCCGAAAGCGCCATCGCCGCGACGCCGGCCGCCGCCGGAAGGGCCGCGCGGGGGAAAGGCAGCGTTTCGCTCTGGAACGCGTGGCGCTGGCTCCAGGCGAGGGCGAGGATGGCCGCGCCCATGCCCAGAAAGCCCAGCAGCCGCACGGCGAGGATCCAGTCCATCCCGAGGAGGTGGAGGAGGGCGGCGGCGAGGACCCAGAGGAGGTTGGAATAGCCTTCGACGCGCTCGCCATCGGTCCAGGTCAGACCCTTTCCCTCCACCAGGCGCTCCGAGTAGCGGAGGGAGATCTGCGCGTCGTCCGCGAGGAAGGGGAGGAAGGTGGTCGCGTGCAGCGCGAGGCCGACGATCCCCAGGGCGGCCAGCGCGAGCCAGGACCAGGCGCGGATTTTCATCTGCATCGGGCGCAGAATGGAGGTTTCCCCGGGGCTGCTCCAGAGGCGCGACGCAGGGTCGAGAGGCGCATCGGAGGGTCGGAGGTATCGCATGGCGGAGGAGAAACAGGGTTTGAGCCGACGGGAGATCCTCGCCGCGGGTCTGGCCGCTTCCGCGGCCGCGTTCGCCGGCGCCTCGATCGCGGGGAGCGGGGAGCGGAAGGCCGAGAGGACGCCGCGCATGCCGCTCGCCTACGTTCCCCACGGCGGCGGGCCGTGGCCCTTCGTGGACATCGGTTTCGGCGACCGGGCGGAGCTCGACGATCTCGCGCGCTACCTGAAGGAGCTGGGGAATCTTCCTCCCGTCCGGCCGCGCGCCCTGCTCGTGGTTTCGGCGCACTGGGAGGAGCAGGTCCCCACGGTGATGACCGCCGCGCGGCCGCCGATGTTCTACGACTACTACGGCTTTCCGCCGGAATCGTACGAGATCCAGTGGCCGGCGCCCGGCGACCCCGAACTCGCCTCGCGGGTCCGCGAGCTGCTCGCCGAGGCGGGTCTTCCCACCGCGAGCGATCCGCGCCGGGGCTTCGATCACGGCACCTTCGTCCCGCTGAAGCTGACGTATCCCGATGCCGACGTCCCCACCATCCAGCTCTCGCTGGTGCGGGGGCTCGATCCGCGCCTGCACCTGGAGATCGGCCGGGCGCTCGCACCGCTGCGCGACGAGGGCGTCTTCATCGTCGGCAGTGGGATGAGCTACCACAACCTGCGCGCCGGCTTCGGGCCGCGCATGCGCCCGGTCGCGGAGGCCTTCGACGCCTGGCTGCGCGACGTGGCGACGGCGGAGCCGGAGCGCCGCGATCGCGGATTGCTCGAGTGGGAGCGGGCGCCGATGGCGCGCGCGGCGCACCCTCGCGAGGAGCATCTCATCCCGTTGATGGTGATCGCCGGCGCGGCCGGTGACGACGTCGGCCGCGTGGCCTGGAACGGAACCTTCGCCGGCATCCGGCTGTCGGCCTATCACTTCGGCTGATCGGGGTGGCGTTCTGCTGGTTTCGTGGCAAACTGGGCCCTCACCCCGAACGGAGCCCGGATGAGTCGCCACGAAGCCCACGCGCGCGCCGAGGCGCGCGCGCCTGTATCCGATCCTTCGCTCGCGCCTTACCGGGAGGTCACCGTCGCCTCCCTGGTCCTCGGGATCCTGGTCGGAATCGTCCTCACGGCGAGCATGACCTACGCCGGCCTGCTCATCGGCTTCGTCGTCCCGGCGTCGGCCATCGCCGCCATCCTCGGCTGGGGGTTGCTTCGGGGCGTGATGCGGCGGGGGACGATCGTCGAGAACAACGTCAACCAGACGGTCGCCTCGGCGGTGAACAACACAGCCGCCGGCGTGATCTTCACCTTTCCCGCGCTCTTCTTGATGGAGGGCGTTTCCTACAATCCGTGGGCGATCGCGGTCGCCGCGGTTTCCGGCGCCTTCCTCGGAACGCTCTTCATCATCCCGCTGCGCAAGCAGATGATCGAGCTGGAGCGTCTCCGCTTCCCCTCGGGGATCGCCGTCGCCGAGATCCTCCGCACCCCGGGCGCCTCTTCGAAAAAATCCCTCTATCTCCTCGGCGCTTCCGTCGTCGCCTTCGTCGTGGGCTTTCTCACCAACTCGGGGGCGATCCCCGAGGCGGTGGATCTGGGCACGCCCCTGGGCTTGCCGGCCTACGTGCCGAACGTCTGGGCGATCTCGCTCCTCTCCATCGGCGCGGGTTTTCTCTCCGGTCGGGCGGGCCTGGTCGTGCTGGCCGGAGGTGTTCTCGCCAACTGGGTGCTCGCTCCGCTGGTGGTCTCGTTGGGCTGGGTGCCGCCGGCGCCGGAGGGGGTGGAGAATCCCGACGCGGTTCTGGCGGGGACGATCTTCAAGGAGATGATCCGCCCGCTGGGCATCGGGCTTCTCGTCGGTGGCGCCGTCGCCGGCGTGGCGCTCGCCGCCCCGATGATCCGCGCCGCCTTCGCCTCGTTGAAGAGCGCCGGGCCGGGGAAGGGCAACGACGAGCTGCCCATCGGGTGGATGTACGGCGCCACGCTCGGCTCGCTGGTGCTCCTCTTCGCCGCCGCTTATCTGGGCGCGCCCGAGGTCGGCTTGTTCCGCGCCACCCTCACCGCCGTCTTCGGAACGCTGTGGATGTGGCTCGCCGGGGTGATCGTTTCCCAGTGCACCGGCATGACCGACTGGAGCCCCGTCTCCGGGCTATCGCTCTTGGCGGTCACGGTGGTCCTGGTGATCTCGGGCGGGAGCGTCGGCCTGGCGGTGATGATCGGGGCCGCGGTCTGCGTGGCGATCGGCCAGGGCGCCGACATGATGACCGACCTCAAGACGGGTCATCTGGTGGGCTCCAGGCCGGTTCTCCAACAGGCGGTGCAGCTCGCGGTGGGCTGGATCGGGCCGATCGTCTCGGTGCTGACGGTCTACCTGATCTGGGAGACCATGGGCTTCGGGCCGGGGACGAGCATCCCGGCCACCCAGGCCGTGGCGCTGCAGCAGACCATCCAGGCGATCCAGGGCGGTGACGTGCCGGTGGACAAGTACGCCGTGGGTGCGCTGGTCGGCGCCTTGCTCACCTTCGGAGCCGGCGGTGGACTCGGCGTCCTCGTCGGCCTTTCGATGTACTTGCCGATCGACTACGTGCTGCCCTACGGGCTGGGCTGCCTCCTGGCGATGGCCGTGCAGCGGCGGCCCGAGGGCAAGGCCTTCACCGCCAACGTCGGCATCCCGATCGCGGCCGGCTTCCTGGTCGGCGACTCGCTGGCCGGCGTGATCTTCTCTCTGATCCGGCTCTTCGGGGGATGAGCGATGCGCCTTCGTGCTCACGTGCTCCTGAGCCTCGGAACGATCCTCGCCACGCTCGGCGGCGCCCGCCTCCCGGTGGTGGAGTGGAGCCTCGTCGCGGTGGGGGCGGCGGTCCTCGTGGCGGGCGGCGTCCTGCATCGGCTCGATGCGCGAAAGCAGCGGGAGGCCGGTGCGAGTTCGAGCGGGACGAGCGCGGCAGCGGAGGTCGAGATGCTTCGCGCCGTATCCGCGGAGGTCGAGCGGCTCTGCGAGGAGGCGCCCGCGCTCTCTCTGGAGGATCTGGCCGATCGCCTCGCGGCGCTGGAGACCAGGACGATGGGTCCGCTCGGCGAATCGATCCCCCACCGCATCGCCGCGATGGGCGGGGAGCGCTTCGCGGAGGTCTTCGGGGACTACGCCGCGGGTGAGAGGCTCGTGCACCGCGCCTGGTCGGCGGCGGCCGACGGCCACCGTCCGGAGGCGCTGCGCGCGCTCGAGGCGGGTGCGCGTCGAATCCGCGCAGCCTTGGCGGCGCTCGACGCGACAGCCTGGCCGCAGCAGCGGTGATTCGGCACCCGGCCGCGTTCAGAGGAGGCGACGGATGAACCGGGGGGAGGGAAGGCCGGCGCTGGCGAATGCGCGGCAGAAGGCGGTGGGGGAGGAGTAGCCGAGGTACTCGGCGACGCTCTCGGTGGTCGCCTTGGCCGCGCCCATGAGCGCCAGCCCCGTCGAGAGCCGCCAGCGGCGGTAGAGCTCGCGCCAGGCCAGGGCGTCGAAGTGATACTTGCGTAGATACTGGCGCAGGTGACGCCGTAGGCTGCGCTCGGACCACCCGGAGAGATCTTCCAGGTCCACCATGCCCACCCGATCGCCGCGGTGCGAGAGCGCCCGGTCGATGATCCTCGCCAGCACCACCTCGTGCTCGGGAACCGCCTCCACGAAAGCGCTCTCCGGAGGCAGGTGGAGCGGAACGCCATGGCTGCGCAGCACGGCGAAGACGTCTCGTACCGCCTGGCGCAATTCGAGCGACGACCGGGTGCCGGCGATGGCCGCCGCCGCGCGCTGCAGCGCCTCCAGCCCCCGAGGCGAGATGCGAAGCGTCTCGAAGGAGGTGTCGATCGAGTGGCCGAAGTGGCCGGGCTCCCACTCCACCACGAGGCTGATCGCGCGGTCCTCCTCCCGAACGCCCCAGCAGTGCTTGCGCAGATCGAGAAGGCATTCGCCCCGCCGATGCCTGCGCGGTTCTCCTCGACGGCTCGCTCTGGTGCTGGGGGGCCAACGACTCCGGGAAGGTCGACTCGGGCGCCGGCGACCGGCCCACTCCCGTTCGCATCTCGCTCCCGACCGCGGTCGTGAGCGTCGCCGGATACAACCACCTCTGCGCGGCCCTGGCGAACGGGCAGGTCTACTGCTGGGGTGAGAATTCGTCCGGCCAGCTCGGCGACGGAACCACCACCAGCCGCAGCACGCCCGCCGTCGTCCCCGGACTGAACGACGTGGTGGCGGTGGACGCGGGCAACGCGCACACCTGCGCGCTCACCGAGCAAGGGACGGTGTACTGCTGGGGTAGCAACGCGAGCGGTCAACTCGGCACGCCCGGCGCGGCGAACTCCCCCACGCCGATCCAGGTCCCCGGCATCACCGGTGCTCAGGCCCTCGCAGCCGGATTCGACTTCAGCTGCGCGGTCCTCGACGACGCCACGCTCCGCTGCTGGGGTGGAAACGCCTTCGGCCAGCTCGGAAGCGGCGCAGCTTCCGCTGGGGAACCGCCCGTGGATCCGGGCTTGACGGGCGCGGTCTCGGTCGCGACCGGCTTCTATCACACCTGCGTGGCGCTCTCGACCGGCCCCGTCCAATGCTGGGGCTACAACCAGACGGGGCAGCTCGGCGCGGCGGCCACGCCGCCCGAGTTCTGGTCGTACACCCCGATCACGGTCCCGGGGGTCACGAACGCGACGAAGTTGGGCAGCGGATTCGGCCATACCTGCGCCCTCCTGCAGAACGACACGGTGACCTGCTGGGGCTCCAACCTCTTCGGAGAGCTGGGCAAGGGCGATTTCGGCGACATCAACGTGGGCCCGACGGACCTCTCCCTTTCGAACGTCACGGATATCGCGGTGGGCTGGCAGTACGTCTGTGCCGTCGCGGAAGGGCGCATTCACTGCTTCGGCCAGAACGATCGCGGCCAGGTGGGAACGGGCATTGTCGGCGGTAACGTGACTTCGCCCCAGCAGGTCGACTTCCCCTGAGTTTGCCCGGCGGTTTCCGGCGGGCACGGGGAGCATGGCCGAACCCCCTCGCCGGCCATGCTCCCCATTTTTTTTCCGCGGAGGCCTTCGCGCCGGCTGCTACGATGCGGCGTTCATCCCGAGAGAAGGGAGACTGCAATGGCCGATTACGGACAGTTCGTGTGGCACGATCTGCTCACCTCGGACGTGCAATCCGCCTCGGCGTTCTACGCCGCGGTCGCCGGCTGGCAGTACGAGCCGGGCAGAGAAGGCGCGCTCATGATCCGCGCCGAGACCGAGGAGATCGGACGCATCGCGCCCATGCCTGCGTCCGCCGCGCATGCTCCGCCGCACTGGCTCGGTTACGTGGCGGTCCAGGACGTGGACGCGATCGCGCGCCAGGCGACCGAGCTCGGCGGAAGGGTCATCGTCCCGGGAACCGAGATTCCGGGCGTGGGCCGCTTCGCGGTCCTCGCCGATCCGCAGGGCGCGGTCTTTGCCGTCTTCGCATCGGACCAGGGCCCGCACGCCGCCGACCGCAACCGCCTCGGCCGCTTCTCCTGGGCCGAGCTCAACACCACCGACTGGGAAGGCGCGTGGAAGTTCTACTCGTCGCTCTTCGGCTGGAAGCCCACCTCTTCCATGGACATGGGCGAGTTCGGCACCTACTTCATGTTCGGCGTCGACGCCAAGAACTCCATGGGCGGCATGTCCAACTCCGCCAAGACGATGAATCTCCCCGCGCACTGGCTCTTCTACTTCAACGTCGACGACATCCAGCAGGCGGTGAGCCAGGTGCAGGACCGCGGAGGAAAGGTGGTCAACGGCCCCATGGAGATCCCGGGCGGAGACCTCATCGCCATCTGCGGCGATCCGCAGGGCGCTTTCTTTGCCGTCTACGCCCCGGGCAGCAAGTGAGCTCCTTCTCGGCGGGTGTACGGAGCCGACGGGCGGAAGCTCGCGCGACGGGCTGCTGCAACACTTCGTTTCACGTCTGAAACGCACGGGGCCCCGAAGGGGGCGAATTCGCGAGTTTCGACGGTCTCGGGGCAGGCACGGGGCCTGCATTGAGTCGGAAGCGGAATTCGTCCCCGAAGGAGGTCCACGATGGCGGCAACCCCCGGGTTCGCCCCTGCCGACGGCTCCGATCTGGCCGCTCGCCTCGAGGAGCTCGAGAGCCGTCTCGCCCGGCTCGAGGGGGCGCTCGATCGCCTGACCTCGGCTCTCGGTCAGCTCCCCGCGGCCGTGGCGAGTTTCACCGATTTGGTGGACGAGCTCGACCGAGCTGGTTTCGATCTGAACGGCCGAGTTCAGGGAAGCCTGCGCGTCCTCGAGCGCTTGACGGAGCCCGAGACGCTGCAGCATCTGGAACGGCTCCTCGAGCGCGTTTCGGCGCTGGCACCGCTCGTCGAATCGGCCCGCCATGCGCCGGAGCTTCTGGCCGCGGGCGTGGACGTGCTCGACGAGTGGATGGGGCGGCTCGCCGACTCTGGCATCGACGTCGACGAACGCGCCCGGGTCCTCGCCCAGGCCCTGGAGCGCCTCACCTCCCCGGAGGCGCTCGACGTGCTGCGGACGCTTTTCTCTCGCATCGACGTCATCCGCGGATTCCTCGACTCGGGAGTCCTCGACCCCGAGCCCCTCGCCGTGGTGGGCAAAGCCGGCGAGGGCCTGGCGCAGACCGCCAAGGTCAGCCCACCGCCGGTCGGTCCCATGGCGCTGTGGAAGGCGCTTCGGGACCCCGACGTACAGCGTTCCCTGGGTTTCGCCATTCACTTTGCGCGGGTTTTCGGTCGCAGCCTCGCGGGCAGCCGCGAGTGAATGCCGGCAAGAAAATCGAGACACGCGGAGGGATTCGAGCCATGGCCCTTCATCATTCCGTCGTCATCGCCGGAGCGGGTACGGGTGGAATCACCGTGGCGGCGCGTCTGAAGAATGCCGTCCCGGACCTCGACGTCGCCATCGTCGATCCGCGAAGCGAGCACTGCTACCAGCCCCTCCTCACCCTCGTCGGCGCCGGCGTGGTGCCGAAGTCGGTCACGGTTCGCCCGCAGCAGGACTACATTCCGCGCGGCGTGACCTGGATCCGCGATTCGGTTGCGGCCTTCGAGCCAGAGAAGAACCAGATCCGCCTCGGGGGCGGAGAGACGCTCACCTACGATCAGCTCGTGGTGGCGGTGGGCATCCAGCTCGACTGGGACAAGATCGAGGGGCTGCCCGGCAACGTCGGCAGGGACGGGATCTGCTCCAACTACGATTTCGACACGGTGGAGCAGACGTGGCGCTTCATCCGCGAGTTCCGGGGGGGAAATGCCGTCTTCACCTTCCCCTCCACGCCGATCAAGTGCGCAGGGGCGCCGCAAAAGATCATGTATCTCGCGGACGACGCCTTCCGCCGCAACGGGGTCCGCGACAAGAGCCACATCATCTTCGCCTCGGCGGGCGCGGCGATCTTCGGGGTGAAGAAATACGCCGAGGCGCTGCAGAAGGTGGTGCAGCGCAAGGGAATCGAGACGCGCTTCCGCCGCGACCTGGTGGCGGTGCGGCCGCAGAGCAAGGAGGCGGTCTTCCGTAACCTCGACACGGGCGAAGAGGAGGTCATTCGCTACGACCTGCTGCACGTCGCGCCTCCACAGAGCGCGCCGGACGTGGTGAAGCAAAGCGCGCTCGCCGGGCCGGGCGGCTGGGTGGAGGTGGACAAGTACACGCTGCAGCACGTGCGTTTCCCCAACGTCTTTTCGCTGGGCGACTGCTCCAGTCTGCCGACCTCGCGAACCGGCGCGGCCATCCGCAAGCAGGCGCCCGTGCTCGTGGAGAACCTGCTCGCCTATCGGGCGGGCGAGACGATGAATGGGCGTTACGACGGCTACGCCTCCTGCCCGCTGGTCACCGGCTACGGCAAGCTGATCCTCGCGGAATTCGACTACGACGGGATCCCGCGGGAATCCTTCCCCTTCGACCAGGCGCAGGAGCGGTACAGCATGTACGCGCTCAAGCTCTACGGACTGCCCGCGATGTACTGGAACGGCATGCTCCGGGGGCGGATGTAGCGTTGCAACCGAATCGGCCGCGTCGCGCCTCGAGACACGAGACGATGGCGGCGGCGACGCTGGGAAATGGCGCCTCCGATGGCGCGGAGGCGGGCCGGCGTCAACGCACGTTGCGCAGGGCCTCGGCCACGGTGGCGAAGCGCTGGTCGAGGTACTCGCGAACGGGGCCGTAGACGCCCACCTCGTCCAGGGCGAGCTGCATCGCCAGGAGCCAGCCGTCCCGAAGCTTCTCGTCGATGGGGAAGGGGGCGTGGCGCGCCCGCAGCATCGGGTGGCCCCGCCGCTCGAGGTATTCCAGCGGACCGCCCAGCCAGAAGACGAGGAAGGTGGCGAAGTTCTCCCGGCTTTCGGGATGGACCTTTCCGTTCTCGTCCAGGCGGTGAAGCCGAGCCACCTCGGGCGCCACGCGCTCCATGTGCTCGTAGAAGAGATGGGCGATCCGCCGAACCACCTCTTCTCCGCCGAGGATTTCGTAGGGCGTGGTGCCAGGACACGGGGACCAGGGCTGCCTCTCGCGTTGCTCGTCCATGGCGAGGCAGTCGTACTCCATCCCCGCGGATCTGCAAGCGGCTCGGGAGGCGCGCTTCACCACCAGGGCCAGGGGCCCCAGAATCCCCAGTCCATGCTCCGTTCCCGCGCCTCGGCCGCGCGGCGATAGTCCTCGGCGATCTGGCGCTCGATGGCGAGCCGGTTGAACTCCTGGAAGGCCTTCTCGTCCCCGGCCAGCAGGCAGCCGCATCCCTCCGCGTCGGCGTAGGTGTAGTAGACGCCGCTGTCGAGCGAGTGGGCGAGGATCGTGCGCTGCTCCATGGCGCGCAGCCTTTCCATCTTCTCCGGGGCGTCCGCGAGCTTGGTGGTGAACCCGGCCGCCGAGAGGAGCTGGCGGATCTCCGCGCTCCTCTTCATCGCGCGGCTGTGGGCGCATCCCGTGGCGACGACGGCGGCCGTCACGAGGAGCATCGCGGCATGACGAGGGCTGCCCATGGGAGCGTCCACGTTGGGGAGCGCGGGGCAGCCCGCCAACTCTCCGGGCGGGGCGAGGCGAGGGAGGCGTCAGAGCGACTTGAGATACTCGACGAGGTCCGCCCGTTGGCCCGCATCGAGCCCGAGCGAGAAGTGGCCGTCGTAGTGGTCGACGACGTCCTCCAGGGTGGCGAAGCGGCCGTCGTGGTAGAAGCCTCCCTTCTGGCGGACGAAGAGGCCCCGGAGGGGAGTGGTGCGGTAGCGCTCGTCGGGCGAGCGCATCGCCTGGAAGTCGTCGATCCCGATCTCGGCGGGCGTGTGCATGTTCCAGCCCGGCTCGGTGTAGAGCGGCGGCACGTGGCACCGGGCGCACTGCGCCGGGCCGGTGAAGAGCTCGCGGCCGCGCTTGGCCGCCTCCGCGTCGAAGCTGCCCTCGGGCGGACGGGGCGCCTCCAAGCTGAGCTGGTAGATGTGCAACGCGGGGAGCTTGGAGGTCACCAGGTCGGGCTCGTTGCGCACATCGCCGAAGCCCTCCCGGGCGGCGATGGGAAATTTGTCGGCATCGTTCAGGCGCGGGTCGTAGAAGGTCCCGCGACCGTGCATCTCCAGGTTCGCCACGAGCGCGTTCCAGTGGGGGACGGAACCCCAGCCCGTCCACGTGTGGAGGTTGATCCCCGCCATGCCGAAGGCGGGCGGGATGAGGGTGGCGGCCGATTTCCCGTCGGGACGGAAGGCCTTTCCGTCGAAGGCGAGCTCGGCGTCGAACTTGCCGGGGCCCCACGAGGCGAAGATGTTGCGAACCTCCGCCTCGGAGATGCCGAAGAGGTTGGTGAAGAAAGAGAGATCCGGCGCGAGCGAGATCACGGCGCCCACGTTCAGGTCCCGGTTGGGCCAGCCGTCGAGGCGGTGTCCGATCCCGGGGGCCACGAGTCGTCGACCGTGGAGTGGCAGAGGGCACAGGTGATGCCCACCGACTGGAGCTGGTCCGACTCGTCGAAGAAGCCCACGACACCGACCACGGCCTGGCTGCGCAGGAGGGCGAGCGTGCTCGCCGGATCCTCCAGATCCACCTGGCCGTTCTGGATCTGCGCGAGCAGCTCCGCGGGAAGCACGTCCGAGTCCACCTTGAGGCCGAGGGAGAGGGCGTTTGCGGGGCTGAGGCCGGGGCCTACGCCACCGTTGGCCTGCCCCGCGATGGCCTCGTGGAGCCGGAGTTCGCCTCCCCAGAACGCCTCGCTTCCGAAGGTGTCCTGCCGGAAGGTCTGGCGCCCTTCCTGCACCATGCGGACGGCAAAGCGTTCCGTCGCGTCGAGCTCTTCCTGAGGCGCGAGGCGACCTCCGGTCGAATCGCTGTCGTCGCAGGCCGCGAGGCTCGCGATCCAGCCCAGGGCGACGGCACCGACGACGATCGTCACCGGCCGAAATCGAGACATGGCGGTTCCTCCCTACGGGAAGCTCGAACCGCGACGTCCCGAGTGCAAGTGAGCACGAGGGGGCGCGTGCTGCGGGGGGTGAACAATGGATCGCGGGTGCCTTGTTGCGCACCCGCGATGGAGGTTCAGAACAGGTAGGTGATGCCGAAGGTGATCGGCAGGTAGTACTTCCGGCTCGGCCCCTCGGTTCCTTGGCTTCTTTCGAGTTCGAAGAAGGCAGGCTCCGCGCGCAGCTCCAGGCCCAGGCGCGACTCGTAGAGCCGGAGCAGCTCGAAGCCTACCTCGAGCCAGGCGCCCATGCCGCTCTGGCTTCCGGAGAACACCCCCTTCTCCTTCACGTCCACACCCGTGAACTGGAGCCCGAGGCCCAGGAAGGGGGACCAGCTTCCCGCGCTGGTGAACCACCGGCCGCCGACTCCGAACGAGACGGTCGAGGCCTCGTCGTCGCGCGGGCTTCCGCCGGCGAAGCGCAGGTCGGCCAGGACGCCGAGGCGCGGCGTCTCGAAGGCCCACCGCAGGACGAGGCCGCCGCCGGCGAAGACGTCGGTGTCCGGGACCGAGACGGTGAGCAGGCCGAGCCCGAAGAAGTGCTCGCCGTCCTTCTTCTTCTTTTGACGGACCTCGTCTCCGACCAGCGAGTCGACCGTCGCGGTGGAGGAGACGTCCCGGCCCTCGAGCACGGCGGTGACGAGCCTCGGGGCGCCGATCGGCGCTTCCTCGACCTCGTTGAGCAAGAGCTCTCCCTCGCGCCGGATCCGGCCGTCCGTCCCGACCTGCTGCAGGGTGAGGATGACCTTCCTTCCGATGGGGCGGAGGTTCACGCGCCAGTGCTCGCCCTCGGCGCCTCTCGCTTCCGAGACCGGAACGCCCTGGCGTCGAAGCTGGCCGCAGACGATCTGGACGACTGTCTCGACGTCGACCGGACTCATGCCGGGCGAGTCGCCGGCGACGCAGCCGACCTCAGCGTGGGCGAAAGCGGGGAGGGCGAGAACCACAAGGGAAACGAATGTCAATGCTGCTCGCATCCCGTACTCCTCGAACGTCGGAGCCTAACGGCTCGCTCCTGTTGCGGGAAGCCGAGACGTTCGATGGCCGCCGATATTCACTTCCGCCGCGTCGCGCATTGCTCGCGCCTCCCGCTCCTGGCGCCGGGTTGCTCCTTCCGACCGGGCTCAACCTTGCTCGCGGGGAGGGAAGCCCTGTTCCCGGCGCCATCGAGGCAGGTTCGGTTCAACGCCGCCATCGCGGGCCAGGTTGCCGGAGTGGCGATGGTCCTCTGCCTCGTCGCGGCCTATCGCTTTCTGCTGGGCGCCGACTGGGGATTTCCTCTGCGGCTGCTGGCTGCCCTCGTGCTGGGCGCGGAGGCCTTCGAGCGTCCGGATCTGCGGACGCTGTTGGTGGGTTATCTGGTTCACCAGCTCGGTCCCGTGGCCCTCTGGGCCCGCCTCTTCGGTCTGCTGCTGGGCTTTCGCAAGGCGCCGCCGCCCATGGGGCTGTCGCTGGCGGTGGGCCTTGCCGTGGCGCTCGTCGCGCTGGTGCTCGACGTCTACCTCCTGCTGCCCCCGGTCCTTTCCATGATGCACGGGGCGAACATCTGGGCGGAGAACGTGCCGCGCGCGGTGGCGTGGGTCGCCCACGGCGTGTACGGCGGCGTGCTGGGAGTCGCCTACGGCCTGCTCGCCCGCGTCCGGACCGAAGTTCCGAACCTCGATTGACCGGTCTCGCACTCCTTCACGAATGTGAGCAGGATGTCACGAAGTGGAGGCTGGCGTATGAGGTGTCGCGCGCTCTTGCCCCTGCTGGCCGCCATCGTCGCGACGACGGGATGCGAGACGGCCCGAAAGCCTTTGGAACCCGTGCCGGTCACGGACGACACGGAGGACACGGACGAGCTCTTGGTGGACGTGGCCCGAAAGACCACCGCCCTCGCGGCGGTCTTCGCCGCGGCCGCGCAGGTCGCCGACCCGGAGCAGCTCCAGACGCTGTCCCAGTACGGCATCGTTCCACCGCGCTCCCCTGCGATCGACGAGGTCTTTCCCGAGCGGCGGGCGCTCGTCGAGGCGGTGCGCCTCTGGGACGAGACGCGAAAACGCGCGGCGCTGGCGTGGCTTCTGGAAAACGCCACGTGGAGCACGCTCCTGCACGCGATGGCGATCGAGTCCTTCGATTCGAAGCTCGAGGCGCGCGACTTCGGGCCGTCGATGCTGGGGTATGCGCCGCACATCTACGCGAACCGCGCCTCGCTCGCGCCCTTGCTTCGGGACGCGCTCGAGGACGAGGCGATCCGCCGGATCGCGTCGGATCGGGTGCGCCAGCCGGAAGGATTCGGGCACGAGGAGATCCAGAGGCGGCGCGAGGCCATGTTCCGCTACCTGCGCATCGACGACGATCTGCCGCCCTATCACGCCTTCTACGCGACGCTCATGTCGCCGGGCCTGGGTGTGAACGCGTCGCTCCCCGACGGCTCGATCCTCTTCGTCGTCGGACCGCACGTGCGCACGGAGGACGCCTTGCTCGTGCTGTATCACGAGATGGCCCGTCCTCCGATCCATCGCATCCTGCAAACGCCCATGGTCGCGGCGGCCCTCGCGTCGAGCGAGTGCGCCTTCGCTCACGTCGGAGAGAACTTTGGCTATGTCACCTGGCGATCCTACTTCGCCGAGACCCTGGTTCGCGCTCTTTCTTACCGGCTCCAGGGGGCAGGACCGCAGCCGTCGCCGTTCATCTACGAGGTGTCGGTCGGCCAGACGCTGATGGCATACGAGCAGGGCGAACTCGGCTTCGAGGAGGTGGTGCTGGCCATGCTGGATGGGTTCCGCGAGTACGTCTGTACCGAGGACGCGCGGGGCCCGATCGCCTGTCCCGCTCCGGCGATCCGCTTGCCGAGCGGCACTTGCCTCTTTCTCCCCGGGCGAGCGGCTTCCGACGTTCCCGTCGCCATCTACCTGCACGGAATGACCGAGTTTCCCTCCCTCGCGCGGTTGGAGGGCCTGCGATTCGTCCAGGCCGCGGGCGACCGGATCGCCGTGCTCTTGCCGCTGGGAACGAGGGGAGAGTGCGCGTGGTCCCAGGAAAACGAGCGCCAGCTCTGCTGGCCCACGATGCCCGACCGGGTCGACGCCGTGCAGGCGCTGGCCGCGAGCCTTCGCGACGACCTGGAGGCGGCGAGAGCACGCCTCGGCCGCGACGAGGAGATCTCCTCCTTCCTCGTCGGATTCTCCAACGGCGCATACGGGGTCGATCGAATCGCCGGCATCACCGAGATGCCGATCGCTGGCCTCGCCATTCTTCACGGCGGTGGCGAACGACTGCCCGGGCGGGATGGAGGAGCGGTCCCGATCTTCCTTTGCGCGGCCCGAGACGATCGGTGGCACTTCTCCACCATGGAGACGTTGCGAGCCGAACTCGATGCAGCGGGATGGCCGGTCGAGTGGCGGGAGCACGAGGGCGGTCACGCTCTCGCCGAGGACGACGCGGAGGAGGTGGTCGATTTCATCCTCCGTGCCGCGCGGGAGCGCAGCGGCGAGACGCCATAGTGCCTCAAGGCGTCGGCCCCGCGTACTGGAGGTCCTTGAGCTTCAGCTCGTGGCGCGGGAGGAGGCGCACCTCGATCCGGCGGTTCCTGCGGCGGCCGGCGGCGGTGCGGTTGGTGGCCACGGGCCGGTACTCGGCCATGCCAGCCGCCACGAGGCGGTCGCCGGGGATCTTCACCTCCTCCTGCAGGAAGCGAACGACGTTGGTGGCGCGGGCCACCGAGAGCTCCCAGTTGGTGGGGAATCGCTCGGCGAGCTTGCGCGAGATCGGCTTGTTGTCGGTATGTCCGGTGACCTGGATGATCTTGTCCGGGACCTTGGCCAGGGTCTCCCCGACCTGGCGCAGCACTTCCTTCCCCGCGTCGTTGAGCTCCGCCTCGCCCGAATCGAAAACGACCTTGTCGATCAGGTCGACCACGAGCTCGCCGCGCTGCTGCGAGATGAGGACGTTGCCCTTGGCGATCTCCGCCTGGAGCCTCTGCCGGAGCTCGTCCTGGGCATGCCGCATCGCCTCCAGCGCCTCGTCCTTCTTGCGCGCGTCCGCGGCGATGCGGTCCCGCTCCGCCTCGAGCTCCTGGAGCCGGGCGCGCAGGATCTCGATCTCGGCGCGCGTGGTGTCGAGCTCCTCGCGCGTCTCGGTGTGGGCCGCGCGCTCGGTGCCGAGCTCCGAGCGCACCGAGTAGAAAGCGGTGATACCGCCGGTTGCCACCACCAGGGCGACGAGCCAGGCGAGGCCCGCGCCGCCGCGCCTCGAGGGCGAACTGGATTTCTGCTCGGGCGTCTTGGACGGTTCCGACATGGCGACTCCTTTCAGATCCGGCCGTTGCGCTCCGCCAGGATCCCGATGACGAGGAAGGCGCCGAAGACCGCCGGCACGAGGTACGGCGTGCCGGCGAGCTTCAGGCCCGCGGCGATCAGGGGCGCAACCGAGGCGATGAGCAGGCTGAAGCCGAGCGCCACCGAGACGAAGAGCGCCAGCCGGAGGATGAAGGGCCAGTCCTGGGCGAGCTGGCGCGTCCTGTCGGTGATGATGCGCCCGTAAAGGGAGAGGGTCGTGGCCGCGATCAGCGTGGAGATGCGGGGGAGATGCGCCTCCAGCCAGTGGGAAAGCCCCAGGTAGCCGGTCTCGATGGACCTCGCTACCTCCGGGAGATGACCGACGACGGCGTCCAGGGTCAGATCCCGCATAGGACTTTTTGTGGCTTTTACAATATTTTGGACCCGGCGGCCACAAGAAGGGCACCCGCGGGCCGGGAGCGCCGCGCCGAAGCGAGGCGATCAGGCGCCGAAGCGGCGGAGGATGCGCTCGACCGAGGGGGCGTAGCCCTCGCCGAAGAGGTTGAGGTGGTTAAGGAGGTGGTAAAGATTGTAGACCTCCCGACGCTCCGGATAGCCCGGATCGAGCGGCCAGGTCGCCCGGTAGGCCTCGTAGAAGGAGGGCTCGAAGCCGCCGAAGAGCTCGGTCATCGCGAGGTCCGCCTCGCGGTGTCCGACGTAGGCGGCCGGGTCGACGAGCCAGGGGACGCCCCCCTCGCCGGGGACGTGGTTGCCCGACCAGAGATCGCCGTGGAGAAGCGAGCGCTCCGGCCGGCGTGGCAGGAGCTCCTCGAGCCGGGCGAGCAGCCGCTCCGCCCGGCGATCCCAGCCCGAGCGCCAGCGGCCCTTCCGGCGGGCGAGTTCGATCTGGGGCTCGAGTCTTCGCTCGCGGAAAAAGGCGGGCCACTCGGGCAGCCAGCCGTTCAGCTGCGGCGTGGAGCCGATGAAGTTGTCGGCGGCAAAGCCGAAGCCCTCGCCGGCGGGCTCTTTCCGGTGTAGCCGCGCCAGTCCCTCCCCGAAGCGCGCGAAGTAGCGCCGGTCGGCGCGGCCGGGCTCGATCCACTCGAGGAGGAGAAAGCCGTCCGCGCCTTCTCGCACGCCGTGGACGCGCGGCACGCCGAGGCCCGTCCCCTCGGCCGCGTCCCGCAGCGCGGCGAGCCCCGCCGCCTCGGCACCGAAGGTCTCGCCCGGCCCCACCTTGAGGAAGAAGGCGCCGCGCGCCGTTTCCACGCGGTAGGACTGGCCGATGCTGCCGCCCCCCAGCGGCGCGGCGCGCTCGAGGGGGCCGATGGTTCGTTCGAGCTTTTCGCGCAGGCGCGTCGGGATCAAAGCCGGAACTCCCGCCGCACGTGCTCGAGAAGCGCGCGGCTCGTCCGGTCCACGATCTCGAAGACCTCGATGAATCCCTCCTCGCCCCCGTAGTAGGGGTCGGGCACCTCGCCCGTGCCGGGCTCCGGGTCGAAGCTGCGGAAGAGCCGCACGTGCGAGGTATCCATCTTGCCCGCCAGCCTCTTGATGTTCCGCAGGTTCTCCCGGTCCATCGCCAGCACCAGGTTGTGGAGCCGGATGTCCTCCGGCCGGATCTGGCGCGCGCGCAGGTGGCGGATGTCCAGCCCCCGGGCGAGGGCGACGGCGCACATCCTCTCGTCGGGAGGCTCGCCGGCATGCCAGCCTCCCGTGCCGGCCGAGTCGATCTCGAAGAAGGGCGCGAGGCCCGCCGCCTCCACGTGGTGGCGGAAGAGGCCCTCCGCGAGCGGGCTGCGGCAGATGTTGCCGAGGCAGACGAAGAGGATGCGGATCGGTCGTTCCATGCGCGGGAATCTAACAGATGGGACGTGGTTCGCTGCTCCCGGCGCGGGCCCGGTCGCGGCGAGTTCTGCGCCGGCCGGCAACCCGTGATAAGTAGCCGCGCCCATGCACGCCGTCGCAAACGAGCCGCCGATCCTCGTGAACCTGACCTGGCCCCGCGCGTGGGAGGCTCTCTCCGCGCTGGGGGCCACCGAGCGGGAGGCGAGACGGATCTGGGCGGCGGCGGTGAAGCGGCGCGCCCGCATGGAGGACCTCGTCGGCCTCGAGCAGGTGCGCCGCGTGATCGTCGAGCGAGTCCGGGCCCACTTCGTCGCGCCGCGGCTCGAGGTGCTCGCACGACGGACCGACCCCGCCGACGGCTTCACCAAGTACCTCTTCGCGCTCCCCGATGGAAAGCGCGTCGAGGCGGTGCGGATCCCCATCTTCGACACCCACTACGTGGTCTGCGTCAGCTCGCAGGTGGGGTGCGCCCTGGCCTGCGATTTCTGTGCCACGGGGAGGATGGGGTTTTCCCGCAACCTGCTCCCCTGGGAGATCGCGGAGCAGGTACTCGCCATCCGGGACGAGGCCGACCGGCCGGTGCGGGGCGTGGTCTTCATGGGCATGGGCGAGCCCATGCTCAACTACCGCAACGTGATCGCCGCGGCGCAGATCCTTTCGCACCCCGCCGGCGCGGCCATCGACTCGCGGGCCATCACTATCTCCACCGCGGGCTGGGTGCCGATGATCCGGCGCTACACCGCCGAGCGGCATCCCTACCGACTCGCGGTGAGCCTCACCTCGGCCATCCCCGAAAAGCGCGCCGTCGTCATGCCGATCGAGAAGCGCTGGCCCCTCGAGCAGCTCTGGGCGGCCGTGCGCGAGCACGCCCTGGCGCGGCGCACGCGGGCCATGCTCGCCTACGTGATGGTCGCGGGCTTCAACACCGGATGGGAGGACGCGGTGGCGCTGAAGCGCCTCGTCGGCGACACGCCGGTGAAGATCGACCTCATCGACGTCAACGACGCCACCGGGCGGTATCGGCCGCCGGGCAAGGAGGAACTCGAGCGCTTCCGCGATTACCTGCAGATCCTCGGGTGTCCGGTGGTGCGGCGCTACTCGGGAGGCAAGTCGATCGAGGCGGCGTGCGGCATGCTCGCCAACACGGGGTGAATTTCCCGGCTACGTGCTCTGCGCCGCGCGTCGGTTCACCGGCCGAGGATCTTCCTGACGTGCGCCTCGAAGGTCTTCAGCCAGTCGCGCAGGAACTTCGCCGTGCTCTCGACGGTGATCTCACCGTTTTCGTTGACGAGGCCCGGCTTGAACTGGATGTAGGCCTCCGGCTGCCCCATCAGGTGCGTGTCGAGATAGGCGAGGATGTTGCGCAGGTGCTGCTGGGCGCAGGCGGTGCCGAGCATGCCCGGCGATGTGCCGATCACCGCCGAGGGCTTTCCGGCGAAGGCGTTCTGGCCGTAGGGGCGCGACCCCCAGTCGATGGCATTCTTCAGCACACCCGGGATGGAGCGGTTGTACTCGGGAGTGACGAAGATCAGCGCGTCCGACCGGGCGATGGCGGCCTTGAACTCGCGCGCCACCGGCGGGTAGTCGTCGTCGTAGTCGTAGCTGTAGAAGGGCAGATCTTCGATCGGGATCTCCTCGAGCTTCAGCGATTCCGGCGCCAGTCGCGGAAACGAGCTGGCGAGCCTGCGGTTGATCGACTTGCTCGCGATGCTGCCGATGATGACGCCGACTCGATACGACACGGTCACCTCCCCGCGAGAGAGCGGCGGCAGATCATAGGGGTGGCCTCCTATCTCTGTCGACCCCAGGACGGGAAATCGAACGGCGCTCCGCTGGAGTCCCTCCGCACGGGCGGGCGTTCGCCGGAAGCGAAGCGGCGCTTGGCGCGCGGCGATGCCTCTCCTAAGAAGGAACCATGCGGTACGAGGGCGCCATTTACCGTCCGCCGAGCGAGGCGGACGCCTACATCCTCCAGGCGACGATCGGCTGCTCCTGGAACCACTGCACCTACTGCGACATGTATCGGGCGAAGACCTACCGGGTCCGGCCCCGAGAGGAGATCCTGGAGGACATCCGCGCGGCGGCACTCCTCTTCGGCGACGAGGTGCAGAAGGTCTTCGTGGCAGACGGCGACGCTCTCGGCATGGATACCGAGCTTTGGCTGGAGATCCTCGCCGCCTGCCGCAGCGCCTTTCCGCGGCTTCGGCGCGTCAGCGCCTACGCCACCGCGATGAACTTTCTGCGCAAGACGGACGAGGAGCTCGCGCGGCTGCGGGAGGCGGGCCTTTCCCTCCTCTATATCGGCCCCGAATCCGGCGACGACGCGACCCTCAGGCGAATCGCCAAGGGCGCCGGCTTTGCCGAGCACGTCGAGGCGGCGCGGAAGGCCCACCGGGCGGGGATGAAGCTCTCGGCGATCTTTCTGCTCGGGGTCGGTGGCGTGGAGCGGAGCCAGGAGCACGCCGAGGCCACGGCGCGGCTGATCACCGAGATGGACCCGCGCTTCGTCTCGCTGCTCACCCTCACGCTTATCCCCGGAACGCCGATCGACCGGCTGCGGCAGCGGGGCGGATTCGAGCTTCCCTCCATCGAGCGCATGCTCGGGGAGCTGCGCATCATCGTCGCCCTCGCCGAGCCGACCGACGCGATCTTCCGCACCAACCACGCCTCCAACTACCTGCCGCTCGGCGGGCGGCTGCCCCGGGACCGCGAGCGCATCCTCGAGATCGTGGACCGAGCCCTGCACGGGGAGATCCCGCTCCGGCCCGAGTGGGCGCGCGGGCTGTGAGGCTGCTGAGGCCCGGGCTGGCCATGCGATCCTCGTTTCCGATCGCCTCGCCATGAACCGGCGAACCCTCGCCGGACTGCACTAGTGCTTGCGGCGGCGCGCGTTGCCGGCGGAGGCGGAGAGCTTCGCCGTCTGCTCGCGCATCAGCTCGGCGGTGCGCTGCATGAAATCGACGAGCAGGTCGAGTTCCTCGTCGGTGTAGCGCTCGAAGAGTGCTTCCTGGGCGCGCTGGAGCGCACCGAAGATCCGGTTGAGCTCCGAGTCGCGCGAGAGGATCGGCCGGATGATCACCTTCCGCCGATCTTCCGTCGAGCGCACGCGCTTCGCCAGGCCGGCTTCCTCCAGCCGGTCGACGATCCCGGTGATCGCGCCGCTCGTCAGTCCGGTGCGCTCGGTGAGCTCACCGGCGGTCATCTCGCCGTGGACGCGGAGCAGGTCCAGGGCCTTGTGCTCGCTGGCGCCGAGGCCGAGGCGCGCGGCCACGGCCTCGTGGAACATCACGCTGGCCGTGCCGACGGCGCGCCCCGCCTCGAGCAGAGCCTCGATCTTCTCCTTGCGCGCGGTGCGGGCCACCCGTCGTCTCCCGGAAGCATGATAGGAGCGGACGCCAGGCGAGACGTCAACGAGTTCCGGCTTCGACCTCGATTCCTGCGCCGCCCTCCCACGAGAGTCGGTAGGCGTAGGCCCGCTCCGTGGCACGGGCGCCGAGCCTCAGGAAAAAGGGAAGCATGCGGTCTCGGAACCACCGGGCGACGGGGCCGGCGGGCTTCTTGGGGCTGCCGTTGCGCCGCGCCTGCGCGACCACCTCTTCCACGCGGTCGCGGCGCATTCGCTCGAAGGCCGCGAAGGCGGCGCCGGGCTCCTTCGCGTCGCGCAGACAACGGGCGAGCGCGAGCGCGTCCTCGAGGGCGAGCGAGGCGCCCTGGCCGGCGTGCGGCGGTGTGGCGTGCGCGGCGTCGCCGACGAGGCAGACCCGCCCGCGGTACCACCGGGGGATCGAGGGCATCTCGTAGAGCTTCCACCGGCCGAGCGGCGGGCGCGCGGCGCGCAGGATCTCTCGGACCACCTCGGGATCGTCGCGATGCTCCTCGAGAAGCCGTTCACGCCAGGCATCCGAGCCGATCGGCTCCAGGGCATCTTCCGAGGGCCAGGGCACGTTGCTGAACCAGTACGTCCCGGTCGGCGCGGCGAAGTAGCCGAAGAAGGCACGCCGCCCGAAGACGAAGCGCATCACCTGGTCCTCGTTCGGGATCATGAGATCCGAGAAGCCTCCCGTGTCGACCAGACCGTCGAAGCGCGGCGCCGGTACGTCGGGAAAGAGCAGGCGGCGGGCGCGCGAGTGGACGCCGTCGCAGCCGAGCGCGAGCGCGGCGGTGGTTTCGGTCCCGTCCTCGAAGAGGATGCGGACGCTCTCGTGGCCCGGGTCGAGCCCGGCGAGCCGCTTGCCGAACTCCACCGGGATGCCTTCCCGCTCCGCCCTCTCCCGCAGGATGCGGCCGAGGACGCCTCTGGGGATCAGCACGGCGGGAGCGCCGAAGCGCTCCTCGTCGCGATGGCCGTCGATCCGACCGATTTCGGTTCCCGACTCGTTGTGGAAGGCGAGCCCTCTCGTCACGTGCCCGGCGCGGCGGACATCGTCCTCCACGCCCAGCACGCGCAGGACGTGCATTCCGTTGGGCGCCACGTTGAAGAAGGCGCCCTCGTGATCGCGCGGGGAGGGGGCCGCCTCGTAGATCCGGGGCCGGAAACCCGCGCGGCGGAGGAAGAGTGCAACGGCAGGGCCCGCGATCCCGCAGCCGACGACGACGACTTCACGCGCGTTCATAGCGATTCCACCCATCGACGACGTGTGTTCAGGCCCTCGACGTCGACTTCCTCCGTGCCCAGCAGGGGCATCTGCTCCCGGTAGCCGAGGATCGACCCTCGGGAGGAGAAGCGTTCGATGAGCCAGCTATCGTCCGGATCTCCGGGTCGGACGAAGTGAGGGATGGCGGTGCGGTAGGCCGGCGTGTCCTGCGGCCGCGACGCACCGACCGGAAGCCAAAGCTGGATGGAGGTTCCCGCCGAATCGAAGCAGCGGCTGCCGCCGGCGGGGCGCCTCGAGTTGTGGCAATGCCCGCAGTTGGCATGGAGCAGGCCGAGAGCTGCCTGCTCGAGCGGCGTGCCTCGCGCGTCCACGACACCTTCGGGGCGGGCGAGCGCATCTGTCTCGTCCTCCGTCCACACGTAGGCGACCCCGCTCCACTCGTCCGGGCCAGGCCCGACCTTCTGGAGCAGGCGGGTCTCCACCCGCACGCCGTCGCGGACGAACTCCTTCCAGAGCTTCGTGCCGACGGGGAACTGCCAGTCGTCCATGTCGGAGGTAACGATCGCGCGCCGGTCGGCAGCGCGATCCACCGCCGTTTCGCGGCGCCTGCGTTTTTTCGTCCTGGGTCTTCTGGGCGCCTGCGCCACCACCCATCGGGCCTCGGACTCCTCGTCATCGCCGGAGGCGACGGTCCGTGAATCCGATGCCGTGGTGATGGAGCGCGGCCGGGAATTCACGCGCCAGTTCTACGACCGGCAGCTCGACTCGCTCTGGAGCCAGATGAACGAGCAGATGATCCAGGCGCTTCGGACTGTGGACGACTTCGCCAGGTTCCGCCAGGTCGTCGACGAGCAGCTCGGCAGCGAAATCGGCGTCCTCGAGGAGGTCACCACCGAGACCAGCGGCATCAAGGTCTACCTGCGCAAGGCGAGCTTCTCGAAGGTTGGGAAGCCCGTGCGAATTCAGTGGGCCATCGATTCCGAAGGAAAGATCACGGGCTTCTTTGTCCAGCCCGCGCGGTGATCCGAGTCGGACCCGGCGCGCACGTTCACGAGGGCGAGACGCCGGCATCCACTGCGGGGGACGCGGACGTCCCCCGCAGCCGCTCGGCGAGCCGGATCGCGCCCCAGATCACCGGCAGGTAGAGCGGCAGCTCGATCCACGTCCAGGCCGGCGGATCGAGCTGCAGGTTCGTCAGGACGCTTCCCAGCACCGTGAGCGCGCCGACGATTCCAACGAGGATCCGGGGCGACGCCTTGCCAAGCTTCCCGGCAACGAGCCCGCCGACGAAGGCCTGGCCGAAGTGGGCGAGAAAGGGGAGGAGGAACGCGGCGGCCGGAAGCGTCGCCAGGTGCGCCCGAAGCGCCGCCGGATCGTTGGCGTCCGCGCCGGCAGGCATCGGGAAGAGGGCGAGGTTCAGCCGGATCAGGGCCATGTTGACGACCGAGCCGGCGACGACTCCCAGCACCACGGCGAGGACGTTGCGAAGCATGCGCGAGCTTCCTAGGAGCCTGTTGCGGTATTCGGACGAACACCTCGACAGGATGGGGCGGCCGTGATCTTCTGGGGGCGTGAGCAAGACCTACAGGCCCTACAACCC
>Ga0207872_100301_pt1 | contig 34682 bp, 32 predicted proteins | sample Passage260B_FD_187372 | JGI IMG/M metagenome (GOLD analysis project Ga0207872, IMG submission 187372) | Cellulose adapted compost microbial communities from Newby Island Compost Facility, Milpitas, CA, USA - Passage2 60B (SPAdes) (version 2) ...
CGCGGCAGGCACCCTTGCCTTTGGCTAATGGTAGGCGCTCGCCAGCCCCCATTCCGGACTTTCACCGTAGAGATGACGCCCATGCTGGGCGTACAAAAAAGCCATCCGCCCGTCACGGGCGGATGGAGGGAGGATCAGATAGCGCGCGGTCCTGCCGGCCCGATCAGTAAAGAATGCCGCTTTTCAGGATGATGACCAGCAGGATGAAGAGCACGAGCACGAACGCGACAGCCTTGCTGTAGCCGCCTCCGTAGCTGTAGCCTGCCACCGGGTAGCTCATTCTCCGTACCTCCCGTTTCGTTGGTTTGGTGATGTTGCCATCACGGTTCCAGTTTATGTCCCTGTGTCCGTGCAGTCCGTGCGTTTGTCCGGTTCCCGGAGAATTTCCGCACCGGTCCGGGGATGACAGGGATCGGGAAAGGTCACGGGCCGTGAACCGGCTTTTTCGGACACGGGGCGCCGGCGAGGACCGGCAAGGCGTCCGCGATGACCCGGATTTCCAGCGGCGTTTCGCCGGCGTATTCCCCGTCGGCATGGACGAAGAGGGGCCGGTCCGCGCGGATTTCCACCCGCCGGCCCCGGTGAAGGCTCACGCCCGGAAGTTCAATGTGGCGGCCGGAGTAGACGCGGGGAAAATAGCGCAGAAACGTGAGTCTGCCGATCCGATGCACGACGCATACGTCGGCCAGCCCGTCGTCCGGCCGCGCGCGGGGACAAATCCGCATGCCGCCGCCATACGTGGCGACATTGGCGACGGCCACCAGCCAGACGGCGTCGTAATCAAACGCCTGTCCGTCGACGATGACCCGGACCGGACAAGGCTTGTAAGTGACAAGGGTTGCCAGCATGGACAGCGGATAGGCGAGGGCGCCCAGCCTGAGACGGTTCAGCCATCTCTTGTGCGCGGCCCGGTTGGTCTCGAACGCCACCTTGCCGTCAAATCCGGCCCCGACCGAGCAGACGGCGATGCCCGGACCGTCGCCCGACGGGCCGGACGTGCCGCCAGCTCTGTCCGGCCCGGCATCCCGCCGCAGGGCAAAGACGTCGATGCGCCGCGGAGCGTTCGCCGCGGCGGACGTGTTGCCGGACGGACCGTCGGTTGAACCGGACGGCATGCCGGGCGAACCGAAACGCGCGGCGGACAACTCGGCGGGAGGGCTATCCGGTGCGCCGGTCGAGCCGGGCATTGCGGCGGTCAACGCGGAGGCCAGCGCTTCCGGTTTGCCGGCCGGAATGCCCATTGTGCGGGAGAAATCGTTGCCGGAGCCGGCGGGAATGTGTCCGAGGGGCTTCCGCGCCCCCGCCGCCAGCAGACCGGCGGCCGTCTCGCTGACCGTTCCGTCGCCGCCCACGGCCACGACGGCGGCGCAGTCGCCGCGTTCGTCGAGCTCTCGGGCGAAAACCGAAGCGTCCCCGGGCTTTCCGGTGATGTGCATCAGATACGGGATTTTCTTCCTTCGCAGCGTCCGTTCGATTTTTTTCCATGTCCTGATGCCCTTGCCGTTGCCGGAAACCGGGTTGACGACGAATCCGATCAAGGCTGTCCCTCCGCCATGTATTTGCCGACACTGGTTGAAAGCGCTGTCCTGGAACACCCATTCCAGTATACCTTTTTCGTTCCGTTTTCGCACCGGCAAAAGTCTTCGGGAATCGGCGGGATGTTCCTTCAAAAAGCAAAAGCCGCCGGGGGATTTCGCCACACGACGAAATTCCCCGGCGGCGTCTCGCTTCGCCGTCACACCTCGAACCGCGCGATGGTTTCCTGAAGGTCTTGCGCCATGCGCCGCAAACCTTCCGCGGATTCGGAGATTTCCGACACGGCGGCCAGCTGCTCTTCGGTGACGGCCACCACGCTTTGCGTGTTGCCGGACATTTCCTTGGCGATGCGGGCGCTCTCGTCGGCGGAGGCCGCCACTTCCTCCGTGCCGGCGGACAGCTCTTCCACCACCGACGTCACGTTTTCGATCTTCGCAAACACGTTGTCGATGGAGCGGGAAATTCGTTCAAACGCTTCTCCCGCCTGCAGCGCCACGGCCACGCCTTCCTGCACTTCCCGCGTGCCCCTGTTCATCGCTTCCACGGCCTGTGCCGTGTCCTTCCGGATGGCCTGGATCAGATTGTTGATCTGCTGGGCGTACTCGCTGGACCGCTGCGAAAGCTTCCGGACTTCGCCCGCCACCACCGCGAAACCGCGGCCGTGCTCGCCGGCCCGGGCCGCTTCGATGGATGCGTTGAGGGCCAGAAGGTTCGTTTGCGCCGCGATGTCGGTGATGACTTCCACGATGCTGCCGATTTCGTCGGAGCGCTGCTCCAGCTTGCGGATGATGGACGCCGAAGTTTCCACCGTGTCCTTGACCGATTCGATCTGGCGGATGGCGTTCTGCACCGCTTCGTTGCCGCCTCTGGCCTCCTGGTTGGCCGCCATTGCCAGATTCGTGACTTCCTCGGACGCTTCCGCGATCTGCTGGACGCCCTGGGCCATTTCGTTCATCGCCCGGGCGCTGTCCTCCGCCGACCGCTTCTGGGTTTCCGCGTTGTCGGCGATTTTCGTGATTTCCCGGGCCACTTCCTGGGAGGCGTCCGCCGTCTGGCTGCAGATGAGGGACAGATTTTGGGACGTGTCGAACACCCTGTCTCCGGCGTTTTTGACCTGGAGGATGAGTTCGCGGATGTTTTTCGCCATTTCATTGAAGGAAGAGGCGAGGGTTCCGAGTTCGTCCCCGCGAATCAGCTCCACGCGCTGGTTCAGCCTTCCTTTGGACATTTCGCCCGCCGCTTGCACGACCAGGGACAGCGGGTTGATGATGGACCGGGCCACCGCCCAGCCGACCAGCACCGTCAAGGCGACGGCCGCAAGGATCAGGATGATTTGCAGCATGATTTGCGAAGTCTGCTGATTCAGGGCGGACCGGTAGGCTGCTTCGGCCAGCTCTTTGTTGATGTCCACCCATTGGGACAGATAGTTGTTCATCGTCACCGTTTTGGTGCTGATGTTAAAGGTGTAGATCGTCTTGGCCGCTTCAAAGCCGGTGACGTTGCCCACCTTTTCGTCGCCCCGCTCCAGCATGGAGCTGAAGTTTTCAAAATCTTTCAAGTAGTTGTCCCAGAGCATGTTGAACGTGGTGATTTGCGACTCTTGTATGCCCATGTCTTTCATTTTTCCGGTCGACTTGTCAAGCAGACCCCGGATTTCGTCCAGCGCCTGTCTCAGATCTTCGGTGGATAACTCCTGGGCACCCGCGGTATTGAGCAAAATGTTGCCGATGTTCGAGTTGAACTCCTGGAACTTGACGGCCAGGGTCAGGATGTCGGAAACGTTGGTCAGTCTTTCTTCATACAGTTCCTTGGTTTTGCCCCCGATCTGGTTCATGCTGAACAGGCTGAACAGGCTGACAAGAAGCGTAATGATCAATATGGCGCCGAATCCGCTGTAAAGTTTGAAAAGAATCCGCATATCCTTGAATTTCCACATCCGCGACAACACCGGTTTGACACGTTTCATTCCGGTTTTGAGTTCGGCCGTTCCCCGACTTTTTTTCGCGTCCAGGTTGTCTGTCATGTTGTCAATCCTCCTGAGAAATTGCTAATCCGTATGTAGATTCAGCTAAACACAAAAATAGGTGTTTTTTTCCTCGTTGTATAGAAAAAATAATGAAAATATATCCAGCAAATTTAAACGGTTCCATAACCTGATTGGAAGACCGTCCGAACAGGACGAAAGAACCGGGAGCCGGGTCGGGGTGACAAACGGGCCGGGCAGGATTATCATCCTAAATGAAGAAAGGCGGGTGAAGGGGCTTGCGCTTTCTGCGTCCTTACGTCCGGAGACACGGGGCGTGGTTCATGGCGTCCATCCTGTGCCTGACCCTGGAAGCGGCGGTGGACCTCATGCAGCCGGCGCTGCTGGCGCGCATTGTCGACGAGGGCGTGGCGTATCTCGATCTCCGCCGCGTGCTCGGACTCGGCGGGATCATGCTGCTGCTGACCGCCGCGGGCGCCTTGGCGGCCACGGCCCGCAACGTGATCTCCAGCCGCGTGTCGCAGCGGTTCGGCAAGGAGCTGCGCGCGGACATGTACCGCCGCATCCAGTCGATGCCCCTGGCCAGCCTTGACCGGTTCGACCGGGCTTCGCTGGTGACGCGCATCACCAACGACGTGACGCAGGTGCAGAACTTCGTCAACGGCCTGATGCGCATTTTCGTGAAGGCGCCTCTCGTGTGCGTCGGCGCCCTCATCATGGCCGCCAGCCTGAACCTTTATCTGGCGTCCGTTCTGGCGGCGGTCGTTCCGGTGGTCCTCTTGCTCCTTGCGCTGAACATGAAATACGGTTTTCCCCTTTTCCAGCGGGTGCAACGGGCGATGGACCGGGTGAACGGCGCCATGCGGGAGTATCTGGCGGGCGTCCGCGTGGTGAAGGCGTTCAACCGGTTTTCGTATGAAACGGAAAAATTCGACCGGGCCAATGCGGAGCTGCAGCAGGCCACCACCCGCGCCCTGCGGACGATGGCGCTTTTCAATCCGGCCGTCATGCTGACGGTGAACCTGGGGCTGGTCGCCGTGCTTTGGATCGGCGGATGGGGCGTGCGGACCGGCCGCGTCCAGGTGGGCGAGACCATGGCGTTTCTCAGCTACATGACGCAGATCTTGTTTTCGCTGATGATGATCTTCATGGTGTTCGCCATGTTTGTCCGCGCCCGCACGTCGGCGCTGCGCATCGGCGAGGTGTTTGCGGCGGGGGACGGAGCGGAGATGTTGGCGGGTGTGACGGGTCCAACCGTTGCGCCGGAGCCGGCCGGACCGGCGGTTGCGGCGGGTCCCGCCGGCGGGACCGCCGCAAAGTCCGAAGCGGGGACCCAGGCGGCCGCGGGCGGCCGCATCGACTTCGAGCGGGTGACGTTCCGCTATCCCTCGGACGAGGGGAATGACGGGCTTCCGGCCTTGCGGGAGGTCACCTTCACGTGCCTGCCCGGCGAAACGGTGGGCATCATCGGCCCCACCGGCTCCGGCAAAAGCACGCTGGTCAGCCTCCTGCTTCGGCTGTACGACGTCACCTCGGGGGCGGTGAAGGTGGACGGCGCCGATGTCCGCTCCATGGATCCCCGCATCCTGCGGGCAAGCATCGCCTGCGTCACCCAGGACGCGTCCCTCTTCACCGGCACCATCGCGGACAACATCCGGATGGGCAAAGAGGACGCGACCATGGAAGAGATTGCGGAGGCGGCGCGGCTTGCGCAGGCCCGGGATTTCATCGAGGCGTTTCCGGAAAAATACGAAACCCGCCTCGGACAGCGGGGCGTCAACCTGTCGGGCGGCCAGAAGCAGCGCATCGCCCTGGCGCGGGCCTTGGTGCGGCGGCCGCGGATTCTCGTCCTCGACGACGCCATGAGCGCCCTGGACGCGGTGACGGAATCCCGCGTCCGGGAAGCCTTGAAATCCCTGGGGCAAGGCGTCACCCGCATCCTGATCGCCCAGAAGATTGCCACCGTGATGGACGCCGACAAAATCATCGTGCTGGACCATGGCGAGGTCGCCGGCATCGGCGCCCACGAGGTCCTGCTGCGTTCGTGCCCCCTTTACCGGGAAATCTGCGAAACGCAGCTCGGAAAGGAGGCGCTGTCCCATGTCTGACCCGCGCATGCGCTCCGCCGCCGGAGAACGCAAGGACCGCGCCGCCGATCCGGCGCCGCCCGCGCCTCCCCGCCCGATGGGACATTTCGGCGGCCACCACCGGGGCGGCCCGGCAGCCAAGCCGAAGAGCTTCACCGGCACCCTGAGGCGGCTGTGGGGATGGCTTGGCCCGGAACGCGGCCGGCTTGCCCTGGCGCTTCTTGCCGTGATGGGCTCTTCCGTCCTGGCGCTGGCGGCGCCTTACGGGGTCGGCGTGGCAGTGGATGCCATCGGAGCGGAAACCGGCGTCGACGCCGATTTGCTGCGGATCATGATCGTCGTCCTTGCGGCCGCCTATCTGACGGACGCCCTGCTCCATCTGGCGCAGGGGCGGCTGTCGGCCGCCATTTCGCAGCGGGTGGTACGCCGGCTCCGGGCGGCCTTGTTCGGGAAGCTGCAGAAACTGCCGCTGGCCTATTTCGACGCCCGGCAGCACGGGGAGCTGATGAGCCGGCTGGCCAACGACATCGACAACGTCAGCTCCAGCCTTTCGCAGCCCGCGATCCAGTTCATGTTCGGCGCCGTCGCGCTCATCGGTTCGCTGGCGATGATGCTGTTCATCAGCCCGCTGCTCACCCTGGCCAGCCTAGTGACGGTGCCGCTGGTCTACGGGCTCGTGCGGAGCATTACCCGGCGTACCCGCGTCCTGTTCAGGGAACAGCAAGCCGCCCTCGGGCGGCTGAACGCCCATGTGGAGGAGACCATCACCGGCCTGCGCACGGTCCGGGCGTACGGCCGGGAGGAGCGCGCCGTCGCCGAGTTCGACGAACTCAACGGCGATCTGTACGACACGGGCCTGAGAGCCCAGATCCTGTCCGGTTTCCTGATGCCGATGCTGAACGTTATCGGCAACCTGGGCTTCACGGTCGTTGCCGTCGCGGGAGGCGTCCTGGCGATTCGGGGCGATATCACCGTGGGGGCCATCGCCGCTTTCATGACCTACTCCCGACAGTTCGTCCGGCCGCTCAACGACATGGCCAACCTGTTCAACATGATCCAGTCCGGCGTGGCCGGGGCGGAGCGGGCTTTCGAGGTACTGGACGAACGGGAGGAACCCCCCGACCCTCCGGGCGCCGTCCCGCTGGAACACCCCCGCGGCCACGTGGTGTTCGAAAATGTCCGGTTTTCTTACCGTCCGGATGTGCCGGCCCTGCGGGACGTGTCGTTCTCCGTTCCCGCCGGCGCCACGGTGGCCCTGGTGGGCAGGACCGGCGCGGGGAAAACCACCATCGTCAATCTCCTCACGCGGTTTTACGATGTAACGGAAGGGCGCATCCTGATCGACGGCCGCGACATCCGGGAATACACGCGGGACAGCCTGCGGCGCTGCTTCGGCGTGGTGCTGCAGGACACGTACCTGTTCGCCGGCACCATCCGGGAAAACATCAAATACGGCCGGCCGGACGCCACGGACGAGGAAATGGAGGAAGCCGCCCGGCTGGCCGGCGCGGACCGGTTCATCCGGCGGCTGCCCAAGGGGTACGACACGGTGCTGACCGAAAACGGCGGCAACCTGAGTCACGGCGAGCGGCAGCTTCTGGCCATCGCCCGGGTGATGCTGACCCGCCCGTCCATCCTGATCCTCGACGAAGCGACCAGCAGCGTCGACACCCGCACCGAGCGGCAGATCCAGCGGGCGCTCTTGAACCTGATGAAAGGGCGGACCAGCTTCGTCATCGCCCACCGGCTGAATACGATCCGGGAAGCCGACGAAATTCTGGTCATCGAGGACGGCACCGTGGTGGAGCGGGGCAAACACGAAGAACTCTTGCGGCGGGGCGGCTATTACAGCCGGATGTACGGTGCGCAGACGGGGTAGGCGAAAGCCGCTAGCGCACAGGCTCTTTCGCCCGGGCCGTCCGGCGCTTGGGCCTGGACGTTCCGTCCGCGGCGCCGGCGCCGGCTTCCCCCGCCTCGCCTTTGTTTTTGACCGCCTCAAGGCTGGCCTGAAGCGCGGCCATGAGGTCGATGACGTTGGTCCGCTCGGCGGCCGGCGCGGCGACCACATCCGCTCCTTGCCCGGCGATTTTCCGCCCGATCGCGTCCAGCACGGCGGCGCGGTAATCGTCGGTGTATTTGGCCGCGTCGAAGGGCGCGGTCAGCTGTTCGATGAGCATTTTCGCCAGATCCAGCTCCCGCGGATCGACCCTGGTTTCCTTCGGCAGGTTGGGCACGGCCTCAAGGGAACGGATTTCGTCGGGATAGAACATCGTTTCCATGCAGATGCAGTCCCCGTACGCCCGGATCGCCGCCAGGCTGCTTTTGCTGCGGATGGCCACCCGGGCGATGCCGATGCGGCCGGTCTGGCGCATCGCCTCAAGGAGCAGCGCGTATGCCCCTTCCCCGGCCTGGTCGGGGGAGAGGTAGTATGTTTTCTGGAAGTAGATCGGATCGATTTCCTCCAGGGACACAAAATCCAGGATCCGGATGGTGCGGGCGCTTTCCGGCTTGATGGCCTCCAGTTCCTCCTCGTCGAACAGGACGAAGCGTCCTTTTTCGTATTCGTATCCCCGCGCGATGTCCTCCCATTCCACCCGCGTTTCGCAATGCGGACACGTCCGGACATACGAAACGGGAGTCCCGCAGGCTTTGTGGATCAGCCGGAAATGGACATCCTTGTCTTCGGTGGACGCGAACATCTTCACCGGCACGTGCACCAGACCGAAACTGATGGCCCCTTTCCACACCGTTTGCATGGCTTTCGGCTCCTTTTTCCTGTTGGCATGCGGATTGCCTTCTTATTTTATTACTCCCGCGTGTCCGGCATGCCGGAGCGCATGAAGTTCCGCGTCCCGGGGCATATTGGCGGGTAACGGCGGTCCGCGCGGACGGCCGGAATGATTTTTTGCCGCGAGGGGATGAGCGATATGGACAATAAAGGAACTTCCGCGGACGATTTGCCTTTTGAAGGAAAAGGGAAATACGAACTCGACGTGGACCGGATGGTCAACGAGGGGCTGGGCGGGGGACGCGTCACGGAACACAACGGATACATCGGCGACACGACGGCGGAGCCGGACGATTTTGCGCCTTTGTCCGGACCTGGGAAGCCGGAACGCCGGGCATAGATCCCCGGGCGCCCGATCATACTATGCCGGGATGGATGCCCCCACATCAATTTATCCAGGGAGGATCAGCCGACATGCATCAAGTGAACGTCTCGAGCATCGCCCGCCAATGCGAACAGATCGCGCAGCAACTGATCGACACGACGAACCGGTCCAGCCAGGTGTACCAGCAAATGCTGCAAAAAGAACAGCAAAACATCACGGAGCTGCAGCAGCTGATCCAGAAGGAGCAGGAAGCGGTGCACGCCATCCAGCAGGCGCTGCAGAACCACCATAACGTCGTCCAGCAGCTGAACCAGATCCAGCAAATGTGCAAGCAGCTGGAACAGGCGTCGTTCGCCCAGCCGGCGCAGGCGCCGTCCTACGCCGCCCAGACCGGCTGGACCCAGCAGCCCGCTTCCTTCGGTTCGCCGGCCTCCCATGTCTCGGCTGGACAGCAGTTTGCCTCATCGAGTCAGGCGGTGACGGCGAACAATCCGTCGTTCAGCTTCAATCCGTCGACCCGGCAGCTGACCGGCGGATCGGGCTTCGGCACGTCCTACTCGGCAAAAACCCAAGGGCAGGCTCCCCGGTATTACCAATAACGGGCGGGACCAAAGACGATTTTCGGCCGCCGGTCCGTCGGGACCGGCGGTTTTGTTGATTTCGAGGAAGCGAAATTTCCCGGCGCCGGCGAATCCGAATCTTCGCGGTTGCGGGAACTTTTGCAAGGCCCGGACGCGGGCTGTTTTCTTTTTATCGAGCTTCAGTCTCGCGCCGGTTCGTCGCGAACCTGCCTGTGTGACGCCGTGGCATGTGAAATTTTAAGTAAATTTTATCATTTCTTTAATTTCACTTAATCTTGCTGTTTTATGCTTGAGCCATACAAACGAAATCCGAAGGAGGAGTATCCATGGACAAGGAAACGAAATTTCCCGGCGGCGGCGAATCCGAATCTTCCCGGCCGCAGGAAACGGATCTGGAACGGGTTGCGGGCGGACGCGGATTGCAGGTCTATTATTGCAAAACTTGTCAGACGACAATTGTTTCACTCACGGAATATGCACAACATGTGAATTTGGGTCACGAAGTATATGCGAACGGCTAGTCGTACACGAAATCCGAAGGAGGAAATATCCATGGACAAGGAAGCGAAATGGCCAGGCGGCAACGAATCCGAACCCTCCGGGCTGCAGGAAACGGATCTGGAACGGGTTGCGGGCGGACGCGGATTGCAGGTCTATTATTGCAAAACTTGCCAAACCACCATTGTTTCACCGCTTGAATATGCACAACACGTTAATGTGGGGCACGAAGTATATGCTGCCAACGGTTAATGGTGAATAACCCGAAGGCCCGGACACGGGCTTTTTTCTTTTGCATGTTTTTGCATGATTGGCCGGCCCCCGATATAATACCGTTGTACAATGAAGTTGGACACGGTCGCGGAAAGGAGCTTGCGCCGTGGCGCATCCCGACGAATTCGCCCTGATCCGCGCGTGGACGGAAGGACGCCAGCGTGCGGATTTCCTGTCCTCGCGGGGCGTCGTTACCGGCATCGGCGACGACACGGCGGTGGTGGCCTCGCCGGGCGGGGAGACGGAATGGCTGCTCACCGTCGACGCGATGGCGGAAGGCGTCCATTTTCGACCCGAGACGATGGGAGACGCCGACGTGGGGTATAAGGCGATGGCTTCCTGCATCAGCGACATTGCCGCCATGGGAGGCCGGCCCCTGCATGCGCTGGTGACGGTGTGCGTTCCGCCGTCGTGGACGCCCGCGCGGACGCAGGCGCTGTATGACGGGCTGTATGCGTGTGCCGACCGCCACGGGGTGGCGATCATCGGCGGAGACACCACGGCATCGCGCGCCGATCTTGTCATTTCGGTGACGGTGACGGGCCAGGTGCGCGCGGGGAGGGCGATATTGCGCAGCGGCGCCTCGCCGGGACAAAAGGTGTTTCTTACCGGTCCGATCGGACTGGCGGCGGCCGGTTTGTACGGCCTGCTCCATCCGGAAGCGCCCCGTCCTCCCGATTCGCTGGTCCGGGCTCACCGGCGGCCGGAGCCCCACGTGAGAGCGGGACTTTTGCTGTCGGAGCAGGGGTTTGGACGGGCGCTGAACGACATCAGCGACGGACTGGCGAGCGAGGCGTGGGAGATCGCCGAGGCGTCCGGCGTCGGCATGGTGCTGCGCGAGGAAGATCTGCCGGTGGCCGGCGAGCTGGCCGCCTATGCCCGGCGGTGCGGACGGTCACCCCTGGATTGGATGCTGTACGGCGGAGAAGATTACACGCTGGTCGGCACCATCGACGCGGCGGACGAGGACGAGGCGAAGCGAGCCTTCCGCGAAGCGGGGCTGCCTTTTTTTCTTGTCGGCGAGACGGTGTCCGGTCCGCCGGGCGTCTGGCTGGAAACGGCGACGGGGAAACGGGTTGCCGTGGCGAAGCGCGGCTACGACCATTTTCGCGGCGAAGACGGCGAGGGTGGATAAGCGGCGTTCCGCTGTGCGCCGGAAATGCCGGGCGGATCGCGGGCTGCATCGAAGGGGAAAGACTGGCGGCGGATACCCGGATGGCGGTGGGAAGGCATGGATCGGAACATGAACGGGGAAAATCGCTACATATGGCGGGCGGACAGCGAAGCCGGCACCGTGGAGCTGGCCTCACGGCTTGCGGGATTGGCGTGGCCCGGCATGACACTGGCCCTGGACGGGGAACTGGGCGCCGGCAAAACGCGGTTTGCCCAGGCCTTCGCCCGCGCGCTCGGCGTCCCCGGAATCGTCAACAGTCCCACGTTTACGATCATCAAGGAATATGAAGGCGGAACGCTGCCTTTTTACCATATGGACATGTACCGGATTTCTTCCGAAGAAGCGGAGGAACTCGGACTGGACGATTATTTTTTCGGAGACGGGGTGACGCTGGTGGAATGGGCGTCGCGCATCGGGCCCATTCTTCCGCCGGAGCGGCTGCATCTCCATTTTGAAGCGGCAGGCCCCGTCTCGCGGAAGATCACCGCCATACCGGTCGGGGAGCGGTACGACAGGCTTTGCCGCGATGCGGGGATGGCTCCGGCGCGGGAGGGATCAGGGGAATGAATTTATTGAATCCGCGCATGTTGCTGGCGCTGGACACCACCACCGCGACGCTGGCGTGCGCGCTGCTTGAGCTGCGCGGGAAACCGGATCCGGCGACGGAAGGGGAGCCGGAGGCGGACGGGAAGCTGGAAGCGGACGTGAAACAGGCGGCGGACGTGAAGCAGGATCCGGCGTCGGACGGGAAGCCGAAGGCGGACGAAGCGGTGACGGTGGAATCCCGCAAGTTGCTGTTGGAGCGGAACCATTCGGTGCGCACGGTGCCGGAGATCCGGGAACTGATGGTCCGGCACGGCGTCACGCCCAGGATGCTGGCCGCCATCGCCGTCGGCCGGGGACCCGGTTCGTACACGGGGGTGCGCATCGGCGTCACCGTGGCCAAGACGCTGGCCTGGGCCTGGGACAAACCGCTGATCGGCGTCTCCAGCCTGGAAGCTTTGGCGTACGCGGCGCGGGAAGAGGCGATGCGGGAAGAGGCGGCGCGGCGTTCCGCCGGGCCGGACCGCACGGCGGGCGGACGGATCTGGTTTGTCCCGGTGATGAACGCCCGCCGGGGAGACGCCTATACGGCCGTGTTCGAGGGAGGACCGGGCCCGGACGAATGGCGGCGCGTCGAAGCCGACGGCATCCGGCCGTTTCGAAGCTGGGCGGAAGGGGTGCTTGACGCGGCGAAGGAAGCGGGCGCGCCGGAGGTGCGCTTCGTCGGCGAGATCGAGCCGTTCGCCGGCGCCATCGCCGAACTTGCCGCACATGCCGCCGTTCCCGTGTCCCGCGGAACGCAACAGATGGATGCCGCCGCCGTCGGGAAGCTCGCGGCCCTGCGCCATTTCCGCGGCGAGCGGGACGACGTCCATCCGTTCGCGCCGAACTATACGCAGCCGTCCGAAGCGGAGATCAAGCTGGCGGCCAGGCAGGCGGAGCGCCCATGAGCGAACCGGTGATTCGGGCGATGGAGCCGGAGGACGTCCCCACGGTCGCCCGGATTGAGAAGGAATCGTTTACGCTGCCCTGGTCCGCCGAAGCTTTCCGCACCGAACTTGCGCACAACCGGTTTGCCCGTTATTCCGTGCTGGAACAGGACGGCCAGATCATCGGATACTGCGGGATGTGGGTCATTGCGGACGAAGCCCATGTGACGAACATCGCCGTGCGGGAGCCGTTCCGCGGACGGGGACTGGGCGAGCGGCTGATGCGGCGGCTGATGGAAGAAGCGCGCTCGCTGGGCGCGCGGCGGATGACCCTGGAAGTAAGGGTATCCAACACGCGCGCGCAGCGGTTGTACCGCAAGCTCGGATTCGTCTCTTGCGGCGTGCGGCCCGGCTATTACACCGACAACATGGAGGATGCCCTGATCATGTGGGCGGACCTGCCGCCGGAACCCGCGGTTCTGTCGGACCCTTCCCGGGAACCGGCATCCGGGCATGACGGGACCGGCGCAAGCGGCGACGGGTAAGGCCGGCGTCCCGTAACGAGGAGAAGAAGGTACATGCATTCCGGAAAACCCAGTCTCATTCTGGCCATCGAAACAAGCTGCGACGAGACGGCCGCCGCCGTCGTGCGGGGCGGACGTGAAGTCCTCTCCAACATCGTCGCCAGCCAGACGGACATTCACCAACGCTTCGGCGGGGTCGTCCCGGAGATCGCCTCGCGGAAGCACGTGGAACAAATCACGGTCATTGTGGAAGAAGCGCTCCGGAGCGCCGGCGTGAGCCGGGGCGATATCGACGCCGTGGCCGTGACGCAGGGGCCCGGCCTGGTCGGGTCGCTGCTCGTCGGCATCTCGGCGGCCAAGGCTTTGGCCCTGGCCCTTGACGTGCCGCTGATCGGCACGCATCACATCGCCGGCCACATTTACGCCAACCGGCTGGTCGGCGAAATCGTCTATCCCGCCCTGGCCCTGGTGGTCTCCGGCGGGCATACCGAACTGGTGCTGCTGCCGGAGGAAGGCGTGTTCCGCATCATCGGACAGACGCGGGACGACGCCGTCGGGGAAGCCTACGACAAGGTGGCGCGCGCCCTGCGTTTCCCGTACCCCGGCGGCCCCCACATCGACCGGCTGGCGGCGGATGCGGACGACTGCATTGAAATGCCCCGCGCCTGGCTGGAGCCCGATTCCTTCGATTTCAGCTTCAGCGGTCTGAAGACCGCGGTGCTGTCGGAAGTGAACCGCGCCGTCATGCGGGGAGAAGTCCCGATGTTCGCCGCTTTGGCCCGGGGATTTCAGGAATCCGTGGTGGACGTGCTCACCGGCAAAACGATGCGCGCGGCGCGGGTGTTCGGCGTCAAACAGGTGCTGCTTTGCGGCGGCGTCGCCGCCAACCGGGGCCTGCGGAGCCGGATGCGGGAGCTGTGCGGGGAAGCCGGGTTGCCGCTGCTCATCCCGCCGATGGATCTGTGCACGGACAATGCGGCCATGATTGCGGCGGCCGCCGACCTTAAGTGGCGGCGCGGGCAGTTCACCCCGCTGGACATGCACGCGGAACCGCTCATGCCGCTGGAGGATTGGTCCGTCCGCGCGGGATGACCGCCGGCTGCGGCCGGTCCGCCGTTGCGGCGCGTGAGGCGTCCCGCGTCGCCGGGCTTGCGGCATGCGGCGGAATCGTCCGTCGTCCTTCCGGAAGCGCTGATCCGCGTCCGTCAAAGCGGCATTGGGGTGTTGCGTGATGAGCGGAAAAAGACGAAACGGCCGGCAGGCGTCCCTCCCGCCGGCATCCATGTTGAAACCGGGCAAGCGGAAAGGCGAGTGGATGGAAATCCGCCTGCCCGATTCCCTGGTCGGCGTGCCGTTGCACGCGGTGCTCAAGCGGACGCCGTTGCCGGCCAAGCTGCTGGACAAGCTGCTGGAGAGCCGCGGCGTACATATTCAGGGGCCGTTTCTTCGCCTGCGGCTGTTTCCGAGGGAGCGCCGGGATTTTCCGTCCGACTGGATGGAGCTGAACATTTTGTACGAGGACGATTTCACGCTGGTCGTCAACAAGCCGGCCGGCATCGAGATGCACCCCAGCGTCAAAGGCCAGCGCCGTACCCTGGCCAACGCGGTGGCGGCTTATTACGAGATGACGGGGCAGGATTTGCGCGTGCGGCACATCCACCGGATGGACAAGGAAACGACAGGCCCCATTCTCTACGCCAAGAACGAGTTTGCCCACCAGCACTATGACAGGATGATGCGGGAAAAAAAGATCGGCCGCATCTACCTGGCTTTGGCGGAAGGCGTCATCCCCCGGGACAGGGGCAAGATCGACCTTCCCATCGGCCAGGACCGGCATCATCCCACGCGGCGCCGGGTCAGCGAGACGGGGGACCCCGCGGTCACCCGCTTTTTTGTGGTGGAGCGTTTTGACACCCATACGCTGGTCCGGCTGGAACTGGAAACGGGACGCACCCACCAGATTCGCGTGCATCTGTCCCACATCGGCCATCCGCTGGCCGGCGACGGGATGTACGGCGGCCACCGCGACCTGATCGCCAGGCAGGCGCTCCATGGAGAGAAACTCGTCTGGAACCATCCGTGGACCAGGGAGAAGCTGGAGGTGGAGGCGCCGCTTCCGGACGATTTCGCCGAAGCGCTTCGCATCCTGCGCCGGCGCAGAAAGAACGGCTGACGGGAAGGGCGGCGGGCGGCCGCGTCAATCGCCGTCCGCCGCCCTTCCTTTCATGCAAAGCGCCCGCGTCATCAGGTACGAAATGGTCGCCTCCGCGCCGCAGTTGCGGTTCGGGCCGTCCGCCTGCAGGCCGTCGCTGCAGCTGCCGTCCCAGGGATCGGCCATGGGGACGCCGAGGTCGTTGTATCCGTCGAACCATTGCAGGCAGCGCATTTTCATCTCCCGCAGGTTTGCGCAAGCCGCGGGCAGGGAACGCAGTTCCGGCAGGGCGCCCGCCGCCGCGCGTTCCGCCAGTCTGCCGTTCCCGCCGGCGACAACGGGATCCCTTATGATGACCGTCGTACTCGCCGCCGAGCCGTAAGCGGGGCCAGTTGACCATCCATCTGCCGCATCGTGTGCCGTTCGGACACCCGCACCGGCTGCCAATCCTGTTGCGCCGCTCGCCGCGTCGGGGGATAAGCCGGTGGACTCATCGGTTGTGAGGCCGCTTGCCGCACCGTTCACCCCTCGGCTCGCCATGCCTTCCGCCAGGCCGCCTGACAAACCGCCGGCGACCCTGCCGGCCATGACGCCCGCCGTACCGTGCGTCGCGCCGTCCAGCCGGAGAAGCGCCGACTCCGCTTCGTCCAGCGCCAGGGCGAGCTTGAACAGCTCCAGCGGCTGCTGGTCCCACCGGCTGACGGCGCCCGGCCTGGCCCAGCCCGAGTTGCCCACGGGGCGGAGCCAGCCTTCCGGCGCGGTCATGCAGCGCAGCAGAAAGCGCAGGCTCTTTAGTCCCGTCTCCAGCGCCTCCGGCCGGCGGGTTACGCGGTACCCGCGCAGCAAGGCCCAGGGAAGCAGGCCGTTGCCGTATGTCATGACCGGTTCGAACCAGTCCCAGCGTTGGTCCGCCCTGCTCCTGAAAGCGCGGATCAGGTTCCTTTCCAGCCGCAGCAGATGGCGCCAAAGCCGCGCTTCCCAATCCGCGGGGAGTTCGACGGCGCCTTTGGCTCCGGCTTCGAGCAAATGGGCGCAAGCCGCCAGCGCGTAGGCTTGTCCGCGAAGCGAAGCGATGCCGTCCAGCGTGCCCAGGGCGCGCTGCAGCATGAAATACGCCGTGCCGCGTTCCTTGAGCGGCAGACGGATCCAGGCGTCGGCGCAGGCCCAGACGGCCCGTCCCTGGCAATCGTGGGACCGGGTTTCCGGCTCCCAGGTGCGGTCGTAGGCCACGTTGTTGTGCCACCAGCCGTCTTCTTCCTGATTCCACAGCAGGAAAGCCAGGTACACGCCGGCGAGTTCTCCCAGCAGCCGGACGTCGGACCCGGACAAGCCGGCCCTGTCCCGCAGGCTGAGCCACTCCGTCGCAAGCCAGAGGGCGCGGGCGTTGTCGTCGGTGGTGTAGCCCTCCCGCCGGCGGGGCACCCTTCCCAGAGCGTGCTCCAAAAGACCCGTGTCGTCGGACAGGCGCCGCAGATGGTCGAACGACAGCGGCGCCGCCGCTCCCCGCCCGACCGGTTCAACCGACATCGACCGCTTTCCTCCTTTCCGAACACGCCTCCGTCCGGATCATCCCCCCGAAAAGCTCCAGGTGCCGCTCTCCCACGATGGGCCAATGCATGTCCCGCCCGATTTCCGCCATCCGGGCGGCGCAGGCGCCGAGCCGTTCCGGCTGCGTAAGCAGCTCGATCAGTTTCCGGCTCCAGGCCAAGACGTCGCCGTAGGGCACCAGGCAGTCTTCATTGCCCTTGAGCAACTCGCGGGCGTAGAGGTAGGGGGTGCTCAGGATGGGCTTGCCCAATCCGGCGGCGTAGGCGAGGGTGCCGCTGGTGATCTGCTGCATGCCGGGATACGGCGTCACATACAGATCGGCCGCCAGCATCAGCGAGACCAGCTCCTCTTCCGGAATGTACCGGTCGATCATCCGCACGTACCCCGACAGACCAAGTTCCATCACCAGCGCCTTGAGCTCGTTCCGGTACGCTTCGCCTTCATGGCGGAACACCTCCGGATGGGTCTGCCCGGCGACGACGTACAGAAGATCCGGCACCTTCCGGACGACCCGGGTAAGGGCTCGCAGCACCAGCTCCACGCCCTTGTTCCGGGACAGAAGGCCGAACTGGAAAATCACGCGCCGGCCGTCCCATCCGTATTCCCGGCGCTTCCGCGTCCGGTCTTCCTGCGGGGGGACGGGCGCGCCGTGGGGGATGCAGGAGATCTTCCAGGCGGGGACGCGGCATTGGCCGCGCAGATAATCGATCGCCCGCCGGTTCATCACGATCAGGCGCCGGCTCAGCGCGGCGATTTCCCGCTGGATGTCCGTGTAAGGGGGAGCAGGCTGGGCGAATACGGTGTGGAACGTGGTGACGACCGGTTTTTTCAAATGGCGCAAAAGCTCCAGCACATACTCGCCGGCGTGCCCGCCGAAAATGCCGAATTCGTGCTGCAGAGACACGACATCCACGGAACTTGCGTTGATGCGCTGGGCGATGGCGCGGTAGTCCTCCCGCCGCTGCTTCGCCAGGGGGATCTGCCACGGGAGCGAATACAGCGCCGTTTCTTCTTCGTGGCACAGGCAGACGACGGGATCGGGCGGCGGCACCGCGGCCGGAAAGCCGCCCTCTCGCCGTTTTCCTTTCGCCAGCATGACGGCTTCCCGCAAATGGTGCGTATAAGTGGCGAGTCCGCATCGCTTGGGTACGAAGGTGCTGATATACGCGATGCGCGGGGGATGCGTCATCGGGGCATCTCCCCCGTCCGGTTGCAGACCGCTTCATGCAGGATGTGCGGGCCGACGCGCATGCCGAAGCCGAGGATGCAGCGGTTGAGCTGCGCGCCGGTGTGCACGCGGCAGTTATCCCAAAGAATCGAATGGGCGATCCGTACGCCCCGCCCGATGCGGCAGTCGCTGCCGATGACGGCGTAGGGGCCGATGATGCTGCGGCCGCCGATGGTGACGCGGTCGCCGATCACCGCCGGCGGGATGAGCAGCGCATCCGCGGCGATGCGCACGTGTTCGCCCATGCGAATGTTTTTGTCTCCCCGTTGTTGCCAGCCGCTTTCCAGAGGGAACCGGCCGTCCAGCACGTCCCAGTGGAGCTGCCGGTAGCGTTCCTGCGTTCCCATGTCCATCCAGTACCCGTCCAGCGGGTGTCCGAATACCCCGCAGCCGAGCCGGATGAGGAGCGGAAACGTTTCCTTTTCGATGGATGCCGGGCGGCCCGCCGGGATGTGATCCAGGACGCGCCGCTCCAGAATGTAGATCCCCGCGTTGACCAGATTGGACGGCGCTTCGTCCTTGTCCGGTTTTTCCACGAAATCGAGGATTTCATCTTGCGGACCAAGGGCCACGGCGCCGTAGGAGGAGGGATCCTCCACGCGCGTCAGGCAGATGGTGGCCGCGCCCCCGTGCCGCTCGTGAAAACGGAGCGCCGCGTTCAGGTCGATCCGGTGGGCGGTGTCCGCGTTGACCACGACAAAGCGTTCGCCAAGCAGGGGTTCGGCGTTTTTGACCGCTCCGGCGGTGCCGAGCAGTTCCTTTTCTTCCGAATACTCCACCGACACGCCGTAGCGCGAGCCGTCGCCGACCCAAGCCTGAATCAGTTCCTTGCGGTGCTGCACGGCAATCACAAACCGACTGATGCCCTGATCCCGGTAATGGCGGATCAGGTGGTCCAGCCAGGGACGTCCCATGACCAGGGCCATCGGCTTGGGCAGATGTTCGGTCAGGGGACGCAACCGGGTTCCCAATCCGCCGGCGAGAAGAAGTGCCTTCATTCCATCATCCTCCGTTTGTCTTGGAACTGCGACGCTCCATCTTTAAAAGCATATTCCCAATTCATGCGTTTCTATGTGCCGGAAAGCCGCGGACCGGCCGCCGGAAGTCCGCGCGCCGCCAGGAGAGACCGTTCCGGAGCCGCCATGGCCGTTGCCGGACTTTTCCGGTCTCTGGCGTTTGACTAAAATAGGAGCAGACCGGAAGGGAGAAATGTCATGTACGGGGTCAACGCACGGCGTTCCCGGTGGAAGGCGGCGGACCTGTGGCTCATGCTGCTGCTCACCGCCGTCGCCGGCGCAACGTCGTTCTGGGATCTGGGCAACCGCTCGGGTCCGCAGACGTTTTGGAAGCCGTCCGTTTCGGGCGAGGGGTTTGTCGTCGATTTCGGGGAAGTCCGGCGTTTCGACCGGCTGAATCTTTACGAAGGACCGGGCGCGACGGGAAAAACAAAGGTCGAGATCTCCATCGACGGATCGCATTGGCAGCCTTATCTGGAGATCGAGCACAAAACGAACCGGGTGTTCACCTGGAAACGCGAAGGCGAGGGCGCCGAGGCGCGCTTCGTCCGCTTCGTGGCGACGCAGACGGGTTACCGGTTGTATGAGGCCGCCTTTTTCGCGGAAGGGGAGGAGACGCCGCTGGCGGTGGCGGAGGTACGGCCGTTGGGGAGCGGCATGGCGGCCGCGGGAGGCGGCCGGCCGGCGGACGACGGTACGGCGGCCGCGGGAGGCGACGGCCGGCAGACGGGCGGCGTAACGGCAGCCTCTGATGGCGGCTCAAGCGCGGCCGAACGGGCAGCGCAGCCCCCCGAAAGCGACCCGCGGCGGGTGTTCGACGAACAGCATCTGGCGCCATACCGGCCCGATTACCGCAACTCCATGTACTTCGACGAGATTTACCACGGGCGGACGGCCTACGAGTTCGTGGAAAAAATAGAGCCCTACGAATGGACCCATCCCCATCTGGGCAAATGGCTCCTGTCCTTCGGCGTGCGGTGGTTCGGCATGACGCCATACGGATGGCGCTTCATGGCGGCGGTGTTCGGCACGCTGATGGTGCCCGTGGTCTACGCCGCGGCCAGGGGGATGTTCGGGCGCACGCGGTACGCGTTTCTCGCCGCGCTGCTTCTCGTGCTGGAGGGCTTCCGCCTGGTGCACTCCCGCATGGCGAACGTGGACGTGTTCGGCGTGACCTTCACCGTTGTCATGTTTTACGCCATGCACCGATACGGCCTTGCGTCCTGGCGGTACGGCGGTTTCGGGCGCAGCTTCTTCTGGCTGGCGCTGGGCGGGGTCTTTTTCGGGCTGGCCGCTTCGGTCAAATGGAACTACATGTACGGCGGCGCGGGCCTGGCCGTGCTGCTGGTCATTGCGCTCGCGCGCCGGCGGCGGGAGATGTGGCTTGCCGGCGAGCGGGGGTTCGTCCGGCGGACGGCGCTGACGCTCCTGGCCTGCGTGTTTCTGTTCGTGGCGGTGCCCGCCGGCATCTATGCGGCTTCGTATACGCCCTATTTGAAGGCGACGGAGCGGGACGACGGCCTGAAGGATCTTTGGCAGTATCAGAAAAACATTTACAACTACCACAAAGGCGTCAAGGAAGACCATCCTTACGCATCGAAATGGTGGACATGGCCGTTCATGCTGCGTCCGGTCTGGTATTACGGCGGCGACGATCTCGCTCCCGGACGGGCGCAGAGCATCGCGGCCATCGGCAATCCCGCCGTCTGGTGGGGCGGCCTTGCTGCGTTGCTGGCGGCCGTATGGGGCGCCGCCGTCCGGCGCGATCCCGTGGCGGTGACGCTGACGGTCGCGTTTCTGTCGCTGTACGTTCCCTGGATCGTGGCGCCGCGGACCGTCACGTTCCTGTACCACTATTTTCCGATGGTGCCGCTTATCATTTTCGTTTTGGTTTGGGTATTCCGGCGTCTGGAAGAGCACGTCCCCCGCGGCCGGCGCCTGACCGCGGCGTTCACGGCCCTGACGGCGTTTTTGTTCGTCTGGTTCTATCCCGTGTACGTCGGGATGGAGGTCAGCCGGGCCTGGATCGACACCGCGCTCCGGTGGCTGCCCAGCTGGGGGTTTTGATTGAGGCGGCCGGGCCGGCCTGGCTTTGGGAGGCGGGATTGGCCGGCTCCGGAGGCTGCAAGCGGACTGGCTGCAGGTTGCGGGCGAGGCCGCAACCGGGAGACTGTATGGCCAGGCTGCAGGCGGCGAGAGAGGCCAAGCCCGGGAGGCTTTTTTGGGCAGCCCAGGGAAAAATACACGTGAAAAACATCAATGGCCCAAAAAATGACAGGACGAGGTGCCCCATGAAGGATGCCCTGAAGGCGGAACGGCTTTTGCTCAGCGTCGTGGTTCCCATGTACAACGAAGAAGAGGTGATCGAAACGGCCTACCGGCGCCTCACCGCGGTGCTGGAATCGATCGGGGAGCCGTACGAAATCCTGTTTGTGGACGATGGCAGCCGGGATCGGACGGCGGACATCGTGCGCGGCATCTGCGCGGCGGACCGCCGGGCGAAGCTCGTCGGCCTGTCCCGCAATTTCGGCCACCAGATCGCCGTGACCGCCGGCATTGACCACGCGTCCGGGCGCTGCGTCGTGCTCATCGATGCCGATCTGCAGGATCCGCCCGAGCTGATTCCGCAGATGCTGGCCAGATGGCGGGAAGGCTTCGATGTCGTCTACGGGCGCCGCATCGCCCGCAAGGGCGAGTCGTGGTTCAAAAAAACGACCGCCGCGCTTTTTTACCGTTTGTTGAGGAAGATGTCGCCGGTGGACATTCCGGTGGACGCCGGGGATTTCCGCCTGATGGACCGCAAAGTCTGCGACGCGCTGCGGGAGATGCGGGAGCGGAGCCGGTTCGTGCGGGGCATGGTCAGCTGGGTGGGCTATCGCCAGACCGCCATTCCGTACGTGCGGGAGGAGCGTTTTGCCGGCGAGACGAAATATCCGCTGCGCAAGATGATCCGTTTGTCGCTGGATGCCATTACCTCCTTTTCCACCCGGCCGCTCCGGTGGGCGGGCGTCCTCGGGTTTGTCCTGTCGGCGGCGGGGTTTGTGTATTTGCTGGCGGCGCTGTATCTGCGCCTGTTTACCGACGTGACGCAGCCGGGCTGGACCTCGCTGATCGTCATCTCCCTGCTTTTTCACGGCATTACGCTGACGCTGCTGGGCGTTCTGGGCGAGTACGTGGGGCGCATCTACGAGGAAACGAAGGGGCGGCCGCTTTATCTTACGGCGGAAAAGATCAACTTTGACGAAAACGCGGCCGGGAGGGAAAACGCCGTTGAAGAAGGGGCGGTTGGAACAGGAAAGGCTGATGCGGAAACGGCAGGCACAGGCGGTGGCGCATAACGGGGCCGTTTTGACGCGGCGAGAAAACGGGTTCGCGGGTGCGGGCCCGTCGCTGTCGGCCGGAACGGATGAGACCGCCGCCGTAAAGAGGGCGGTTTCCGGTCCGCCGGCGGCCGGCGCCGATGCGCGGGCGGGATCCGGCGCCGCCGTGCCGGCGATTACGGCGGCTGTCCCGCCGCGGGACGAACCGCTTGTTTTTGTCACAAGGGGCAGCCTTATCGAAAACATCCATCGCGGGCGGATCTGCGCGGTGTCGGCGGATGACGGGAAGGTGCTGGCGGCGGTCGGGGATCCGGAAGCGCCGGCTTTTCTTCGTTCCACGGCCAAGCCCGTCCAGGCGCTCGGCGCGCTGCTCGCGGGAGCCGCGGAGGCTTTCGGGCTGGACAGCCGGCACGTGGCCCTCATGTGCGCTTCCCACCGGGGAACGGCCGCCCAGATGGAAGCGCTGGAGGAGATGCTGCGGCGCGCCGGGCTTGACGAGGGGCAGCTGGCAATGCACCCGGATTCCCCTTTGGACGAGGAAGCGAAAATCGCGTGGATTCGCGAAGGAGGGAAGAAACGGCGGCTTTATCACCAGTGCGCGGGTAAACATCTCGGCATGCTCGCCTGGTGCAGGCTGCGCGGCTGGCCGCCGGAAGGATACACCCGTCCCGGTCATCCGGCCCAGACGGAAACCCTCGCCCGCGTGGCGGCCTGGGCCGGGGTGCCGCCGGAAGCCGTCGTTTCCGCCGTGGACGGCTGCGGCCTGCCCACCTTTGCCGTGCCGTTGCGCGGCATCGCCCTGGCATACGGCCGGCTGGCCTGTCCGGAGGCCGCGCCGGAAGGCGAAGCGGAAGCGGCGCGCCGGGCCGCGGAGGCGATGAACCGGCATCCCGGGCTGGTGGAGGGACCGGGCCGCCTGGCCTCGGTGCTGCTTGAAGATCCCAATCTTGTGGCGAAAAGCGGCGCCCAGGGCGTGTTCGCCGTCGGGCTGAGGCGCCAGCGCGTCGGAGCGGCGATCGTCGTCAGCGACGGCGCGGAAAGCGCGCTGCCCGCCGCGGTGCGGGCCGTGCTTGTCCGCTTTGGCGCCTGGACTCGCGAGCTCGAGGAACGTTTTGTCCGGCTGTTCCCGGACGTGATCGCCAGCGCCGCGGGGGAGCCCGCGGGACGCCGCATGACTGCGTTTGAAGGGTAGGAGCGGGGAACAGGCCGGACACGAAGGCGGCGGTCAATGTCCGCCCGGCGGCCGGGCGGCGGACGGCGCGGGCGTCCGCACGGATGACGCCGCGGGGGGCCGCTTGCCGGGCGAAACGGTGGACCGGGCTTCCGGCGCCGTTTTGAGGCGGTAGGCGGTGGGCGTTTCGCCGTACATGCGGCGAAAACGTTTGGTAAAATAGAGCGCGTCCCGGAATCCGACGGAAAGGGCGATCTGCGCCACCGTCAGTTCCGGCCGTTCCCGCAGGAGCCGCCGTCCGCGGTCGAGGCGCAGCCGGTTCAGAAAGGCGACGGGCGTAAGGCCCGTTTCTTTTTTGAAGGCGCGGGACAGGTGGGCGCGGCTGTAGCCCAGGGCTTCGGCCATGCCCTCCATCGTGACCGACTCCGCCAGCTGCGCCGCCATGAAATCGATGGCCCGTCGCACCAATTCCGCCTGATGCGAGGCCGGCCGCGCGGCGAATCCTTCCGCGCCGCCGGCGTCTTCGCGCAGCGCGGCGAGCAAGAGCAGCAAATGCCCCGCCGCCTCCAGCGGAGCCGAGGGCCGCCGCGCCCGGAAAGCCTCGAAAATGGCGCGCAAGCATCGTTCCGGCACACGGCTTGCGCCCGTGTCCGCCACCGACCGCGGCGGCGTCAGACCGGCTTCCGCCAACCATTTTTCCGCTTCTTCGCCCGCGAAAGCCACCCAGCGGTATTTCCAGGGATCCGCTTCATCCGCCGCGTACCCCGCCAGCTGCCCGGGCCGGATCAAAAACGCTTGTCCCGCCGAAAGTTCCGTTTCCCGGTCCCCGTCCATGAAGCGGCCTTTTCCGGAGATCACATGGTGCAGGAGATAATAATCGACGACCTTCGGACCCACCCGGTGTCCCGGCGGCGTCTGGCTTTCCCCGGCGAACAGCACGATCAGGCCGCCGGTGGCTTGACGCGCCGGGTTGGAAGCGACGCGGTAGGTCGGTTGTTTCCGGTTCGCCATGGCGCGTTGCGCCCTCCCCCGTTATCGCGCGCATTCCGCGCATTCCCGTTCTCCGTCCTGCGTTCCGAATCTTTTCTCCATCACATTTTTCTCGGTCTGGTCTCCCATTTTATCACGAACTTGGCCTGTCCGGGATCCGAATTGATCACTTTTGTCCATATGAATCGCATTTCCCGCCATACTCTCCCTTGGACGCAATCCGGTATACTTAAGGCGGAAAATATTCACGGCCGGCGATTCCGCATGGGATCCGCCGAAGACGGGAGGATCGAAGGTGGCGCGGGCGGAGGAACTGATACGCGAATTCGTCCGCCGGTACGGCGGAGACGAAGCGGGCATCCGGGCGTACCGCGCGCCCGGGCGCGTGAACCTGATCGGGGAACATACCGACTACAACGGCGGTCCGGTGTTTCCGGCGGCGCTGACCTTCGGCACGTCGCTGCTCATCCGGCCGCGGACGGACCGGCGGATTGGGCTGGCTTCCCTCAATTTCCCTCAGGCGGCGGGCGAATTCGCCCTGGACGGGCTGGCCGTGCGCCGGGAAGACGACTGGATGATCTACCCGAAAGCGGTGATCCGGGAACTGGATCTGCGGGGGATTCGGCTGTCGCGGGGATATGATCTTCTGTACCATGGAGAGATTCCGAACGGCGCCGGCCTTTCGTCGTCGGCGTCCATCGAGGTGGTCACCGCGTACGCCTTGCTGGTCATGGAGGGCCATGAGCCGGATCCCGTGCGGCTGGCGCAGTGGTGCCAGCACGCGGAAAACGAATTCGTCGGCGTCCGGTGCGGCATCATGGACCAGTTCGCGGTGGCGAACGGCAAAAAGGACCACGCCATCCTGCTCTGCTGCGACACTCTCGAGTACCGTCACGTTCCCTGCCGGACCGGCGAATACCGGCTGGTGATCGGCAACACGAACAAAAAGCGCGGTCTGGCCGATTCCAAATACAACGAGCGGCGCGCGGAGTGCGAGCGGGCGGTGCTCATGCTGCGCGCGGCCCGTCCGGGTCTGAGGTTTCTGGCGGAACTGACGCCGGACGAATTCCGCGCCGCGGAGCATTTGATCGGCGACGAAACGGTGCGGCGGAGGGCGCGGCATGTGGTGGAGGAATGCGAACGCGTCCTCCGTTCGGTCGAAGCGCTGGAGAAGGGCGATCTCGCCGCGTTCGGCTCGCTGATGAACGCTTCCCACGATTCCCTGCGGGACCTGTACGAAGTCACCGGACCGGAACTGGACGCGATGGCGGCGGCGGCCCGGGACGTTCCCGGCGTGCTCGGCTCCCGCATGACCGGAGCCGGATTCGGCGGCTGCACGGTTTCCCTGGTGCACCGGGATGCGGTGGACCGCTTCATCGGGGAAGTCGGAGCCCGCTACCGGGAGGCGACGGGACTCACGGCGGATTTCTATGTGGCGGATATCGGCGACGGCGTGAGAAGGCTGGGGGAGTAGCAGGATACAGCGGCAAAGGAGCATCGGGAACCGGCGGCGGCTTCGGGCGTTCCGGGCGGAGCTGAAACGGAAATCGTGGCCGGAAGCCACCCGCAGCCTTCACCCGGGCGTCCCGGACGGAGCCGAACGAAAAGCCGCAAGCGGAAGGAGAGAACGGGCAAATGGCGGTTTTGGTCACGGGCGGCGCCGGATACATCGGTTCGCACACGGTGGCGGCGCTTTTGGAGAAAGGGGAGCGGGTCGTCGTCCTGGACAACCTGGTTCAGGGACACCGCCGGGCGGTGATCGGGGGAACGTTTTGTCAGGGGGATTTGCTCGACGAAGCGTTTCTGGATCGGGTGTTCGCCGAACACGACATCGAAGGGGTCGTCCATTTTGCCGCCAGTTCGCTGGTGGGCGAGAGCATGCGGGACCCGGGAAAATATTACCGGAACAACGTGGGCGGAACCCTGAACCTGCTGGAAGCGATGCGCAGGGCCGGCGTCGACCGTCTGGTGTTTTCGTCGACGGCGGCGGTGTACGGGGAGCCCGAGCGCGTGCCCATCCGGGAAGAAGACCGGACGGAGCCGGCCAATGTCTACGGCGAAACCAAACTGGCCATGGAAAAAATGATCCGCTGGTACGGCGCCATCCACGGCATCCGGTACATGTCGCTGCGCTATTTCAACGCCGCCGGGGCCCACGACAGCGGAAGGATCGGGGAAGACCACCGGCCCGAAACGCACCTGATTCCGCTCGTCCTGCAGGTGGCCCTGGGCAAACGGGAGCGGATCAACGTGTTCGGCGACGACTATCCGACGGAAGACGGCACATGCATCCGCGATTACATCCACGTCAGCGATCTCGCCGACGCGCACGTCCTTGCCCTGGAGCGCCTGCGGCGGGGCGGGGAGAGCGGCGTCTACAACCTGGGCGCCGGCAAGGGATACTCCGTGTACGAAGTCATCGCAGCGGCTCGGGAAGTGACCGGCCATCCGATTCCCGCCGCCGTGCGGCCGCGCCGGCCGGGGGACCCGGCGGCGCTGGTCGCTTCTCCCGACAAGGCGATGGCCGAACTGGGTTGGGCGCCGAAACGCAGCGACCTGCGGCGGATGATCGCCAGCGCGTGGGAATGGCACCGGCGCCATCCGGACGGGTACGGGGAGTGACCGTGCGGCGGGGTGGGGAAGATGGAGCACAATGCGCACCGGACTGAAAACGGCCCGCTGTCCGAAGCGGAACGCCGGGAGATCGTCGCCGGCGTTTCCCGCGGGATCGAACGGCTGATTTCCTATGCCTTGCGCTGCGGGTTGATCGGGCCGGAGGACGTCGCGTATTCCCGCAATGCGCTGCTGGACGCTTTCGGTTTGACGGCTCCGGCCGATGCCCAAAGGGAGGCTGCCGAAGCCGCCCCTGTCGGAACGGAAGCCGCCGCCGGCGGTGACGCAACCCGGGGCGACGGCTCCGGCGCGCTGCCGGATCACCCCGCGCATCTGCTCGAGCCGCTGCTGGACGCGGCGGTCCGGCTCGGCGCGGCGCCGGAAGACACGGCGACGCACCGCGACCTGTTCGACGCGCGGCTGATGGGCCTGCTCATGCCGAGGCCTTCGGAGACGAACCGGATCTTTTTTTCCATCGCCCGGGACCAGGGCATCCGCGCGGCCACCGACTGGTTTTACCGGCTCTGCGTCAACGCCAATTACATCCGCATGGACCGGGTTCGCAGGAACGGCTATTGGCGGCATCCGACCCGATACGGCGAACTGGAAATCACCATCAACCTGTCCAAGCCGGAGAAAAGCCCCCGCGAAATCGCCCTTCTGCGGTCGCTGCCTCCCGCCGGGTATCCGAAGTGTCTCCTCTGTCCCGACAACGTCGGCTACGCGGGCCGGCCGGACCATCCCGCCCGCCAGAACCTGCGCATGGTGCCCGTGGTCTTGCAGGGGGAGACCTGGTATTTCCAATATTCGCCCTACGTGTATTACAACGAGCACAGCATCGTGCTGTCGGCGGAACACGTCCCGATGCGCATCACGCCCAAGGCGCTGGCCCGGCTGCTCGATTTCGTGGAGCAATTTCCGCATTACTTCGTCGGTTCCAACGCCGATTTGCCCATCGTGGGCGGCTCCATCCTGAACCACGACCATTACCAGGCGGGACGCCACCGGTTTCCGATGGAGCTGGCGCCGGTCGACGAATGGTACGCCGACCCCGGGGCGCCGGACGTGACGGCGGGCATCGTCAAATGGCCGATGTCCGTCCTTCGCCTGCGGTCGAGGAATCGCCGGGCGCTGCTGGGCTCGGCCGAACGCGTGCTGGAGACATGGCGGGGATACGCCGATCCTTCGTCCGGGGTGATCCCGTTTTCCGGCGACACGCCCCACAACACGATCACGCCCATCGTCCGGCGGAAAGAAGACGGTTCATATGAAATGGACATCGTGCTGCGCAACAACCGGACGAGCGAAGAGCATCCCGACGGCATTTTTCACCCCCACCGGGAACTGCATCATATCAAAAAGGAAAACATCGGGCTGATCGAAGTGATGGGCCTTGCCGTGCTGCCCGGGCGCCTTCAGGGGGAACTGGCCGCCATCGCCGGACTGCTCACCGGGCTGACGCCTTACGACGGGCGGGAAATCGCGGCGCCGGGCCATCCCCTTGCGCACCACGCGGGATGGATCGCCGAACTGGCGGCGGCGCACGGCACGGGCTTGAAACCGGACGAAGCGGAAGCGGTGCTCAGGCGGGCGGTCGGCGACAAATTCCTTGCCGTGCTGGAGCATTGCGCCGTGTTTCCGGACACCGGAGCCGGAAGGGAAGCGTTCCGCCGGTTTCTCGGGCATTGCGGATTCGTTCCGGCCGGACGTCAAACCGGCTTTGAAAACTGAAAAACAGCCGCGCTTTTGTCCCGGCGAAACGGGGACCGTGGCGCGTCTGCGTTCGCTTTGTCGGAAAATGGATTGAAACGGTGCGGTTCCAATGATAACCTATTATTAATCTGGTCGAACCTTGAAGGAGTCGGAAAATGACCGGCAACGCCAAAAGGACGCCGGACCGCAGCATCGCCTATCGCGATGAGGAGCCCGAGACCGGCCAAACCGCCGGCGGAGCCGCCGCCGGAACATCTGTCCCCCCGCTTGTGTTGCTTCACGGCTACGGCGGCAGCCATCGTTATTTCGACGAAATTTTTCCCCTGCTGACAAAGCATCTCCGGGTCATCGCCCCCGATTTGCGCGGACACGGCGATTCCGCCGCGCCCGAAGGCGTCTATTCGATGGAAACGCTGGCCGACGACGTGCGGAAGCTGCTCGACCATCTCGGGCTGGAGAGGGTGGTTCTGCTCGGGCATTCGCTGGGCGGTTACGTCACCCTGGCGTTCGCCGAGCGGTATCCGGAGCGGCTTGCGGGCTTCGGGCTTCTGCATTCCACCGCGTTTCCGGATACCGAAGAAGGCCGGGAAAACCGCCTGCGAACGGCGGAGATCGCCCGCCGGCGCGGGTCGGCGCCCGTGATCGACGCCCTGGCGCCGAAGCTGTTCTCCCCGGCCAACCGGGAGAAGATGGCGGATCGGCTCGATTTCGTCAAGCGCATCGGATATGGCACGCCTTCCAACGGCATCATCGGAGCGGCCCTGGGCATGCGGGAGCGGCCGGACCGGCGCGCCGTGCTGGAACGGGCAGGGGTGCCGGTGCTCCTCCTCGCGGGCGCGCACGACGAGGCCATCCCCGCCGAGCGCCGCTTTCCGGCGGACGGTCCCCATATTGTCAAGGTGGAATTGCCGGACGCGGGACACATGGGGATGCTGGAGTCGCCCCGGGCCTTTGCGGACGCCATCCTCGATTTTGTCAAACGGTGCTGAAAGGAGCAGACAAAGGCGGGAGAAAGCTCGCTCCATCTTATTCTTGTTTATGAAAACATTTTTATGATAGTATTTTGGAAGCTGGAGTGAGCATTTCCATTTTGAAGGTACCATGAAAAGGTGAGCCGCTTTGGGACTCCTGTGGCCCGACCTTCTTTCGTTTTTCGCGCTCTCGGTTCTTCTCGTCCTGGTGTATGTTCGCAGCCGGTTAATGAATATTCACAAAATTTATGTGGCGTTGCATTTTGCGACGTTGTTTTGGCCGCTGGGGCATTTTGTTTCCCTTTCGGCGGATGATCCGGCCTTCCGCACATACGGGATGCAGCTTGCCGTCATTGCGTTTTGCTTTGTCGGGCCGGGATGGCTCCTCCTGATCCAATGCCTGATCCGGCCGGGTTGGCGTCCGACATGGAGGAACGCCGCCATGTTCGTTCCGGCGCTCCTGTGCGCGGCGTTCGTGCTGTGGAATCCCGGGGGAGCCCTGGTAACCCCGGGCGAGACCGCAGGGGCGTGGAATTACGGATACTTGTTCTGGGGATTGGTTGCCGTCCTGTTTTCCTATTTCGCTTATTCGATGTACCGGTTGTTTCAGGCCCTTGTGCGCGACGCGAACGTCCACAGAAGAAGGCAATGGTTTCTTCCGCTGCTCGGCATGATTCTGCTCGCCGGCGCGGGCGGGCTGGACCTGATGTTCAACGTGTTCCTGCAGGGGAGAATGCCGGAAGTCGAAGGGTTCACCTCGCTGGGGCTGCTTGCAGCCGTGCCCTGCTTCACGCAGACCATCCGCCGGCTGGAGGGTTCCGATCTGCTGAGCCTGGCGCGGAGGGACATCTTCGAGTTCATTGACACCGGCATTCTCGTGCTTGACGCGAACGGACGCATCCTTGAATCCAACCGCGGCTCGCAGGCCTTCGTGCGGGTGAAGAAAGGCGAGTTGTTTGACCTTGAGGCGTTTCTGGCGCCGTTCGAGACGCAAGGGGAAGTGTCGGAGTTTCTGTACCGGTTTCGCCACTACCCGAGCGAGCGGATGCAGATCGAGATCTCGATCCGAAACGGCGGCCTTCGACACGTCAACATCCAGATCGCGCCGATCCTGGATGACCGCAGGGAAGTGATCGGCCGCGTCATCACGTTCCACGACGTCACGGATTTGCGCAAGCTGGTCGACGATCTGAACCGCAAGAACGAAACGCTGCACGAGCGCAACCTCGAACTGATCCGGACCCAGGAAGAGCTGTTCAACGCCAACCGGAAACTGGAGCAGATGGCCATCACGGACAGCCTGACGGGGTGCTACAACCGGCGTTATCTGATGCAGAAACTGGAAAAGGAAGTGATGGACCACATCCGGAACAAGGTGCCGTTCAGCATCGTCCTGTTCGATATCGACCATTTCAAGCGGATCAACGATCAATACGGCCACCTGGTCGGCGATCAGGTGCTCATCGCCACGGTGGATGCGGTGCGCGGGGTTTTGCGTCCGGCGGATGTCCTCGCCCGGTACGGCGGAGAGGAGTTTACCATTTACCTTCCCGGCACGCGAAGCCGGGAGGCGGAGGAACTGGCCCGCGGCATCATGCGCGCCGTTTCGGAGATTGCCGCCGATGTCGGAAACGAAGTGGCCACCATCCGCGTAACGGTCAGCATCGGCATCGTCTCTTCGGAAAACTACGAAAAACCGGTGGAAGAAGTGCGCGATTTTCTGCGGGGCTTGTTCGCCCGCGCGGACGCAGCCCTGTACAAGGCCAAAAACGGCGGCCGCAACCGGGTGGTGGTTGCGAACGGCATGAGATAGGCGCCCGGACGAATCATCGGCGGTCACCCGGTTTCCATCCATGACCATACAGAATACAGATCCGGCCAAGCGAACCGACGGTTTGGGACGGCCAGAAAGGAGTGGAATGATGCGAGCCCCGCTGGCGCTCGGCGTTCTTCTTCAGTGCAGGACAGTCGTGGAAAAAATGAAACAGAATTACGTTTCGACCGGGATTATCACCGGCGTGGAAGGGGAACTGTTCGAAGTCGAACTGAGCGATTTCGACCGGTTTCAGCTGGGGGACGCGGTCAAGGTGACCATTTATTCCCCTTCAGGCATCCATACGTTCCAATCTGTCGTTTTTGCCAAATACCACGGCGCCATCGCCATCATCCAGCCGCCCGCCCTGGCGATGAAATTCGGGGACAAGCGGGAACACGTCCGGGTGGATGCGGAAGGGACCGCGCTCGTCACCCCCGCCCGGCAGCTGGCCGTTTCCGGCGATCCGGTGGAAGTCCGGATCAAGGACATCAGCGTGGCCGGACTGGGATTTTTCGCGCCGAATCTGCCGATTTTCATCGAGGGCGCGCGGCTGAACGCGACGGTCCGGATCGAGTTCGAGTTTTCCTGCGAACTTGTCATCGTGCGGCGGGACTGGCAGAACGACAACTGGCTGTGCGGCGCCCGCCTCGTGCTGGAGGATCAGGAAATGTTGCGCCATCTGAGAGCGTTTGTGCTGCGCCAGCAAGTGGACAAGTACATCAAGAGGCGCGAGCGGCTCGTCAGGGAACGGGAGCTCAGCGAGCTGTGACCGGGCGTCCGGCCGTCCGGCTCCATGGCATGAAGGCATTCGTGTTGCACGGCGCTCGATTTATTGCACGACGATATAGCCCACCATCGGCCCGCCGGACAGCGCGTCGGTGTGCGTCTGGCAGATGATCGGGTAGGTACCGGCCTTCTCCGCGACAAAGCGGACGACGGCCGTTTTTCCTTTGCGCACCTCGCCGGTGATGCCCAGTCCTTCGATGATGAACGGATGCGATCCGCCGCTGACGCCGGTGATGCGCAGTTCCACCGGTTCGCCCCTGGGCACGATCACGGTGCCGGGGTCCCAGCGGTAGACTTCGATTTTTTTGCCGTTGTCCAGCGTGGCGACGAATTCGCCCGTGACCAGATGGATAACGCGCGGAGCGCCGGCGGAGGCCGGTTTCGCAGAGCCGTCCGACAGGCGCCAGCCCACGTATGCTCCGGCGGCTGCCACAAGGAAAACGGTGGCGACCGTCCACAGCAGCTTCGACTTCCTGACGAAGATCACTTTGCGCATGGCGATTTCCTCCCGTGGGGCTTGTATTCTCAAAGCCAGTCTATGCGCCCGCCTGTCCCGGCATGACAAGCCGGGGGTTGCGCGGAGCGGCTCCGTCTTGCGGATGCCGTTCGAAACGGCCTCGGCAAGCCCTGTGTGATTGGAAACGGTTGTCCGCGTATGATAGAATGGTAGCCAGGTTTTCGGAAGCGGGGAAAGCGATGTTATCGGGCTTTGCGGACGCCGTTCACCTTTGGCTGGGACGGCTGCTCGACTGGGTGGAGAGCCTTGGCTATTGGGGCATCATCGTCGGTTTGGCGGTGGAAGTGATCCCCAGCGAGATCGTGCTGTCCTTCGGGGGATACCTCGTCTCGCAGGGGCGCATCACCTTTGCGGGAGCGGTGGTGTGCGGCACCATCGGCGCCATGCTGCAGCAGTGGATTTTGTACGCCATCGGGCGGTACGGCGGCAGGCCGTTTTTGCTCAAATACGGAAAATACCTGCACCTGAAACAGAGCCACATCGAGCTGGCGGAACGCTGGGTGGAACGGTACGGTCCCGTTGTGGTGTTCACGGGAAGATTCCTGCCGGTCATGCGCCAGGTGGTGTCCGTTCCCGCGGGCATGGCGCGCATGAATCTGGGGGTGTTCAGCCTGCTCACGCTGCTGGCTTCGATCCCCTGGTGCCTGCTTTTTGTATGGCTGGGCTGGACTCTCGGCGACCAGTGGGAGAAAGTCGACGAGAAAGCCGCCCCGTATGTCCAACCGATTGTGCTGATCGCCCTCGCGGCTTTGATTTTGTATTTCCTTTTTCAAGCCGTGCGCCGCAAATCGAAACAACCCCGCTAGGAAAGGGTTTGTGAGCCATGCTGAAAATAAGCCGGTATGAACTTGGGCCCATTGCCGCGAACTGTTACGTGCTGACGGACGAGGAAGGAAAAAGGGCGGTCGTCATCGATCCCGGCGCGCCGGAAGGCGTCCTGACGTCTGCGCTGGACGGGCTGACGGTGGAGGCGGTGTTGCTCACCCACGCGCATTTCGACCACATCGGTGGCGTGGATCTCATGCGCAAGACCTTCGGGTGCCCCGTCTGGCTGCATCCGTCGGAGAAGGACTGGCTGACCGATCCGCGCCTCAACGGTTCCGCCAGGTGGCCGGACGTGACGCCGCCGATTTCCGTCGATCCGCCGGAGCGGGAACTGAACGACGGGGACACCCTCGAACTGATCGGTGAAACGTTCCGCGTGCTGCACATTCCCGGCCATTCCCCCGGCAGCGTCGGTTTTCTGTGCGGAAATGTCCTGTTCGGAGGAGATGTGCTGTTCCGCTGTTCCGTGGGGCGGACGGATCTGCCGTTCGGGGACGCGGCGACGCTGGAGCGTTCGATCCGCGACAAACTGTACGTGTTGCCGGACGATGTCGTGGTGTTTCCGGGGCACGGGCCGGCCACGACCATCGGCGAGGAAAAGCGGGAAAATCCGTTTGTGCGCGCCGCGCGCGGGTGATTGGCGGGAACTGAATGCCTGCGGAAGCGGCGCGGCCCCGTGTCAACTCATTTAAAAATGTTACCGAAGGAAAAAGGATCACTCACGTAGTTTTGTTACCCAATGAGGCCGTCAGGTAGCCATCACGGGTTTCGGTG
>Ga0207872_100306_pt1 | contig 34553 bp, 33 predicted proteins | sample Passage260B_FD_187372 | JGI IMG/M metagenome (GOLD analysis project Ga0207872, IMG submission 187372) | Cellulose adapted compost microbial communities from Newby Island Compost Facility, Milpitas, CA, USA - Passage2 60B (SPAdes) (version 2) ...
GTGCACGTGCTGGCGGTGGAAGGCGACACGGTGAAACTCGGCTTCGTGGCTCCGCGCAGCGTCCAGATCCTGCGCAAGGAAGTCTACGACGCGCTGATTCAGGAAAACCGGCAGGCGGGAATCGACGCGGCAAGCGAAGGAAAGCCCGTGCTGGACCTGCTCAAAACCTATCGCAACGTGAAGTCCGATGTGACATCCGAAGAGGGTTCATCGTGAATAAATCCGTGAAGTTTCTTTTGGTAGCAAAGGAAAGGAGAGATGCAACGTGAACGTGACTGCGGTCAGCAAGCATGATCCGGTCATGACGGGGTTCTCCATGCCCGCCGTTTCGGCCCCGTCGAAACCTGGCGCATCTTCCCCGGAAAAACCTCCGTTGCAAAAGGCGGCGGAACAGCAGAGAAAAACGGCTGTTCTGAAACAGCCGAAGTTCGACATCATGGCGCTCAGTGAAGACGAGCGCAAGAAGCTGGAAGAAGAGCTGAAGAAACTGAACGATTCCATTGCCGGTTACAACAAGATGCTGCGTTTCCGGTACAACGAAGAAGCGGAACAGACCTATGTGGAAGTCATCGACACGGAGACGCAGGAAGTGGTGGCCAGCCTGCCGCCGGAGTTTCTGATCGAACTGTCGATCAAGATGAAAGAATTGATCGGCATGTTTATCGACAAACGGGTCTGAGCACGCCGGACGGGGGCAGGGGGCATTCCGCATTGCGCAAGGTGATTGGCGGAGTTTGACGCCCGAAGGGGGTTGGAACGCATGAGCGTAAGCATCACCGGGCTTTCATCCGGTCTGGACACGGCCCAGATCATTGAACTCATGATGAAGATCGAGCGCCTTCCGTACGAAAACCTGGAGGCCCGCAAGCAGGAGCTCACCCGGGAGCAAAATACCATCCGGACCATCAACACCAAGCTGGTGACGCTGCGCAATGCGGCGGCCGATCTCATGTACACCAGCTCGTTTGGCGTCACGTCGGCCAAGACCAGCGACAGCACCGTTTTGTCGGTGTCCGCCGCGGAAGGAGCCGAGACCGGAACCTACCAGATCCGGGTGCAGCATCTGGCACAGAAGCACGTCGTCGCTTCCGCGGAGTTCAAGAAGGATGATTCGCCGGGTCTGGACAGCGGGCAAACCTATGTCATTAAGCTGTACGGAAAAGGCAAAGAGGAAGAGATCGAGCTGAGAGGCGACACCTACGAAGAGCTCCTGCGCAATCTTCGCGACGACATCAACAGCAAGGACCTCGGCATTCGGGCGGCTTTGGTCGAGACGAAACCGGGCTACCTGACCCTGACCCTGACGGCGGACAAATACGGCACGGAAGCGGACATGCGGCTTGGCCAGCCTGCGAATCCGAACGACCAGCACGTTTATTTTGACGATTCCGCTTTGCCCTTGTTGCAAAGCCTCGGCTTTGTGAAAACGGAAGAGACGGACGAAGGCGGCGAAAATCAGGTCCTAAACACCGTGCAACCCGGGCAAAACGCCTTGGTCAAGGTTAACGGACTAAACATCGAGGTCACCGGCAACACCCTGGCGAACGTGCTTCCCGGTCTCACCATCACTCTTCTCAAGACTGGCGACGCACAGGTGACGGTGGAGACGGACGCGGACAAGATCGCCGACAAAATCCAGAAATTCGTGGACGCGTACAATGATGTCGTAAGCACCATCCGTACCAGCACGGCGAAAGGCGCGGATCTGCAGGGGAATTCCATGCTTCTGTCGCTGTCCAATCGCCTGAGCAGTCTCTTCAATGATTCGGTCGGAGGAAGCGGCGGGTTTCGCTTCCTGTTCGAAATCGGGCTGGAAATCGACAAAGGCGTCACCAGCGGCAGCAACATGACCGGAACCATCTCGTTCGACCGCGCCAAATTCAAGGAAGCCTTCGCGGCCAATCCGGATGCGGTCATGCATTTGTTTACTTATGATGATCCGGATTCTTCCAATTCGGACGGCGTTGCCGTGCGGTTCTACACCGAACTGTTCAACTGGACGAGGACCGGCGGCGGGTACCTGACTTCGATGCTCACTGGCTACGATTCCACCATTGCCGACATTACGGAGCAGATGGAACGGCTGGATCTCCGTTTGCAGAACCGGCAGCGCCAACTGGAAGCGCAATTTGCCGCGATGGAGACCGCGCTGTCGACGCTCAGGGCCCAGCAAACCTGGCTGGCGGCGCAGATTTCCACGCTCACTTTGTCAACGCAGAACTGACGAACCGACAGTGATCCGACAGGCGTAAGGGGATGAATCATGTGAGCATCATGGCCCAGACCGGTTTTCAGGCCTATCAGAAAAACAAGTTTGAAACGGCGTCTCCGCACAAACTCATCCTCATGCTGTACGACGGGGCTTTGACCAATCTGGCCAGGGCCAAACAGGCTCAGGCGGAAAACCGGAAGCTGGACGCCGGGCGGCACATCCGGAAATGCCAGGATATTCTGCTCGAGCTGATCGCTTGCCTGAACGAAGAACAGGGGGGCGAAATCGCCAAGAACTTGAAGCAGATCTACATGTACATGATCGAGCAACTGCTCAGGGCGAACATTCGCAACAGTCCGGAACTTATCGAAGAAACGGAAACGCTGCTTAAGCAGATTCGCGACGCATGGGAACAGATCGGAAAGGAAGTCGGATTTGGTGCGACCCGATGAACGGGGGCCGATGAGGTCTGCGGACACCGCAAACCCGGCGGCGGACGGCGATGCGGAGACGGCGGCGTTGCTAGCGCAGTGGAAGGAAGGTTACGCGAAGCTGGCCGACCTCAGCGGGCAGCAGTTTGCCCTGGTCAAGGACGCCGTGCCGCTTGGAAAACCCGCGGATGCCGCGGGGGACGGGGATGCATCTCCGAAAATGCCTGACACCGTCTTGGAAGGCGCATACGACGACCTTTGGCAACAGCTGGGACAACTGGCGGAAGAAAAAGAGACCGTCCAGCGCGAGCTGGAACGAGTGCAGGAAGAACTCCGCCGTCGCCTGGGCGAAGAGGAACTGAGAACGAGATTCGAGCGGGACATTCGCGCTTCGGCGGAACAGGCCCGAGTGCTGACCGTGGAGACGTCCCGCAAAGTGGAGCACATGATGGCGCTCATCGGCGGCCAGCTCGGCACCGTCCGCCTTCACCGCAAGGCGATGCACGCCTACTATGGCATGGACCGGGGCGACCAGGTTCCGCTGTATTTCGACGAAAAAAAATGAAAGGAAATCATCGGCGACTCTAAATTATGACACGAGTCCTGCCGATATTAATTCTTGGGTCGCAAGGAAGCGGCCTACAAAAAAATCATGGAGGATGATGCAGGATGTCGATGTTCATCAACACGAACGTCAGCGCGATCAACGCCCATCGCAACCTCTCCTTCAACAACACCCAGATGGGCAAAGTGATGGAGAAGCTGTCGTCCGGCTACCGGATCAACCGCGCCGCGGACGACGCCGCCGGTCTGGCCATCTCCGAGAAGATGCGCTATCAGATCAACGGCTACTATCAGGCGATCCGCAACGCCCAGGACGGCATCTCCCTCATTCAGACGGCGGAAGGCGCGCTCACCGAAGTGCACGCCATGCTGCAGCGTCTGAACGTGCTGGCGAACCAGGCCGCGAATGGTACGCTGAACAACAATGACCGCGCCAAGGTTGACCTCGAAGTGCAAGAGCTGCTGAATGAAATCAACAACATCGCCGATACCCTGAAGTTCAACGGCATCAGCCTGCTGAACGTCGGCAGCGGCGCGCCTGCTTCCGCGAAGACCGTGGCTTTCCAAGTCGGTTTTGAAAAGGACGTGCAGATCAAGGTCTCGCTCGTCAGCGTCAAGACGAGTGCCTTGGGCATCGACGGAATCAACGTGAAAACGGCGTCGAGTGCCGGTTCCGCCATCGCGAAAATTCAAGCCGCCATCGACAAAGTTTCCGAATTCCGCGCCAAATTCGGTGCCGTGCAAAACCGCCTGGAGCACACCATCAACAACGTGGGCGTGAACGCGGAGAACCTGTCGGCTTCCGAATCCCGGATCCGCAACGCCGACATGGCGAAGGAGCTCACGGAGTTCACGAGATTCCAAATTCTGGTGCAAGCCGGCACCGCGATGCTCGCTCAGGCCAACGCCGTGCCGCAAAACGTGCTCCGTCTGCTCGGCTGACGGAAAGCCAACTCCGATTGGCAAAACTCCCCGATTTCCCTCGGGGAGTTTTTCTATTTAGATTTGTTGACCAAAATCCGATATATTTAATATCTTCATGTCGAAGCAAGTAGTATTTTCGATAGGGTGTTTTGAGCGATGATCATCGTAACCTCGCGGGAGACAATTGACTTTTCCGGACAAGATCGGGACCGGGTCGCCTCCTCCCTGCAGGAATTGTTCCGGAACTTGTATGAACAGTCCGAAATCGTGCAGGAAGTACTGATTGACGGTGTATCCTTTCGGGAAGGATATCGCGAATATTTATTGGAAAACTGGAATACGGTGCGGCGTGTGGAGATCCGGACCGTTCACGCGGCCGATTTGGTCAGGGATATCGTCGAAGATTTGCGCGGATATCTTCCCCGCGTAATGAACGCTTGCGATTCCATTTCGGAACTGTTTTACGGGGAAATGGACCAGGAGGACTGGGCGCATTTTGGGCAATTGACCGAGGGAATCAATTGGGTTTCGCAATCCGTTCAAGTGATTCGCCACCATTTGGAGCGAACGGGTGATAACGCCGATCAGCTGGCCGTGCTGACCGGATTTGAGATCGATTTGGCGGCGCAGCTGTCGGAGCTTGCCCGCGAACTGGAAAGCGGCGACCATACGGCTGCCGGCGACCGCATCAAATATGAACTTCCCCCGTTGTTCCAAACCTTGCTTGATCAATTGGCAGTGGGGTGATGGATATGAGGAAGTACGCCGCGGACAACCTGCTTTTTTTGCGTGAACAATATCCGGAAATTTACAAGTTTATAAGCAATCGTTCTCCCGATCCGGAGCGTTACCAGCGGGATGAAGCACGGAACGGGCAGGCGAACCTGGTTTACCGGCCGCAGGGGCAAACCCCGCTATACCTTTACAGCCGTTACGATCCGGGCCTGGAAGCCGAGCGGTGGGCCGCCTCAATGGACGAAAACCTGAAGAACGCCGGTAGCGTGCTGGTGGCCGGTTTCGGTTTGGGCTATCATATAGCCGCCTTGATTAATACTTATCCCGAAAAAAGATTTTACATTGTTGAACCCGATGTGGAATTGTTCCTTCATGCCGTCGAAACCGTGGACCTCCGTCCGGTCCTGTCCAGCCCGCAGATCGCCATGTTTGCCGTGGGCAACGACGATACGACGCTGTCGGAACTTCTGATCGGTCTGTTCAAAATGCACCAAGGCGGTTTTGCGCACGCGATTCTCCCGTTCAGCAAACGGATCGATCCCGAACTGGAGAAACGTCTCAACGCGAAAATAACCCGGACGGCGCGCACTTATGCTTTGGATATCGGCACCATCACCCACTTCCAAACCGAGTGGCTCGAAAACGTGATTGTCAACATGGAAAGAAATTTGCGCACACCGTCTTTCTATCCGCTGAAGGACGCTGCCCGGGGGATCCCCGCCATCATCGCCGGTTCGGGACCGTCCCTTGGCTTGGTCGCCGAGGCCTTGCGCCGCGCGAAAGACCATGCGCTGCTCATCGCCGCCGGCACCGCCACCCAAGCCCTTCTGCATCTCGGCATCGAGCCGCATCTCATCGTATCGATGGACCCCGGAAAGGCCAATGAAATCGCGTTTGCAAAACTGAATATCAGCCACATTCCGTTTTTATACCTGCCTACCATCAAACATACCGCCATACGGGATGATGAATCACCGTATCTTATGCATGCGTTTTTCAATATTGATGTGTTTTCGCATTATGTCATGGACCTTACACCGGAAGATGGTATCGTGTTGTCGACAGCCACGGTTACTGGTACGGCCATTCAAGCCGCCATTCATCTGGGGTGTACCGACATCGTGTTCATCGGTCAGGATTTCTCCTACCCGAATCAACAAGCTTATGCGTCCGGTGTTTCCCATGTTCCGGACGAAGTATTGCAGGCAAGGGTTCAGGCGGCCAAGTTGACCGTACCCAACGTCGCGGGCGGCGAAAATGCCACCCATCAGAATTTGCTGGATTTGAAACGGGACGTGGAAGAACTGATCAAGCTGTTTCCCAAGGCAACATTTTACAACGCTTCGCCCGTGGGGGCCGTGATTGAAAATACCCGTTTGATGAGTCTTGAGGAATTCACCACAAAGTTTGGTCATGTGTCCGTCGGCGATAATTGGTTGAAAGAGCAAATGAAAATCAGGTTAAAGCCCTATCCTCCCGAAAGAATTGCCAATATCACCCGACGAATCTCCAGAACGATCGGGGAGTTGGGCGAACTCCGTGAAACATTGCGGCAGGTGGACGAACTTTTATCCGATGGAAATGGTTCCGCGATCAAAACGGATTGGTTTGTCCGTTTTGAATCCGCGTGGGCAAAGCTGGTGGGTCACCCCGTCTATGAAAAGATTCTTGCGTTTTTCCTGATGCGGGAAAGGCTCCATGCGGAACGAAATTGGGAGGACATGCGGCAGGAGACAAACCAGGTCCGGAAATACCGGAAGTTGCAGGATTGCGTCCGGCCTCTTGTGGAAGGACTGAAAAAACTGGTTCCACTGATGGATCAGCGGATGGCCGAACTTTCGGAGAAACTGGATCGACGATGGCGTGAGAGGGTCGAGGGGACATGGGGTTCTATACCGGCAAAAAAATTTTAATCACCGGCGGTACGGGGACAATCGGGCAGGCGCTGACCCGGCGCCTGCTCGCGGAAAACCCCGCAGTCATTCGGATTCTCAGCCGGGATGAACACAAACAGTTCGAAATGCAGCAAGAATTGCAAGGTTTTGACAACATTCGCTTTCTGATCGGCGACATCCGGGATGCGGACCGGCTTCTTCGGGCGATGGAAGACGTCGATTACGTCTTTCATCTCGCGGCCATGAAACACGTGCCGTTTTGTGAGTACAACCCGTTCGAGGCCGTTAAGACCAATGTCATCGGCACGCAAAACGTCATTCATGCAGCCATCGCCGCGAATGTGGAGCGCGTGCTGTTCACCAGCACGGACAAGGCGATTTCGCCGACCAATACATACGGCGCGACCAAACTGACGGCGGAACGACTCATTTCCGCGGCGGAATATCACAAGGGTCCGCGCAAAACCGTGTTCTGCTCGGTTCGTTTTGGAAATGTCATGGGTTCAAGGGGATCGGTCATTCCGCTTTTTGTCCGGCAAATTCTTGAGGAGCGGCGGGTGACAGTCACTCATCCGGACATGTTGCGTTACATGATGACGCCCAGCCAGGCAGTTGGACTGATTTTGCGCGCCAATGAGATGGCATACGGAGGAGAGGTTTTCGTTTTGAAAATGCCTGTGGTGAGACTGGGCGATCTCGCGGAAATCGTGATTGAAGAAACCAAACGTCAATTTGGCATTTCGGAAGCCATCAGGACGGATATTATCGGCCTTCGGCCCGGCGAGAAAATGGTGGAAGAGCTGATGACGGCCGATGAAGCGGAAGCGGCCATGGAAACAAGGGACATGTACATATTGCAACCTCTGTTCGGGACCCCGAATTTCAGGATGTATCCGGACATCATGGAAAAAGGAATGATTCAACGATCCATGGGGACGCTCATTCCGATTTCCAGGGAAACCATGAGAAATTGGATTCGGGAAGAGAATTTGATCACGAAGCCGGAATACGTGGGAACCACATGGTACTAGGCTACAAGCATGGTTGTCTGTATAAATAAAGAAGGAAGGCAGATGTCCGTCCGATGAAAATGCTCAACGTGGGGTGCGGGACGGTCTATCACCCCGACTGGGTCAACGCGGATTTGGTACCGGCCGCATCCGGCATCATGCGTCTCGATGTGACGGATTCCTGGCCTTTTGAAGCCGAGACCTTTGATGTGGTGTACAGCTCTCATGTTTTGGAACACCTGTATCCCGAGCAGGCTTCCCATTTCATGTCCGAAGCGCGCCGCGTATTGCGGCCCGGGGGGACAATCCGGCTGGCGGTGCCGGATCTCGAACGGATCGCGCGGGGCTATTTGAGGTCGCTGGCGGAAGTGCGGCGCCGGCGGAACGCGGAAGCCGAAGCCAATTACGATTGGATGGTCCTGGAGTTGTTGGACCAGATGGTTCGCCGGTGTCCCGGAGGGAAGATGGCCGAATTTTTGTTCCGCTGGGATTTGCCGAATGAACCCTTTATCTTGGAAAGAATTGGGCTGGAAGCAAAACGTTTTTTTGACGAAAAAGATGCTTTTCGGGAAGTTGTGCGTCAAATTCATATACACCGGAGTGGCCGGCCCTTGGCTGTGTTTGGCGCTGGCAGCTTGGGTGAGAGAATTGCAGGCTGGTTAAAGGAATTCGGATATGACGTCGATTTTTTCCTGGATAATGACACGACAAAGCACGGCGAGCGTCGGGAAGGAATTCCCGTCTTGCCGCCTTCGCATGCCCATGAAGCTTTTGTGATAGTGGCTTCCAGTTGGCGGGATGAGATCCGTCGACAGCTTCTCGAGATGGGACTAACGGAACCGGATGATTTTGTTTGCTTTTTTCAAACTGCCTTACCAGCCGGCACAACCGGATCGTCGCAGGAAGCTGGTTTTCATGGGGAATTGCACAGGTGGATGTATGATTCGTTTTCGTTATCCAGGTTGCTGGAAAGGCACGGGTTTGAAAAAATTGCGGCATGTTCGGCTTTTTCCAGCCGGATTCCAGACTTTGACAAATACGAACTGGATGTGGTGAACGGAAAAGTGCGAAAGCCCGATTCCCTGTTCATGGAAGCCAGCAAACCTGCAAATGGATAATCCGCAGGGGACGATATGCGAAATGAAAAATATTGTCCATCTCAACACCAATGATGTTCGCGGAGGGGCGGCCAAAGTCGCACGGCGTCTTGCGGAAGCCCAAAGACGGAGGGCAAGCAACGCCTCCATGCTGGTGGGTTTTCGGGAGAGCGATGCGGACTGGGTGCAACCTTTTCGTTTGGACCGCGATTTTGGCAGCCGTTGCGAAGAAAAGGGACTGCTTGATTACGATTGGACCGGGAGTGATCGGCTGACGGAGCTTCCGATCGTCAGGCGGGCTGATCTCGTTCACGCGCACAACTTGCATGGCGGGTATTTCAATCCCCGTTCCCTGGTTGCTTTGTCGCGCGCCAAACCTTTGCTCTGGACACTGCACGACATGCAGGCGGTAACAGGACATTGCGCGTATTCGTATGATTGCCACCGCTGGGAAACAGGTTGCGGGGATTGTCCAAGCCTGTCCGAATACCCCGCCATATATGTGGATTCGACCCGGCGTCTTTGGCTGGACAAACGGGAATTTTACCGCCAATCCGTTCTGTATTTGGTGACGCCCTCCGTTTGGTTAAAACGAATCGTGGAACGCAGCATCCTGGGCGATCATCCGGTGGAGCTCATCTATAATGGAGTGAACACCGAAATATTTCGTCCTCACCCCCGTGAAGAGATTCGACGCAGACTGGGTCTGCCTCCCGATGTGGTGGTGATCGGCTGTGTGGCCAATGGCGGGTCGCTTGGAAACAAGCGCAAAGGCGGCGACGTCATCGTAGAAGCGATCAGCCATCTTCAATCGAAAGGGATCAATTTCCGATTTGTCAACATTGGACAAGATTCGGCTTTCCGCGGGAATGATGTAGTGATCAATACCGGATATATCGTCAACGAACATCAGATGGCCGAATGGTATTCGGCGTTGGATATCTTATTGTTTCCGTCGTTGGCCGACAATTGCCCGCTGGTCGTTTCCGAAGCGATGGCGTGCGGTGTTCCGCTTGTCACTTTTGCTACCGGCGGAATTCCTGAATTGGTGAAAGACGGCGTGCATGGAGCGGTGGCTCCCTATCTGGATACGGTTGGCTTGATCCGCCGGCTTGAAACGCTGGCGGGGGATGCGGAACTTCGAAACCGCATGTCCGCCATGTGCCGGGAAGACGCGGTTCGGCGATTTGATCATGAGAAAATCGTGGATCAATACGAAAAAGCCTATGAACGTGCCGTCCAGCACCATGCCAAAATAGTGAAAGGCCGGAAAAAACACATGATGCCCGCGCCATCCATCGTGCCTCGGTTGGAAAAACCGATCGTCGGCATGATCGCCGTTGGCGATGGCGATTTCTCCATGAAACAGTCCTATCCCCGTATGGTGCGGATTGAGGAACCCGCAACGTCTGAACGATTGGATGAAGCGAACGTCGACCTGATCTGGGTCCCGAACCCCATGCTGAATCCGGACAGCCGTCTTGTGGAAACATTGGTTGAGCATTACCGGGATGAAGAGATTTTCTACGGCGACCTTGTTACATACCGAAAAAACGGTTCGTTGTTCTATAACACCATATCGCCCATCATCCGTGAGGAAGACGGCATCTTTGAACTGGACCCCGCCTTGATCTCCTTGATGGTATTGAAAAAAAGCTATTTCCTCGAACAAATTCAACAACAGGACGGACTCTTCCGGGGCGGCGTCATGCGTGCCCGGAGCGTCGCGGGAATCCATGCCGCCTTGGCCAAATGCGGTGTGGAGCGGTATCTGTCGTACAAGCTGCAAAACAAGGAAGTTCAGAAGTTTTACATCTATGGAGCCGGAGGCCATACGGCCGATTTGCTCAACCAGCTTGAAAGCATGAGCGAAAAGGTGCTGGGAATCATCGATCAGGACGAACGCAAGGCAGGACGGGAGTTCTGCGGGGTCAAGATTTACCATGTGGATCAACTGCCTGAACTTCCGCCGGCATGCATATTGATCTCTTCCGCTTCTTATGAACGGGAAATTTGCCGAAACCTTTCCAAACGGGTGCCTTGGAAACGAATCATGCGGTATTACGGAGAACCGAATTGAACAGCTAGCCTGGATATCCAGATTGGATGTGGTCCTGATGAACTTGCCCGTGGTATCCATCATTACGGCGACTTTCAACAGCGCGAAGACGTTGGAGGAGACGATTCTGAGCGTCCGACAGCAAACCTATCCCCATATTGAACATTTGATCGTTGACGGGGGATCGACGGACGGCACGCTCGATGTTGCCGAGAAATACCGGTCATCGTTGGCTTGTGTCATATCCGAACCGGATGACGGCGTTTTTGATGCGTACAACAAAGGAATTGCCGCGTCGTCCGGGGAAATTGTTTATTTTTTGAATTCGGATGATCAATTGGCCGATCCTGGTGTCATTGAACACATGGTTCGCTGTTTCACGGAATGGCCGGAAATATGGGCGATTTACGGAAATATGAGGATTCGCGAAGGCAACCGGCAAATCGTCGCGGGACACAGCGTAAGCCTGGACGATATCAGAAGGGGCCGCATTCCGTTTCATCCCACATTGTTTGTGCGCAGACATGTATTTGAAAGATTGGGCCGATTCGATCCGCGTTTCCGCATGGCGGGTGATTTTGATTTCATCGTTCGATTGTTCGTGGAGGCGGGGGATCGCGTCCGCTATGAAAATCGCCTTGTGGCCGACTATGGGACGAGAGGGATTTCCACCCGTTATGATACGCGGCTGACCGGCAGGAGTGAAGCGGAATCCGTTTTGCGCCGTTATTTCGGGGAGGCTCCGGATTTGGCGGGAACGGAAATCCGCAACAACGCCTTGTACCGAATGTGGTTGGAAAACCTGCTGATTCACGACCGGGGCATCACCTCGGTTCTCAAAATTTCCGGTTTTCAACGAGTTGCCGTGTTCGGAACTCGGATAAATGCCCGGTATCTGATCGCGGATTTGCGGAAGGAAGGCTTGCGGCCGGTCTGTTTGCTGGACAACAACCCGCATGTTCGGGGATGGGAAATCGACGGCGTGCCGGTCTGGTCGCCGGACTGGTTGAATGAACATCCCGGCGCGGTGGACGTTGTCATCGTCTCCGTGGAAAACGAACGGGATGGCGAGCTGATCATGCGGTTAAAAGAAATCATTAAAGGCGATTTGCCGATATTGTCGTGGAAACGGTTGGCCGTCGAAGCGTTCAATTGATCGTCGATGCAATGAAAGCGGACCATTCCTGAAAAATGCGCTCCGGCGACAAAGATCGAAATCATGTCGTTAACAAAAGACAAGCGAGGGAATTTTAATGGATAAACCGATTGTGTTTTTTATTTTTAAACGTCCGGATACGACCAAGCTTGTTTTTGAAGCCATTCGTCAAGCCCAGCCTTCCAAGCTTTACATTTTCGCCGATGGTCCTCGTCAGGGAGTGGCACATGAAGAAGAAAGATGCCGTATCACCCGCGAAGTGGTCCAAGATATTGATTGGCCGTGCGAGGTATATCGGCATTATTCCGATGTGAACCAGGGTGTCGACCGCCAGCTCGTGAGCGCGTTGAATCTGGTGTTTTCCCGGGAAGAGACAGCCATCATTTTGGAAGATGACTGTTTGCCCAGCCAATCCTTCTTCCGATTTTGCAGCGAATTGTTGGACCGATATCATGACGATGCCCGAATTATGTCGATATCCGGAGCCAATTATCTGTATGATCGGTTTCAGTCTTCCGAAAGCTATTATTTCTCAAAGTATCATATCTCCGGGGGATGGGCGACTTGGCGCCGTGCTTGGAAATTGTACGACGATAACGTATCTCTTTGGCCGGAAGTGAAAAAAGGAGATCGGTTGAAAGACATTTTGCGGCATCGCGAAGCCGAAGAATTTTGGTGGATGGTCCTGGAAGATTGTTATTACAAGGGATTCAATTATTCATGGGACTATGTTTGGGCATTTACCATCTGGGTCAACCATGGATTGGTCGCCAACCCGTATAAAAATTTAATCAAGAATATTGGTTACCGGAGCGACGCGGTTCACACGACCCGTCCCAACAGGTTTGCCAACATTGAAGCGGAGGAGATTTCCTTTCCTTTGCAACATCCCAAAGTGTTTATCCGCCATGAGGAAGCGGACGATTTGTTTACAGATCTCGTGTTTGGCAAAAATGCGCGCGAAATTTATCTCATCCGGTTAATGAACACCGTCTTGGAGAATAAACCTTTGATACCCGTTGTAGTTGACCGTTCAATCAAAAAGGTGGCCATATTTGGAACCTTGGCGTTATCCAGATATGTGATGAAAAACTTCAGAGAAAATCAAATCGAGGTTGTCGCTTTGTTGGACAATGACAGCTCAAAAGAGGGAACCGCCATTGACGGGGTCCCCGTGTATACACCTTCCCGGTTGGCGGACAATCCCGGCCAAATCGGTTTCGAGGCGATTGTGAGCACGGTGTTGGGGCGCCATGAAAAGGCCATCATCCGAAAGCTTTCCGAGCAATTTTCAGACGTTCCCGTATTATCCTGGACCGATTTATTGACGATGAGCCATTAAGACGTGAAAGGGGGGGTGGTCCGATGAAACGAAGAGCGTTGATCACCGGCGTTACCGGACAGGATGGCGCCTATCTGGCGGAATTTTTGTTGAACAAGGGCTACGAGGTGCATGGCATCAAGCGCCGGGCTTCTTCCTTCAATACGGACCGGATCGACCATCTGTACCAGGATCCCCATGAACCGAATGTGAGGTTTTTTCTGCATTACGGCGATCTCACCGACTCGACCAATTTGATTCGCATTCTGCAGGAAGTGCAGCCGGATGAAATCTATAACCTCGCGGCGCAAAGCCATGTAAGGGTGTCTTTCGAAACGCCGGAATATACGGCCAATGCCGATGCCCTTGGCACGCTGCGCCTTCTGGAAGCGATCCGGATCCTGAACCTGAGGGAAAAAACCCGTTTCTACCAGGCGTCGACCTCGGAGTTGTATGGTAACGCAAGCCAGGCTCCACAGTCGGAAACCACCCCGTTCCATCCCAGAAGCCCGTATGCGGCGGCCAAACTGTATGCGTATTGGATCACTGTAAACTATCGGGAAGCGTATGGGATTTTCGCGTGCAACGGCATCCTGTTCAATCATGAATCCCCGCTCAGAGGCGAAACCTTTGTGACACGCAAGATCACGCGGGCGGCGGCACGGATCAAGCTCGGCCTGCAGGACAAGCTTTTCCTGGGCAATCTGAACGCAAAACGCGACTGGGGTTTCGCAGGCGACTATGTGGAAGCGATGTGGCTCATGCTGCAGCAGGACAAGCCCGATGATTTCGTCATTGCCACGGGCGAGACGCACTCGGTGCGCACTTTCGCCGAGCTGGCTTTCGCGGAACTCGGCATGGAACTGGAATGGACGGGAAGCGGTCTTCACGAAAAGGGAATCGACAAGGCCACCGGACGGGTCCTCATCGAGATCGATCCCCGTTATTTCCGGCCTACGGAAGTGGATCTGCTCCAGGGCGATCCCTCCAAGGCGAAGCGCGTGCTTGGATGGGAACCCAAGGTGAAGTTTCATGAGTTGGTCAAAATGATGGTCCAGGCCGACCTGGAAGAAGCAAAAAAAGAATTGTTCGCCAAAAGGGAAGGTTTCAAGGTCCATCAGCATTTTGAGTGACGGAGGAGCTTTGGGATGAATCCGGATTGCGCGGTTTTTGTTGCCGGTCATCGCGGGCTGTTGGGTTCCGCTCTTGTTCGCAAGTTGCGGGAGAAAGGTTACCGCCGGCTCATCCTGCGAACCCGTGAGGAGCTTGATTTGAGGGATCAGGCGGCCGTGCGAGAGTTTTTTGCGAGGGAAAAGCCGGATGCGGTGTTTTTGGCTGCCGCCAGGGTAGGCGGCATATACGCGAACGCGACCTATCCGGCTGAATTTATCTATGACAATCTGGCCATCCAGACCAATGTCATGGATGCGGCTTATCGCGCCGGTATCCAAAAATTGCTGTTTGTGGGGACTTCCAACATCTATCCGGAGCACGCGCCGCAGCCGCTGCGGGAAGAGTATTTGCTCACCGGAAAGCTGGAGCCCACCAGCGAACCTTACGCCATTGCCAAAATCGCCGGATTGAAAATGTGCGAGGCTTACAATCGTCAGTATGGAACGGATTTTATGGCGGTCATGCCCACCAATCTGTACGGGATTGGAGACAATTTCGATCTCCGGACGTCCCATGTGATTCCCGCGCTGATCCGAAAATTCCATGAAGCGAAACGCGACGGCGCGGCTTCGGTGGAAATTTGGGGCACGGGAGATACGCGTCGGGAATTTCTTTTTGCCGACGATTTGGCGGATGCCTGCATTTTTTTGATGGAAAATTATTCGGCGAACCAAATCGGCGGGTTTGTCAATGTGGGCACGGGTACGGAGATTACAATCCGTGGACTTGCCAACATGATTCAAAGGATCGTCGGATTTACGGGTGAGATTCAATACGATCCGCAGAAACCGGAGGGCATGACCCGCAAATTGCTCGATATCAGCCGTTTAACTGCCTTGGGATGGAAACCTTCGGTTTCTCTTGAGGAAGGACTTCGACGCACCTATGAGTGGTTTGTGCGGAAAGAAAAAACTATCGGGACGGAAAAGAAGTGAAGTTGCGATTGATGAACCAGAGAGGGGGCATTAAGAATGCATCGACGGGAATTTTTTGCACTTCCCGATATGCAAATTAATCCGGGCGACCGCATATGGATCTTTGGCACGAATGAAATTGCACGGTCATATTTTGAGCAAATTTGTACACGATACGGAGAACATGTTGTAAACGGATTTATTGAAACTTTGGGACAACCGGCAAAATATATGGGGAAAAAAGTTTTTAGTCTGTCGGAAAAATTGGAGATCGGAGAGCGAGACAAATTTCTGGTGGCAGCACTTAATCTACGCTGATATGGTGGTATCTACGCTTCTTTATTATTATGGTGTGCGCCGAGAACAAATTATCTGTCGACAGGACTGCACGAGTTTGCTTCCGCCGGGCGGAAAACCGATATTGGTGCATCAATTTGGCAAGGTTGGTTCTACCAGCATTTGGCGGGGACTCAGGCGGTTGAACTTGGAAGCCTATCATACGCACGTTTTGAATGAGAAGAGAATGAACGAATGGTTACAGGAAATACAAAATGCAGGAGCGGAAATTAGCGGTTTTATTTTAAATAGTTTGTGCATTTGCAAATGGGCGTTGAATTACAAATGGGACATCATCAGCGGTGTTCGCGATCCGCTTGGTCGAAACATTTCTTGGTTTTTTGAGCAATTGTACTACTATATTCCTGATTACCCGAGACAGCTTGAAATGGTTCCGGATCCGGCCAAATTGGCCGATCGCTGGGCTGAAGTTTTTTTTGAACAATTTCCCCATGATGAAATTTTTCATTGGTTCGATGCGGAAATAAGAGACAACTTCGGCATTGATGTGTTCGAGCATCCTTTTGACAAATCAAGAGGATATGCCGTCTATGAAGGGAACGGTCATCGGCTTTTGGTTTTGCAATTTGAACGACTTCATCATCTCTCAAGTGTAATTCGGGATTTTCTGGGCCTTTCCGCTTATAATCTCCAAAAGGAAAATGTCAGTGAATCGAAGGATTACGGTTCCGTTTACAGGAATTTCTTGAAACGAATCCAATTTGATGACGCGTTTCTGGATCGGATGTACAACAACCGGTTTTCTAGATACTTTTATACCGACGAAGACATCGAAACTTTTCGTAGAAAATGGTCAAAACGTCCTTAACAATTACATTAAATGGGATGTACAGGAAGTGAAAATATCCGGGGCGGTGAAGAAGTGAAACTGATCCTGCTTTCCGGCGGCAGCGGCAAGCGGTTGTGGCCTTTATCCAACGACGCGCGTTCCAAACAGTTTCTGCGGGTGTTGGACGACGGCCGGGGACGAAAAGAATCCATGGTGCAGCGGGTCTGGCGTCAGCTGGCGGAATTTGGATTTCATGAGAATGCGTTTGTCGTCGCATCCCGCACACATGCAGAAATGCTTGAAATGCAGCTCGGCCAAGGCATAAGGATCATAGCTGAGCCGGAACGAAAAGACACCTTCCCCGCAATAGCAATATCTGTACTCTATTTGTTGGAACACAAAAAGATTAGCCCGGATGAAACGATTGTGGTTATGCCTGTGGATGCTTTCGTGGAAGAGGCTTTTTTTGCCTTGTTCGGGAAACTCGACATGATGATCCAATCCTCCCTTGCGGACATTGGTTTGATCGGAGCAAAACCGACTCACCCTTCCGGGAAATATGGGTATATCGTACCGGGAGCCCGTCTTGCTTCCGACATTCTTGAGGTTAAACGGTATGTGGAAAAACCAAGGGAAGAGCTGGCGCGGCAGCTGATGGATGAACATGGCGCGTTGTGGAATTGCGGCGTTTTCGCGTTTCGCCCCTCCCATCTGGCTTCCCTTCTGGCCAGTCGGAATTTTCCGGCCCGGTATCATGAATTTCGCGATCGTTACGCAGAGCTTCCTGCCATCAGCTATGACTACGAGGTGCTCGAAAAGGCGGATCGCATCGGGGTAATTCGGTATGACGGAAAATGGAAAGACCTGGGCACCTGGAACACGCTGACCGAAGAACTGGCGGAACCGGTCATCGGGAACGCCGTATTGGATGAAGAAAGCCGGGGCAGCCACGTCATCAACGAGCTCGGCCTGCCCGTAAAAATGTTGGGCATCCCCAATGCCGTCGTCGCGGTCAGCCCGGACGGCGTGCTGGTGGCGGACAAGGCCGCCACGCCGCGCCTCAAGGAACTGCTGGATGACTTGGACGGACGGCCGATGTACGAAGAGCGTCGCTGGGGCTGGGCGAGGGTGCTGGATTTCACCACCAACGAGCTAGGCTGGGAAGTGATGACCAAGCGCATCTGCGTAGAGGCGGGCAAAGAATTGAGCTACCAGATTCATCACCATCGCAGCGAGATTTGGACGGTCATTTCCGGTACCGGTGAAGTGGTGCTGGACGGTGTCATCCGACCGGTCGGTCCGGGAGATGTAACCGTCATCCACCCGGGAGTCAAACATGCGGTTCGCGCCTTTACCCCGCTGGAACTTATTGAAGTTCAGATGGGCGAAGCGCTGGTCGAGGAAGACATCGTGCGGGAAGACTTCGCCTGGCCGCCCCGTATGCCTCACATTTCGTAGCCGAGTTGTCGATATTGAAAGAAAGGGGTGGTCCTGTGCCGACGGTTAGCGTCATCATGACGGTTTACAACGGGGAAACCTGGCTGGAAGAAGCGATGGCCAGCGTGCTGAACCAGTCCTACGGCGATTTTGAATTCATCGTCGTCGACGACGGCAGCCGGGACCGGTCCGCGCACATCGTCCGCCAAATCGCCAAGACAGACCCCCGCGTTGTGCTTTTGGAACACGAAGTCAACCGGGGTCTCCCGGCCGCCCGCAACACCGGCATTCGCCGGAGCTCCGGTCGATATCTCATGTTGGCGGATGCGGACGACATCCAGCATCCGGACCGTCTGAAGCTGACGCTGGAGCTTGCGGAACGCGAGCGGGCGGACATGGTGTTTCACGAGGGCGCGTTGATGGATGTGGAGGGGAAAGACCTGGGCATCACGAAGGGTTTCCCCGATGACATGGACAGCCGCAACGCGCTGCTCCATCAGCTGCGCCGCAACCACCTGATCGGCGCTCTGGCCCTGCTGCGCAAAACCCCCGATGTGGTGTTTGACGAATCTCTACCCACCGCGGAGGATTTCGAACTGTTCCTGCGGCTTTTGCTGCGCGGGTACCGGTGCGCGTTGCTGCGGCAACCGCTCACCCGGTACCGGAGGCACCAGACCAATCTGTCCAACGATCTCGCCAAGTCCGACCGGATGGTCAAGACGGTGCTGGGCCGGCTCGACATGGAGGAATTGCGCCAATCGCTTGAGGCGACATACGGACGGGAAGAAGCGGCCAAGGCGCTGGCGGCCGTTTTTCTTTGGCGGGACGAACCGGAAGCGGCGGCGCGTTGTTTGGAGAGCCTGCCGTTCTCCTGGGAGACGGAATTTTATCTGGGGGTCAGTTACTACAAACAGGGGGACTTATCCCGCAGTCTGGACAGTTTCGAGAAGCTGGACGCGCTCAAGCCGGACGCTGCGGTGCGGAACAACGTCGGGGTGCTGGTTTTGCGGCTTCACGGCGAACGGGCGAAGGCGGAGGCGTATTTTGCCGAGGCGCTGGCCATGCGTCCCGGTTACTTGGACGCAGCCCGCAACGCAGAGGCTTTGCGCCGCGGGAACGAGGAGACGCTTCGCCTGACGGAAAGGCCGCTGCGCAGCCATTTCATGGGCACGGAGTTTATCTCTTCGAAGTGAAGGGGAATAGAATGAAATACATTTGCCTCCCCCGGGACCGGTACGAATCCGGTCCTTTGGCCGTCATCCCGATCCGGGAAGCGGACATGGAACTCATCCGCGTCTGGCGCAACGCGCAGATGCGGGTGCTGCGCCAGTCTCGGCCGCTCAGCCCGGAAGACCAGAAGCGCTATTTCCGCGATGTGGTGATGCCGACGTTCGAACAGCCGCAGCCTCCCATGCTTCTGTTTACCTATCTTCTGGACGACCATCCCATCGGTTACGGCGGGCTGGTGCACATCGACTGGGAGAACCGCCGCGCCGAAATCTCCTTCCTGCTGGAGACGGCGCGAAGCCGGGAGGACGCCGACGGGGAATATGCGCGGCTGTTTTCGTGTTTTCTCGGCCTCATGAAGCGAATCGCTTTCGACGAACTTGGTCTGAACCGGCTGTATACGGAAACCTTCGACATCCGGCCGCTTCATGTGCAGGTGCTGGAGCAAAACGGCTTCCGGCCGGAAGGCCGCATGCGCCAGCACGTGCTGGTGGACGGCCGGTTCGTCGATTCGTTGATCCACGGTTGTCTGAGCGGGGAGCGGGATTATGCTTGACAGGTCTTTCAAGGGGAAACGCGTATTTGTCAGCGGCGGAGCGGGAGTAATCGGCCGGAGGCTTGTCGCCAGGCTCGAACGGGCCGGGGCGGAGGTGCTGGTTGGCGATCTGAAGCCAAGGCCGCCGGAATTTTCCCGGACGGTTGCCTATTGGCAAGGCGACCTGAACGAACTGCCGAGGCGCGTGCTCGAAGATTTCGCGCCGGAAATTTATTTTCACCTGGCCGCGACCTTCGAGCGATCGACGGAAAGCTACGAGTTCTGGGAAGAAAACGACCGCCACAATGTGCGGCTCAGCCATTATCTGCTCGATCTGGTCAAGGACATGCCGCAGCTTCGGCGGGCGGTGTTCGCCTCCAGCTATCTCATCTACGATCCGGCCTTGTACCAGTATGAGAGCCCGGCGGAACGGCCCCGCGCGCTGAGCGAGAGCGATCCGGTGAGACCCCGCAATCTATGCGGCATGGCCAAGTTGCAACACGAGATGGAATTGTCGTTCGTGTCGTCGTTCCGGCCTGCCCTGGAAGTCGTCAGCGCGCGCATTTTCCGCGTGTACGGCAAGGATTCGCGGGATGTGGTGTCCCGCTGGATCCGCGCGCTGCTCCGCGGGGAGACGCTGCGCGTGTACCGGAAGGAAGGCATGTTCGATTACATTTACGCCGACGATGTGGCGGAAGGGTTGTTCCGCCTCGCCGCCTGCGGCCGGAGCGGAGTGGTCAACCTGGGCAGCGGCCGGGCGAGGCGTGTGGCGGAACTGCTGGAAGTTTTGCGGAGCCATTTTCCCGAAATGCAGTGGATCGAGGAGGACAGCGACATTCCCTTCGAGGCGTCCCAAGCGGATATGAGCCGCTTCCGGGAATGGACGGGCTGGATACCGGAACGCGCCCTGGAAGATACGGTACCGGAGCTGGTCGAATATTACCGGAAGCAGGCGGAACAGCTCGGGCGGATGGAGGAACCACGTCCGGAACCCGCCGTGCTCGTCACCAGCGCGTCGAAAAAGGTGCCGCTCATCCGATCCCTGGCTGAGGCGGCCGCACGGTCAGGCCGTCCCTTGCGCATCGTCGCCGCGGATAGCGACGACACGTGCATCGCCCGCCATTTCGCGGACGAATTCTGGAAAATGCCGAGGCTGGAAGAGCTGACGGCGGGGCAGCTGTTAGAGAAATGCCGGGAATTCGGGGTGCTGGCCATTGTGCCAACCCGCGACGGGGAACTTTCCTTCTTTGCCCGCCATCGCTCCGAGCTGGAGGCGGCGGGCATCTCGGTCATGGTGCCCGATGAAGAGGCGGTCAATCGTTGCACGGACAAGCTGTTGTTCTACGAATATTTGGCGTCCCGCGGTTTTCCGGTCATACCGACGTTCCGGACCGCCGACGAAGTTCCGGCGGATGCGCTGGTGGTGAAGGAGCGGTACGGGGCGGGCGCGCGAAAGATGGCCCTGAACGTTTCCCGCGAGCAGGCCAAGGCGCACGCCTCCGCTCTGGAGCATCCGATCTTTCAGCCTTTTGTGACAGGTGATGAGACTAGCGCCGATCTGTATGTGACGAGAAGCGGACGGTGCAAGGGGGTCGTGCTGCGTCGCCGGGAAAAGGTGGTGGACGGCGAATCGCAGATTACCTCCACATACCGCGATGAAAGGCTGGAGCGGCTGTGCATGGACTTGGCCCGGGAACTCAAGCTTTACGGCCACGCGGTGGCGCAGTGGATCGTGGACGGTGAGGGACGGTATCACCTTGTCGAGTGCAACCCCCGTGTCGGCGGCGCGTCGCGGCTCAGCTGGCAGGCCGGCCTGCGCAGCCTGGATTGGTTTTTGGCCGAGGCGCTGGGGAAAGATGCCGACGCCATCCCGTTTCGCCTGGCGGAGTCGGAAATGCGGATGGTGCGTTATCCCGAGGACCGGTTCATGGGGGTCGAACCGGAAAGCGCGGCAGGGAGGCCGGCAAGCGTGTCGTTGAATCGGAGGAACGTGCCTGATGGCTGAGGGGAGGCATACCCCGCTGAAAGCCGACGTCGTCGTGTTTGATCTGGATGATACGCTTTACGAGGAGATGAGCTTCGTCCGCGGCGGGTTCCGCGCCGTGGCGGCCTGGCTGGAACGGGAGGTGTCGGGGGCGCGGGCGGAGAGATGTTACGAGTGGATGCTGGAAGAACTCGAGCGCCAGGGCCGTGGCCGAGTGTTCGACGCCGTCCTGGAGCGGCTCGGGCGGCGAGCTTCCCGCCGGATGGTCGCCGCCTGCGTCCAGGTATACCGGCGGCATGAGCCGGTTCTGGCGCTGTATCCGGATGCGGAACGGGTTTTGCGGACACTGGATGAAGCGGGCGTGCCGGCATACATCGTCACCGACGGTCACCCGGGGGTTCAGGCGGCGAAGTTGAAGGCACTCGGACTTGCCGGAAGGCCGCCCATCCGCCGATGCTATCTGACGCGGCGATACGGGCTTTGCCATGAGAAACCTTCGCCGCACTGTTTCCGGCTCATTTGCGAACGGGAGGGCGTTTCGCCGGGGCGGGTTGTATATGTGGGAGACAACCCCCGCAAGGATTTCGTGGGCATTCGTCCTCTCGGTTTCCGCACCGTTCGCGTGATGCGGGGGGCTCACGCGTCCGTAGAGCTGGACGAAACGCACGAAGCGGAAGCGCGGGTGCGCGATCTGGAAGAATTCATGGACTGGCTGACCGGTGGAATATAAGGCCGCAAACGATGGCACACCGAGGCCGGTCGGACGGGAACGCAAGAGGTGGGACGAAATGGCGGTACGAATCGGCGATCACTGGATCGGCCAAGGTCACCGGCCGTTCATCATTGCGGAAATGTCGGGCAACCATAATCAATCGCTGGAGCGGGCGCTGCAAATCGTGGAAGCCGCGGCCGCGGCCGGCGCGCACGCGGTGAAGCTGCAGACGTACACCGCGGATACGATGACGCTGGATCTGCGTGAAGGCGAGTTTTTCATCGACGACGAAAAGAGCCTCTGGAAGGGTAAATCGCTCTACGAATTGTATCGGGAAGCCTACACGCCCTGGGAATGGCATTCCGTCATCTTTGAGCGCTGCCGTCAGCTTGGTCTGGTCGCCTTCAGCACGCCGTTTGACGAGAGCGCCGTCGATTTTCTGGAATCGCTGGACGTGCCCTGTTACAAGATCGCTTCTTTTGAAAACACGGACATCCCGCTCATCCGCAAAGTCGCGGCCACGGGGAAACCCCTTATTATCTCCACGGGCATGGCGACGCTGGCGGAGCTGGACGAAGCGGTGCGGGAAGCGCGGCGGGCCGGCTGCAAGGACCTCATTCTGCTGAAATGCACCAGCACGTATCCCGCGCCTCCCGACGAATCGAACTTGCTTACGATTCCCCATCTGCGGGAGACATTTGGCTGCGAGGTCGGGCTGTCCGATCACACCCTCGGGATTGGCACAGCGGTGGCCGCCGTGGCGCTGGGATGTTCGGTGATCGAGAAGCATCTCACCCTTTCCCGGGCGGAAGGCGGTGTGGACGCCGCGTTCTCCATGGAACCGCAGGAAATGAAGCAATTGGTGGAAGAGACGGAGCGCGCCTGGCGCAGCCTGGGACGGATCGCTTACGGACCGGCGCCGTCGGAACGCGCCTCCCTGAAGCATCGCCGCTCCCTGTATGTCGCGGAAGATCTCAAACCGGGCGACGTCATTACCCGCGCCAACGTGCGGGCGATCCGGCCCGGATTGGGCCTGCCGCCGAAATACCTGGACCAGCTCCTCGGCCGCCGGGTGGCGAAGCCGGCGCGGAAAGGAACGCCCGTGACCTTGGATCTGTTCGGTGATCGCGGATGAAGACCGTCGTCATCATTCAAGCCCGCATGGGATCTTCGCGGTTGCCCGGCAAGGTGCTCATGCCGCTGGGCGATACCGTGGTGCTGGATTACGTCGTCACCCGTTGCAACCTGATTGATGGCGCGGACGAGGTGGTGGTGGCCACCTCGGTACTGCCCCAGGACGACGTCATCGAAGACTGGTGCCGCCGCCGCGCCGCGTCGTGCTTTCGGGGAAGCGAAGACGATGTGTTGTCGCGCTACGTGGAGTGCGCCCGGGCGTACGGCGCGGATCGGGTCATGCGCGTGACTGCCGACTGCCCGTTCATCGACTATGAACTCGCCGGCGCCATGATCCGGGCCATGGACGAACGTCCCGCCGATCTGGTCGCGTTGCGCGGCGAACTGCCCCGCGGGCTGCCGGCGGAACTGTTTGCCATGCCGGCTCTGGAACGCATCCACCGGGAGGGCAAGGAACCCCGGCACCGCGAACATGTCACTTATTATGCCTATGAATACCCCGATCGGTTTCAACGGACGACAATTGATGTGCCGGAGGAATTGCGGCATCCCAGGCTGCGCATTACCCTTGACACAGAAGAGGATTACCGACTGTGCCAGGCGGTGGCGGAACATTTTCGGGGCGACCGAAGGGTGCCCTCCCGGGAAGTCGTCCGGTTTCTTCTGGATCATCCAGAAGTTGCAGCGCTCAACGCCCACGTGCGGCAAAAACCGGTGGTCTAAGCATTGGGGGAATAAACGTGAACCTCGAGACGGCGGAACGCGAAATGACGGAAATGGATCGCCTGTTCGATCGATTGTTTCCGATTTGCAGAAGCATCACGGGAGAAGGGCTGCGTCAAACGCTGGATATTTTGTCCGAATATGTTCCGCTGGAACGGTTCGGCGTGCCAACGGGAACCCGGGTGTTCGACTGGGAAATTCCGAAAGAGTGGAACATCCGGGAGGCGTGGCTGAAAGGACCCGATGGAAGCCTCATTGCCGATTTTCGCCGCCACAATCTCCATGTGGTGAACTACAGCATACCGGTGAACCGCAAGCTTTCCCTTGAAGAACTCCGGCCCCATCTCCATACCATTCCGCATTTGCCCGATGCGATTCCCTATGTGACGTCCTATTACCAGCCAAGATGGGGGTTTTGCCTGCCGCACCGGGTTCTGGAACACCTGCCGGAAGGCGAGTACCACGCCTACATCGACAGCGAACTGACAGACGGAGAACTCAACTATGCCCACGCCCTGCTGCCCGGCGAGAGCGAGCGGGAGGTGCTGATCAGCACATACGTGTGTCACCCGTCCATGGCCAACAATGAGCTCAGCGGGCCGATCGTCGCTGCGTTTTTGTACCGCAGGATCGCGGCATGGAAGCGTCGCAGGTGGACGTACCGTTTCGTCTTCGTGCCGGAGACAATCGGAAGCATCGCGTATTTGCACCGGTTTGGCGAGACGCTGAAGCGCAGCGTGTCTGCCGGATTCGTCCTGACCTGCCTGGGAGGCAGTCAGCCGCTCAGCTTCAAACAGTCCAGGCGCAAGGACAGCATCGTGAATCGGCTGTGGGACCACATGTTGAAATCGAAGGTGATTGACGGGCGGACGCGCCCTTTCAGTCCCGCCAACGGATCGGACGAGCGCCAATACTGCTCTCCGGGATTCAATCTGCCGGTCGGCCAGCTTGCCAGAACGATTTACGGCACATATCCCGGCTACCACAATTCCCTGGACACGAAAGAAAGCATGACCATCGGGGCTTTGTACCGCAGCGTGAATGAAATCGAATTGCTGCTCAAAAGTCTCGAGGCCGACGTCCGTTACCGGAACCGGTTCCCTTACGGGGAAGTGAAGTTGGACAAATACGGGCTGTACCCGGACATGAACTCGCCGACGAACTGGTCTTACTCCACCAATGAGAAACAGGACCGGCGGGTTCAGCTTTCGCGGATTCTCCACATCCTGAACTATTCGGACGGCGAGCACAGCCTTGCGGAAATCGCGGAGATGTGCGGCTGCCATGTGCTGGAGCTGGCCCCGCTGGCCGAACTGCTTGTGGAAAAAGGAATCCTCGAGGCGGGGGAAAGGAGGAGCGGGGATCGTGAAAGTGACGCTCATGACCGGGTCTCACCCGAGGCACCTGTTCCTGGCGCGTAAGCTGTTCGAGGCGGGAATGCTGCACGGCCTGGTGGTGGAGCGGCGGGAGGCGATGGTGCCTACGCCGGGAGAGCATCTGAGCGAACGGGACCGTGCCAATATGATCCGGCATTTCCGGGAGCGGGAAGAGGCGGAGCTGAGAGCGTTCGGTCAGGGAGACGTATCCGAATTCCAGCACAAACTTCCCGTTCTGGTCATCGATCCGGCGCAGCTCAACGGGGACGGGACGAAAAGTTGGCTGCGCGAACATCCCGCGGACGTGGTCGTCACGTACGGCGTGCACAAACTTGAAAACGATCTGCTCTCCCTTTTGCCTGAACACGCCTGGAACATCCACGGGGGGCTTTCGCCCTGGTTTCGCGGCACGGCCACCCTCTTCTGGCCGTTCTATTTCCTGAAACCCAATTGGGCGGGCATGACGATCCACAAGCTTTCTTCCAGGTTGGACGGCGGGGACATCATCCATCATTCGGTCCCGGAATTGAGGCGCGGAGATGGCATCCATGACGTGGCTTGCCGGGCCGTTCAGCAGGCGGCGGATGATCTGGCGGTGATTCTCGGCATGCTGAAATCCGGCAAGAAAATCGAGGCGGTCCCCCAAAAATCGTCCGGAAAACTGTTCACCAACGCGGACTGGATGCCCCAGCATCTGCGGCTCATTTACAACACCTTCAACAACGACATCGTCGACCGCTTCCTGGACGGCGAATTCGGCAGAAGCGAGCCGAAGCTGGTCCGGGCTTTCTGAGACGGCGGCATTCAGGTCATGTAGAACGTTTGGGAAGGAAGGGAACATGCGCCATGAACATCCTGCTTACCGGCGGCGCCGGTTTCATCGGCCGCTGGGTGGCCAAGCGGTTGCTGGAGGACGGCCACGCGGTCTGGATTCTGGACGATTTGTCCAACGGCAGGGAATCCAATTTGGATGAATTCCGGCATCATCCGGGCTTCAAACAGTTTGTGAAAGGCTCGATCCTGGACGAACCGCTGCTGGAAGCGATGTTTGAGGCGGGCCGCTTTGACGTGTGTTATCATCTCGGGGCGTCCATCAATGTGCAGGATTCCATCGACGACCCGCGGACGACGTTCAACAATGACACCGTGGGCACGTTTTACGTGCTGGAGCAATGTCGAAAGCACAACGTGAAAATTGTCTTCATGAGCACCTGCATGGTGTATGACCGATGCTGCGACGAACGCGGCATCACCGAGGAGCACCCGACGAAACCGGCTTCGCCCTATGCGGGAGCCAAAATCGCCGCGGAAAACATGGTGCTGTCCTACCATTACGCCTACGGTTTGCCCGCGGTGGTCATCCGGCCGTTCAACACCTACGGCCCGTTCCAGAAAACCGGCGGCGAGGGCGGCGTGGTGGCGATTTTCATCTACAACAAACTGGCAGGGAAAACGCTGAACATCTACGGGGACGGCACGCAGACCCGCGATTTGCTGTACGTGGAGGATTGCGCTCGGTTCGCGGCTTGGGCGGGCTATTCCGACGCGGTCAACGGCCACATCGTAAACGCCGGTCTGGGCCGCGACGTCTCCATTAATGAGCTGGCGATGATGATCGCGGGGGATCCCGCGCGAATCCGTCACATTCCGCACATTCATCCGCAAAGCGAAATCCCGAGGCTGCTCTGCAATCCGGTCAAGGCGGAACGCCTGCTGGGCTGGCGACCGGAAGTGACGCTGGAGGAGGGCCTCCGGCGAACGGAAGAATGGATTCGAAACAACCTTTTTTAGATTTGGAGGAAACCGGTCCATGATCGTAAACTGGGGCCCCCATTCGGGCGAATCGGTCGCGGAGTCGGAATCGGTTTATGTCATCTACTGCACTGCATGCGGGTTTAAGCATCTCGTGCCGATTCCCGAAGCCGAACGGTTGCACGAACTTTACACGCTTCACTATCACGGCCGCGACATCTCGCCCGCCGTGCGTAAAATGCAGGAGGACTGGGAATGGCTGAAGCTCACGTATCACGACCGGTTTGATCTTTTCGAGCAACTGCTTCCGTCCGGAAGAAGAAGATTGCTGGATATCGGTTCGGGATTCGGGGCGTTCCTGCTCTGTGGCGCGGAAAGGGGCTGGGAGGTCTTGGGCGTGGAACCTTCCCTTCCGGCTTCCGAATACGCAAGCAGCAGAGGACTGAATGTCGTTCAGGGATTCTACGACGGAAAAATGGCGGAACGGTTGGGCACCTTTGATGTTGTCCATCTGGACCACGTCCTGGAGCACATCCCGAATCCAATTCAATTTCTGGAATGGATTCGTTCTTCGCTGGCGCCGGGCGGCCTCTTGTTCCTCACCGTGCCCAACGATTTCAATCCGTTTCAGAAGACGCTGGCGGAAACGTGCGGCTATCGGCCCTGGTGGGTGATCCCGAACCATCACATTAATTATTTTGATTTTGATACGCTGCCTGCTTTGCTGGAGAGGCACGGGTTTGAAGTCGTGGCGAAGGAAACGAGTTTTCCGATGGAACTGTTTCTGCTCATGGGCATCAATTACGTGGATGAGCCGCGACTGGGACGTGAATGCCATGAGAGGCGAAAACGGCTGGAAACCACCCTGAACAAGGCGGGTTACAACGATGTGAGGCGAAAATTGCTGCGGAGTTTCGCGCAGAACGGTCTGGGAAGAGACGTGGTCGTTTACGCCCGGAGAGTATGAGGAATTGACCGGCGGACGAAAGGCTGGCGAATTTAGTGAACAAGCCGGAAGATGCGAAAACCAGAGAACAGTTGCTGCCTTACGGCAGACAGTGGATCGACGAGGAGGACATCGCCGCGGTGGTGAACGTCCTGCGGGGCGATTTCGTCACCCAGGGTCCGGCCATCGCGGCGTTCGAGCGGGCGCTGGCGGAACGCGTCGGGGCGCGGTATGCCGTGGCGTTCTCGAACGGGACGGCGGCCTTGCACGGCGCTTGTTTTGCGGCGGGGATCGGGCCCGGCGACGAAGTGATCACTTCCCCGATCACGTTTCTCGCCAGCAGCAACTGCGTACTCTATTGCGGCGGTCGGCCCGTGTTCGCCGATATCCGCCTCGATACATACAACATTGATCCCGATGCGATCGCCGGACAAATCACGGAACGGACAAGGGCGATCATCCCCGTGGATTTCGCCGGCCAGCCGGCGGAAATGGACCGGATCATGGCCTTGGCGAAGGAGCGCGGTCTGGTCGTCATCGAGGACGCCGCACATGCCCTGGGCGCATCCTATGATGGGAGACCGGTTGGGTCCCTCGCCGACATGACCATGTTCAGTTTCCATCCGGTCAAACACATCACCACCGGCGAGGGCGGTGTCATCGTCACCGACAATGACACCTATTACGAAAGGTTGCTTCTGTTCCGCAACCATGGGATGACGCGGGATCCGGAGAAACTGCTGGCCAATGACGGACCGTGGTACTATGAAATGCACGAGCTCGGCTACAATTACCGGATCACGGACATCCAGGCCGCCTTGGGCCTTTCCCAGCTGGGCAAGCTGGATCGGTTCGTGGAACTGCGGCGTTCCATCGCGCGCACGTATACGGAGGCGTTTGCCGGAATGGAAGGCCTCGTCGTGCCGTATCAGCACCCCAAGGCGAATTCCAGTTGGCATTTGTACGTGCTGCGCTGGGAGCCGGAACGGTTCCGGGGGACGCGCCGGGAGATTTTCGAATCGCTTCGGGAGGAAAACATCGGGGTGAACGTGCATTACATCCCGGTTTACCGGCAGCCTTATTACCGCCGGTTGGGCTATGACGCGAAAGCGTGCCCGAACGCCGAGCGGTATTACGAGTCGGCGATTACGCTTCCCCTTTTCCCGAAAATGACGCCGGAGGACGTGCGGGATGTGATCCGTGCGGTCCGGAAAGTATACGAGCGGTTTGCCATTCTTTGAACCAGTTCGGAGGGATTCCATTGGACGACTTGAGAAACTTGTTCAAACCGACGGACATCCTGGCCGTTTCGTTCCCCAAGTCGGGAAACACGTGGGTGAGGATGATGTATGCGAATATCATGAGAGAATTGTACAATCTTGAGGAGATCACGTTTCGTAATCTGAACCCGCTTCTCCCCGAATTTGCCGTGGGTCATCGAGAATCGCAGGAACAATTGCGGACCCAGCCTTGGCCTTATACGGTTCCGCGGCTGGTGAAAACCCATGAGCCTTACACGGAAGTATTTGATCATTTGCGTTGCATCTATATCGTCCGAAATCCGAAAGATGTGATGATATCTTATTACTTTACTATTACGAAAAAGGGAAAAAGAAACCGTACTCCGGCGATTTAACGGATTTCATCCGCGACCCCCGGCTTGGCATCGCCGCCTGGATCCGTCACACGGAGACGTGGCTTATGAACCGGAACAGACTGTCCCGCGTCGAGATTTTCCGGTATGAGGACATGAGGGAGTCTCCGGTGCGGCATGTCAAAACCATGCTGGACCTCATGGGGGCCAGGCTCAGCGATGGGCAGATCGGTCTCGTGATCGAACGGTCCAGTTTTGAGAACGCACGCAGGCTGGAAGAGAAATACGGCCGACAGCGGCAGGCGGAATTTCAGGAATCGTTCCGGTTTACGCGGGACGGGAGCGTCAATCAATGGATGAGGGAAATGACCGACGAGCAGATCCGGTATATTGATGAAATGGTCGCCGCAAGTCCGTTGATTTCCGAATTTTTGGCCGGCGCCGGCTGATCCGGAAACGGGACCTTGGACGTTTTACATAGAACGCCTTATGGGATGGTGCTTGTTCTTGTTCAAGATGGACGACAAAACCGACCTGCACATCCACACCACCGCCTCCGACGGCGTTTACCCGCCCGCGGAGGTGGTACGGATGGCCTTAAGCCGCGGGTTGACCCGCATCGCGATCACCGATCACGACACGGTGGAGGGAATCGCCGAAGCGCGGGCGGCGGCCGAGGGCACGGGACTCGAGGTCATTCCGGGTGTGGAGCTCGGCACGAAGTACAAGGGCAGATCGGTGGACGTCCTCGGCTATGATCTTCGCGACACGAAGCTGCTTGCGAAAAAGCTGGCGGAACTGCGCGCCTCGCGGGAAAGCCGGGCGGAGCGCATCCTGAAGAAGTTTGCCGCCCTCGGCATGCCCATTTCCATGGAAGACGTGCTCCGCTTCAGCCAGGGAGGCGCCATCGGGCGGCCCCACATCGCCAGAGCCGTGGTGGACAAAGGCTACGCCCCGGACGTTCAAACCGTGTTCGACCTGTATCTGGCCGACGGGATGCCCTGTGACGTGCCGAAGGCGGAAGTGACCCCCGGGGATGCGGTCGCCTGGATTCACCGGGCCGGCGGGAAGGCGGTGTTGGCCCATCCGAAGCTCATCGGCGACGACGGGTTGGTGGCGGAACTGCTCGACGCGTTTCCGTTCGACGGCCTGGAGGTGTGGCACCGCAAGCATGCGCCGGAGGATGCGGCGTTTTATCGGAATCTGGCCCGGGAGCGGGGATTGTGGATGACGGGGGGCTCCGATTTTCATGACGACACGCACCGATTGGGCGAATTCGGGTTCCGCGCGACGGAAGGGTGATGTATCCGCTTTCAAAAATGGCGTTGACACCCCGGGCACCCAATGTTATAGTCGGACGTAAGGCTGGCCAAATCGTTTTTTTTGTTTTTGGATTATCAATGAAGGGAATGCTTGGGGAACATGCAAGGAAGAGTAAAATGGTTCAACGCGGAGAAAGGCTACGGTTTCATCGAAACCGAAGAGGGCGGCGACGTGTTCGTCCATTACTCCGCCATCCAGATGGAAGGTTACAAGACCCTGGAAGAAGGCCAGATCGTCGAGTTCGACATCGTCCAGGGCGCGCGCGGCCCGCAGGCCGCCAATGTCGTAAGATTGTAATCGCGAGACCTTAGGCACCGTCGGTTCCCGTCTAAAGAGAGAACGCTGGTTGTTCGTCGTAACACGATTTGCCGGCCAACAAGCCCACGGAAAATGTTCCGGGGCTTTTTTTGATGCATGCGTGCATGTCATAAAAACGAAAAACATTTCATGACGTTCCGTTCTGTCATCCGCCCAAGCGGTGTGGTATGATGGAGCAAAGAGGAGGGATTGGCGTATGAGGTACAACGTTCGGGGCCGACAGATGGAAGTCACGAAAGCGATCCGGGATTACATCGAGAAAAAGCTTGGCAGGCTCGAAAAGTATTTCGTCGCACCTCCCGATACGGACGTCAGCGTCACCATCAGCGTCGTCCGGGACCAGCATGTGGTCGAGGTCACGATTCCGCTGCCGGGCGTGGTCCTGCGGGCGGAGGAGCGAAGCGAAGACATGTACGCTTCCATCGACCTGGTGGTTGACAAGCTGGAACGGCAAATCCGAAAGCACAAAACGAGAATCAACCGCAAGTCCCGGCAAACCGGCGTGGCGAAAGGTCCGTTCAAAGAAGACGTTCCGCCGGCCGGCGCCGCAAACGGAGCCGAGGCTGCGGAGGAAGACGAATACGAACTGGTGCGGGTCAAACGGTTCGAGCTGAAACCGATGGACGTACAGGAAGCCATTTTGCAAATGAACCTGCTCGGGCACAGCTTCTTCGTGTTCGAGAACGCGGACACGAACCAGGTCAACGTGGTTTATCGCCGCGCCGACGGCCGGTACGGGCTGATCGAGACGGCGCATTGAAACTTGCGGAAGCCATGCGGATGCAAGAAAATCCCGGAAGCGGAAAACGCCGTTTCCGGGATTTTTATTTATAACCGATGCAAAAATTCCTTCACCGCTCCAAGGATGGCTACGGCGCGGTGGGTCCAAGTATGATTCGCTTCCGCCTGCTTCCTTCCTTCCGACGCGATTTCCTGAAGCTTGTCCGGATCTTCTAAGACGGGGGCCAACAGATCTCCAAGCGGATCGGTGGAACGGTATCCGATATAATGAATTCCCGGGCTCAAAATCCGGTCCAGGTATCCGCTTCGGTCCGCAGCCGCGACCGCTCCCGAGAGCATGGCGGAAAACACCCTTTCATGCCCTCCCTGGCGAAAGAACGGGGCAATGGAAGGCATCGCCCGCAAGACGCAGGGTTTCGGCGAAAGACAACACTTTTCCGTTATGTTCCATGACCATCCTCCTGTCAATTTGATTGTATCCCAAACTTCCGGGAACGGGGAGAAAGGTTGTCAAGATTATCCATTATAATGATTAATTATCATTTATTTACATCCCTTGCTTGCCCCTCCCTTCCCAAATTGCTAAAATAAAGTGATGCGTCAATGCGCGCGGGAAAGAGGGGTTCTTTACATGCTGGGGCTGGTCAAGAAAATATTCGGCGATCCCAATGAACGGGAGCTGAAACGTTACTCCCGGGTCGTGGAGCAAATCAACGCGCTGGAACCGCAGATGGTGGCGCTGTCCGACGCGCAGCTTCGGGCCAAGACGGACGAGTTCCGGATGCGCCTGGAGAAGGGCGAGACGCTGGACGATCTGCTGCCCGAGGCCTTTGCCGTCGTGCGCGAGGCGTCCAAGCGGACGCTGAACATGCGCCATTTCGACGTGCAGCTCATCGGGGGCATGGTGCTTCACGAAGGCAAAATCGCGGAAATGAAAACCGGTGAAGGCAAAACGCTGGTCGCCACGCTGCCGGTTTATCTGAACGCGCTCACCGGCAAAGGCGTGCATGTGGTGACGGTGAACGATTATCTGGCGCAGCGCGACAGCAGCACGATGGGGAAGATTTACGAATTCCTCGGCCTCACCGTCGGCTGCAACCTGCACGGGCTTTCCCACGAGGAAAAGCAAAGGGTGTACAACTGCGACATCACCTACGGGACCAACAACGAGTTCGGGTTCGACTACCTGCGCGACAACATGGTCCTGTACAAGGAGCATATCGTGCAGCGGGAGCTCCATTACGCCATCATCGACGAGGTGGACTCCATCCTCATCGACGAAGCGCGGACCCCGCTCATCATTTCCGGTCAGGCGCAGAAATCCACCGAGCTGTACTACGCCGCCGACCGTTTCGCCAGCCGCCTGAAGGAAGGCGAAGACTACACCATTGACCACAAGACCCGCAGCATCACCCTCACCGAACAGGGCGTCGCCAAGGCGGAGCAGGCGTTCGGCATCGACAACCTGTTCTCGCTGGAGCACGTGGTGCTGAACCACCACATCACCCAGGCGCTCAGGGCCCGGTACATCATGCGGCGCGACGTCGACTATGTGGTGCAAAACGGCGAAGTGGTCATCGTCGACGAGTTCACCGGGCGGCTGATGGCCGGGCGCCGTTACAGCGACGGTCTGCACCAGGCGATCGAGGCGAAGGAAGGGCTCAAGGTCCAAAGCGAAAGCATGACCCTCGCCACGATCACGTTCCAGAACTATTTCCGCATGTACCGCAAGCTGGCCGGCATGACCGGTACGGCCAAGACGGAAGAGGAAGAGTTCAAGAAGATCTACGGCCTGGAAGTCATCCAGGTGCCGACGCACAAGCCGATGATCCGCGTGGACATGCCGGATGTGGTGTACAAGACGGCGAAGGCCAAATACCGCGCGGTGGTGGAGGAAATCGTCCGCCGTCACAGCAAGGGCCAGCCGGTGCTGGTCGGCACCGTGTCCATCGAGAATTCCGAGCTCCTTTCGGAAATGCTGAAAAAGCGGGGCATCCCCCACAAGGTGCTGAACGCCAAGCACCACGCCGAGGAAGCGGAAATCGTCGCCAAGGCCGGCCAGCGCGGCGTCGTCACCATTGCCACCAACATGGCGGGCCGCGGTACGGACATCGTGCTGGGCGAAGGCGTGGCG
>Ga0207872_100329_pt1 | contig 32704 bp, 35 predicted proteins | sample Passage260B_FD_187372 | JGI IMG/M metagenome (GOLD analysis project Ga0207872, IMG submission 187372) | Cellulose adapted compost microbial communities from Newby Island Compost Facility, Milpitas, CA, USA - Passage2 60B (SPAdes) (version 2) ...
GCGGGCGCCCGCCGCAACCCCGGCCAGCGTGTTGGCCACGGCCAGCTCGCCGTCATTGTGCGTATGGATGCCGACGGGCGTGCGGATTTCCTGCAGGGTGCGGGCAATGATCTCGCTGATTTCCCCCGGCAGGGCGCCGCCGTTGGTGTCGCACAGCACGATCCAGTCCGCGCCCGCGTCCTGCGCCGCCTTCAGCACCGCCAGCGCGTATTCGGAATTGTTTTTGAACCCGTCGAAGAAATGCTCCGCGTCGAAAATGACTTCCAGCCCGCGGCCCTTCAGAAACGCGACGGATTCGCGGATCATCGCCAGATTCTCTTCCAGCGTCGTCTGCAACGCGGTGTGCACGTGGAAGTCCCACGACTTGCCTACCAGCGCGGCCGCTTTGGCGCCGGAATTCAGAAGTCCGAGCAGATTCGCGTCCTGCTCGCAGACGGAGTTCTTGCGGCGGGTGCTGCCGAACGCGACGAGCTTGGCCCGCAGGTTCAGATCCCTCGCCCGGCGGAAAAACTCGGCGTCTTTCACGTTGCCGCCCGGAATGCCGCCTTCAATATAATGAACGCCCAGGGCGTCCAGTTTTTTGGCGATTTTGATCTTGTCCTCTACGGTCAGGCTGACCCCTTCCCCCTGGGTTCCGTCCCGCAGCGTCGTGTCGTAGATGCTGATGGTTCTTGACATGGACCCGACAGTCCTCCTCTGGCTGGCAATACAAATATTATATCACGATGCGGAAATGTTGTTTAGAAGAATTCCGAAATATTGGATATGGTCCGCGATCCGCAAACCGCTTGTCGACACTATACCGCATCCGTCGCCATACGGCAAGCGGCGCCGCGCTATCGGGGCGCCGCACCACTTGGCCGTTATGATGGAAGCAACAACGAAGCGAGCAGGAATGGGAAGTTCCCGCAGAACCGGCTTTTTTCGTCCTCCATTGTGTTATGATGAAAAGCGAAGGGTTCTTTCCGCCGGACCGGGAAGGAGGGACAGGATTGGGCGAAACCTTTGTCGGCGGGACCGAAGGCCGCCCGGCGCGACGGGTCATCCTGCACATCGACATGAACGCGTTCTACGCGTCCGTGCACGCCGCCGTGGAGCCTGAAAAATACCGGGGCAAGCCGGTGGCGGTGGCCGGCGACGCCGAGAAGCGGCGCGGCGTGGTGGTCACCAGCTCGTACGAAGCCCGCGCCAGGGGCGTACGCACGGGGATGACGGTGCGGGAAGCGCTCAGGGCCTGCCCGGACCTCATCCTGATCCGTCCCGATTTCAAGCTGTACAAGGCCTATTCCCGCGCCTTTCTGCGCATCGCCTCCGACTATACGCCCCTCGTCGAGGCGGTCTCCATCGACGAATGCTACCTGGACATCACCGGCAGCGGACCATTCGGCACCCCCCTGGATATTGCCAGGGAAATACAGCGCCGCATCCGGGACGAGCTGTCCCTGCCCTGTTCCATCGGCATCGCGCCCAACAAGCTCCTGGCCAAGATGGCTTCGGACATGCGGAAACCCGACGCCATTACGATTCTCAGGCGGCGGGACGTGCCGCGCCTGCTGTGGGACAAACCCTGCGACACCCTGCACGGCCTGGGTCCCAAGACGGCGGAAAAGCTTCGCCGTCTCAACATCCGCACCATCGGCGAACTGGCCGCCGCGGACGAGCGGCTGCTCGCCGCCCGCTTCGGCGTTTACGGCCTGTGGATGAAACGGGCCGCGCACGGCCTGGACGATTCCCCCGTGCAGCCGCAACGCGAGGCGGCCAAATCGGTGGGGCATTCCACCACGCTGCCGCGAGATTTGACGACAGGCCGGGAGTGGCGCCGCGTGCTGTTGCAGTTGGCGGACCAGACCACGCGGCGGCTGCGCCGGCAGGGGATGCTGTGCAGAACGGTGCAGGTGGCCATCCGGGATCCGTCCATGCGCACCATCACCCGGGCGGAAACCCTTGCGGCACCCACCGATGCGGCCGTTGACGTGTACCGGGTGGCATGCCGGATCATGGACGCGCATTGGACGGAGGGAAGACCGGTTCGGCTGCTCGGCGTCACCCTGCAGGGACTGTCCCCCCGAAACGACACCCCTGTGCAGCTTGACCTGTTCCGGTACCGGGAAATGTTCCGGCGGGAAAAATTGACCGAAGTGGTGGACAGGCTGCGGGACAAATACGGCGAAACCGCCCTGTTTTCCGCCGGTCTGCTCGAAGCCGCGCGAGCGGGCCCGGAAGATGATGACGACGGGGAATGAATCTTATCGTTTTTTTCGTTTGATATTCTGCGCGGGTTGTATTAATATGGACACGGAGAGAACTGTTTTCCTGAGCCTCGCTCTGCGAAGGAATCTTTAGGAGGGTCAATTTCCCATGGCAAAATTCGTGCGCGTGGACAAGGACACCTGCATCGCCTGCGGAGCTTGCGGCGCGTCGGCTCCGGATATTTTCGACTACGATGACGAAGGCTTGGCCCACGTCATCTACGGCGGAGACGACAACCGGGGGATCACGGAAATTCCGGAAGATCTTTATGACGATCTGCAGGACGCCCTGGACGGATGCCCGACCGATTCGATCAAGGTGTCCGAGACTCCGTTCAGCTGACGGCGAACGACCGATTGGCGGAAAAAGGAAAACAGGGGAAGAACGTCGTGTTCTTCCCCTGTTTTTGTTTTCCGGCGGATAATGCAAAAACGGCCCGCTTCCGTCGCGGTGCCGTTGCGGAATCGGTCAGACATCCAGGGCGATCAGAACACCCAGCACGACGACGATGACACCGAATGCGACGCCCAGCCAGATCAGGGCCTTCCTGTTGACTTCGCCTTGCCGCGACGCGGGTCGTGCCGGCGGTTTCCGCTTGGCAGAGGAGCTCATGGGAATCCACCTTCTTTCTTGCCTGCTGACGCCTCGATACGGCCGTTTTATTTTTATTGTAAACGGTTTATGGACAAAAAACCAGACGGCGGTGACGAGGGAAAGAAAGAAGGCGGCGGAGTGGAGGAGCGGCGGCTTGCACGGCAGGCCGGGCGGACGGGTGAAGGAGCGGCGAACCAGAAGGAGGTGCGGCGGACGGGGCGGGGGTGCGGCGGACGATGAAACCGGCCTCGGCGCGGAGGCGGTCCGGCGCAACGGCCTGACGGAGAGGCGCCGGGCAGGATTCCGCGAACGGCGCAACGAACGCGGCGCCGGGACCGCGGACGCGCGCTCCTTTTCTTTTTGCCCGGGAAAAGATAAACTGGATTCCGGAGACAGCCTTGCGCGAAACGAACGAGGGGAAGACGCCATCCATGCCGTCTTTTTATGAAACCGCGTGCAAGCCGCTTTTGTTTTGCCTCGATCCGGAGAAAGCCCACCATCTGGTTGTCGGCGGTCTCGGGATTTTTGGCCGGATGCCCGGAGCCGCCGAACTTATGTCCGCCGCCTGGGGAGTCCCCGACCTCCCGGAGCTGGCCGTCGAACTGTTCGGCTTCCGGTTCCGCCATCCCGTCGGCCTTGCCGCCGGAATGGACAAGGACGCGAAAGCCGTGCGCGGTTTCGCCGCCATCGGTCTGGCTTTCCTGGAAGTGGGCACGGTCACCCCGCTGGGGCAGCCCGGCAACGAGAAACCGCGGCTTTTCCGGCTTCCTTCCGACGGCGCGCTGATCAACCGCATGGGCTTCAACAACGAAGGCGCGGAGGCCATGGCGAGTCGGCTCGGGCGGCTCGGGCCCCGGCCCGTTCCCGTGGCGGTCAACATCGGCAAAAACAAGGCAACCCCCAACGAGGAAGCGGAACGGGATTACCGGAAATGCCTGCGGGTACTGTATCCGTACGGCGACCTGTTCGTGGTCAATGTCAGCTCCCCGAACACGCCGGACCTTCGGCGGCTGCAGCACGGCGACGATTTGCGGAAGCTGCTGGACGCCGTCCGGGATGAGATCCGGATCCAGGCCGAAAGGACGGGCGGCCCCGAAAAGCCGGTGCTGGTCAAAATCTCCCCGGACAACGACGACACGCAGTTGGAACGGATCGCCCGCACCGTCATGGAGAGCGGAGTCGCCGGGGTGGTCTGCACCAACACCACCATTGAGCGGCAGGGGCTGACGCACCGGCACGCCGCCGAAACGGGCGGTTTGAGCGGCCGCCCGCTGGCCGCAAGGTCCACGGAAGTGATCCGCAAAATGTACGCGCTGACGGAAGGGCGCCTGCCCATCATCGGCGTGGGCGGCATATTCGACGCCGCCGGCGCGTATGAAAAAATCCGGGCGGGGGCCAGCCTGTTGGAAGTCTACACGGCTCTGGTCTACAAGGGGCCCGGCGTGGTGAAGGAAATCTGCCGGGGGCTTGCGGAGCTCCTTCGGAGGGACGGGTTTGCCCGTTTGGCCGACGCGGTCGGGGCGGATCACCGGCAGGAACGCCGGTAGGGTGACAGCGCGGACGGATACCGTCCGCAATGGCACGGTCCCGCCGGTACGCCCCGCGAAGCGGCAAGCCGGGCCGGCTCGGCCGGCGCGGGCGCAAGCCAGACGGTCCGGAGGTGCGCGCCGGAACCGCCGCAGATTGGTCCGGACGGGGTCCGGACGGACGAAGACCGCGCCGGCCACCGGAACGGCCCTCCGGGCGGCAGCCGGGCGAACCGCCGGCGGCGGGGCGGTAACGGGGCAACGGAGGTGATGCAGATGGACGGTCGGGACTGGAATCAGTTTTTGTTTCCCTATGAACAGGCGGTTGAAGAGCTGAAGGTCAAACTGCGGGCGCTGCGCGCCGAACTGAAGGAACGGGACGCCTACGCCCCGATCGAATTCGTCACCGGCCGGGTGAAGAAGGTGTCCAGCATCCTGGAAAAAGCCAAGCGCCTGGGCGTCCCTCCGGACCGGATCGAGACGGGCATCGAGGACATCGCGGGCATCCGCATCATGTGCCAGTTCGTCGAAGACATTTACATCCTGGCGGAGCTCATCCGCAACCGCCGGGACATGCGGGTCGTCCAGGAAAAGGATTACGTCAGCCATCCCAAGGAAAGCGGCTACCGCAGCTATCACCTGATCGTCGAATATCCGGTGCAGACGGCGCTGGGCCACAAGCCGGTGCTGGCGGAAATCCAGCTGCGCACGCTGGCCATGAATTTCTGGGCGACGATCGAACACTCGCTCAATTACAAATACCGAGGCGAGCTTCCCGAACACGTGCGGGAGCGGCTGCGCCTGGCGGCGGAAGCCGCGTTCCGCCTCGACCGGGAGATGTCCAGCATCCGGAAGGAAATCGTGGAGGCCCAGAAGGAATTCAGCGACAAATCCGACGTCGTGGGCAAGGCGCTGGCCGGCATCCACGACCTGTACTTCAGCCGGAGGGTGAGCGAGGCGAGCCGGTTCCAGCAGCGCTTCAACGAGCTGTGGGAACGGGAAGACATGGCGGGGCTCAAGGATTTGTGCCAGGAAATCCAGATCGCGCTGCAGCGCGGAGGGGAAGGCGGGATCGGCGAACATGGCGGCTAAAGGGGACGACAGGCGCGAAAAGGGACATGCGGGGAAAGGGGTGCGCGGCGGCGCGGCCGCCATCATGGAAGATCCCCGCTTCGTCGCGTTTGTCGACCATTTCAACGGTGACCGGGATTATTTCGAGTGCCACGAAGTGATGGAAGAGCTGTGGCTGGACAACGGGCGGGATCCGGTGCTGCAGGGGCTGCTGCAGGCGGCGGTGGGACTCTATCACTGGCGGAACGACAACCGCGCGGGAGCCGTCAAGCTGTTTGCGGGATCGCTGCGCAAGCTCGCGGGCGCGCCCGCGGTGCTGCACGGGCTGGATCTGGCGTTGCTGAGGGAATGTGTCCGTTCGTCGCTCCTCGCGCTCTGCCCGAAGCTGGCGGAGCAGCCGGAAATGCTTGCCGCGCTCGAAGGAAGGACCGCGCCGCCGCCCGGTGGGCCCGCGCCGGCCTCCGCTTCGGAAATCCCGGCGCTGCCGGAAATCGCGCCCGCGCCGTTTCAGCCTTTTGCGCTCCGGGTGGTCGACGCCGCCCTGGAAGCCGCCGCGGCGGACCGGGCGAGGAAGCGGGAGGCCGGCGGGCACCGTGGCGGCGGGCGAAAGCATCCGCATTAGACCGGCGGGATATGACCGCCGGCATTTCGGGCAAGCTGCTCAGGCGAGGGATTGATATTTCTCCGCCAGCAGCCGCTTGATTTCATCCATGGTTTTGCCTTCCTTGCCCCACTGTTCGACCGAGGCGGCTTCATCCAGGCAGATGCCGCAGAATACGGCATGATCGGTCCAGGTGACGCCGCTTTCGTCCATTTCGGCCACAAAACAGCGGAAGAGGGAATCGTGGGGATCCGTTTCCAGTTCCATGCAGCCGCAATAGCAATCCAGTTCGCGCATGATGTGCCCGTATTCGGCGACGACGGCGTACAGGCGCCGCGTGCGCTCCGGATAGTTGGCGAGAAACGCCGGAGGTTCCGAGAGCGACCCCGTCTTCTCCCACCACTCGTCGCCGTGGCGATGCGCTCCCGGTTCTCCCCCGCGGCCGAGGAGAGACACGGCCAGGCCGGCCGCAAGGACCAATGCCGGCAGGGCGAGAAGCCACGCAGTCGTTTTTTTCATGGGTCAACCGCTCGCTTCCGCTTTGTATTTTTCGAAGAACTCCCGATACGCGTCCAGCGTATGTCCCGAACCGTCGTCTGCGACGCCGCCCACGAGATAGTCGGCCTTGACGCCGTTTCGGTAGAACACGGTGGTCGGTGTGGAGTCGATGCCCTGCTTGACCATGTAGTCGGGGAATTCCAGCAGGTTGAACAGATGCAGGTTGACACCGAGCTCGTCCGCCAGCGGTTTCACCAGCGGTGTCGTCGCCCGGCAGTAGGGGCAGCTCGACGAGAAATAATAAACGAAAAAGCTTTCCTTGTCCTTCAATTTCCGTTCAAGTTCTTTGGGCAGCAGGATGTTTTGGTAATTGGGGTCTTTTAGAATTTCCCGCGTCGACGGGTTCAGCTGGCTGGCCGGCTTGCCGTACACCGTCGTTTGCGCCCGGTTGATGAAGAAAAGCGCTCCGCCAAGAAGAATCAGAATGCCCAGAAAAATGGAAAGTCTCTTGATCGTCACGAATCGTCCCCCCGCCTCGTTCGTCGTCCGGCCTCGTCCACATGTGTCGCGCAAAAACGGACCGCGGTCCGGGCATACCTGTATTATATCGGAAACGTTCCGGCCCTCAAAGACGGAAGACCGGCTTTGCGGGTGTCTGTCCGTTTCCAAGTCTTTATAACGAACGGCGGAGCGTTCCGGTTTGCGTCATTGCCCATGTGGATCCGGGGGCGAAAAATGTGTCGAAAAAACGTCACAAATCCGGCGGCGGGACCGGAAACGGGGCGGCGCCGGTTTCCGCCCTTGACGAATGTTCCGCGAACGCCTAGGCTACAAAGTAATGAACTCCACGGCCGTGGGCCCGGAAGGAGGCGCGGCGATGAAACCGTCGATGCGGCTGGACAAAATGCTTGCCCATGAGGGTTACGGAACGCGAAACGACATCAGGCGCCTGGTCCGGAAAGGAGCGGTCACCGTCAACGGCAGGCCGGCTTCCGATCCGGGCATGCATGTGCGCCCGCGGGAGGATGAAGTGCGCGTGCACGGGCGGGCGGTGGCGTATCGCGAGTTCCGGTACATCATGTTGCACAAGCCGGCGGGCGTCGTGTCGGCCACGGAAGACGCGAGGGAGAGGACGGTTCTCGGGCTCCTGCCGGACGTTCTCCGGCGGCGCGGGCTGTTTCCGGTCGGCCGGCTGGACAAGGACGCGGAAGGACTTCTGCTCCTCACCGACGACGGCAAGATGGCGCATGGGCTGACGTCGCCGCGGAAGGCCGTGTACAAGATTTACCGCGCCCTGGTGCGGGGCGTAGCGGATGCCGCGGACGCGGAGGCGTTCGCCGCCGGCGTGACGCTCGACGACGGATACCGGACGATGCCGGCCCGGCTCACGGTGCTCGCTTCCATGCCGGCGCCGGCGTTGGCCGAAGCCGTCTCCCATTACGGGGAACCGCCGGACGGAGAAGGGATTTCGGGCGGGTTCGGCACGCCGGAAACGGTCGCGGCTCCTGGCGCCGAACGGGCGCAGGCCAAGTCCGGGGCGCGGGAAGAGACCCTGTCGCCGGATGAAACGGGCGACGGGACGGTTCCGGAAATGCTCCGGGCGGCCCGCCGGCTTGCGGAAGAGCCGTTTCTGAACCGGAGCGCCTGGGAAGAGGCGGTTCGGGACGGCGCCGCTGTCAGCTGGGTGGAAGTGGCAATCCGGGAAGGAAAGTTCCATCAGGTCAAGCGCATGTTCGAGGCGGTGGGCAAAAAAGTTCTTTACCTCAGGCGGGTGGCCATAGGCCCCTTGCGGCTGGATCCGGCGCTCGCGCCGGGCGAGTGGCGGGAGCTGACGCCGGAAGAGGAAGAAGCGCTGCGCGGGCAAGGGAGAGAAACCTGAACGGAGGAGTCTTGCTTTCCATGCAATACCGGTTGATTGCCATTGATGTGGACGGGACGCTGCTGGACGACCAAGAGAAGCTCCGGCCGCGCGTGCGCAGGGCGGTGCGGGAAGCGGCCGCCGCGGGCGCGGAGATCGTGCTGTGCACGGGAAGAGGTCCCGTCAGCACGCTCCCGATCATGGCGGAGCTGGGTCTGTCCGGCACCGTCATCACCCATAACGGCGCGGTGATCCTGGAGAGCGAAAGCCGGCGCATCCTGCACGAGGCGAAGGTGCCCCGCCGGTCGGCCGTCCCGTATCTGGAATATTGCCGGGAGCGCGGCATCCATTTTGCCTTCAACACCGCGTTCGAGCTTTACGTGGAAAAGGAACCGTCGCGGGAAGCCCTGGAGACCTACGGCCGCTACTGGATCCGCCCGATCGTGCGCAAGGAGCCGGAGCCGCCGGAAAACACGGTCCGCCTCACCGTCTACGGGTCGCGGGAAGAAATCGATGACGCGGAGGCCAGATGGAGCGGCTGGTCCGGGGGACTGTCGGTGCACAGGAGCGACTACAATTTCATCGATCTGCAGCATCCGGAAGCCACCAAGGGCAGCGCGCTGGAGCGCCTGGCCCGCCTGCGCGGGCTGACGCGCCGGGAAGTGCTCGCCATCGGCAATTATTACAACGACATCAGCATGCTGCGCTACGCGGGCCGGTCGGTGGCGGTCGCCAACGCGCCGGCGGAAGTGCGCGCGGCGGCCGACGAGGTGACCCGGTCCAACAACGAGGACGGGGTGGCGTTGGTGCTGGAGGAGCTCCTGCGCGGATAACCATCGCGCCGGCGCGTCAGATTTGCCGCCGGAGCCCCTTGGGCAGGCGGTTTTTGAGCAGACCGCCGGACGCCCTGAGCCAGCCGACCGGCCAGCCGGACACCGTCATCAGGCCCCAGCCGCCGCGGCCATCGGGATCGGACAGGCTTTCCCCCCGCAAATATTGTTCCACCGCCGGATCGCCGGCCCTGCCGTCAAGAGTCCAGGCGGCCATGGAGCCGTGGCAGGCGAGGGCCAAGGCATGTCCGGGTTCGAAGCGGCTCTTGCGCCACTGCCCGAGGTGCAGGCCCGGGCGGAACACGCGCAAGCCCGCCAGGTCCGAAGCGTCCGGCCAGCCGGGCAGCGGCTGCGGCAGCCAGTACAGCGCTTCGCCGAACAGGAGCGGCGCGCCTTCTTCCGGCAGCCGGAAACCGGGCAGCGCTTCGGCGGCGAAGCGGTGAAACGCCTCCAGGGCCTCCAGCGTGGCGCGATCCGCGCGGCCGCGCCTGACGGACCTGCCGGGCGGCCCGCCTCCGGGCCGGCCGCCGGGACCGCGGCCGCGGACGCCCGCGCTTTCCCCTTCCTTGGCCAGAACCGCCGCGTAATGCCCCTCTCCTTCGCCCCTGTGCGGCCAGAGCCGCACTTCCTTCAGCAGCCGGAACTCGGGATGTTCCATGAGAAAAGCGGCGACGTTCTCTTCGTTTTCTTCGCGGTTGAAGGTGCAGGTGGAATAGACAAGCCGGCCTCCCGGCTTCACCATGGCGGCGGCGTCGTGCAGGAGGGCGCGCTGTTTGGCGGCGCAGTTGCGGACCATTTTGGGCGACCACATCCGGATGATCGCCGGGTCTTTGCGGAACATGCCCTCCCCCGAGCACGGCGCGTCCAGAAGCACGCGGTCAAAAGTTTCCGGAAAACGCCGCCTCAGGTCGCCGGGATAGGCGCTGGTGACGACGGCGTTGGCGATGCCGAGGCGCTCGATGTTTTCGGACAGCACCATCGCCCGCTCCGGGTCGGGGTCGTTTGCCACCAGCAGCCCGCGCCCGCCCAGATGGCCGGCGATCTGGGTCGATTTGCCGCCGGGGGCGGCGGCCAGGTCCAGGACGATCTCGCCGGGCCTCGCCTCCAAAAGTTCCGCCGGAAGCATGGCGGAAGGGTCCTGGATGTAATAGATTCCGGTGTAGTAGTAGGGATGCTTGCCGGGCCTTGCCTCGTCCCCGCAAAAAAAGCCGTCCCCGCACCAGGGAACCGGCCGGAGGGAAAAGAGCCGGATCAGCTCTTCCCGCTGCGGATGGCCCTTGTCCAGCTTGAGCGGGTTGATGCGCAAGCCGTGGGTGCGCGGCTGTCCGTACGACGCGAAGAACGCGTCCGCTTCCCCGCCCAGCTGCTCGCGCATGCGCGCGACATACGCCTCCGGAAGCTCGTATGCGTTCAATCCTTTTCTTTCGTCTCCTTTCTCCGATCGCGTTCAAGAAAAGTATGGGCCGTGTCCGGAACGTTCCGTCAGTGCAGCGTTTCATCCTCCGAAGGAGGCAGGCTGTCGAAGTCGGTCACCCGGTTTTTGCCGCCGGTTTTCGAATGGTACATCGCCCGGTCGGCCCGCCGGAGAAGCTGTTCCGCCGACAGGCCGGGCCGCGCGCGGCAGACTCCCACGCTCACGGTCACGCCCGTTTCCTTCTCCACTCTGGAGCGGACCCGTTCCGCCACGGCCAGGGGATCCCGGAACACGAAGGCGACCAGTTCCTCCCCGCCGTAACGCCCGGCGAGGCCGATCCCCGACGCTTCCTCCCCCAGGATGTCCGCCACGTGTTTCAGCATCTTGTCCGCAATGTCGTGTCCAAGGGTGTCGTTTACTTTTTTGAAATCGTCGATGTCGCAAAAAATGACCCCGGGCACCAGTTTCCGCTTCAGCATCTGTTCCAGCCGCAACATGAAGAACCGCCGGTTGTACAGTCCCGTCAGGCCGTCGAGGATCGACGAGCGGTACACGGACATCATGAGTTCCACGACCCGTTCGAACAGCAGCATGAACAACAGGATATAGTACGCCGGCGGCAGGAGGGCGACGGCCATCCCGAGCAGAAAGCCCGCGTTTCCGCCGAATTTGGCGGCCGGGTCCGTGAGCGCCGCGAGCTGGATCAGAAAAAAGACGGCCAGCCCGGCGACGTGCTTGCGCGGCTGGCGGATCAGGGGTGCGATCATGAGCGCAAACAGCGGACACAGAAGCAGGGAGAATATGCCGGATACATAGCGGGCGTCGGGCAGGGACCCGATCCACGCGTCCGGAAGGAAGCCGCCCAGCGGGGAGTCCTCTTCCGCCAGCGCCGGGATGCCGGTCAAGAAGGCGGCCGCGAGCAATCCGTAAAACCAGGCCCGGGTGCGCCTCCTGAGGGGCTGATACAGCGTGAACACGGCGAAATTGACCAGCACGAAGGCGACGGTCCGAAGCGGGGTGAGGAAGGATTCCGCCGCCACGGCCGCCGCGCGGTCCGTTTCCCCGAGCGTCATTTCGAGCACGTGGTGCAGGATGAACAGGGCATGGGAAAACAAGAGCAGCCTGTAGGCGGTTCTCCGGTTGCTGTTGTACAGCCGGTAGGACATGAACAGGGTGAGCCCGAGCACAACGATGGAAACGGGATGAAACATGCGCGTATCAACCGCTTTCGCTTTCGGGGTGGCTGCGGCGTCCCTTCCCGGCGCGCGCGTTGCGATTTTCCCGTCGTACCGATACAATGAAGGCGTGGGAAAAAGCGCCGCGGACATCCTTCACAGGCAATACAACTATAGCATATTTTCTGCCGCGGGGGTAAGCGGACGGGGCGTCCGCGGCCGAACGGACAGCGGTCAGACGGGGGGCGTTGCGCGTGAACGTGTTGCAGGCGTTGTTCTTTCCACCCGAACAGCCGGGCGGCGTGTCTTCCATGGTGCCCTACATCGCGGATCGCTTCCGTAAGCTTGGATGGAACATGGAGCTGTTCTACCTGCCGAAACGCATCCGCGGCAAGGGCCGGGAAGACGTGGCGTTCGACACGTTCGACTGGCGCGAGTTCGCGGGGCATTCCGTGACGGACAAATACATCCAGACGTTTCGCGACTATCTGTGGTGGGCACGGATGCGCCTCAACCGCACCTACGACCTGATCCATGCCCATCACCCGATCGCGGCGCTGGCCCTGAGACGACTCTATCCGGATACGCCGCTGGTGATGACGGTCCACTCCAGCTTCGAACGGGAACTCATCCTGAACGGCCGGATTCCGGAGGGCGGTCCGGAGCATCGCTTTCTGACGTCCATATACGGCGAGCTCGAGCGGCATGCCGACCGGCTTTTGACCGTGTCGCATTCATTCGCGGAATATCTGGGCTCGCATGTGAAGCATCCCGAGGCCATCCGCGTCATTCCCAACGGATACGACGAAAAAAGATTCCGCCCCGTGCCGCACGAAAACGCGGTGCCGCAGCTCGTGACCGTATGCCGCCTCGTTCCGGCGAAGGGGCTGGACGTGCTGCTGGAGGCTTGTTCCATTCTGAAGCGGCGCGGCCGTTCCTTCGTGCTGCATGTCATCGGCGACGGACCGATTCGCGAGGAACTGGGGGAAGCGGCGAAAAGGAACGGCATTTACGACGACACGATTTTCTACGGCTACATGCTGCATCCGGAAGAACTCATCCCCTTTTTCGACATTTTCGTGCTGCCGTCGCGGGCGGAGGCGTTCGGTTCGGTGTTTGCCGAAGCGGCGCTTTGCATGTTGGCGCTGGTCGGCACCCGGGTGGGCGGCATCGCCGAGCAGATCGAGGACGGCGTGAACGGGCTGCTCGTGGAGCCCGACAATCCGGAAGCCCTGGCCGACGCCCTCGAGAAGCTGATCGCCGATCCCGCCCTGCGCATCAGGCTGGCCAGGGCCGCCCGAAACAAGGCGAAACAGGAATATTCCCTGAGCCGCGTCATCCGCCAGCTGAAAGAAGTATACGCCGAGTTCGGCGTCGGGAAGGAAGAGGCGCCGGAGGAGGAGAGCGCTTTGCAGACGGACGGAGATGACGATCGCGCGGCGACGGGGTCGCGCGCGAATGGGCGGGACGATGGCACATCCGGGTTGTCCGCGGACGGGAAAGACGATCCGGCGTTCATGACGGCGGCGATCCGGGACAAGAGCGGTCCGAACGGGAAGCCGGCGGAGGTCTGAGCGATGGGCGTCCCGTTCAGCTTTTTGCACGCGGCGGATCTGCATCTGGACAGCCCGTTTCGCGGCCTGGCCGGCGTGCCGGAAGCGGTCCGGCGGCGGCTCAGGGAGTCGACCTTTGCCGCCCTGAGCCGTCTGACGGAAGTGGTCCTTTCCGGAGAAGTCGATTTTGTTGTCCTGGCGGGCGACCTCTATGACGCGGCGGACCGGCCGTTGCGGGCGCAGTTGCGCTTCCGGCGGGAAGTGGAGCGGTGGGCGGAAGCGGGGGTGCAGACGTTCATCGTCCACGGCAACCACGATCCGCTCGGCGGTTGGCAGGCGCGGCTGGATTGGCCGGCGTCGGTGCACGTGTTCGGGTCCGCGGAAGTGGAATGTAAGCCGGCTTACCGCAAAGACGGTGGGCTGGCCGCTTTTGTTTACGGGATTTCCTACCGCGAGGCGGCCGTGCGGGACAATCTCGCGGCCGGTTTCGTCCGTCGGGGGGACGCGCCCTTCCATCTGGCCGTGCTGCACGCCAACGCGGACGGCGATCCGCGGCACGACAACTACGCCCCATGCAAGGTAAGCGAGCTGGCGGCCGCCGGCTTCGACTACTGGGCGCTCGGCCACGTGCATGAAGGGCGCGTGCTGCATGAGTATCCCCATATCGTCTATCCGGGCTGCACCCAGGGCAGGCATTTCCGGGAAACCGGCAAAAAGGGAGCCTTCCTGGTGCGCGTATCGGCGTCCGGCGCGGTGGAGCCGACGTTCGTGGAGACATGGGACGTGCTCTGGCTGGAGGAAACCGTGACCATCGCGGGCGCGGAACGGGAAGAAGATTTGCGGCGGCGCCTGCTGGAAGCGGCGGAACGCGCCCGGGCCGCGGCGGAGGGGAAACCGTGCGTGCTGCGGATCGCGGTGGCGGGCCGCGGCCCCTTGCACGGGCGGCTTCAGGCCCCCGGCGAGCGGGAAGGATGGCTCGACATGCTGCGCGAATGGCTGGGGCCGCCGGAGGAGCGGGACGACTGGGTGTGGGTCGGCGAGCTGTCCGTTCGCACCGGTCCCGAGCGGGATGTCAGGTCCGCGCTCGGGGAAGAGGGCTTTGCCGGCGAGCTCGCGCGGCTGGCGATGCGGGCGGCGGAAGATCCGTCGGCGGCGCGGGAGCTGCTGGACGAGGCGCTGAAGGATATCCGGCTCGAGCAACGCGTGCGGGACTGGCTGGCGGGCCGGAGCGACGAGGAACGCGCGGCGTGGATCCTGCGCGGCGCGGAGGCGGCCTTGTGGCGCCTCGGAGACGGGGATTGACGGACGGCACCGATGAACCCCGGGGAACTGGGGCCCCGCCTGATGGTGGGCTTTTTTTTTCGATGATGTTCGTGACGGGATGGTCAGGATGCTTTCGCCAGGTTTGCCATTTCAGATCCGGGATCTGTTTGCCACTCGAGATATATATGTTTGTAATTTTTCTATCGTTATCATATCATGGAACTCGAGATAGATAGTGGGATAGCGGCGCTGTATGGTTCTGTCCGCTTTGTCCGGCCCATTTGCCGGAACGGGGCTGAAGTGCCCGCGGCATGCGATGCATCGGGTTCCGGAATCCGAATTCGGGACGGCTGGATTGGTCCGCCGCCGACTTCGTCGTGATGAGACCGACGGATGCACGACGCAGATCATCGCGGTGGTCGCGAACATCCGCGGCATCGACCTGGAGCCATGCGCCATCGAGATAGCGAAATGGAACGCGGAATTACGATGGAAAATGGTTCACGCGGCAACAACGGTCACGATCGAACTTATGGCCGGCGGCGGGCGGTTGGTCTTGGGTGAGGACCATCAGTCTGGCATAGAAAGGAGCTGCGCTTCCGTGAATGTCCGCAAAACCGATGCCGGGAAATGGGAAAACATCATCAGGGGTGGCATGTGGCGTTTCGTGCTGAAGCGGGGCGTTCTCGGATTCGGCCTGCTGGCATCGTTCCTCGCTTTTTCATGGAACCGGATCTCGCTGCATGGCCTTGACGTTTCCAAATACTTCGAGGACGGATGGCAGCGGGTTCTCGTCGAGTGCCTCGTTCAATGGATGCTGACGGGCGCCGTCTGGAGCATTCTCATGTGGATCTTCGTGGTGAAGCAGAAGGTGAAGCCGGACTCCAAAGACGGACCGCAGGCCGAGTGAAGCCGGAAAACGGCAAACCGGAATCGGGAGGATCACCATTGGCCAGGGAATTTTTCCATCGACGCGAGCTGAAGTATCTGGTGCCGCTCGCCACCTGTGAGGCGCTGGCGGCTTCTTTGTTGTCGCGCATGAAACCGGATACGTTCGGCAGGGACGGCAGATACGCCATCATGAGCCTGTACTTTGATTCCCCGGACAACGCGATCTACTGGGAAACGGCGAACCGGCTGCCGATCCGCCGCAAGCTGCGGCTTCGCATCTACGAGAAAGCGGAGCGCGGCGGCACGGCGTTTTTTGAAATCAAGCAAAAGGTGAACAACTGGGTGCACAAGCGCAGGACGATGCTGACCCTGGAGGACGGCTACCGGTTTATGGAACGGTGGGCGGATCCGGCGCAGGCGCCCGTCGCGTCGTCCAACGAACAGGTGGCCCGGGAAATTTGGCACTTCCAGCGGACATACCGGCTCCGGCCGAAGGTGATCATCCGCTACGAACGATTGGCGCTGGAAGGGGTGGACGATCCGGAGCTGCGCATCACCTTCGACCGCGGGCTGATGTGCCGGACAGGTTCCCTGCGGCTGGAAAGGGACGAACCGGAGCGGCCGTTCGTCCATCCGGATTACGCCATCATGGAAGTGAAGGCGGGCCGGTCCGTTCCCGTCTGGCTGTCGCGCCTCTTGGCCGAATTCGGCTGTCGGCGGAGCGCCGTGTCCAAATACATGAGCGGCGTGAATGCCGCGTGCCCTGTCGGACTCGTTCGCTCGCATAAAATTTTCGTTCCGGATGGGGGTGTCAATTCGCATGGACTTCATTCTTGATCCGTTCCGATCCGTCTACGACATGTCCACCGGCATCGCCCTGGCCAAGGCGCTCATCGCCCTCGCGCTCAGCTTCGTTTTGTGCACGCTGATTTCCGTCGTCTATCGGATGACCAACCAGGGCGGCCGCTATTCGCAGTCGTTCGCGCACACCATCGTCATCATGGGCGTCGTCGCGTCGCTCGTCATGATGGTCATCGGCAACAACGTCGCGGTGGCCTTCGGGCTCGTCGGCGCTTTCTCGATCATCCGGTTCCGCACGGCGATGGGCGACCCGCGGGATTTGGCGACGATCTTTTTCAGCATGGCGGTCGGCATTGCCTGCGGGCTTGGCTATTATCTGGTGGCCGTGCTTTTCGCCCTTTCGGTGAGCCTGATCGTGTACCTGATGGCCCGTTTCGATTTCGGCCGGATGCCCGCCCGCCAGACGCTGCGCATCGTGGTGCCGGAAACGGTGTCCCATGAGGGGTTGTTCGAGGACATTTTCCGCAAGTATTTCAAACAGTGCGATCTGACCGGCGTGGAAACCGTCAACATGGGCACCGCGTTCCAGCTGGAGTACAGCGTCCAGCTGCGGGACATGAGCGAAGCGAAGACGATGCTGGACGAGATTCGGGAACGCAACGGGAATCTGAAGGTGGCGTTGCTGATGACGCCCGATTCCGGCAGGTGAGGCCGATGATCCCGACGGGACCGTTGCAAAAACGGGCTGCGGCATGGGGCGTGCCGGTTCTTCTGCTTGTGGCCGTGATGATCGTGTGGCTGGCGGCGTTCCGGGTGTCGCCGGGCAAAGGCAGCGTCAGCCACCCGGCCATCGACGCGGCGGTGCGGCAGATCGTGGGGCGCTACCACGGGGAATTGCGCCCGGAGGAATTGGCGCGCGTGACGGAACTCACCGTGCGCGACGCGGGGATCATCAGCCTGGAAGGCATCGAGAGGCTTTCCAACCTGCGGAGCCTCGATCTGCGCGGCAACCGGATTTCCGACATCCGGCCGCTGGCGGCGCTGACGAGGCTCGAGAAGCTGAATCTGCGGGACAACGAGATCGCCGACATTTCGCCGCTGGCCGGCCTCAAACTGCTGCGGGATCTGAACCTGCGGAACAACCGGATCCGGGACATCCGGCCGCTGGCGGATCTGCCGCTCCTGAGGGACCGGCTGTATCTGGCCGGCAATCCGATTGCCGATTACACGCCGGTTTTGCCCTACATCGAAGAAGTCAAAGAGCGGGACGTCGACCTGACGCTGCCGGTCTTTTCGCACGAGGCCGGATTTTACCGGGCGCCGTTCGAGCTGGAAATCCAAAGCCTGCTGCCGGATGCGGAAATCTACTATACGCTGGACGGTTCTGCGCCGGACCGGTCGTCGCTCCGCTATGACGGGCCCATCCGCATCCAAAACCGCGAGAACGACCCGAACGTCCTCTCGAACATTCCGACTTCCGCGGTAGGGTGGCAGCGGCCGGCGGGCCGCGTGTTCAAGGGCACCGTCGTCCGCGCCATTGTCTACGACGCTTCGGGGAAGGCCGGCAAAGCGGTGACGAAGACGTATTTTGTCCATCCGCGCGGCCACGAGCGCTATTCGCTTCCGGTCGTGTCTTTGGCGACGGACATGGAGAACCTGTTCGACCATGAAACCGGCATCTACGTTCCGGGCGCCCTGTATGCGAATGAGAGCCCGAATTTCTGGGAAAACCCGGGCAATTACAGTCAGCGCGGCATGGAATGGGAGCGGCCGGCGCACATCGAGTTTTTCGATGACGACGGCACGCCGGGCTTCTCCGAAGATGTCGGCATCCGCATCTACGGGGCGGCCACCCGGGCGAATCCCCTCAAAAGCCTGCGCGTCCAGTTTCGCAAGGAATACGGGAAGGGCAAGCTGGAATACCCGCTGTTTCCGGGCCTCCCCTATGACCAATTCGACTCCTTCGTGCTCCGCACGGCGGGCAACGATTATGACGGCGCCTACCTGCGCGACGCGTTCATGCAGAGCCTGCTGGACGAAACGCGGCTCGACACGCTGGCCTACCGCCCGGCGATTCTGTTCATCAACGGGGAATATTGGGGCATCCACAACATCCGGGAACGCGGGGATCCGGATTATTTCAGCGAGAAGTACGGCATTGACAAGTCGGAGCTCGATCTCCTGGAGGACAACGCGGAGATCGTCAGCGGCTCGAACGAGCATTACCTGGCGCTGATCGACATGCTGCGAAAGCGGGACATCCGGGATCCCGCCGTTTACAAACAGGTGAACGAGGCCATCGACATCGACAATTTCATCGATTACAATGTGGCGCAAATCTATTTCGACAACAGCGATTGGCCCGGCAACAACATCCGGTTCTGGCGGGAAAGCAAGCCGTTCGATCCGTCCTCGCCGTACGGACGGGACGGCCGCTGGCGCTGGCTCGTCTACGACACCGATTTCGGCTTCGGCATGTACGGTGAACACAACTATCTGAACCATTCCCTCGAACAGGCCACGACGCCGTACGGCCCGGAATGGCCGAATCCGGAGTGGTCGACTTTCCTGCTCCGCACGCTGCTTGAGAACGAGGACTTCCGCACGCGGTTCGTCAACCGGTTCGCCGACCTGATGAACACGTCGTTCCGGCCGGAGCGGGTCGTCCGGCGGCTGATGGAAATGAAAAGCGTCATCGAGCCGGAGATGCCCGAACACATCGCCCGCTGGGGACGTCCCTACGGGATGGACGGGTGGAACATGCACATCCGGCGGATCGAGATGTTCGCCAGGCTCCGGCCCGCCGCCATGAAGAATCACATCAACGACTTTTTCAAACTCGGCGGCGTCCGCGAATTGACCATCGGCGCCGTTCCCGCCGGGCAGGGCGTCGTGAAGGTGAATTCGCTCGTCATCGAACCGGCGGGAGAGGCGTGGACGGGGTCTTATTTCGGCGGCGTGCCCGTCACGCTCACCGCCATTCCGATGAACGGCTACCGGTTCGCGGGGTGGAAGGGCGACATCGCGTCAAACGAACCGACGATTGTCGTCGATCTCGCGGAAAACATGACGGTGACGCCCGTGTTCGAGCGCGGGTGAATCGGCCGTCCCGGCGCGGACCCGGCAGATGAATGAGCAGAAGGACGGAGGCAAGCGATGCCGGAATACATGAAAACGATGCGGCGATATATCGGGACTCGGCCGCTCCTGTTGTGCGGCGCGAGCGTCATGATTTTCGACGACCGGTACCGGGTGCTGATGCTGAAGCGGGCTGACAACCGCGGCCGGTGTTTCCCCGGCGGGCTGATGGAGCCCGGCGAAAGCGCGGAGGAAACGGCCGGGCGGGAGGTGCTCGGGGAAACGGGACTTGCCGTAAAAATTCCGGAGCTGTTATGGGGGTGTTCATGAAGAAATGGAGACGATTTGCAGGCTGGTCCGGGAAGAGGAACTGGAACAATTGCTGCGCCTTTACAAGCAGCTGCAGCCGGACGATCCCGAATTGGAGCGGAACGAAGAGCTGTATGCCCTTTGGAGAGGCATCCTGCAAGATCCGAACATGGACATCATCGTCGTGGAGCATGAAGGCGCCATCGTATCCACGTGCGTGCTTGCCGTCGTCAAAAACCTGACCCGCGGCGCCCGGCCGTTCGCCGTCATCGAAAACGTCGTCACCGATGAACGTCACCGAAAAAGGGGCTTCGGCCGAATGGCGCTCAACAAGGCGATCGAAACGGCCAGGGAGCGGGGATGCTACAAGGTCATGCTGATGAGCGGGTCCAAAAAGGAAGAAACCTTGCGGTTTTACGAAAACACGGGGTTTGACCGGTACCGGAAGACGGGATTTGTCATCTATTTCTAGGCACGAAACCGCGAGCTTCCGGTTGAAACGGCGAACGTCCGCGGGCAGACGGGAGGCGCCGCGGTGGCCTTTGGGGCAACCCTGTCATGTCTCCCAATTGGGCAAAGGCATCGTGGATCTTTTCGACCCGCAGCCCGGCGAAACCGTCCTGGACCTGGGCTGCGGCATGGGAGATCTGGCGCACGAGATGGCGATGCGGGGCGCGAAGGTGATCGGGATGGACCTGTCCCCCTGGATGATCGAAGCCGCCAGGGCGAAATACCCCGACATTTCCTTCCTGATGGGAGACGGCGAACAGTTTGTCCTGGACGAACCGGTGGACGCCATCTTTTCGAACGCCGCCCTGCATTGGATGAAACGGGCCGAGAAAGTCGTCGCCTGCGTTTGGAACGCTTTGAAACCGGGAGGCCGTTTTGTGGCCGAGTTCGGCGGACAGGGCAACGTGGCGGCGGTCATCGGCGCGATCGGCCGGGTGCTGGAATGGGATTATGGCATCGACGCTTCGGTTCGCAATCCGTGGTATTTTTCGAGCATCGGCCAATACAGCACGCTGCTGGAAAAACAGGGATTCCGGGTGACGTTCGCCGCCCGCTTCGACAGGCCGACGCCGATGAAGGACGGGGAAAACGGCCTGCGTCTGTGGCTGGACGGGTTCGCGGATGCGTTTTTCGAGGGGTTTTCGCCCGCGGAAAGGGAAGTAGCCGTCCGCAAAACCGAAGCGGAAGCGCGGGACGAACTTTATAGGGACGGCGTCTGGCACGTGGATTACCGAAGGCTGCGCGTGGCGGCGGTCAAACCGTTGCCGAAAGACGGATGAATCGCGAGAAGGAATTGGGGGAATACGAAGGTATTCCTTTTTTGTGCAGGCATGCTAATATCTACACTAATATCTTTCCATTCGTTGGGAAAGTGCAGGAACGATCCGCGAATCATTGACCTTGCGGATCCAACGGGGAAAGGGAGTGGAGATCGGGATGAACAGAGGCGTGGAAGAAAGACTGCGGCAGCTCGGCATCGTGCTGCCGGAGGCCAGCGAACCCGCGGCCCGATACGCCAACACGGCCATCGTGAACGGACTTATGTTTGTTTCGGGAAAGGGGCCGGGCGGCCGTCCGAAAGGAAAGCTGGGGCGCGAGTTCACCACGGAGGAAGGGTATGCGTTCGCCCGCAGCGCCGGGCTGGAAGTGCTGGCCGTGGTCAAACAGGCGCTGGGGACCCTCGATCGGGTGAAGCGGGTGGTCAAGGTACAGGGGTTCGTCAACGCGACGCCCGATTTTGAAGAGCACCACAAGGTGCTGAACGGCTTTTCCGATCTGATGCTGGAAGTCTTCGGCGAAAACGGCAGCCATGCGCGTTCGGTGTTCGGCGCCGTTTCCGTGCGGGACAATTTGCCGATCATCGTGGATTCCCTTTTCGAGGGTGATGCATGAACCGTCAGAGAAGGCGCTTCGGCATGATTGCGCCTTACGCGTTTCCGTCGCCGGAGCCGTCATGATTGGCGTCTTCTTGCCCAGGATGGATGAGAGCATAGGGAGGGAACGGCCATCATCGCCATGATGATTCGCCGATGCTGGACGTGGGCTGCGGGACGGGAAATTATACCGTCGCCCTGGCAAACATGGGCCTGCGATGAAAGATTATCGGTTGAACGCGGTTGCGGGAGAATATCACTTCGGGCGTTTCCGGGGATAAAATTGCGGATTCTTGCAGCCCAAACGGCGATTGCATGTTCATCGTCACAGAGAAATCCAAGAATTCGGAGGCGGGCCCATGAAAATAGCTTTTGTGCTGTTCAACGGCGTGACGTTCCTCGATTTTGTCGGGTTTTACGATGTGATCTACCGGCTGAACCTGTTTCCCGGCGGGCAAGAGACGACCTGGGACATATGCGGCCTGACGGAAGAGGTGACGGATGAACTGGGCATGCGGGTAAAGGTGAACCGTCTTGCGCCCGATCTGTCCGGGTACGACTTGCTGTTCGTTCCGGGCGGGATGGGCACGCGGAAGCTGAAGGACGATCCGGCGTTTCTCGATTGGCTGGGAACGGCCCGGGACGTGCCTTACAAGGTGTCCGTGTGCACGGGATCGCTTTTGCTGGGGGCGGCGGGATTTCTCAGGGAACGGAAAGCCACGACGCACCCGAATGCGTACGGCTTGCTGGAACCGTATTGCCGGGAAGTGGTCAAAACCCGGATCGTCAAGGACGGCAACGTCATCACCGGCGGCGGGGTGGCGACGTCGATCGACATGGGCATCTATCTCACCGAAATGTTTGCGGGAAAAGAGGCGGCGGAACAGGTCAAACGGCAGATCGACTATCCGTATCAGGCGGAAAGCATCGTGGTCGTGAATCAATGAGGAGGAATTGCCGTGGAAGACCAATGGAGAATCGCCGAGTACGATCCAAAGTGGAAAGAGCTGTTCCTGGAAATCGGCCGCCGCTTGCGGGAGGCCCTCGGGGATGCGGCCATCCGGATCGACCACGTGGGCTCCACCTCGATTCCGGGCATGCCGGCCAAGCCGATCATCGACATCCAGATCTCCGTTGCCGATCTCGAACCCGTCGTCGCCTACAGGGAAAAAATCGAATCGCTCGGTTTCGTGTTCCGCCCGGACAATCCCGACAGGACGAAGCGATATTTCCGGGAGCGGCCCGGTGAGCGGCGAACCCACATCCACGTGAGGCGCCACGGCAGTTTTGCGGAGCAATTGACGCTATTGTTCAGGGACTATTTGCGCTGCCATCCCGACGACGGCAAACGGTATGCGGACGAGAAACGCCGGCTCATGCAGCTGTATAAAGACGACCGCGCCAAATACGCGGAAGGCAAGGGACCGATTGTCTGGGACATTTTGCAGCGGGCGCACGTCTGGTCGCAGGAGACCGGATGGATGCCGGGCGAATCGGATGCCTAGCAGGAGGTTCCAACATGACCGGCGTGACCATTGCCGAAGCGGAGGCCGCGGATTTGCCCGTTATCCTCCGGCTCCGGCACGAAGCCTTCCAAAGCGAGGCGGAAATCTACCGGATGGCCATTCCGCCGCTCAGGCAACCGCATGACATCATGGTCATCCTGCTCGAGCCGCCGCCGGAAAACCGGGGCATCGTCGGCAAGGCCGCCTGCGACATCGATCCGGGGTTCAAAATCGACGTGGGAATGCGAAAGGGAAATCGCCCAAGGGGGATTGACTGTGGCAATCCAAAAGAGATTCCTCCTGCAGGTGGCCGTTTTCTTGTCGGTGACCCTGGCGGCCGGCTGCGAAGGCGAAAATCGCTCTGCGCCCCATGAAACGCCGGCCTCGTCAAACGAAACCGTCCCGGAGCTGTCGGCCGAGGTGGAGCGGCTGAAGGCCGAGATCGAACGGCTGCAAATGCAACTCCTTCAACATGAACGGGACGGAGCCGAATGGAAGCCGCCCGAACAGCGGGAGGCATACCGGAAGCTCGAACGGTTCCGGACGATGAAAGACATGCCGGTCTGGGATGAAGTGACGGTGTTCAACGAGGAACATCGCGTGACGATCACGGACCGGGGATTCATCGAGATGCTGCAGCATCTCCTGCTCATCAGCGATCAAATTTCGTTTGGCGGCGCGATTCCGTATACCACAGAATGAGAAATCGGGAGGTCCGGCAACCTTTCCGGACCGCAATCCGGAACAAAGAAGGGAGTTTGGAAAAAGATGAGCGGCATCAAATTTGTGCATACGAACCTGATCGCAAAGGATTGGCGCTCGTTGTCCAGGTTCTATATCGAGGTGTTCGGCTGCAAGCCCGTTTACCCCGAAAGGAATTTGTCGGGCGAGTGGCTCGAGAAAACGACCGGCGTTCCCGGTGCGAGACTCCGGGGCATCCATCTGGCGCTGCCGGGATACGAAAACGGCCCCACCCTGGAGATTTACGAGTATGAACCGACGATTCCCGAAGAAGGAGAAAACCGGGCCGACAGGCAGGGGTTCCGCCATATCGCGTTTCACGTCGAAACGCCCGAAGCCGTCAGGGACATGTACGACAGGCTTGTCGAACATGGCGGAAAACCGCTCGGGGAAATCGTTCAGAAAGAATATGAAGGCATCGGTCTTCTGACGGTCGTCTACGCCCGGGATCCGGAGGGCAACATCATCGAGATCCAAAACTGGAGCTGATGCCCGCGGCGGACTGTCTCCCGGCCGGATGCGCCTTTCGAGCCAGGTGAAACTCCCGTCTGACGTCGTCTCCGGAATGTGCGGTTTGCAAAGTTTGACGACCCGTCCGGCGTTTTCCGGATGTTCGAAATGTCAGCCGTCCGGCCTCGGCCGATCGGTTCCTTCATGATCCGTCCCCCGCCCGATGAAATCGGAACACGGGTTGCGATACACTTTCCCTAAAAGATGGATTCGAGAGGAAAGTGGGGAAATGAAAACCCTGTATGCCGGCAAAAGGGTCCTGTCCATCGGAGCAAGGCGGCGCGTGCTGGAAGCCTTGACGGAAGCGCTCAAGCATCAGGGATTTTCAGCCGTCTGGACGAACCGGTACAAAGACGTGCCGTATCTGATCCGCGAATTCGACGCGCTTGCGTTCGACATCATCGCTTTCGGAAGAGGCGTCAGCCCGGAAAACAAAGAGCGGCTGAAGCGGGCCTATAAGGGACAAAATCCGGACGCGGTTTTCGTTGACGGGCTGGCGCCCATCACGAATCTGCTGGTGGACCAAATCAGGCTGGCCTGCCTGCCGGATGACAGGCTTCCGGTCCGGCCGGAGACGGCACGGGAACAAGACCTCGTGATCGAAACCCGTGAAAGATGCCATCTGACCATCAAACACTATACCTTGAATTGGCTGTTTCAATCAAAGGAAACGGTGCTGGTGAACGAGACCGTCGAAGCCGGCCGGCACCGGTTTCCGTTCAAGCGATCCGGAGGACGCAACTTCGTCACCGTCCTGCAGGACGGCATCGTGACGGGCATCACATCGCTGTGAGCATGGAGAGAGGACATGAGCGGCATGATGATTTCCTTTGATGTCGGCGAATCCATGAGATTCAACTTCCGGTCCGCCGGGTTCGTGGTGGTGGACGGCCGCGTCCTGTTTCAGCGGTTTGCGGACCGCGACTGGTGGTTTCTGCCCGGCGGGCGGGTGGAGATGCAGGAAGACAGCCACGCGGCGGTTGCCCGCGAGCTGGCGGAAGAATACGGGTGGCGGGTCAAGGACAGGAAGCTTAAACTGGTGGTCGAAAACTTTTTCCGGCTGGACGGCCGGGATTTTCACGAAATCGGGATGTACTATCTGATCGAGCCGGAAGACCGGGTGCGGCCCGTGGACGGGGAGTTTGCCGGCAGGGAAGAGAATCTGGTCAGCAAGTGGAACGGCATCGGGGAGCTTGAAAGGCATCACATCGTACCTCCGTTTTTGAGGGATGCGGCCTTGTTCGAAGAAATCCTGTCGTCGGATACGGTGGAACATTTGATATGCCGCGGACGGGAGAGAACGCGATGAAGGGCTGGGCGCAGGCGGGTTGATGCTGGGGCCGTATGGTTACCGGGTCGCGGTCAAACTGGCGGTCCCGGTGACCAACGCGGCGAACGGCATTTTTCCCGTTTCCCTGATCAATCTGCCGGTCCACGCCTTGCTGGCGCTTGCGCAGAACGGCACATGGAACGCTTTGCCGGTTCGCATTTCGTCCGCTTCCCTGATCGAAAAGTGTTATAAAATTGGTGGGGAAGACTCATTGGCAATCGTGCAAGAGAAAAAATGCATGGACGGGAGGCGGACCGGTGTTCCTGGAAGAATTGCGGGTGGACGGATTCGGTCCGCTGACGGGGCGGACCTGTCGGTTCGAAACACCGGTGGCGGTGGTGTTTGGGCCGAACGAATCCGGCAAAACGTCGCTGCTTCGTTTCGTTCGCTGCATGTTGTACGGGTTTCCCACCCGGCACCAGCCGGTGGAGCGGGGAGAACCGGTGCATGGCGGCAGGCACGGCGGACGGCTGGTTTTTTCCATGCGGGACGGATCGCGGTATACGCTGGAGCGGTACGCGTCGGAACAGGGGCGGCGGGGATGGGTGACGCTGCGGGACGAACAGGGCGCCGTCCGCACCATGTCCCAGGCCGAGTGGGAGCGTTTCGCGCTGGGCGGCGTCTCCGCGGCGATGTTCCGCCAGCTGTTCGCCGTCACGCTGGACGATCTGCGGGAACTGGAGTCGCTCAAGAGCGGCGAAGCGGGCAATTACCTGTACCATGCCGGAATGGCGGGCGGCGCGCGGCTCACGCAAGCGGTCCGTCAGCTGGAGGCGGAACTGGACAAGCTGTACCGGCCCCGCGGCTTGCAGCCTGCCGTCAACGCCGTCCTGCACCGGATGCGGCAGCTGGAGGCGGAGCTGAGGCAGCGGCGCCGGGAGGCGGAATCGTACAACGAGGCGGTCCTGGCGCTCAAGGCCGTGGAACGGGATCTCGAGGAAACGGAAAGGCTTCTGCCCGGGGCGCAAACCCGCCAGGCGCTTTTGCAGGCCGCCGTCGGGCTCCGGGGATGGTGGCTGGAAGGAAAGCTGGCGGAGCGCGAAGAGCGGGATTTGGCGCGGCAGCTGGACGATCCGGACTCCCCGCCGCTGGACGGGCACGCGGCGGCGTCCTGGCGGGCGGCCCTGCGGGAACGCGCGCAAGCGGAGGAGAAACTGGAGGGCCTCCGACGGGAACGCCTGGAAATGGAGGGAAATCTGCGGCGCATCGAATGGGACGCGCGGCTTGCCGGAGCCTTGCCGGAGCTTGAACAATTGGCAAGCGAAGCGGCGGCGGTGGAGGCAAGGGCGGAAGAGGCCGCTTCCCTGGAGTCGGAGGAACGCCTGCTCGCGGAAAGCATCGGGATGACGACGTCCCGAATTTCGCGGGAGTGGACGACGCGCGACCTGGAAGCGTTCGGGACGGTGGCGCAGCGGGAAGACGCGCGGCGGATCCGGGATGCTTACGCCGAGGCGGAACGGGCGCTCGAGGCGGCGGAAAGGGAAATGGCGCGCATCGACGGCCTGCTGGCCGCCGGACGGAGAGAAATGGAAACGGAGGAAGCGGCGGAACCGGTTCGGACATCGACGGCGGCTGAGGCGCAACCCTTTGGCGCGTTCCGCCCGCGCACCCGGCAGGAGCTGTCCGCCGCATGGGGAAGATTGGAAGAAGCTTTGCTTCGGCTGGAACGGGCGGAAATGGAGCGCCGTCTGTCGCTTCAAAACCTGGGATCGCGGGCGGAGGCGCGGGCGCGTGCCGGCGGCGGGGCGTTCGGCGGCGCTTTGACGCTGGCGCTCGGAGCGGCGGGGACGGCCGCTTTGGGGGGCGCCGCAGTTCTCGGCGCGGTCGGGCAAAACGGGTGGCCGGTCTGGTTGCTCGCGGGCGCGGGGCTTGCGCTTCTGGCGGGTGCCTGGCTGGCAGGCCTGCGGACGGCCGGCGGGTCCCGTGGCCGTTCCCGCGCGGGCGCGCGCGGCGGCGAAACCCGATTCGGCGGGCCGGATCCCTCCTCCGCCGTCCGGTTCTATGAAGAACAGGCGGCGGAAGCCTTGCGCCTGCTGCTTGAGCATCCCGAGGCCGCCGCCGCGCGGCTGCTCGAAGCCGGACCCGCGGGGACCGGATCGGATGGGAGAGGAACGCGCGGCGCCGGTGCGGGAGGCGTGGAACCGTACGGACCGGAGGCGGCCGCGTTCCGCGACGAAACGCGGCGGGCGCTGCGCGAAGCGGTGCGCCGGGAAATGGAGCGGCTGGAGGAGCTTGAGCGGAGACGGATGATCCGCGATGACGCGCGCCGGCGGATGGAAGCCTGGCTAAAGGAGCGGGAGGCGGCCGCCCTGGCCCGCGACGCGGCGGCGGAGAAGCTGCGGAAGCTGGAAGAAGATTGGCGGAACTGGCTCCGGCAAAACCGTATTGGCGATCCCTTGTCGCCGCACGCCTGGGAGGAGCTGTTCCGGCTCGCGGAGCAAGGCCGGGAAGCCCTGCGGCGGCTGCGGTCGGTCAAGGAGAGACGGACTGCCGTCGAACGGGCGATGACGGATTTCGCCGGCCGGGTGCAAGCCGTTTTGGCGATGATCGGGGAAGCGGACGAAACCGCGGATTCCCTCCGCGCCTCCTTTGACGGCAAACCCCCCCTTGAGCTGGCTCGTCTGGTGCAGTCGCTGCACCGGGAAGCGGTCCGGCACGACAAGCTGCGGAAGGAAGCGGAAGAACTGCGGAAACGCATCGGCTGGATGCAGGCGCGGGAGGAAGAAGCGCTGCGCGAGCGGGAAGCCGCGGACGCCTCGCTGCGGGCGATGATGGCCGAAGCGGGGGTCCGGGACGAACAGGCGTATGAACGAAGGCTGGCCGTCGACGAGCGGAGGCGCGGGCTGATGGACCGCATGCGGGAAGCCCGGACGCGCCTCGGGGCGGGCCGGACCCCGGAAGAGACGGAAGCGTTGCTTGTCCTGCTGGAACAACACGATGAAGCGCAGCTTGAGCGCCTGCTGCGGGAGGCCGCGGAACGGACGGCGGATCTTGAGGCCCGGCGCGACGGGCTCCGGGAGCAAAGGGGTCGTCTTGCCGAGCAAATGGAGCGCCTTGGCGAGGAAGCCGGCGCCGAAGCCATCCGTCAGGAACTGGAAGAACAACGGGCCGAGCTGGAACGCCTGCTGGAGCGGTATGTGGAACTCGCGGTCGCCGGCGAACTCATCCGGCGCACCCGGACTCTGTTTGAACGGGAACGGCAGCCGGAAGTGATCCGTCTGGCTTCCCGCTATTTTGCGCAGATGACGGAAGGCGCATACCGGCGGGTCGCGCTGACGGAAGAAAAGATGTCGCTGGCTGCGGAAACGGCGGGAGGCGCGATGGTGGACAGCGCGTTCCTGAGCAGGGGCACCCAGGAACAGCTGTATCTGGCGCTGCGCCTCGCGCTGGCGGAAACGATCTCCCTTCCGGAACCCTTGCCGCTGCTCCTGGACGATCTGTTCGTGCATTTCGACGCCGGCCGGTTGGCCCGGACCGCCGAAACATTGCGGGAAATCGCCGGCGGCAGGCAGGTGGTGCTGTTTACGTGCCATGCCCACGTGGCGGAGCGGGTGCTGGAAGCTTTGGGGGACCTGGCCGGTTTGATCAGGCTGGACAAGCCGGAAGGGGCGGTATGACCGCCGGAAAACAGGAAAGCCATGCCGGTCGAATCGGACCGGCCGGCCCCCGGACGAACCGGCGGGTTGGACCCCGGGCAAAGGATGCGAAGGTGTTCTCCGAACCGGAGGAACCTCGGCGCGGAGCTGCGGGAGGATGCGACCGGCCGGGAGGGACGTCAGGGAGACGGGTGTGGATGACCCGTTGAGGAGAGACGTCAGGGAGACGCGCGGGCGCTGCCGACCTGGAACATCCAGCCGAGGCACAGCACGCCGAAGAGCGGATAGAGCAGGGAAAGCAGCGTGCCGAAGCCGAACTGGCCGGCCGCGAAGCAAACGGCAAGGAGACCGGCGGATACGGCGGGCTGCGGCCAGTGGAAACGGGACGTAAGCTGCAGGGCGATGCCGTATTGGTCCGACACCAGCGTCGTAAAAATTTCAAGGAAAACGATCAGAACATAGGCGCTGTGAATCCAGCCCCCGATTTCCTGCGCGATGCCCCCGATCGGAATTTCGTAGCGGGCGATGTCCGGCATGCGCGCGGACATGGAAACATGGCCCGCCAGCAGCATCAGGCCGATGCCGATTCCGCCGACCGCGGCGCCGCGCCGGATGGTTCGCGGATCGCGGATGGCGGAGCCAAGGGGCGCAAGAACGGTCTGCGCCATGGTCAGATTGTAGGCGGCATACAAAAAGGGTGACAGCCCGACACCCAGCAGGGAGGCGTCCGTCCGCTGGGCCAGCCCCTCGAGGCTCCCCGGGTCGCCGAGCATGCGAAAAACGATGTACAGGCCGAAGGCGGCCATGAGCGGCACGACGGCGGTATTGATGGCGAGAATGCCGGACATTCCGCGGCGCAAAAAGACGAAACAGCCGACGGCGGTGACCAGCAGCCCGAGCTCGTAGTTGAGTCCGAGCTGTTCGGAAAAAATCGTCCCCGCTCCTGCCAGCATGACGGCGTTGGCGCCGAGCAGGACGACGAGCATGAGGCGGCTGATCCTTACGCCCCACCGGTCTCCGAAGAGGTGTCGGTTCAGGTCCTCGTAAGAGCGGGCGCCGATGCGGGCGGAGATCAGCATCGTCCGGGCGCCGAGCCAGACGAACAGCGCCGTGGCAACGGCGATCATCGGTACGCCCCAGTGGCCGAAGCGGGTGAAAAACTGCATGACTTCCCGCCCGGTGGCGAATCCGGCGCCCACCACCGTGCCGATGAAGGTGAACCCGATCTGGAGACTGCGAATCCACGACACGATCGCCTCCACCCCCCTCGTCCGGTGTCCGTCACGCTTCCATGGATATGACGCCGGGGGGACACGCATGACGAAAAACGAAAAACGGCAAAACAAATGCCGCGGCGCCACGCCGCGGCTTGTGTTTTTCGGGTTTTGCCCGTCAATCCTGCGCGATCAGCCGGACGGACAGGACCGTTCGCGTCTCCGGATCGAGATCGATTTTGAGGATCCCGCCCTCCACCTCCGCGACGAGCACATTGGAGAACGGATCGCTCACGGTTCCGATGGCCCGGGCGGCGTCCTCCGCGGAACCCCCGACGGCCAGCCCGTGGATGCCCGTCGGGACTTCGGGCGAGTAGATCTCGACGTAGACGGTTTTGCCGTCCGCAAATCCCACCGTGAACCCGCCGTACTCGTTCATTTCCACGATCCGGCCGCCGTCCGGCAGCGTATACCGGCCAAGGGGAGCGCCGAATCGTCTGGTCGTTTCGTGGATGGAAGTTCCCAGGGCGATGCCGTTCAGGGACGGAAAGGAGGCTTCCGGCGCCTCATCCTCCTGCGGCGTTCCGTCCGCCGGATCGACCGTCGGATCGTCCCCGAGGCTTGCGCTGGCGGCTTCTTCCGCCGTACGGTCGGGGGCCGGGGCCGGCGGTACGGCTGCGGAAAACGAAGGGGAAGGCGTTGCCGGCGGAGAAGGCGCAAGCGCTCCTCCCGCGCCAGGCCCGTCCGTCTGCCGGTCCCAAGCGCAGGAAGCCATCACCGACAAGGCGAACAACGCGGCGACGATGATTCCCACAATGTGTTTCCGCCCGGACATCGCGTTTCTCTCCCCCGTCATTCTCTCCCTAATAAACGATTTTTCCCAGCCGAAGGTTTCGCGATTTTTCCAGTTTTTTCGAACATCTTTTGACGGTTGTGTCCCGGAGGCGGGTTGTGGTCCGGAGGCGCATTGCAGTTCCCTTTCCGAACCGATACAATTTCAGTAAGGTACACGGGATGGAGGAAAACATGGAACCGCTCAAGGAAAGAATCCGCCGAGAGGGGATCGTGCTGGCCCCGGGGGTGCTTCAGCTGGACGCCATTCTCAGCCATGGCGCGGACCCGGCGCTGACGATGGAGATGGGACGGGAATTCGCCCGGAGGTTCGCCGGCGAACGCATCACCAAGGTGATCACCATGGAGTCGGCCGGCATCGCCCCGGCGTTTGCCACCGCCTGCGCGCTCGGCGTTCCCCTCGTGTTCGCCCGGCGCAAGTTCACGTTGCTCAACGATCCCGGTTCGTACATGGTGCGCGTTCCGTCGTTTACGAAGGGCATCGTGTCCGATCTGATCGTCGCGCGGCACATGCTGGACGAAAACGACTCGCTTCTGTTCATCGATGACATGATCGCCAACGGGGACGCCGCCAGAGGCCTGATCCGGATCGTGGAGCAGGCGGGCGCGAAGCTGGCCGGCATCGGCCTGGTCGTGGAAAAAACATTCCAGGACGGCGGAAGGTCGCTGCGGGAAATGGGTTACCGCGTGGAGTCGCTGGTCAGGATCTCGGCGATGGGGGAAGGGTTCATCGAATTCGAAGACTAATTTTTTCACGTTTTGACAGAAACCGATCGGCGCCTTCATCTTTTCTCTTCTTTGCTGGTGCTTTATAATTGAAATAAGTTAAGTTTCAATTCTTCACGGGGGGAGGCGAGCGATGATGGAGGACGTCAAGGTCGGAACGGAAGAGTTTTTCCGCCAAAAGCTGCTGGAGGCCAAGACGCATTTCGAACGGGCGCTGGATTGCAAACATACCGAATTTGACGACCTGTATCCGTACATGATCGAACATCCGCAGTTTTTCTGGTACAAGCGCTACGTCGCCTGGTCCGAGCTTTTGACCATTGTTCGCCTCTGCGAAGAGCTGGGCATCCCGTGGACCGAACATTTCACGCCGCGCCAGGTTGAATACGTGCGCAAGCGCGTCATGTCCGGCACGGTGCTGGACGAGTGGTACGAGACGAACGAATCGCAGTCTCGGGAGCATGTCGGCTGAGGATCGAAGACCGAATGGCGAACGGAAAGGCCCGCGCAGGACGAAAATCTTGCGCGGGCCTGTGTTTGTACGCCCAGCATGGGCGTCATCTCTACGGTGAAAGTCCGGAATGGGGGCTGGCGAGCGCCTACCATTAGCCAAAGGCAAGGGTGCCTGCCGCGAG
>Ga0207872_100332_pt1 | contig 32511 bp, 27 predicted proteins | sample Passage260B_FD_187372 | JGI IMG/M metagenome (GOLD analysis project Ga0207872, IMG submission 187372) | Cellulose adapted compost microbial communities from Newby Island Compost Facility, Milpitas, CA, USA - Passage2 60B (SPAdes) (version 2) ...
TGGGAGAGTAGGACGCTGCCGGAACTGATACATGCATCCGCCTAAGCGGATGCCAAAATTCCACCCCCGAGAACCCAGGTTCTCGGGGGTTCTTTTTTTTCGCGTGGGCACGTGGGAGGGGGCGCCGGGAGAGAGACGATGGGGTCGAAGCCCTACGATCCGCGAGACGCGTACTATCGGAAGGCGAAGCAGGCCGGGCTACGGGCCCGCTCGGCCTACAAGCTCGAGGAGATCGCCCGTCGATTCGCCCTCTATCGCCCCGGGATGGCCGTGCTCGACCTCGGGGCGGCGCCCGGGGGCTGGCTGCAGATCCTCTCGCGGCTCGTCGGGCCGCGCGGTCTGGTGGTTGGCGTCGACCTGCAGCCGATCGAGCCTGTGGCGCCCAACGTGCGGACGGTCGTGGGGGACATCCACGAGCCCGCGACGCAGGAGGCGATCCGCGTGCTTCGCGCGGAGGCCTTCGACGCGCTCACCTCCGACATGGCGCCGAAGACCACGGGCATCAAGGACGTGGACGAGGCGCGCTCGGTCGAGCTCGTGCGCACCGCCCTCCACCTATGCGACGCGTTTCTCCGGCCCGGCGGCTCGCTCGTGGCGAAGGTCTTCGAGGGCGGCGAGTTTCCGGCGCTGCTCGGGGAGTTTCGCCAGCGCTTCGAGCGGGTGAGGCCGATCCGACCGGAAGCGACCCGCGGGCGCTCGTTCGAGATCTACGTGGTGGCCGCCGGATTTCGCGGGGCCGCCGCAACGGATTGAAGATCCTCCGCGGCGAGAGCGTCCAAGGCGGTGGAAGAGCGAAGGGAGATTCGCCATGAAGGTCCACCCGCCCACTCGATTCCTCGCCCTCCTGCTCGGTCTCGGTCTCGGCCTGCCCGCGTGGGCCACGGAGCCGGAGGAGGAGGTGACGGAGGAACTTCCCGACTGGATGGAGGCGGAGCTCGAGGACGCTCGCGCCTGGCAGATGCAGGCGGAAGGTCGCCTCGCCTTCGGCTCGGAAATCCCCCCGCCGGAGGAGGTCATGCGGGGCAGCCGGACGGCCGCACCGCCGGCCTCGGCGGCGCCGGTGGAGACGGCTCGGCCGCCGGAGGACGTCACGTTCGAGGACTTCCGCGAGGCGTTGAAGCCCTACGGCAAGTGGGTCCACACGCCGGAATACGGCCTGGTCTTCGTCCCGTCGCCGAGCATCCAGCGGGACGGCTGGAGGCCCTACCTCTACGGGCAGTGGGTCTGGACCCTCTACGGCTGGACCTGGGTCTCGGAGGAGCCCTTCGGCTGGGCCACCTATCACTACGGCCGCTGGGGGTATCGCGTCGGCCTGGGCTGGTTCTGGGTTCCCGGCTACGTCTGGGGCCCGGCGTGGGTGGTGTGGCGCTACGGCCCGGACGTCATCGGTTGGGCGCCGCTCTACCCGGGCTACGTGCGAGTGACCGCCGCGTATCCCGTCCACGTGGAGCACTGGATCTTCGTGTCGCACGCGCACTTCTGCGGCCACCCGATCCACCTGCACTGGCACCGGCACCACCACGATCGCCACTTCCACCACACCCACTGGGCGCACCACTGGCGCAGCAAGGGCCGCGTCTACGCGGGCCCGCCCCGGAGCTGGGTGGCCCGTCATGGCCACGTCCACGAGGCGCGGATCGTCCACGTGCACCGGCCGTCTCCCTCGCGTCTGGTGGCCGTGGGCGGCGGGCGGGAGCTGCGGATCTATCGCCCGTCGGCGGCGCGCCCGGCCGACCCGGCGCGGATCCGCGCGGCGCGTCCCACCGCGGGCTCGGGGCTGCAGCGCGGTTCCCCCGCCATGCGGGAACCGGTCCGCGTCGACCGGCGGACGGCCAAGGCTCCGGAGCGGCCGGCGGTCGCTCCGGGCCGGCCGCCGGCGAGCGCGGCGAAGCCCTCGGCGCGGAACGTGGTCGCTCCGCCTCGTCGGGAGGCCACGCGACCGGTGGAGCCTCGGCACCAGCCTTCGCGAGTCGAGAGGTCCGGACGCTCGCGGACGAAGGAGCTGCAGCCGCGGATTTCCCCGGTGGAACGACAGCCGTCGCCCCCGCCGCGTGCCGCGTCCTCGCGCGGGCCGGCGGTGGAGCGGAGTGCGTCGCGGGCGCTGGATCGGGAGGCGTCGCCGTCGCGCTCCTCGGGCTTTTTCGCGCCGGCGCGGCTCCCGGCCCTCGATCGGAAGGCGTCCCCGTCGCGATCCGTCTCCGCGTCGCGCGGCGTCGCCCCCAGGCTGCCGCCGGCGCGTACCGCGAAGAGACCCGCGGCCCGATCGGTGAAGATGCCGACGGCTCGGTCGTTCCAGATGCCTGTGGCCCGGGCGTCGTCGGCGCGGAGCGCGGCGCGCATCGCCGCCGGGCGGATCGAGGCGGGCCGACGGCGGTGATCGGGGCGCCCGGCCTCCCGCGAAGGTGCGGGCCGCGGGCGGAGGAAGCGGCAGGCAAGAGGCCTGCCGCTTCGTCGTTTTCGCGCTGCGGGTGCGGCGGTGCCGCTGCTCAGAGGGCCACGGGACGGTGGGCGATGTGGCGCCGTCGGAAGACGCGGAAGGCGACGGCGCAGCCCAGCCCGACGAGCGCCGCCGCGGAGAGGAAGGGGGCGATCTCGCCGCCGTGGTCGAAGGCGAGGCCGCCGATCGCCGGCCCGACCACGCGGGCCAGGCTGGCCATGCTCTGGTTGACGCCGAGGACCTGGCCCTGGGCGTGTTCGGGAGCCTGGCGGGAGACCAGGCTGCTCAGGGCGGGACTGCTGATTCCGTGGCCGAAGGCCAGCACCCCGCAGGCGGCCATCAGCCCGGGGACGGTGTGGGCGGCAGAGAGGAAGAGGAGGCCCGCCGCGAGGAGCACGGTCCCGCCGAGGAGCATCGCCGCCTCGCTCATGCGCCTTCGCAGGGGACCGACCAGCCCGCCCTGGGCCACGGCCAGGGCGACGCCGATGAAGCCCATCAGATAGCCGTTCTCGGCGGTGCCGAAGCCGAACCGCGCGTTCGTGAAGAGGGCGAAGGTCGCCTCCATCTGCGCGAAGGCGGTGGTCAGCAGGAAGAAGAGCAGGAAGAGCAGGGGAAGGAGCGGGTGGTCGAGGGCCTCGACGAAGGTGCGCAGCCGCGACGAGCGCCGCCGCCGCGCCTCGTCCCGTGCCGAGGGCGGGAGCGACTCGGGGAGGAAGAGGAAGGCGAGGGCGAAGTTCAGGCCGGAGAGCGCCGCGGCGGCCAGGGCCGGGGCGGCGCGGCCAATCGGAGCGAGCGCGCCGCCGATGGCCGGTCCGAGGACGAAGCCCATGCCGATCGCCGCGCCGACGAGCCCCATCCCGCGCGCGCGATCCTCGCCGGAGAGGACGTCGGCCACGTAGGCCTGGGCGGTGCCGATGTTGGCGTTGGCCATGCCCGCGAAGGCCCGGGCGAGGAAGACGAGCGGCAGGGAGGTGGAGGCCGCGAAGAGGAGCATGGCCACCGCGTTGGCCGCGATGGAGAGGAGCAGGACGGGGCGCCGTCCCACGCGGTCGGAGATCCGGCCCCAGATCGGGGAAAAGAGGAACTGCATCCCCGAGTAGGCGGTCATGAGCAGGCCGACTTCGAGGCCGCTCGCGCCGAGGTCCTTCGCGAAGAAGGGAAGCAGGGGGATGACCAGGCCGAAGCCGAGGAGGTCGAGGAAGATGGTGAACAGGATGACGTGCAGGGGTCGACGGGACGCCATGGATCTCTCGCTGGCACACGGCTTAGCACACCTGGTGGAACCCTGCCCACCACGCGCGCGCCTTCTGAGCACCATTCGTAGCGTTTGACAAAGCGATCGGCACGGGTTAGCCCAACTCCTGGCTTGACGACGCCCATCCCCGTCCCGACCTTGTCGACCCGTCCGGGCAGGCGGGCGCGTGCTCCCTCGGAGGTAGCGCAGTGAACACGGCAGTCGCCGCGACCGATGCGTCGACCAGCGTCATCCGGGAACTCGTCGCGGTGACGAAGCCGCGCATCACCTCCACCGTGGTGCTGACCGCGGCGTCGGGCGTCTGGCTGGCGAACCGGACCTTCCCGGAGAAGGCGCTCTCCTGGCCGATGAGCCTGCTCGCGGTGGCCGTGGTGGGCGTCCTGGTCAGCGGCGCCAGCGCGCTCAATTGCTGGTACGAGCGCCACACGGACGCGTTGATGCGGCGGACGCGCAATCGCCCGATCCCGTCGGGCCGCCTCGCTCCCGGCCTGGCGCTGGCGTGGGGGATGGGCCTGTGCGCGCTGGCGATCCCGGTGCTCGCGCTCGTCTTCCATCCGCTCGCGGGCCTGCTCGGATTCGTCGCTCTCGTCAGCTACGTGTGGATCTACACGCCGATGAAGCGGCTGTCGCCGGACTCGCTGCTGGTGGGGGCCTTTCCGGGCGCGGCGCCGACGCTCATCGGTTGGACGGCGGTGACGGGGCGGCTGGACCTGGCGGGCGTGGCGGTCTTCGCCGTGCTCTTCGTGTGGCAGCTGCCGCATTTCCTGGCGATCGCGTACCTGTGCAAGGACGACTACGCGCGCGCCGGCTTTCGGGTGCACCCGGTCGTCCACGGGGATCGCTCCACCCGGCGGTGGGCGTTTTTCTGGACGCTCGTGCAGGTCCCGGTCTCGTTCCTCCTCGTGCTGATGGGAGCGGCGGGCTGGCTCTACGGCGCGGTGGCGCTCGTCTGCGGCTTCGTCTACGCGCGAGCGGGATGGCGCTGGCTGCGCGAGGACGGGACGGAGCCGGCGCGCCGCCTGATGCTCGCCTCCGTGCTCTACCTGGGGGTGGTCTTCTCGGCTTTGCTTCTGGACGCGGCTCTGTGATGGATCGGTCGAGGACGGTCGCAACGGGGATCGCCATCGGGCTCGTCGCCTGCCTGGCCATCTGGGTGGGCGCGAGGTGGCTCTCGCCGGCGCCGCCACTGCCCGAGCTCTTCCCCATCCCGGACTTCGAGCTGACCTCGGAGCAGGGGGAGGTGGTGCGCAGCGCGGACCTGCGCGGCAAGGTGGTGGTGGCGAACTTCATCTTCACGCGCTGCCCCACGGTCTGCCCGGGGCTGACCGCGCGCATGGCGCGGCTGCAGTCCGAGATCCCGGCGGACCTTCCCGTTCGCCTCGTCAGCTTCTCGGTGGATCCCCGGCACGACACGCCGGAGGTGCTCCGCGCCTACGGCGAGAAGTACGGGCAGGACCCTGCGCGGTGGACCTTCCTCACCGGCGACTTCGAGAAGGTGCTGAAGGCGGTCGAGGAGGGCTTCCGCATCGGCGTCGAGGGCGTCGAGAACCCCGACGCGTCGCCCTTCGACATCATCCACGGCGAGCACTTCGTCCTCATCGATCGGAAGGGCACGATCCGCGGCTACTACCCGAACGCGGAACCCGATCTTCGGCAGCTCGTCCGCGATGCGAAGCGGCTGGCCCGGGAGGGGTGAATGGAGCTGCACGCATTCTTCAACGCCTGCCTCAACGCGGCCTCGGCCGCGCTTCTCTTCTCGGGCTACCGCGCCATTCGCCGGGGCGAGGTGGAGCGCCACCGGAAGCGGATGCTCTCGGCCTTCGCAGTCTCCGCGCTCTTCCTCGTCTCCTACCTCGTCCGCTACGCGGTCTCCGGCACGCACCGGTTCCCCCTCGAGGGCGGGCTGCGCACGCTCTACCTGCTCGTCCTCGGCAGTCACTCTCTCCTGGCGGCGGTCCTGCTTCCGCTCGCGCTGCGCACGCTGTGGCTGCCGTGGAAGGGGAGCTTCGACCGGCACCGTCGCATCGCGCGGATCACCTTTCCCATCTGGGCCTACGTCTCGGTGACGGGCGTGGTGGTGTACCTGATGCTCTACCACCTGCCGTCGCTGCTCGGCTGACGTCGGGCGCGCCGAATCGTCGCGGGTCGGCAGCGAGATCCCGGACGGGTGGGAAAGTTGCGGGGCAGCGTGGCGCGGGCGTAGATCGGGGCGTCCATGCGCCAACGTCGCCCGATCCAGCTCTCCCTTTTTGACGTGCCCGTCGGCCCGAAACCGTCGGCGCCCTCCCGGCCGCGTCGAGGCCCGCGGCGGGGAAAGTCCCATCAGCTTTCTCTGCCGCTGCGGCAGCCGCCGTCCCTTCGGGTGATCCAGGGCGAGGGCGCCGGGACCGGGCACCGCCGCGCGCGGCTCGTCGGGCTCCCCCATCCCGAGCTGGATCCCCCGCTCCCCACGCGCGAGGAGATCACGCGGATCCTCTTGCAGGCGGGAGCGGATCTGATGGCGGGGCGGATCTCGCCGGTCTGCGCGGCGGCGATCCGCGAGGCGGCGGAGGAGGCGCTCGACTGCCTCGAGGAGAGCGAACGCCACCCCGACCTGCAGCCCCGCTTCGTCCTCGCGGCGCGCGCCCTGAGCGAGCTCTGCGGCTAGGCGCGGGTTGTCGTCACCGGCCGTGGCGAGTCGGCGGAAGGCGTTCGCGCCTGCCGGCCCGCCGGGCGGCCGACCGCGCCAAACGGGTCTCCGCTTCCATGACGCGGACGGTGGGAAACGGGAGGCCGTGCCGGGGCGCCCCGCGGTGTCTCCTTTTTTGTGCGTGCCGCGCGGCACGACCGTTGCTGTTCCCTCCCTCTGGAGCAGAGAAGAAAGCGCACAGTCGGAAAAAGCGACAGTCTTCGATCCAGGCCGGGGCTGTATCGATTTTCTCCGGCGGTGGGGGGCGTCCGGATGGAGGCACGGAAGGTCGATGGCACCCTGGACTTCGTCTGCAACTCGGAGGCCATGGAGCGCGTGTTCCGGATGGTCGAACGGGTGGCGGACGCAGACGTTCCGGTGCTGGTGCGGGGGGAATCCGGGGTGGGCAAGGAGATCGTGGCGCGCGCGCTGCACGCCCGCGGCCGGCGGCGGGACCGACCCTTCGTCAAGATCAACTGCGCCGCGCTCCCCTCGGAGCTCCTCGAAAGCGAGCTCTTCGGGCACGAGCGGGGCGCGTTCACCGGGGCGCATGCGGAGCGGCCTGGGAAATTCGAACTCGCCGACGGCGGGACGATCTTTCTCGACGAGATGGGGGAGATGCACGTCTCGCTGCAGGCGAAGCTCCTGCAGGTCCTGCAGGACGGCGAGTACTACCGCGTCGGGGGAAAGCGACCGATTCGGGTGGACGTGCGCGTGGTCGCCGCCACCAACTGCAACCTGGAGGAGGCGATCGCCACGGGGCGCTTTCGCGAGGACCTCTACTACCGGCTCAACGTGGTGAGTCTGCGCGTGCCGCCGCTCCGGGAGCGCAAGGAGGACATCGAGCCGCTCGTGCAGCATTTCCTCGCGCACTACGGCGCGCGCTACGGGGTGGGGATCCGCGAGATCGAGCCCTGGCTGATGGAGCGTTTCCGCGCACATGACTGGCCGGGGAACGTGCGCGAGCTGGAGAACATGGTGCGCAGATGGGTGGTGCTCGGGGATGCGCGCGCCATCGTCGAGGAGATGGAGGCGCGCAAACCGGAGTCTGCCCGGGCACCACTCCCGTCGCCGCCCAACGAGGTGCGGTCGGAGGGGCTCAAGCAGATCGCGCGCCGCGCGGCGCTGGCGGCGGAGCGCGAGGCGATCCTGGCGGCGCTCGACGAGACGGGCTGGAACCGACGTCGCGCCGCGGAGCGGCTGCGCATCAGCTACAAGGCGCTGCTCTACAAGATGCGCGACGCGGGGATCGCGGATCCGCGCCGGGCGCGCGCCATCGCGGAGGGGACGGATCCCGGCTGAGGGGGATGGCGATGGAGATCGTCTACGTCAACTACGGGTTTCAGAGCGGCGTGACCGACCAGGTGCGACGCGCGCTGGAGGAACGGGGCCACCGGGTTACGGTGCTCGACGCCACCGGGCCGCTGGAGTACCGCGACCGCCGCACGGGCGCGTACCGGCTCACCACGCCGGTCCTCTTCAACCTGCTCGCGGCCGCGGCGCGCTACGGCCGGAGGGCGCTGGATCTGCGCTGGGCCACGACCTACGCCTTCGACTACCACTCGCGCCACGCCGGCAAACTCCTCGACGCGCTGCCCCGCCGGCCGGATGCCATCCTGCAGGCGGGCGCGCTCTTTTCGCCGGGGCTCCCGCCGCGCGTTCCGTACGTCCTCCTCCTCGACCACACGCAGAAGCTCTCGATGGACGTGCCGCGCGATCCGGGATCGCGATTGCCGCCGCCACCCGATCACGGCAACGCCTGGCGCAAGCGCGAGACCGCCCTCTACCGCGGCGCGGTCGGGATCGGCACCTTCTCGCAGCGGGTGGTGCGCTCGCTCTGCGAGGACTACGGCGTCTCGCCGGGGGCGGCGGAGGCGGTCGGCGCCGGAGCCAACGTCTTCCCGGAGGAGGCACGGCGCGAGGACGACGGCAGGACGCTGGTTTTCGTGGGCACGCGCTTCGACATCAAGGGCGGGCCGGTGTTGCTGCGCGCCTTCCTCCGGCTGCGCCGTCGACGGCCCGATCTGCGGCTCCTCGTGGTGGGCACCACGGAGCGGCTCCACCTGCCCAAGGGCGCGGAGAACCTCGGCTACGTGCCCGTCTCGCGGCTGCCGGAGATCTTGGCGCGCTCCACGATCTTCGTGCTGCCCACCATCCGCGAGGCCTTCGGTCTGGCCTTCCTCGACGCCATGGCCTGCGGGTTGCCCTGCGTCGGGACGCGGGTGGGCGCGGTGCCGGAGATCGTGGAGGACGGGGTCACCGGGCTCTTGGTGCCGCCGGGCGACGACGCCGCACTGGCCGAAGCGATCGAGAAGCTGCTCGACGACCCGGAGCGCGCCCGCGCCATGGGGATGGCGGGCCGGCAGCGAGTGGCGGCGCAGTGGCGGTGGTCGATGGTCGCCGAGCGGCTGGAGAGGCTGCTCGAACGCTGCGTGCAGGCTTCCTCCGCGCCGAGGCCAGTCGCCGCAGCGCGCTAGCAGGGCGGCGGCGGGCATCGGCCTCCGCGCCGCCTCGGCGGACATCCCCGACCTACGGGAAACGCAGGCGACGGGAGTCCGGCCGCCGCGTCAGTCGCGAGGGGTGCGGCGGCGCCGCCGGTCGCCAAGGAGGGCAAGCCAGGCCAGCGCGAGCGGCGACGACTGCGCGAGGGCGTCGGCGGTCGAGCACTGGCTCGACCGGCGCGGCCTGGACGGCCGCGGGCCGGAGGGGGGCGAGTTTTCGGGAGACTCGCCCGGGAAGCCGAAGCTATCGCGGCCCGACCCGGTGCCAGAGTCGCCGGCGCCGGGTTCTTCCTCCGGAGCTCCTGCGCCGCCGGCGCCACCTCCGGCGGGGCCTCCCCTGCCACCTCCGCCAGCGCCTCCGCCGCAGCCGGAGCCGCCGCCGACGGAGCCGGCTTCGCCGCCCCAGCCAGCCCCTCCCTTGGCACCGGCCTCGCCGCCCTGGCCGGCTTCTCCCCCGGCGCCGGTCTCACCGCCGGAGCCTCCCTCGCCGGATGGCGCGGGCGGAACCTCGACGAACTCGCCCGAGCGGGAGAACTCGACCGCCTCGCCGTTGTAGAGGACCCGCTTCGCGCCGGGCGCGCGGACGCGGAAGGATTCCGCGTCGCCGGAGAGGCGGAGTTCGTCGCCGACGTAGTCCGCCTCCAGCGTGCGCGGCTCGCTATCGCGGATCTCGATCCACGTTTCGTCGCCGACGCGGAGCTGGGTACCCGCGGCGACGAGGAGGCGGACGATCTCCCCGGCGTGGCTCTTCTTCACGCCGGCCATGCCGGTGACGCCGAGCTGCGGGACGTCGTCGGCGTGGTCGGGAGCCTCGTTGAAGAGCACGTCGATCCGCTCGTCGGGGTGCAGGGCGGTGATGGTAAGACCGCGATGGGGGACGGCCGGATCGATCGGCTCGATGCTCGGCCGCCGATCCCAGGCGGAGGCGCGGACGGGCGCGATGGCCACGAGGAAGACGACCTCGGAGGCGTCCTGCTGGGGACGGATGAAGGCGGCGGCCATCGAGCCGTCGGAGTCGAACTTGGCGGTGTGCACGAGGCTCTGGCTCTCCGTGCGCAGGGCGAAATCGGGCGGGGAGATCACGCGCAGCGCTCCGGCGCGGTCGTTCTTGGAGTGCAGACGGAGCCAGGCGCCGTCTCGGGCGACGCCGTCCATGGCGTGGTAGACGACCTCGAAGCGATGCGGCTGGTCGGCGCGGACCACGTCGCGGACGACGGGGATTTCGCGATCGACGTAGAGCACCGAGCGCTCGAAGGCTCGCAGGCCCTTCTCCTTCGGATAGAGCCGGCTGCCGGAGCCGACCGCGAAGGAGAAGTGGGCCGTCGAGCCGCGGACGGGGATGGTGCCGATCCGCTCGAAGAACCACGGGCAGCTGCGCATGTGGCAGGTGCGGACGCCCTCGCCGAGCTGTCCCTGGCCGTCGACGAGCAAGGAGTTGGCGTACTTGGTGCGATTGGCCTCCGGCGCGCCGTTGGGCCGGCCGATCCAGTAGCCAGGGACCGGGGAGGTGATCCACTCGCCGTCGGCGAAGAAGTAGACGCCGTTGTCGTCGGCGTGGTCGTGGCCGAAGTTGATGGCGCCGCCGGGCCACTCGTCGCCCTTGGCCAGCCGGTTGAAGTTTCCGTGGCCGCCGAAAACGCCGGTCTTCAGCGCGAGCAAACCGCCCACGTCCTCCCAGCTCGTGCGCGAGACCCAGAGCGAGAGATCTTTCGCGAAGTAGTCGAGCTCCCACGCGGCGCCCGTCTGCGGCGGCGGGGCGGGGCTGACGCGCTCGTCGTAGAGGATGGCAGCGAGAAGGACGCCGCGCAGGCCCGGCGCCCACGAGGACAGGTCGACGCGGCCGTTGAGGGCACCGTCGAGGAAGCGCTCCCCATACCAGGCGGCGTGGCGGTCGCGGAAGGTGCGCGCCACGTAGTGGGTGGCGAGCAAGGTGTTCTCGTTTTGCAGCCCGGAGAAGTTGCCCCAGATCGGACCGAAATCGCGGCGGTGCTCGAAGGAGGGCAGCATGGAGAAGCGGCGGAGCGTGGGGAAGTCGCGAACGGCGTGGTTGTCCGCGTAGTCGGGCCCTCCCTTCTTGCGCACCAGGGCGACGGAGTAGGGGATGAGCGAGTCGAAGCCGTAGTTGAGGTAGCCGGGGCCCTCGTGCCAGGCGCCGCCCTCGACCAGGTCGGCCACGTAGTGGACGCGGTCCAGGTTGGCGTTGACGGCTTGCAGCCAGGCGTCCGTGTCGACGCCCGGCAGCTCGCCCTCGAAGGTAAGCGCGGCGATGCCCAGGGAGGCGGTGTTGATCCAGTTGTGGTTCTGGGTGACGTCGACCATCCACCAGACGTTGCGGACGATGGCGTCGTACATCTTCCGGCCCTCGGCCGCGACCTTGTTTCGGACGAGCTGACGCTCGCTTTCGCTCAGGTCGTGATAGAGCCAGTCGTAGGCGAGCGAGACAGCGAAGAGGTGGTGGGCGAGGTTGAGGTCCGGGTCCGGGCCATCCTGCGTCTCGGCAAAGACCCAGTCGCGGTACTTGCAGATCCCAAGCAGGTAGTTGCGCGCGAGTTCGAGGGCTTGCTGGCCGACGGTGGTGTCGCGGTCGAGGATGACGGCGCCGAAGGCGAAGGTGAGGAGCGTATCGGGCGGTCCCCGGCGGTCCTGGAAGTGCTCGTAGTTCAGGTCGGGGTGCTTGGGGAAGTTGCCGCCGTTGTAGGGGAAGCGGATGGCGCCGATCAGGGCGTCGCGGACCTTGGAGAGCGGCCCGTCGAGGCGGGCGCGTATGGCGGGGATGTCGTCGGCGTCGAAGAGGACGTGGGGGCGCTCGGTCGCGCGCGCCGGGTGGTGGACGAGGGCGACGACGCCGAGGGCGAGAAGAAGCGGCAGGATGCGAACGCTCATCGTTTCAACCCTCTCCATCGCATAGCAGAGCCCACAGCCAACCTCATACGGGCGGGCGAGCAGGCGCATGCCTTTCCGCGCGCGCGAAGTCGTCCGCGCGAGGCAGGTCCTTTCTCGCGATGGGAAGAACGTTTCCGCACCCCGCTCGCGAAACACCTCCGCCGGCGGCCCACGGGCTGGCACGGCCGCTGCATCTCTCCGCTCGGCAAGCCGCAGCGCGGGAGGAGGGGTGATGGCGAGACGACTCGTGCCGATCTGGGTCCCGGTTCTGTTCGCGTGCGCGACGACGCCAGGTCCGGAGGAACCCGCGCTCGAGGACGTCGAGTACGTGCTCGGCGCCGAGGACGTGGTCGAGGTCTCCGTCTACCAGGCTCCCGAGCTGTCGCGGACGATCCCGATCCGCCCGGACGGGCGCATCTCGCTTCCCCTCGTCGGGGAGGTGATGGCGTCCGGGCTCACCGCGCGCGAGCTCGGTGCGGAGCTGGAGCGGCGGCTGGGCGCCTACGTGCAGGACGCGCGGGTGACGGTGATCGTCGCCGAGATCCATGCTCCGCGCATCTACGTGCTGGGCGAGGTGGCCCGGCCGGGCGCCTATCCCGTGCGCGGACGCCTCGACCTGCTGCAGGCGATCGCGCTCGCCGGCGGCCTGGGCGACTTCGCCAACCCCCGACGCATCGTGCTGATCCGCCGAACGAAGGACGGGGAGGTGCGGCGCGTGCTGAACTACTCGCGCCTCGTCTCCTCGTCATCGTCTGCATCTCCGCCGGTGGTCCTGCCCGGCGACACCATCTACGTGCCCTGAGCGGAGGCGGATCTTGCGCGCAATTGCGATGGCACTCGCCTTCGTCGGGGCCGGCCTCTGCGCGGGCCCGGCGGGGGCCGCGGCCCGCCTGGAGCCCGTGCTCCGCCTGGACGTGGAGGGTCGCTGGGACGAGAACCTGCTCGACGGCGGCGGCGATGTCTCCTCGCTGATCCGGCCGGGGATCGGCGGGAGGCTGGAGGCGCCCACCGCAGAGGCGGAGCTCGTCTATCTGCCGGACGGGCTCCTCTTCGGGGGCGGCGGCGCGCAGCGCGGGGGGATCAACCATCGGCTCGTCGGGCTGCAGGAGATCCGGCTGGACCGGCGGACAGCGCTCGCGCTGGAGCAGCGCTTCGAGCGCGCCTTCGACCCCACAGCGCTGACGCGCCCGGGCGTGCTGCGAACCACCGGCGAGGCTTCCTTCGCCGACCTGCGGGCCGACTTCTCGCGCCGCCTCGACCGCACGTGGACCTTCGGCGTGCAGATGCGCGAGGAGATCGTCCGGGTGGACGAGGTGGCGGCGGTCAACGGCGCCGTGCACGCGCCGCAGGCCTGGCTGAGTCGCGCGCTCGGCCCGCGCGACGCGCTCACGCTCTGGTACCGCTACCAGCTCTTCGACGGCGTGGGCGCCGATGCCTCCTCGCACGAGCCGCGGCTCGGCTGGAGCCACCGGCTGACCCGCAGCCTGGGGTTGGAGCTCGAAGGCGGGCCGGCGCGCTACCTCGGCGATGGCGAGACGGGCTGGCTGCCGGTGGGCCGCGCCGCGATCGTGTATCGCCGCCCGGAGCTGGTGCTCTCGCTGGAGTACCGGCGATCGCTCTTCGGGGCCACGGGCTTTCCCGGGGCGGTTTGGGGGGATTCCGGTGCCGCGGTGGCGATCCTGCGTCCGTGGAGGAGGTGGGAGGCAGTCCTCGTCGCGGGCGCCTTCCAGAACGGCGCCGCGCCCGACCGTTCCGCCTTCGTGGTGGGGTGGTCCGGTGCGGCCACCGTCTCGTACGACCTCGCGCAAGGCGTGCAGGTGCGGGCGGGTTGGCGGCGGATCGAGCAGGACCAGCTCGGCGACGGGAACCTCCCGGCCCTGGGCATTTCCAGAAACATCGTCGGCATCGGGCTTTCGTGGGAGCTGGGCCGCGAGACACGCGAGAGGTGAAGGTGATGGAGAGGAATCTGGAAACGTCTCCGCCGTTCGACGAACTTCTGCTCGGCATCTGGAGACAGAAGCGCATCGCCGCGATCTGCGTGGCGGTGGCCCTCGGCCTCGGCGCGCTCTACGGCCTGGTCGCGCCGCGCAAGTACGTCGCCAGCGCGGCGGTCCGCATGGACGCGCAGATCCTCCCGGAGCAGTACGTCTCGCCCACCGTCACCGAGACGCCGCTGAGCCGCATCGCAACCATCCGGCATGCGCTGCTCGGCGAGCACGTGCTCGGGCGCATCGTGCGGGAAGAGGGGCTCTTCCCGGACCTTCAACGGGAGCGCGGCATCTCTGCGGCGGTGGAGACGCTGCGGGGCCGCATCGAGGTGCGCGTGGAGGGCGAGAACGGCTTCGTCGTCTCCTACGAGTCGCGCTCGCCCGAGGAGGCGGCGCGCGTGGCCAACCGGATCCCGCAGGTCTACGCGGAGATCGCCAGCGAGGAGCGGGCCGAGGCCGCCGCGCGCGCTGCGGCGATCTTCGCGGAGGAGCTGGAAGAGATCCGGCCGCAGGTGGAGGCGGTGGAGGCGCGGCTGACCGAGTTCAAGGCGAAGAACGCGGACAAGCTCCCGGAGGTGCTCGAGTCGAACCTGCGCCAGCTCGACCGACTGGCGGGGATGACCGAGGCCACGCTCCTCTCCCTCTCGGACGCCCAGCGGCGCCGATCGGCGCTGGCGCGCTCGGGCGCCGAGTCCAACGTGGAGGTGGCGCGCCTCGCCGCGGCGATGCACGAGGCGCGCCGCGAGTACCTGGCGGCGCGATCGATCTACACGGGCGATCACCCCGAGCTCCTCGCGGCGGAGCGGGCCTACCGGCTGGCGCGCTCGCGCTACGAGCAGGCGGCGGAGGTAGTGGCGCAGGGCGACAACGAGGAGCGCCGCGTCGACGAGGAGATCCGCTGGCTGCGCGACCTCGCCCTCGACTACCAGCGCCGGACCGAGGAGTACCTGCGGCGCGTGGAGGCCACGCCGGCCGTCGGCGCGGAACTCTCCGCTCTCCTGCGCGACTACGACGCCCTGCGGGAGAAGTACGCCACGCTGCTCTCCCGGAAGGTGGAGGCCGAGCTCGCCGAGGACCTGGAGCGGCGGCAGCGCGGCTCGCTTTTCCGCCTGATCGAGCCGGCGATCGTGCCGCTTTCGCCGAGCGAGCCGAAGCCGATGCAGGTCCTGCTGCTCTCGCTCTTCGGGGGCCTGGCGGCCGGGCTGTCCATCGCCTCCTACCGCGCCTCGCGCGACACCTCCATGCGCGGCGCCGCGGACGCGCGGCGGCGGCTGGGGCTTCCGGTGCTCGCCTCCGTCCCCTCGCTCGAGCGGCGCTCGAGGAGGGTCGGCCCCGTCGGAGAGTGAACATCGGGGGGCGGGTGTGCAGATTGAAGGCCGGAAAGGGCGGAAGAGATGGGAGCGAAGGTGATCTCCTCGTCGGTGCTGCAATATCCCTACCTCGATCCGAGGCTCGTGACGGTCCTCCACCCGACGGGTCCGGCGGCGGAGCAGTTCCGCCTGCTCCACCACCGCCTTGATCGCCTGCGGTCCGCCCGGCCGCTCGCGGTGGTCGCCTTCACCTCGGCGATCGCGGGCGAGGGCAAGTCCACCACGGTGGCCAACCTCGCTGCCTGCGCGGCGCGCCGCGGACGAAAGACCATCCTCGTCGACTGCGATCTGCGCCGGCCCGGCGCCTCCCGCCTCTTCGGTTTCGACGAAGTTCCGCCCGGGCTCGCCTCGATCCTCGAGCAGGAGGTTCCGATCGAGCAGGCGATCCGCTCCGGACCGGAGGGACTCTCGATGATCCCGGCCGGCCGCACCGCGGACGATCCCGCGCACCTCCTCGGCGGCGCGCGATTCCGCCAGCTCGTCGAAAGCCTCCGCGGTGCGTTCCAGGAGGTCTACCTGGACCTGCCGCCGGCTCTGGCCTTTGCCGACGCGCACGTGGCGGCGGCGGTGGCCGACGGCGTGGTGATGGTGGTGAGAAGCGGGGAGACCCGCGCCGAAATCGTGCGCGAGGCGCTGGACGCGTTCTCCGGTCTTCCGGTGATCGGCTGCGTGCTCACCGGCTGCGACGAGACGGTGCCGCACTACCGCCGGTATTACGCGCGGGGCTAGGCGGATACATGACGCTGCGCCATGGCGAGGCTCTTTCACCACTCGTTTCCGGGATCGAAGGCGGCGTTCTTTCTTCTCGAGCAGTCGCTCGTCCTCGTCTTTGCCATGGTCGGGGCCGCGGTCGCCGGCCTTCCGCTGGTGGAGGACTGGGGCGGGTGGGCGCTCGAGAAGGGCCAAGCGGCGGCGCGCCACTGGGCGCTGCACCTGGCCTCGGCCATCGCAGCCAACCTCCCCGGCGCCGCGTCCTGGGCGGTCTTCACCGTGGCCTGCTCGGCGCTCGCGATGTACGCCGTCGACCTCTACGACCTGCGCCAGGCGATCGCCGACCGGTCCTCCGGCAGCCGACGCGCCCTCGTCGCGCTCGGCTTGGTGGCCGTGGCCCTCGGCGTCCGCGCGGCGCGAGGGACGGTGGAGGAGCGCGCCTTCGCGGCAGGTGCGCTGGTGGCGGCGACCGCGGCGGTGGCCGCGGCGCGCAGGGGCATCCCCCACGTGCTCGGCCCGCCGATCCGCATCCTCGTCGTGGGAAAGGGGGAGCGGGCGGATCGCGTGCTCCGCGACGTCGGCGAGGCCGAGGCGCAGGTGGAGGTGGTCGGCCACTGGACCGAGGAGAGCGGCGAGGACCTCGTGCAGGCCGCGCGCGCGGTGCGGGCCGACTGGATCGTGAACGCGCTAGAGCCGTCGCAGACGGGCCGCGTGGCGCCATCCCTGGTGCGGGCGCGCCTGGCGGGCATCGTCTGCCTCACCGCGGCGATGCTGCACGAGCGGCTGCTGCAGCGGATCCCGGTGGAGGAGGTCTCGGCGGAGGAGCTGGCCTTCGCGGACGGCTTCGAATTCGCGCCCCGGGAGCGCATCGTCAAGCGGGTGCTCGACGTCGGGCTGGCGCTGGTGGGGCTCGTCCTGGCTCTTCCGATCCTCGCGGCAGCGGCTCTCGCGATCTGGCTCGACTCCGGCCGCCCCATCGTCTATCGTCAGGAGCGCGTGGGGAAGGGCGGTCGGATCTTCACCCTCTACAAGCTTCGCACCATGCTGCCCGACGCCGAGTCCGGAGGGCAGCCGAAGTGGGCGAGCGAGGGGGATCCCCGCACCACGCGGGTGGGGCGGATCCTGCGCAAGCTGCGCATCGACGAGATCCCCCAGCTCTGGTCGGTCCTCAAGGGCGACATGTCCTTCGTTGGCCCGCGGCCCGAGCGTCCTTATTTCGTGGGGTGGTTGAAGCGGGAGATCCCATGGTATGGGCTCCGCCTAGCGGCGCGACCGGGACTGACCGGCTGGGCCCAGCTCAAGTTTCCGTACGGGGCGAGTGTGGAGGACGCGAAGCGAAAGCTCGAATACGACCTGTACTACCTGAAGAACGCCTCGCTCTTCCTCGACATGGCGATCGTCTTTCACACGATCCGCCACGTCCTGCTGGCGAGAGGCTCGAGGTAGCCCATGTCCATCGCGCGAACGGCAGCCGAGACCCCCAAGGTCCACCGGGAGCCCTTCGCGCTACAGCCGATGCCCCGGCCCATCCGCGCCGTCGCCATCGGCGGAGGGACGGGGTTACCCACCGTTCTCCGAGGTCTCCGGCGCGTGGCGAGGCGGTTCTCCCACGCGCTTTCGCTGGACATCACAGCGGTCGTCGCGGTCGGCGACGACGGCGGCTCGTCGGGGCGGCTGCGCAAGGAACACGGCCTCCTTCCCCCCGGCGACGTCCGCCGCTGCCTGGTCGCGCTCTCCGAGGACGAGAACTCCCTGCTGGCGCGGCTCTTTCAGCACCGCTTCTCCGCGGGCCGGGAGCTGGCCGGCCATTCCACCGGCAACATCCTGCTCGCCGCCCTGGCGGAGATGGAGGGCGATTTCCTCGCAGGAATCCGCCGGGCGGAAAGGCTGCTCGGCTGCGTGGGGCGGGTCCTGCCCGCCACGCTCGAGCGGATCGAGCTGGTCGGATTCTGCGAGGACGGTACGCGGGTGGTGGGCCAGCACCACTTCGCGCAGATGCAGGAGAAGCGCATCCGCCGGGTGGAGACCCTCCCGTCCGCGCCGCCGCCCACGCCCGGCGTGATCGAGGCGATCCTCGACGCCGACGTGGTGATCATGGGGCCCGGAAGCCTGTACTCGAGCGTGATCGCCAACTTGCTGGTCGACGGCGTGGCGGACGCGCTCCGGCGTCGCAAGGGGCGCCGCATCCTGATTCAGAACCTCGCCTGTCAGCCGGGTGAGAGCCGCGGGATGAGCGCGGCGGCGCACGTTGAGGCGGTGCTCACCCATGCGGGCGAAGTGGTGGACGTGCTCTTGGTGGATTCCCGCGCCAGATTCGCGGCGCGGGAGGGTGAGGATCGCGTGTCGTGCGATCCGGAAGCCGTGCTCGCGCTCGGCGTCCGGCCCGTGGAGGCGGAGTTGACCGCACCGACGGGACGCCTGACCCACGATCCCGACAAGACCGCGCTCGCCATCGTCGCGTTGACGCTGGCGGCGCTGGAGGCATGAAGCGATGACCAGAAGACTGGAGAAAGAGGACGACAGTAGGCAGGGATTCCCACACTACATGCTCAAGGAGATCCACGAGCAGCCTCGGGTGCTCGAGATCACGCTCGCGTCGCTCCTACAGGGGACGACGGCGCTCGACATGCTCGGGATCGACCCGAGGTACGCGAAGTCGATCCAGCGGATCGAGTTCGCGGCCTGCGGGACGAGCTGGCACGCGGCGCTGATCGCGCGGCGGGCCATCGAGGAGCTGGTGGGAATCCCGACGACGGCAGATATCGCATCCGAGTACCGTGACTGGCCGCGCCGCCAGCGCGAGGGAACGCTGACGATCGTCATCAGCCAGAGCGGCGAGACGACCGATACCCTCGAGGCGCTGCGGTCGGCCAAGCGAGCGGGCTTCCGGACGGGGGCGATCGTCAACGTCCCGGGGAGCACCATCTCTCGGGAGGCGGATGGGACCATCGTGACGCAGGCGGGCCCCGAGGTGGCGATCGCCTCCACCAAGGCCTTCACCTGCCAGGTCGCGGCGCTCCTCTCCATCGCCCTGGGACTGGGGCGGATGCGCGGCACCATGGACGCGGCGCGGGAACGCGCGGTGGTCCAGGCGCTGGAGCGCCTGCCGAGGCAGGTGGAGGGGATCTTGCGGAACGTCGGATCGCTGGCGCGGGATCTGGCCCGCGAGCAGCTGAAGCCGCACGACTTCTTCTACCTCGGCCGCGGCTACGGCTATCCCGTCGCGCTGGAGGGCGCCCTCAAGCTCAAGGAGACGAGCTACGTCCACTCCGAGGCGTACCCCTCGGGAGAGTTCCGTCACGGACCGATCGCGCTCATCTCCGAGGGCGTGCCGGTGGTGGCGGTGGCAGCCCGGTCGCGCGTGCACGACAAGATCCTCGCCAACCTGGACGACATCCGGGAGAAGGGTGGAACGGTGATCGCGGTGGGCACGGAGGGCGATGCCGACCTCGAGCGGCGGGCCCACAGGGTCCTGCCCATTCCGGAGACGGACGAGGTGGCCATGCCCATCCTCGCCGTGGTCCCGCTCCAGCTCTTCGCCTACGAGGTGGCCGTCTCTCGCGGCCGTGAGGTCGACTCTCCGCGCCACCTGAGCAAGGCGGTGCTGGGGAACTGATGCTTCGAAGGGGGGAGGGGGGACAGGCGATCGCGTCGTCGATCGAGGGGGGCGTCGACGCGATCGCCGAGATCGAGGCGGAGTGGCGGCGCCTGCTGGGCGCCACCACTCGAGACGAGCCCTTTCTCGACCCGGACTGGATCCGCATCCATCTCCGGGCCTTCGAGCCGGTCGCGCGATTGCGCATCGTCTGCGTCCGGCGGGGCGAGCGCCTCGTGGCCGTCCTTCCCCTCGTCGAGGAGGAGGCGCGCTGGAAGGGCTTCCCGTACCGGCGCCTCCGCAGCGCGTCCGGCGTCCACTCCTGCCGCTTCGACCTGCTGGTCGAGGCGGGGGAGGAGGACGCCGCCGCGCTGGCCATCCTCGAGCACCTCGGCTCGCTTTCGAGCTGGGACGTTCTCGAGATCCGCGACGTGCCGGTCGGCGGCGCCGCCGACCGGCTCGTGCTGCGCGCGAAGGAGCTGGGCTACCCGGTGGGGACCTGGGAGTCCATGCGGACGCCCTACGTCGTCCTTCCCCGCGAGGGCGGCATGGAGGCGCTTCGCGCGCGGCTGAGCGCGAAGTTCCGGCAGAACCTCCGCCGGCGCCGCCGGCGCCTGGCCGAGGTTGGCGAGGTCCGGTTGCTGAGCACGAGCCGCGCCGACCCCGACTGGTTGGAGCGCTTCTACCGAATGGAGGCCGCGGGATGGAAGGGCCGGCGGGGCACGGCGATCGCCGCGGACCCACGAACGCGGGCCTTCTACGACGGCGTGGCGAAGCTCGCCGCCGAGCGCGGCTGGCTGGCGCTCTACGCGCTCGAGCGCGACGGCGAGCCCGTCGCCATGCACTTCGGCCTGATCCACGGCGGCCGGTACTACCTGCCCAAGCCAGCCTACGACGAGCGCCTGGCGGCCTGCTCGCCGGGGCAGCTCCTTCTGGAGGACGTCCTCTCCGATTGCATCGAGCGGGGGTTGACCGTCTTCGATTTCCTCGGTCCGCAGATGGACTGGAAGATGGACTGGACCGATCGGGTTCTCCCGCACCGGTGGCTCTTCGTCCACCGGCCGACCGCGCGCGGACGTCTGCTCTATCTTGCACGTCGTAGGCTCGGGCCGTGGCTGGCCGGACTCCTGCGGGGGCGAGGAGGGGGGCGTGGAAGCGCTGGTCGAACCGATCGAGGAGGGACGTGAGAGTCCGGTGCGCCGGCGCCTCGTTGCCAGCGCGTTGCCCACGCTCTCCCCGTCGATGCTTCTGCCGCGCCGACCAAGGGCGCGCCCGCCTTTCCCCCTTTCCGATCCCTCGGCGCACTTCGTCTACTTCGCGCGCAACGGCATCTACGCCCTGGCGCGGCTCTGGGGGCTCGCGGGCAAGGAAGTCCTCTTCCCCTCGTACTTCCACGGCGTGGAGCTCGACGCCTTGCTCGAGGCGGGGGTGCACCCGCGCTTCTATCCCGTGGATCGCCGCATGCAGGTCGATCCACAGGAGGTCGCGCGCCGCATCGGCAAGGAGACGGCGGCGGTCTACCTCGTCCATTACGTCGGCTTCCCGGGGCCGGTGGAGGAGCTCGCCGCGATCTGCGAGGAGCGCGGGATCAAGCTGATCGAGGACTGCGCCCTCGCGCTCCTCTCGTGTCTGGGGGAGCGGCCGCTCGGCACCTTCGGCCACGCCGCCATCTTCTGCCTCTACAAGACGCTGCCGACGCCCAACGGCGGCGTGCTCGTGCTGCGCCACCCCGCGGCGATTCGCCTTCCCGAGGGCGAGCGGCCCCACCTGGTCTCGACCGTGGCGCCGATGCTCGCCTCCATGTTGCAGCGGCTGGAACTCCGCGCGGGCCATGTCGGCCGGGCGATCCGGCGAGGCGTGCGCGCGCTCGGCGCTGGCCTGCGCTGGCGTTCGGCCGGCCACGTCCCCACCGGAACCCCTTCCTTCGATCGCGCCCAGGTGCGGCTCGGCATGAGCCCGGCGTGCCGCAGGATCCTCGAGGCCCAGGATTACGCGCGCATCGTGGAGCGACGGCGCCGCAGCTATTTCCACCTGCTCGGCCGGCTCCGATCCATCGCGCCTCCCGTCTTCGGCGAACTGCCGCCGGGAGTCTGCCCGCTCTTCTACCCGCTGCAGACGCCGCGCAAGGCGCACGTGCTCGAGGCGCTGCGAACGCGCGGCATCGAGGCCATCGATTTCTGGGGGCGGCCGCATTCGCGCGTGCCGTGGGGGATGTTCCCGGAGAGCGACCACCTTCGGCGCACGATCGTCGAGATCCCCTGCCACCAGGACCTCGATCCGCCCACGGTCGATCGGATCGCGGACGCGGTGGTGGAGGCGATGGAGGAAACCGGTTGATCCGCGTCGAGGAATACCTGGGGGGGCCGGCCTTCGACGAGCTCCGCGAGCCCTGGATGGCGCTGCACGAGGAAGCGGAGGCGCCGCCCTTCCTCTCTCCGATCTGGCTGGAAACCTGGCATCGCCACTTCGGCGGCGGGCGACGCCCGCGGCTCCTCGCCGCGTGGCGGGGCGGTCGGCTCGTCGGCCTGCTTCCATTGATCGAGGAGCGCACGCCGCTCTTCGCGCGGCTCGGCTTCCTCGGGGAGAGGACCGCGGGCGCCGATTACCTCGACCTTCTCGCCCGGCCCTCCGAGCGCGGAGCGGTGGCGGAGGCAGTGGTCGAGCACCTCTGCGCCGCGCGCGGCTTCGACGTGCTCGACCTCTTCGAGCTCCCGGCGGAATCGCTCCTCCTTCCCGCCCTGCACCGGCGTGCGTTGGGCGACGACGGCCTCGGCCTCCGGCTCGAGCCGCGCCACGTCTGCCCGCAGGTGGACCTCTCGGGATCGTGGGAGGAGGTGCTGGCTCGGTCGCGGCGCGCTTCCAACTACCGGCGGCGCCGGAGGCAGGTGGAGGCGAGGGGAGGCGAGCACCGAAGCATCCGCGACGCCGCCGAGGTTCCGGCCGCGCTCGAGCGCTTTTTCGCGTTGCACGCGCGGCGGTGGGAAGGCGACGGCGGATCCGACGGCATCTCCACGCCGGCGCACGTCGCCTTTCACCGCGAGGTGGTGCCGAAGCTCGCGCACGCCGGCTGGCTCTGCTTCGATGAACTCTGGGTGGAAGGGGAGTGCCGGAGTTCGATCTACGGCATCGAGCACGGCTCCACCTACTACTTCTACCAGAGCGGCTACGACCCTGACTGGAGCGGGCAGAGCGTGGGGCTGGTTCTGCTCGGCCTCTCCATGGAAGGCGCCGCGGGCCGCGGCATGCAGGTCTACGACTTCTTGCACGGCGTGGAGCCCTACAAGCTGGAGTGGGCCACGCGCTGCCGGCAGACGCTTCGCCTGCAGGCGTACGTGAAAGGCCCGGGGGCGCTTTGGCTCCTCGGGGCGGAGGCGGCGGAGCGCCGGGCCCGGAGCTGGGCTCGCTCCCTGCTGCCAAAGGGCGCGATCGAGCACGTGAGACGACAGCTGAGAGCGCGCCGTGCGCGCGCGGGGGGAGAGCCATGGACAGTTGGGATGCGGCCAGGTGCGAGCTGATCCGGGCGGTGCGCCGCGCGGTCAAGCAGACCGCCGCCATCGCCCTGAACTGGAGCGGGGCGCGGCGGCGGATCGCGGAGCGCGAGCGGAGGCGCGCCGGCGGACGCCGCGTGCAGATCTTCGCGTGGCACCGCGTGGTGCCGGACTTCGAGCGCATGGCTCGGCGGGTGATCCCCGGCCTGCTCACGAGCGCCGAGACCTTCGAGCGACAGGTCGCCTGGATTCGCCGGAGTTACAAGGTGGTGACCCTCGACGACGCGCTCGAGGCGCTCGCCGGCGGACGCGGGGGAGACCGCGATCTCTGTGTGCTCACCTTCGACGACGGCTATCGCGACTTCGCCGAGCACGCCGCGCCGATCCTCCGCCGGCTGGGCGTGCCCGCCCTCGTCTACGTGACCTCAGGCGTCGCCGATAGCGGTCTGCCCCTGCTCCACGACCGGCTGTACCACCTCCTGCGGCTCGCGTTGCGCCAGCGGGTCGAACCGGCGGAAGGGGAGGTCGAGCCGCGCGTGAGCTTGCCGCTGCGGCACGCGCTTGCGATGCGCGAACCGATCGCGGGGCTGGAGTGGATCCTGAAGACGCAGCCGCGGCGGATCGGCGTGGCGATCGCCGAGTGGCTCGAAAGGCGGCTCGGCGAGCGGCCCGACGCGGCGCTCGCCGATTCCCGGCTGCTAAGCTGGGAGGATCTGCGCTCCCTCGATTTCGAGTTGTGCGCCGTGGGTGCACATACCATCGACCACGCCTGCCTGCCCAACGAGTCGCCCGCCGAGGTGGAAAGGCAGCTCGCGGTGGCGAAGCAGGAGATCGAGGCGAGGCTCGGTCGCGAGGTCGCCCACTTCGCCTATCCCAACGGCTGGTATTCGCCCTCGGTCGTGCGTGCCGTGGAGAAGGCGGGGTATCGCAGCGCGGTGACCACCGAGGATCTCCCCAACCACGTCGGCATCAGCCCGTATCGCCTGCGTCGGCGCTGCGTGTGGGAGTACGCCTCTCGCGGACTCCGGGGTTTCTCGCTCGCCGTCCACGCATGCAACTTCGACGGCACGCTGCGGTCGCTCGGCCTTTCCCCCTGGGTTCCGGGGGAGCGGCCGGACGGGTTCGGCGATGCCCAGCCGCCGCAGGGGATCGCGACCGATGCGGCGCAGACCGTACTGTCGCGCGCCTAGGTCTCGCCCATGTCGTCGGAGCGGAGAGCCCTGCGGGCGCCGAGCGTGCGCCCTCTCGTGGTCGCGCGCGCCTTCAGCGCGGCGGTGACCGTGCTCATCCCCGTCGTCCTCGCGCGCCTGTTTTCCACCTCGGATTACGGGACCTTCAAGCAGTTCTTCCTCGTCTCCGCCACGCTCTACCTGGTGCTCGGGCTGGGGGTGCCGCAGAGCCTTTATTACTTCCTGCCGCGCGGCGATCCCGGCGAGCGACGCGCGCATCTCGTTCACACGCTGTCCTTCCTCGCTGCCTTCGGCTGCGTGGGCGCCCTCGCGGTGATGTCTGCCGGGACGCTCCTCTCGCGACTAGGCGGGCCGGCCCTCGCCTCTGCCTCGCTTCCTCTCGCGCTCTACGTGTGGGGATTTCTCGGCGGCGCCGTGCTCGAACCGGGCCTGACGGCGCAAGGGCGTCCGGGAGCGGCGGCGATCGCCTACCTGGTGAGCGATGCGCTGCGCGCCGCGGCCTTCGTGGTTCCGGTGCTGTGCGGGCTTGGTCTCCGCGGATCGCTGTGGGGCGGGGTCGCCTTCGCCTCATGTCGCCTGGCGGCCTCCTGGCTCGTGCTCCTCCGCGGGACGGAGGGCGCTTTCTTCCGGCCGCCGCTCCTCGCCCAGCAGCTGCGCTACGCCCTCCCGTACGGCGGCGCGATGCTCCTCGCCATGCCCCAGCAGCAGCTCCACCTGTACGCGGTGAGCCTCACCTCGAGTCCGGCCGCCTTCGCCGTCTACTCGGTGGGCTGCTTCAACCTTCCGCTCGTCGATCTGCTCTACACGCCCACGACCGAGCTCCTGATGTATCGCCTCGGCGTAATCGAGAGCGAAGGGAGGCCGGCCTCGGAGGCCATCCGCGTCTTCCGCGAGGCCGTGGCGCGCCTCGCCTATGCCTTCGTACCGCTGGCCCTCGGCATCTTCGTGGTCGCGCCGTCCTTCCTCGGCCTTCTCTACGGGCCGAGCTACGTGGAGGCCACGCCGATCCTGCGGATCGCGCTGGCCTCGGTGTTGCTCGCCATCCTCCCGGTGGAAGGCGTGCTGCGAGCGCGCGCGCGCACGCGGCTTCTGCTCTTCTCCTACCTGGGGAAGATCGCGATCTCCGTTCCCCTCGTCTTCGGCTTTCTCTTCGCGCTCGGCCCGGTCGGCGCCATGGTGGGCTTCGTCTGTGCCGAGTCCATTCACAAGGGGTTTCTGCTCGTCTGCGCCGTGCGGGCGCTGGCGGACCGGCCGAGTATCCTCGGCGAGGTGCTGCCCCTTGGGGCCTTCGCGCGGGCGGGGCTCGCGGCTGTTGCGGCGGCGGCGGTTGCGGGGGCAGTGCGGCTCTACTGGCCCCTCGAGCCGCTTCCTTCGGTTGTCCTTCACGGAGGCGCTTTCGGGATCGCCTACCTCGGGGCGCTGCGCGCGGGCGGGATAGGACCGGCCGCATGGCGGCGCATGTTTTCTGCGCGCGCTTAATTTCCCCGGGGGAGGGGGAGTGGATGGATGCCGTCGACCTTCATCGCATCGCGCGGACGCTCCACCGATGGAAAGTCCCGCTCGTTCCGACGGCGATCCGGAGGCTGATCCGGCTTCTCTACTCGACCATCCTCCCCGTGGAAGTGGAGATCGGCGAGGGCACTCGATTCGGCTACGGGGGGCTGGGCGTCGTCATCCACCCCGAGTCGCGGATCGGCGCGCGCTGCCTCATCGGGCAGCACGTGACCATCGGCGGACGCTCGGGCCTTCGCGGGGCTCCCTGGATCGGCGACGAGGTGCTGATCTCCCCGGGCGCGAAGATCCTCGGGCCAATCGTCGTCGGCGACGGCGCGATCATCGGCGCCAACGCCGTCGTCCTGCGCGACGTGGAACCGGGGCAGGTGGTGGGCGGAATCCCCGCGCGTCCGCTCCGCGCCTCGCCCGAGGCGCGAAGCGCCTTCCGCGAGGAGATGAAGAGGCACTTCGGCGTCACGCTGACACTCCCTGGCCCCGCGAGAGGAGGCCAGGGATGAAGACCCTCGCGCTCGCGGGGCCCTACCCGCCGCCATGGGGCGGGATCGCCGTTCACGTGCGCGCCCTCCGGCGTCTGGCCGAAGAGAGGGGGATCGCGGTTCGCGTCTACGACACGGGAGAGGAGAGCCGCAGCCGTTCGGGGGAGGACGGAGTCTTTTGCGGCGGCGGCGCGGCGGGAATCGCGGAGGCGGTCCGTGCCGTGCGCGGGCTTCCGCTGCACGTGCACATCCCCGGCAACAACGCCCGGGCGTGGCTCGTGGCGCTCTCCTTCGGCAGGCCCTTTCGGATGCGGGGCCCGGGGGCGCTGCTGACGGTGCACTCCGGCCTCGTCCCGGACTACCTCGAGGAGCGCGCCCACCGCGAGCTCGCACGGGCCGCCTGCCTCGGCTTCGAACGCGTCTTCTGCACCAACGACGCCATCGCCGACGTGCTCGAGGCGAGCGGCATCTGCCACCGCCGCCTCGAGGTCCTCGAGCCCTACGTCCCGGTTCCTCCGGAGGCGCGCGACCTCCCCGCCGATGTCCGCCGACTGCGCGAGCGATGCCGACCCCTCCTGGTGGCCGCCATGGCTCGGGGCCGGCAGTACGGGCTCGAGGTCCTGCTCGGCGCTCTCGAGGCGCTGGCGGCGCGGCACCCGCAGATGGGCCTCGTCCTCTTCGGCCCGCGCGTGGATCGCCTGGTGCCCCGCGAGCGCCTGCGGCTGCTCGGCGAGCGCGCCTGCGTCCTCGGCGAGGTCGAGCACGCTGTGGCGCGCGCCATCATCGGTGCGGCGGACGTCTTTCTTCGGCCCACCCTCGTCGACGGCGATTCCGTCTCCGTGCGGGAGGCGCTCTCGCTGGGCGTGCGCGTGGTCGCGAGCGACCGGGGCCGCAGGCCCGACGAGGTCACCCTCTTTCGAGCCGGCGACAGTGCCGATCTGGCGCGCACCGTCGATCTTTCCCTCTCCCTTCCCCCACCGCCGCCTGGCGCGGGCACGGCAGACGCCTCCGCGCGCCTGCTCTCGGCGTGGGAAGCGGTCGGCCTGCGCGTCGAGGGGGGAATGTCGTGATCAAGCCTTGGCACCTCGATCCCGAGAGAATTCTCAGGGGGCGCGACATCGTCTGCTTTTCCAACGACTGGGACGGCGACCCCCTCTCGAAGACCCACATCATGAAGGTTCTGGCGCGCGATAACCGCGTGCTGTGGGTCAACTCGCTGGCGAACCGTCGTCCCGAGCTGAGCGCGCGCGACCTCGAACGCATCGGCAAGAAGATCGCCGACATCGCGCGCGGCCTGCGGGAGGAGTGGCCGAACCTCCACGTGCTGGGCCCGCTGGCGCTGCCCTCCTTCGGGAGCATGGCGCGGGCCGTCAATCGCATCGTTTTCCGGCAGCAGGTGCTGATGGCGATGCGGAAGCTCGGCTTTCGCGATCCGATCTCGTGGAGCTTTTTGCCGTCGTCCGCGCCGGTGAGCGGCGCGCTCGGCGAGGAGCTCCTCGTCTATCACTGCGTGGACGAGTTCACCGCGTTCTCGGGCGCGGCCGACGAGATCGGGGAGATGGAAGCCAACCTGGCGCGTCGGGCGGACATCGTGATCGTTTCCGCCGAGCGATTGAAGGCCGCCAAGGAGAGGTACAACTCCAACATCCACGTCGTTCGACACGGCGTCGATCACGCGCACTTCTCCAAGGCGTTCTCTCCCGAGACGCCTATTCATCGCGACATCGCCGACCTGCCCAGGCCCGTGCTGGGCTTCTTCGGCCTGCTCGAGGACTGGGTGGACCTTTCGCTCGTCCGCCAGGTGGCCGACGCGTTCCCCCACGGCTCGGTGGTCCTCATCGGCAAGGTGCAGACCTCGCTCGCACCTCTCGCCGGCGCTCCGAACGTCTACCTGCTCGGGCGCAGGCCCTACGAGGAGCTGCCCTCGTTCTGCAAGGGCTTCGACGTGGCGCTCATGCCCTTTGTGGACAACGAGCTCGCCCGCAGCTCCAACCCGCTCAAGGTGCGCGAGTACCTCGCCGCCGGTCTGCCCGTCGTGTCCACGCCGATCCCGGAGGTGGAGGCGCTGGGGATGTGTCGCATCGGGCGAGACCCTGCGGAATTCGTCGAGCAGGTGCGCACCGCTTTGCAGGAGCCGGGGCCCTCGAGCGCGCGGTCCGAGGCGATGGTCGGCGAGTCGTGGGAGGCGAAGGTGGAGGAGATCCGTCGCGCCATCCTCTTCACCTACCGCCGCCGCATGCTGGGCGAATCCGCGGCGCGCACTTCGCAGTGAACCGTGCGACGCCTGATCTATCCCCTCTACCTGCTGGAGAAATGGCCGCCGGGCCGTCTCGCCGAGGTCGCGGCCCGGCGCCTCGGCCGGTCCGTCGCCGGATGGATTCCGAACCGATCTCCTTCCGACCGCGAGATCCTCGAGGGCTTCCGCGCGCGGGACGTGGATTCACTTCCCGCCGCATTCGCCCGAGCGGTGGCGGGCGAGTGGGCCTTCCACGCCGTCGAGCGCCTCCGCGCCTCCGCCCGCACGATGTCCGCCGTGCTGCCGGCCGAGGCAGAGCGCATGGTGCAAGAGGCGAAGAGCATCTTCCGCGGCGAACTCGACGTCTTCGGCGCGCGCGTACATGTGCCCCGGGAAAGCCGGACGGTCGAGGAGGCCAGCCCGTCCTGGAGGGCGATCGCGTGGGATCGATGTCCGCGGACGCTGGATCGCTTCGTGAAGGGGAGGGCGCCGCCCGGCGTCGACCCGAAGGACGCCTGGGCAGTCGGCCGCTTCGAGCACGCGGTTCGCCTCGCGCTCGCAGCGCTCCTTGTCGACCGGGAGGACTGGGCCGACGCCGCCCTCGACTGGATGCTCGACCTTGTCCAGGCGCAGCGCGGCATCCAGTGGGCCGTGCCGATGGAGGTGGCGCTCCGCGCCGCCAACATGGCCTTTGCGCTGCGCGCCCTCGCCGCGACCGGAGTTCTCGAACGGCGGCCGCGCGGATTGCTGCACGTGCTGCGAGGGCTGGAAGAGCACTCGGCCTTCGTCGCGGGACGGCTCGAGGATGCCCAGGTCGTTCCCAACAACCACCTGCTCGCCAACGTGGTGGGCCTGATGGCCGTGGGCGCGCTGGTCCCGGCGCTTGCGCGCGCCCGGGCGAGGGCGTTGCGCCAGGTGCCGCGCTTCTTCGCGCTCGTCCGTGAGCAGATCCTGGACGACGGATTCGGATTCGAGGCCTCGGTCGGTTACCACCGGCTCGCCGTCGAGCTCTTCACCGTCGGTGTTCTCTCGTGCCGCGCCCTCGGGCTGGCCGTTCCGGCCGAGGTGGAGGCGCGCGTGCGCGCGGCGTTCCGCGCCTTGGAGCGGATCCTGGACGGCAGGGGAGAGACCCCGCAGATCGGCGATGCGGACTCCGGCCGGGCGCTGCCCTTCTTCGACCGGCACGCGCGCGATCACCGCCACCTCGTCGGCGTGGGCAAGCTTCTTTTTGACGGGCCGCCCGCGGAGCCGAGCCCGGAGAGCCTTTGGCTCTTCGGACCTCACGAGGTGGCGAGGGCCGGCGCTCGGCCGCGCGGCGACGACGTGCTCCCGGCGGCCGGCATCTACCTCATGCGCTCGTCCCGCACGACCGTCTCCATCGCGTGCGGACCCAACGGCACCGGAGGCACCGGCACCCACGGCCACAACGACAAGCTTTCCCTCGAGATCTGCATCGACGGGCATCGCATCGTGGCCGATCCCGGGAGTGGTCGATACACCTCCGACCCGACCCTCCGTGACATGCTCCGCGGAACCTCCCATCACTCGACTGCCATGGTGGATGGAGAGGAGCAGCAGCCCCTCCTTCCGGGCCGACTCTTTGCGCTTCCCGAGCGGGCTTTCGCCCGGTGTCTCGTTTGGGAGCCGAAAAGAGAGACATCGCGATTCGTCGGCGAACACTTCGGCTATGCGCGCCTGCCCACTCCGGTGGTCCATCGAAGGGAGGTGGTTCTGCAGCGGCGCGAGGGGCGTGTTTTCGTCACCGATGACTTTCTTGGACCCGGCACACACATCGTGGAGGTCCGCTACCTTCTCCCGTTCCCGATGTCCGCCGTTCGCATCCGAAAGGCATCCTCGCTGGAGCAGCACGAGATGGGCCGAACCATCGAATGGGTGGCGGAGGTTTTGCGCGCGCGAAGAGCGATTGCCATTCTCGCCTCGCCGATCGCCCCCGTCGTGGACGAGGGCCGGTACGCGGAGGGATACGGGTCGGTGGCACCGGCGACGATCGTTGTCTTTCGCGGTCGCTTGCAGTTGCCGGCGGCGATCCGGACGGTCATCGCACCGGTGTCTTGAAGGTTTCTTGGGGGAAAACATGCTTCGTGAAGGAAAGGTGGAAAAGGAGAGCCTCGTCGAGCGCATCGCGGCGAGGAAGGCGCAAGTGGGCGTACTCGGCCTTGGCTACGTGGGACTACCGCTCGGGATCGCCTTCGGGGAGGCCGGATTTCCTGCAATCGGTCTCGACGTGGACCTCTCGAAGATCGAGAGCCTGCGCCGGGGAGAAAGCTATATCCGCCATATCCCGTCGGAGCCCATCGCCCGCCTTGCCTCCCAGCAGCGCATGCGGTTCACCGCGGACCTCTCGGAGATCGCGAACTGCGACGCCGTCCTGATCTGCGTGCCCACGCCGCTCAACGAATCGCGGGAACCGGATATCAGCTACGTGCGCGCGTCTGCCGAGGCCATCGCCGCGTCGCTGCGGCCCGGCCAGCTCGTCGTCCTTGAGTCGACCACCTATCCGGGGACCACGGAGGAGGTGGTCAAGCCGATCCTCGAGACGAGCGGTCTCCGAGCCGGAGTGGATTTCCACCTCGCCTATTCGCCGGAACGCGAGGACCCGAACAACCCCGTCTACCGCACCCGCAACATCCCCAAGCTCGTGGGTGGATACACCCCGGCCTGCCGCGACGCCGCCGTCGCCTTGTATCGCAGTGTCATCGAAAACGTCGTTCCCGTCTCGAGCACGCGCGTAGCGGAAATGGCCAAGCTGCTCGAAAACATCTACCGGTGCGTGAACATCGCGCTGGTCAACGAGATGAAGATCCTCTGCGACCGGATGAACACCGACGTCTGGGAGGTGATCGAGGCCGCCTCCACCAAGCCCTTCGGCTTCCAGCCTTTCTATCCGGGACCGGGCCTCGGCGGCCACTGCATCCCGGTCGACCCCTTCTATCTGACGTGGAAGGCCCGGCAGCACGACTTCACCACCCGATTCATCGAGCTGGCCGGCGAGATCAACACCAACATGCCCCACTACGTCGTGCAGCGCACCGTCGACGCGCTCAACGAGGAGGGGAAGAGCGTCAAGAGTGCGCGCCTCTTCGTCCTCGGCGTCGCGTACAAGAAGGACATCGACGACCTGCGCATGTCTCCCGCCCTGCGCGTGATGGAGCTCCTCGAGGACAAGGGCGCGCTCATCGAGTACCACGACCCCTATGTCCCGAGCGCCCGCTGTGATCACCACGGCCACGGCAAGACCTGGACCGGAGTCCCCCTCGAAGCCGAGCGCCTGCGCCGCGCCGATGCCGTCCTCATCCTCACCGATCACACCCAGGTCGACTACGGACTCGTCGGCCGCGAGGCGCGCCTCGTCATCGACACCCGCAACGTCATGAAGGAGATCCGCAATCCTCGCGCCCGCATCGTGAAAGCCTGATCCCGCCCCAGCTCGACGTCCGCCCCCACCCCCCTCGGCCCGATGTCCGCCGATTCCATGGCGCGACACGACCGCCGTGGGGGGTGTACCCACGAGCCCAATCCCCGGGTGTGCTCCCCCTGTCCCCCGACCCCCGTCCCCCCAACTCCCGGATGTCCGCCGATTCAAAGGCACCGCACCCGGAGATGCGAGGCCGCGCAGAGCGAGACCCCTCTTGCCCGCGCGCCCGATGTCCGCCGATTCCGTCGTCCGGCACACGGCGGCGGTGGGGGGATCCTGAAAGGCAGCGCAGGAAAGTGATGCCACGGCGCCGCGACGCATGTGTCGCCCGTGCGGCCTCCTCGGCCCCCGTCCTCGATCCGTCGGGCGCCTTCGTCGCGCGGCCGGTCCGGGGCGGATCGGGACCCTCGCCCGTCTCCTCGGCTCTTCCCCCGGGCGGACGGAGCGGTGGGACTCGGCCCGCGTCGCGGGATTTCCGGTCTCGTCGGCTATGCCGCCAGACGAAGGCCGACCCGCCACGCGGCGGCAGGTTCTCTCACGAGTGCCGCGGCATCCGGGATGATGCGGTACGTCGGCTCTGGCTCTCCCACGCGGAACGGGACGGGCAAGGGCGTGGCGCGACTGCGCAACGAATCCCAGACGAGCCAGAGCACGTACGAGCGCGGCTCGACCACCACCCGGTAGCACTCCTCGCAGAACGTGTAGGGGCAGGGACCGCCGGCATAGGGGTCGATCTTCAGCGTCCAGACCTCACCCCGCCGC
>Ga0207872_100334_pt1 | contig 32318 bp, 31 predicted proteins | sample Passage260B_FD_187372 | JGI IMG/M metagenome (GOLD analysis project Ga0207872, IMG submission 187372) | Cellulose adapted compost microbial communities from Newby Island Compost Facility, Milpitas, CA, USA - Passage2 60B (SPAdes) (version 2) ...
CGAGCGGACTGGCCGGCGCGACGGCCGATTCGCTGCTCGGCGCCTGGCAGCAGGCGATGTACCGCTGCATGGTGTGCGGGGCGCTGACCGAGCGGCCCGTCCATTGCGGCGAGCCGTCGCTTCACGCCCAGGGCCGCCGATGGATGACGAACGATCTGGTCAATTTGCTTTCATCCGTCGTTGCGGGGCTGCTCGCGGTGTTGGCCGCGGCGCTCGCAGCCATTTGAAGGTGGCGGACGGTCGGCGGGCGGCATGTCGGCATTCCGGTTCAGGCTTCCGGACCACAAGAAAGCGGCCGAACCCATCTTCGGGTTCGGCCGCCTGATCTTCCGGGAGCGTGCGGCCCGGTTCAGGTCCGCGTCAGCTCTTCCATCTGCCGGATCAGATTCTCGAACACGCTCATGGCCTGCTCGATCGGCTCGGGCGTCGACATGTCGACGCCGGCGCGCTTCAGGATGTTGATCGAATAATCGCTGCCGCCGCTCTTCAGGAAGCCGAGATACCGCCCGACGGCGGGCTCGCCTTCCTCGAGAATCTGCTTCGCGAAGCTTGTCGCGGCCGAGAAGCCGGTCGCGTACTTGTACACGTAGAAGCTCGAGTAGAAGTGCGGAATGCGCGCCCATTCCATCTCGATGTCGCGGTCGACGACCATCCCGTCGCCGTAATACAGCTTGTTCAGATCGTAATAGATCTCGCACAGCAGTTGCGGCGTCAGCGATTCGCCGGCCTCCGCCTTCTCGTGGATGATTTTCTCGAATTCGGCGAACATCGTCTGACGGAACACCGTCGTGCGGAACTGGTCGGCGTAGTAGGCCAGCAGATACATTTTCTCCTTCGGATCGGTCGAACGCTTCAGGAGGTAATCCATCAGCAGCGCTTCGTTCAGCGTCGACGCGACTTCGGCGAGGAAGATGGTGTACTGCGCGTTGCGGTACGTCTGGTGTTTGTCCGAATAGTACGAATGAAGGGCGTGGCCCATTTCGTGCGCGAGCGTGAACATGCCGTTCAGGTTGTCCTTGTGGTTGAGCAGCACGTAGGGGTGCGTGCCGTAGGCGCCCCAACTGTAGGCGCCGCTCCGCTTGCCCTGGTTCTCGTAAACGTCGATCCAGCCGCCCTCGAAGCCTTCCTGCAGCACCCGCCGGTAGTCCGGGCCGAGCGGCGCGAGACCCTCCAGCACCGTCCGCTTTGCTTCTTCATACGGAATCTCCATTTTGAACTCTTCCACCAGCGGCGCGAACAGGTCGTACATGTGCAGCTCGTCGACGCCCAGCAGCTTCCGCCTAAGTTCCATGTAGCGATACATGAGCGGAAGGTGCCGGTGGATCGTGTCGATCAGGTTCGTGTAGACTTCCTTCGGGATGTTGTCGGCGAACAGCGACATCTCCAGTGCGGAAGGGTATTTGCGCGCCCGGGCGTAGAAGATGTTCTTGTTCACGTTTGCGGCGAGCGTCGCGGCGAGCGTGTTCTTCAGCTTGCCGTAGGTCTCGTACATCGCCTTGAACGCGGCTTCGCGCACCGACCGGTCGCGGCTCTCGAGGAACTGGATGTACGTGCCGTGGGTCAGCTCGACTTCCTCGCCCTCCTCGTTCCGGATTTTCGGGAACTTCAGGTCGGCGTTGTTCAGCATGCCGAAGATCGTGTTCGGCGCCTGGCTGATGTTGCCCGCCTGGGCGAGCAGCGCCTCCTCGGCCTTGCCCAGAATGTGCGCCTTCTGGCGCCGCATCTCCTCCAGCGTGAACCGGTAAGGCTGAAGGTCCGGGTCCTCGATCATCTTCGCGAGCGTCTCGTCCGGCAGGCTGAGCACCTCCGGCGTGATGAACGACAGCGCCTCGTTCGCTTCGACGCTCAGCTTCTTCGATTTGTCCGCGAGCGCCATGTGGTTCGGCTCGGCCGTGTCCTCGTGGTGACGCATGTTCGCGTACACGTAGAGCCGCTCGACGTGGAGCGACAGCTCGTCCTCGAGTTCGAAGCAGGCCTTGAGCTGCGCCGGATCGGACAGCTTGCCCTGGAATTCGGCGACTTTCGCGATCAGCTGTTTCGCCTTCTCATACTCCCGGTCCCAGTCGGCCTGCGAGGGAAAAAGGTCTTCAAGCCTCCAATGGTACTTCGGATCGGTCTCGGATCGTTTCGGCACTTGCTTCATTTCGGGTTGCCTCCTTAAGGAGATGGTTTCGGTCCGCGCGGGCGGGCCGGCCGGGCCGCCGTCCGGGGCGGGCGCCGCATCGATTCCGGCCGGGGCGGATGACGGATAGGCGCCGCCCGGTGCGGGGGCCGATCCGGCCCCGGCCAGGACGAGGGCGAGCAGGACGAGCATCCGTTTCATGGCCGCACTTCCTTTTTTGCCCTCTAGTATGCGCTTCGGCGCGCCGCTTCATGTCGGATCAGCCGCCCATCGTGAGAAACGCGTACACCAGCATGACGAAGGCGGACACGACCATCACCAGCGCGGTCAGCGCGAGATAACGCCGCACGCGCGGATCGATCGAATCCCGCTTCATGATGAGGATGGCGCCGAACGAAAAGGCGACGATGATGAAAATCACGAGCGCTGTCGTATCCATCGGTTCCTCCCAAATCCGGGTTCACAGAGCTATTCGCCGTCCGGCATGTTTTTCCTTCCCGCGCCGGCACGCGTCCGGATATCGACCCCATCATAGCCGACGGGGGGTTGGAAATCAACCGAAATGCGGGTATGATGTTGGCAAGGGGCCGGGCACGCCGCCGGCCGGCGCGCGGATGTCCGGGATTCCGGAGACGAGACGGGACGAGATGAGTGGAGATGAGGAGAGATGGGCATGGAGAGAAGATATGAACAGGTCGGCACGGCGTTCACCTGCCGGAGTTACGAAGAGTACGCGCTGATGTTTGCGTTCGCGGACCCGCCGGCGCCGCCGTGCGAAGTGCTGGATGTCGCGGCGGGAGCGTCGTCGTTTGCGGCCGACGCCGCCCGGCTCGGCCTCGGGGTCGTGGCGGTCGACCCGCGATACCGCCTGACGCGGGAGGAGCTGTACGCCGAGGCGCGGACCGAGATCGAAGTCTCGACGGCGAAGCTGGAGACGCTGAAGGATTGGTTCGATTTCTCGCATTACGGCAGCCTGGACCGGCACCGCGCGGGCCGCGAAGCGTCGCTGGAGCGGTTCATCGCCGATTTCACGGCGGACCGGGATTCGGGCGGCGGCCGCTATGTCGCCGGCGAACTGCCGAATCTGCCGTTCGAAGACGACCGCTTCGATCTGGTGCTGTGCAGCCATTTTCTGTTCCTGTACGGCGATCATTTCGACGAGGCGTTCCACGAACGGAGCCTGTTCGAACTGGTCCGCGTGTGCCGCCCGGGCGGCGAGGTGCGCATCTATCCGCTCGTGACGCTCGCCTTCCGGGAATATCCGCAATTGCAACGGCTGGCCGGGCTTGTGCGGAAAGCGGGATGCGAGGTCGCGTTTCCCGAATCGCGGCTGCCGTTCATCCCGGGATCCGGGCGGCTGATGGCGATCCGGAAACCGGTCTGACCCGTCCCGGCAAAAAAAAATTCGCCTTCCCGGAAAATTTGATTTGCCTTTTGCCTCCCGTACGCGTATACTGTGATCATACGCCGGACGAATGGCGTGATATTTGGGAGGTTTTTCATTTGAAAGGTACGGTAAAGTGGTTCAACGCCGAGAAGGGCTACGGCTTCATCCAGGTCGACGGGGGCGACGACGTGTTCGTCCATTACTCGGCCATCCAGGGTGAAGGGTTCAAGACGCTGGAAGAAGGCCAGCTCGTCGAATTCGACATCACCCAGGGCAATCGCGGACCGCAAGCGGCCAACGTCATCAAACTGTAAGAGCGCAAAGCTTTTACCCCATAGATGCGTTGCAGCAGAGGGACCCCGGCTCAAGCCGGGGTCTTTTCCTTTTCCTCCCGGCACGGGCGTCCTCTCCGCGGCGAAAGTCCGGAAGCCGCGGCCCTTGCGGGCGAAATCCGGCATCGGGCGCAAGGCGGATCCGCCGTCGTCCGGGAATATTCGGCGGAGCAGATGCCAAAGTCCGTCCGGTTCGCTTGAAGAACCGCCTTTTGTTGAAGGCGGGGGACTTTTGACCGGAGCGCGCCGCCGGTGGTAAACTGCTGTATGGAATCATGCCCGGGAGGATCATGCAACATGCCGAAGTTCAAACTGTTCAAAGAGCGCAAAGGCAAGGCCGACCAGGCGCGCAGCAACAAATTCGTCAAGCTGGCGCGGGAAATCTACATGCACGCCCGCAAGGGCGGTCCGAATCCCGAAGCGAACCTCGCGCTGAAGAACGCGATCGCGAACGCCCGCGCGGAGCAGATGCCGCTCGAGAACATCGAGCGCGCGATCAAGCGCGCGACGCAGACCGCGGGCGGGGAAGATTACGAGGAAATCATCTATGAAGGATACGGACCGGGCGGCGTCGCGATCATGGTGAAATGCCTGACCGACAACCGGAACCGGACGGCGGCCGACGTGCGCGCCATTTTCAACAAGCGCGGCGGCAACATGGGCGAGTCGGGCTGCGTCTCCTACCTGTTCGACGAGAAGGGATTGATCGTCGTGAGCCGGGAGAAGCATGACATCGGCGAGGACGCGATGCTCGAAGCGGCGCTCGAGGCCGGGGCGGAAGACGTGATCGTGAACGAAGACGTGTTCGAGATTCTGACGGGTCCCGCCGAATTCCACAAGGTGAAACAGGCGCTGGAGGAGCGCGGCCTCACGTTCGAAAGCGCCGGCGTCCGATGGCTTCCGAAGACGACGGTCAAGGTCGAGGGCGAGAACGCGGAGAAGCTGATGAAAATGCTGGACGCCTTCGAGGAGAACGACGACGTGCAGGACGTGTACGCCAATTACGAAATCGAAGACGAGGAACTGGCCAAGCTGGGCGAATGACGGGTCCGGCGGGAGAACGTACAGGCTGCCCCCAAGCCTTGCGGCGGGGGACAGCCTGTACGATTGCAGGCGGCCGGATCGCGATGCGCCCGGCGATCGGATCGACGTTCAGGAGATGATCGTCAGAATCTCGTCGATCTCCTTGCGCGGCAGCCGGCCCGGCGTTTCGGCCGGGTGGCCGAGGGCGATCACCATGTTGATCTGCCGCGAGTCGTCAATGTTCAGGAACGCCTTGAGCTGCTGTTCCGCGAGCAGCACCGGCCCGGTCATCGGGCAGGTGGCGAGCCCCATGGCGTGGGCGGCGAGCATCAGGTTCATCGCGGCGAGGCAACTGCTCTTGATGCCCTCTTCGCGCCACACCTCATCCGGCACCAATCCGATGGGATCGAAAATGCGCTCGCGGAACTTCGACCGGTACGGCGTGGCGAGCACGACAACAAGCGCCGGCGCATCCGCGAAGGCGGTCGCGTAGGGGCCGAACGATTTCACGAGCAGCCGGGCTTCCCTCGCGAGCCCGCGCGCTTCGGCTTCCCGCGCCCGCTCGTGAAGCTGCTCCCAGGTCATCGCCTCGATGGCGCGGATCTTCTCGCGGTTCGTGATGACGATGAATTCCCACGTCTGCGAATTCGTGTCGCTCGGCGCGTGCCGCGCGCAATCGATCAGCTCGCGGATCTGCTCCGTCTCCACGGGCCGGTCCTCGAATTTGCGCACGCTGCGCCGGCTCAGCAAAATTTCTTTGAAGTTCGCGTAGTCCATTGTGCTGATCCATCCTTTCGTTCTTCCATACAGGATTATAGGCGATCCTGCGCGCTGCGCCAACGGCCCCCGTGCATGCGCTGGAATTATGCCGGTTGACATGGTACATTAATGGGGTGGAGGTTCACAATGGGGGATTCCTGGTTCGTCTATGATGAGCGTCTCGGAATCGAAGTCCCGGAGCTGGAGCAGGATTGGGAATCGTATCCCGTCGAGGTGAGGAGCGCGATCCTCGACAAATGGGAGACGATCCGCGGCCGCATTCCCGACCGGATCCTGGAACTGGAGCGGAAAATCCGCGAGCTCCAGCGGCAGCTCGACGAGGAGGAAGATTTCGAGACATCCTGCCGGCTCAACGCGGACATCGCGGAGCAGGCGAGCCGAATCAACGATCTGAACATCTGGTACCGCATCAATCAGACGATTGATCCGCGGCGCCATACCTGAAAGACGCAAGCGTGGACGGAGGCGCCGCCTTTGATGGGCTTCGGATTGCGACGAAGCGGCATGCCGGCCGGACCGCTCGGGCTCATGTACCGGATGTATCGGCATGTGCTGCCCGCGGTCTACGAGGAACTCGGGCGCTGGCGCGCGCGGGCGGAGGCGATACCGGACCCCGAGCTCCGCACGCAGGCGCTGGCCAGCATGTCGAGCAAGCAATTTCATTGCGAGGGCGGGGCGGTCTTCGCGGCAGCGGCCGGAGACCGCCGCGATGATCTCGTGACGCTCATCGTCGCGTTGCAGACGATCAGCGACTATCTGGACAACCTGTGCGACCGCAGCACGTCGCTCGATCCGGACGATTTCCGGCTGCTGCACCGCGCGATGCTCGACGCGGTCGATCCGATCGCTACGACAACCGACTATTACGCGCACCGCGCCGAGCGGGAGGACGGCGGCTACCTGGCGGCGCTCGTAACCGCGTGCCAGGGGGTCATCCGCCGGCTGCCCGGATACGCCGCCGTGCGGCCGCACGTCGCCCGGCTGGCCGGTCTTTACGCCGATCTGCAGGTGTACAAGCATATCCGGCATGAGGAGCGGCTCGCCAGCCTCCAGCGGTGGTGGGCACTCCACCGCGCGGATCATCCCGAGCTGCTGTGGAACGAATTTTCGGCCGCCGCCGGTTCGACGCTCGGCATGTTTGCGCTTTTCGTCGAGGCGTGCCGGCCGGATGCGGCGGAGCGGGACGCGGAGCGGACGGTGAAGGCCTATTTTCCGTATCTGTGCGGCCTGCACATCCTGCTCGACTACCTGATCGACCAGGAGGAGGACCGGATCGGCGGCGACCTGAATTTCTGCAGCTATTACGTGAGCGACGCGGAGATGCTGGAGCGGATCCGGTGGATCGCGGACGAGGCGCGCAGGGCGGCGGACCGGCTCCCGTGCGCGAAATTCCACCGGATGGTCATCGAGGGGCTTCTTGCGGTCTATCTGTCCGATCCGAAGGCGGCCCGGCAGCCCGTCGTCCGCTTTGTCGCGCGCGAGCTGATGCGGAACAGTCCGATGACGCGGCTCTTCTTCCGGCTCAACGCGCTTTGGATCCGGCGGCGGGGGAAGCCGAAGCGCTGAAGAGCGGAACGCCGATGCGGCCGATCGCGGATGGCGGGATCACACCAATCGAATATCGGGAGGAATACGATGTCGGCTGTAAAACGCATTGCGGTATTGACGAGCGGAGGAGACTCACAGGGAATGAACGCGGCGGTCCGCGCGGTGGTCCGCAGCGCGCTGTTCCACGGCATTGAGGTTTACGGCGTGCAACGGGGATACGCGGGGCTTCTCAAGGACGATCTGTTCCCGATGGACCTGCGCAGCGTGGGCGACATCATCCAGCGCGGCGGCACGATCCTGCAGACCGCGCGATGCAAGGAATTCATGACGCCCGAAGGGCAGCAGCGCGGCGCCGAGGTGCTGCGCAATCGCGGCATCGACGGCCTCGTCGTCATCGGCGGCGACGGCTCCTACCTGGGAGCGTACAAGCTGAGCAAGCTCGGCATCAAGACGATGGGGCTTCCGGGTACGATCGACAACGACATTCCGTTCACCGACTTCACGATCGGTTTCGACACCGCGGTCAGCATCGTCGTCGACGCCGTGAACAAGCTGCGCGACACGATGACGTCGCACGAGCGGGCTTCGGTCGTCGAGGTGATGGGCCGCCACTGCGGCTACATCGCGCTCTATGCGGGCCTCGCGAGCGGCGCGGAGACGATCATCGTCCCCGAGGTGCCGTACGACATCGACGCCATCGCCCAGCGGATGTCCGACAATTTCAAGGCCGGCAAGCGGCACAGCATCGTCATCGTGGCGGAAGGCGCGGCCAGCGGCAGCGAGATCGCGGAGCAGATCATCCGGCGCACCGGCATCGAGCCGAGGGTCACCGTGCTCGGCCATATCCAGCGCGGCGGTTCGCCGACGCACAACGACCGCATCCTCGCCAGCCGGCTCGGCGATTTCGCGGTCCGCAGGCTGCTGGAGGGCGACTCCGGCAAAGGCTGCGGCATCATCAACGGCGAACTGGTCGCGACCGATATCGAGAAAATCGTGAGCACGAAGAAGCCGTTCGACATGGAATTGTACAATCTGGCGCTTCGCCTGTCGCAATGACGGGGCTGGATCCGGAGCGGCCTTCGGAACGAAATCAGGGCTGCGCCCGCATGCGGGTGCAGCCCTTCGCATGTCAATCCTGCAGGCTGTATTGCACGCCCGCCGTATATTTGTTGCCCGCGTTCCAGATCATGAATTCTTCGATGCCGGTGTCGGCGAGCGCCCGGATCTGCGCCTCGACCTCGGCCTTGCCGTAGGGGATGTAATGCCCCTTGCCGAGCCAGGTCGCCGTGAAATCCTGGATCCACGGACGAATGATCGGCTTCCGGTCTCCGAGCGGCGCGAGCTTCTCGTGCGTGTCTTCCATGGCTCCCTTGATCGTGGCGTACGGTTCCTTGTCCGGATCCTTCAGTCCGAACCAGCCGGTGCTGTAGTGGCTCGGATAGACCATCGGGCTGATGACGTCGACGTGCTCCGATATCCGGACGAAATCCTGCCCGATGCCCTCTGCGGCGGGAACCGACGCGGCGTAGCCGAAGATGTCGACCGACACGCGGACGCCCAGCGGCTCCAGCTCCTTCTTCGCGTATTCCACGAAGCTGCTCACGACGTCGACGCGGCTCTCGTCGGTCCGGTCGTATTGCAGCTCGTCGGCCCGCTTCTCGAAACCTTCCGGAAAGCGCACATAGTCGAACTGGATTTCCTTGAATCCGAGCCGCGCCGCTTCTTTGGCGACCGCGACGTTGTATTCCCACACCTCGCGTCGGTACGGGTTGACGAAGCTTTCCCCCCGGCCGTTCTTCCACACGGTGCCGTCGGATTTCCGGAACGACAGATCGGGGCGCTTGCCGGCGAGTACGGAGTCCTTGAACACGACGATCCGCGCGATCGGGTAGATGTCGTTCTCCTTGAGCCTGGCCATCAGCGCCTCCATGTCCCGGATGATCCTCTTCGTCGTGCCGAGTTCGGCCAGTTCCGGATTGTCCGTAGGCCAGGTGATGTATCCGTAATCGTCCTTGACATCGATGACCATCGCGTTCAGCTCGGTGGTGCGCACGAGCTCGAGCAGCTCTTCCATGCGCGAGCCGCCGGCGCTGTGCGCGGTGACGTAGATGCCCCTGATTTTCGGCGCGTCGGGCTGCGGATCGAACTTGACGCGCGCGTGTCCGGCGTCCGGTTTCGTTCCGGGATCCGCGGCGCCCGTGCCGGAACCCGGCGCGTCCGTGCCGGGAGCTTCCGTGATGATTTCCCCGCCGCCCTGCGGCGACGCGCCCGCCGGACCGGCGTACTGGTCCGCGCCGGACAGCACCCCGTGCAGCAGCAGCAGGATCACAAACAGGATGTCCATGGTTTCTCCGCTCCCCGCAAACGCTCTCCCAACGAATCACTACATATTATACTTGAGGCAACGATTCGCAGACAGAGGAATTTTGCGGGATTTTGCGGAATCACGACATTTTCCGTCGAGGATCAACCTGCGGGAAGGGAGCGGTTCACCGTTTCCGGCCGTTCCCGTCCGGAACGACGGACCGCTTCCTTCTTCACGGGCGGGAGGGAACATCCGGAAATGGCCGGCCGTCCGGAAGCGCGGGGCTTCACACCTTGCGAAAGTCCCCCATGACGCTGACGGTTTCGACGATGTTGACGAACGCCTTCGGGTCCGTCTCACGGATCATCGCGCGCAGCGCGGACAGCTCGTAACGGGTCGTGACGGTCATGAGCATCACCTTGTCCTCGCCGGTGTACCCGCCCCGGATCGGCACGACCGAGACGCCGCGCGGCAGCCGGCGGAGCTTGCCGAGCAGTTCCTGCGGCTTGCTGCTGATGATGAATGCGGTGACCTTGAGCTGCCGGATGTGGATCGTATCGACGATCTTGCTGCTCACGTACATCGAGAGCATCGAATACATCGCGCCTTCCCAGTCGCCCGACCAGGCCGCCTGAAGCAGCACGATCGCCATGTTCATGCCCAGCAACAGCATGCCGATCGGCACTTCCCGCCGCCGCGTCACGATCGAGGCGACGATGTCGATGCCGCCCGAAGAGCCGCCGTAGCGGAGGGCGAGCCCGGTGCCGAGGCCGACCGCGACGCCGCCGAAGACGGCCGCCAGAATCGGATCGGCCGCGAGGGAGTGAACGGGGGAGAGCCTGAGCAGCAGCGAGGTGACGGCAACGGCGTAGATGCTCCAGTAGATGAAGGCGTGGCCGAGCGCGAACCAGCCCCAAATTAAGATCGGAAGGTTCAGCACAAAATACAGGATGCCGGCGTCAAACCCCGTCGCGTAGCTGAGCAGCATCGACACGCCGGATACGCCGCCGCTGAGCAGCCGGTGCGGGATGAGGAGGAAATTGAAGCCGAAGGCGATGAGCGCCGCGGCACAGGTCATGACGACCGCCGTCCGGAAGCGGCGCACGGCGATCATGGCGATCGCTCCTTTCCCGTTTCCGGAATGGAAGTGAACACCGCCTAGTATCGCCGATTTCCGTTCGCTGGTATTCGCATGCCGGACTGTGCTATAATGAACGGGATATTCTTGCAAAAAGGCAAAGTGAACAAAGGAGATTGAGAAAGTTTGAAAACATTCGCCGATTTCGGTCTGGAGCCGAAGGTGCTGCAGGCCGTTACCGAAATGGGTTTTGAAGAAGCGACGCCGATCCAGGCGAAGGCCATTCCGATCGCGATGAGCGGGGCCGACCTGATCGGCCAGGCGCAGACGGGCACCGGGAAGACGGCCGCGTTCGGGATCCCGCTCATCCACAAGATCCCGGCGGACGAAGAGCGGATCGTCGCGCTCGTCCTGACGCCGACGCGCGAGCTCGCGATCCAGGTGGCCGACGAGATCGGCAAGCTCGCCCGCTACAAGGGCATCCGCACGCTGCCGATCTACGGAGGCCAGGACATCGGCCGGCAGATCCGCGCGCTGAGGCAGAAGCCCCAGATCATCATCGGCACGCCCGGCCGGCTGCTCGACCATATCAACCGGAAGACGATCCGGCTGGACGACGTCAAGACCGTCGTGCTGGACGAAGCCGACGAGATGCTGGACATGGGCTTCATGGACGATATCACGACGATCCTCGGCCTGGTGCCGGAAGATCGCCAGACGATGCTGTTCTCGGCGACGATGCCGCCGAACATCCAGAAGCTCGCGAAGCAGTTCCTGCGCAATCCCGAGCACGTGTCGGTCATTCCGAAGAATATCACGGCGCCGAGCATTGAACAGACGTACATCGAGGTGCACGAACGCGAGAAGTTCGAGGCGCTCAGCCGGCTGCTCGACATGGAATCGCCGGAACTTGCGATCGTGTTCGGCCGCACGAAACGCCGCGTCGACGAGCTGAGCGAGGCGCTGCAGAAGCGCGGGTATTCGGCGGACGGGCTGCACGGCGATCTGTCGCAGAGCCAGCGCGACGCCGTCATGCGGAAATTCCGGGACGGCAGCATCGACGTCCTCGTCGCGACGGACGTCGCGGCGCGCGGCCTGGACGTCTCCGGGGTCACGCACGTCATCAATTTCGACCTGCCGCAGGATCCGGAGAGCTATGTGCACCGGATCGGCCGCACCGGCCGCGCCGGCAAGGCGGGCGTCGCCTGCACGTTCGTCACGCCGCGCGAGATCGACCATCTGCACTTCATCGAGCGGGTGACGCGCCAGCGCATCGCGCGCCGGCCGCTGCCGAGCCTCGCCGAAGCGATCGAAGGCAAGCAGCGCGTGACGGCCGAGAAGCTGATCGAGATCATCCAGCGGGAAGATTTCAACGAATACAAGGGGATCGCGATCCAGCTGCTCGAGCAGTACGATTCCGTGCATCTCGTCGCGGCGGCGATGAAGCTGCTCACGGGCGAGAAGAAGGATGTCGAGATCGAGCTGACGCCGGAGGATCCGATCCGCGCGAAGAAGCGGAGGCCGGATATCCGTTCAAGCGGCCGGCGGTACGGCGGAACATCGGGCGGATACGGCGACCGGAACTCGCGCGGCGGGTACGGCGCAAGGGGCGGCTACGGCGGCGGAGGCTACGGCCGGTCCGACGGAGGCCGGTCGCGTGCCGGCCGCGGCGGCTACGCCGAGGTTCGCAGGTCGCGCGGCTGGTCGGAGGAATAGAAAGCCGTAAATCACCGGGGCACCGGGAGGACGACGCGATCGCGGTGCCGTCTTCGGGCCCCGGTTTTCATCGCGCGGCGAACGGCAAGGCGCGGCGGCACGGGTTTGACTTGTTTTGCGAGCGGTTTCGTCCGTCCGACGCGGTCCGGCGGCGGACGGAAGTCGGGTCAACGGAGGGGATTCATCGATGGAAATGCGTGGCATGATGGGCGGCTTTTACAGAATCTCGGAATGGATCATGCGCCTTTCGGTCACGAATCTGCTGTGGGTGCTCACGACGCTGCCGTTCTGGTTCATTTTCGCCACCTTTTTCCTCCTGCCGTCTGCGAATCCGGATGCGGCGACGTTGAGTGAAGAACAGCTCATGGGTCAGTTGTACATGGGGCTGTATGCCTGTGCCGCGCTGCTGCCGTTCGTGGTGTTTCCGGCGACGGCCGCCATGTTCACGACGGTGCGCAAATGGGTGATGGGCGACGTCGACGTCCCGCTGTTCAAAACGTTCTTCCGCGGCTATCGGGAAAACTACAAAGCCAGCATGTTCGGCGGCATCATCTATACGCTCATGTTCGTGATCATCATCCTCGACATCCGGTTCTATCTGGGAGGCGCTCCCGGAATCGAGCTGATCTCCTACGTCTTCATGGGAATCGCGGTGCTGCTCTTCGTCTCGCTGTTCAATTTCTTCTCCATGATCGTGCATTACCACATGAAGACGCTCGAGCTGCTGAAGAACGCGATCTTCATCACGATCGGCCGTCCGTTGCGCTCCCTGTCGTCGGCCATCGCCGCCGCCGGCATCATCTGGATCAGCACGAGGTTCACGTTCCTGTTCCCCTTCTTTACCTTCGTGGTCATCGCGTATCTGGCTTTCCTGAATTTCTATCAGATCTATCTGAAGCTGAAGGAGCAGCACGAGCGGCAGGAGCAGGAGAAGCTGGAACAGGAAGAACAGGAACGGTGGGAGCAGGAGCGGGAGGAGCAACCGGAACGGCGGGAACCGTCCCGGCCATCGGAGCTTTCCGGGCCGGAGGCGGAACGGAAGGAGCCGGAAGCGGCCGGAGAGGCGGAGGAAGCGAAGAAGTAAGCCCGTACAGGCCGCCCGATCGGGCGGCGAACCCGACCGGCAGGCGTACGGCGAAACTTGGCGAATGCCGAACGACCGCCCGATTGTGCGATACGGTGTAATATGTTACAATCGTTTATGCTATAATATGAATACATCCTGCGATGTGCGTTACGGCCTCCGACGTTGTTTTGAACCAACAACCACAACAAGGGAGACCTACATTGGAGCGCGGCTGAAATGCCCCCGAAAGGGGACTTCAAAAACGCTCCTGCGGTCACCCACCTGCCGAGAGCGGGTTCAGAAACATCAGGCCGGACGGCATTTGCGGGGGTTTTCAAACGATAGCATCGGCGGGACGCAGGCGCCCGCCGCCCGGGCCTCCGGTTGCTCCAAGCGGCGCATCCGGAGGCTCTTGCGTGCCGTCATGCAAGCGGGGATGGTTTTCTGCGCCGGTTTTTCATGATATGATAGGAGAAGCTGGATAGAGGCCGGAGGGGAGACATTTTGCTGAAGCGTACGTTGATCGGGCTGATTCGAAGCTTCGAACAGACCGGTGACCGGGCGAAAGACCCGCTGCTGAAGTCCCGATATTACAAGCTGTCGAAGGAGAAGGCCTGGGAAGAAATCGTATCGACGCTGAAGAAAATGCCGGGCTACAAGGTGCTGCACGCGGTGGAGTCGGTCGGCGAGATCGTGATGGAGAAGCGGACCGCCCTCGGAAGGACGATGGACATCACCGTGCATGTCATTCCGACGGGGCCGGTCACCTCGGCGGTCGACATCTATTCGGCGTCGCGCGGCTCGCTCGGCGACCTCGGATCCAATTACCGGGTCATTCTCGAGATATTCCGTACGCTGGACAAGAAACTGTCCGCCTACAAGATCGAATCGCCGTAACCGACAATCGCAGACGGATTCTTGATGCTGTCCGGTCAACCGATGCGGGCGGCTTTTGTTTTGCGGCCGTGGCCGGGGCGGATGCCCGGTTCCAAGGGAAGAACCGCCGGCCTTCCGTCCGGCGGTTCCGGGAGATGCGGATCACAGCAGCTCGCGGACGGCGGCAAGCGCCGCTTCGTAGTCCGGATGCTCGGTCATTTCGCGCACGTATTCGACATACCGGATCGTGTCGTTTTCGTCAATCACGAAGATGGAACGGTAATCGAGGGCGAATTCCTTGATCAGCACGCCGTAGGCTTTGCCGAAATTGTTGTCCTTGTAGTCCGACAGCATGACGACGCGGTCGACGCCGGCGGCGCCGCACCAGCGGGCCTGCGCGAAGGGCAGGTCGACGCTGACGGTCAGCACGACGACCTTGTCGCCGAGCTTCGCCGCTTCTTCATTGAAACGGCGCGTCTGCGCGTCGCACACGCCGGTGTCGATCGACGGGACGACGCTGATCAGCTTGATCTTGCCGGCGAAATCCTTCAGCGAAACGGTTTCAAGCAGCGATTTGTTCAGCGTGAAATCGGGCGCCTTGTCGCCGGGCTTCAGTTCGGGACCGACCAGCGTGATCGGATTGCCCTTGAACAGGGCGGCGCCTGCGCGTTCCTGGGTCATTTTCGAAACAACCTCCTTGCGAAAGTCGACGTTCAGCCTCCATTATAATCGCTGGCGGCGGCCGTTGTCCAATCCATGGAAGGGGGCTGAATCCATGATTTTCCTGCGATACGAAAGCTTCCGCGAATATTTGCGTTTCTATCCCGTCACGTCGTCCATCCTGGCGCTGAATCTGCTGGCATTCCTCGCGGATCGGGCGCTGGGCGGCAGGCTGTTCGCGGCAGGCGCCTTCTTCCAGAGCGCGCTTTTCGACCGTTACGGCTTCACGGAGCCGTGGCGCTACGTGACGAGCATCTTCCTGCACGCCGGCTGGGAGCATCTCCTGTTCAACGCGTTCGCGATTCTCGTGTTCGCGCCGCCGCTCGAGCGGCTGATCGGCCACATCCGGTATGCGGTGTTCTGGCTTCTCGCAGGCGTTCTGGCGAATGCGTTCAGCGCCGCAATGCACGCCGGCGCCGAATACCGGATTGCGGTCGGCGCTTCCGGAGCGGTGTACGGCGTGTTCGGCGCCTACCTGTTCATCGCCCTGTACCGGCAGCGGGCGATGGACGAGGCTTCGCGCAAGACCGTCTTCTGGATTCTCCTGTGCGGATTGCTTTATTCGCTCATCTATCCTAGAATTGATATCTGGGCTCACGTCGGCGGCTGCCTGGCCGGCTTCCTCATGCTGGGCATGCTGGCTCGTCGCCGCGGCGGTTGACGGCCCTCAAGCGTACGGGCGGGAGCAGGGATCGGATGGAACTCAGGCAGCTGTATTATTTCGTGAAGGTCGCGAACCGCGAGCACGTGACGCGGGCGGCGGAAGAGCTGCACGTGGCGCAGTCCGCGGTCAGCCGCCAGATTCATCTGCTGGAGGAGGAGCTCGGCGTCAAGCTGTTCATCCCGAAGGGACGCAATCTGCAGCTCACGCACGCGGGCAAATTGTTCCTGAAGCGCGCCGAGGCGATCCTCGCCGATCTGGACCGCGCGATCGCCGAAATCCATGAATTGACCGATCCGGAGCATGGCGAAATCCGGCTCGGATTCCCGCACAGCCTCGGCACGCATCTCGTGCCGACGGTGATCGCGAAATTCAAGAAGAACCATCCGGGAGTCCGGTTTCATTTCCGGCAGGGAATGTACGCGTCGCTGATCCGCGACGTGCTGTCGGGCGAGCTCGATCTCGCGTTCATCTCGCCGCTGCCGGAGCAGGACGATCATCTGTGCGGCCACGCGGTGCTGAAGGAGAATCTGCTGGCCATCGTGCCGCCCAATCATCCGCTGGCCGGCGAGCCGGTCATCGATCTGGCGCAGCTCAAGGACGAGCCGTTCGTCCTGTTCTGCGAAGGGTATTCGCTCCGTCCGATCGTCTGGGAGGCGTGCCTCAAGGCCGGTTTCACGCCGAAGATCGCGTTCGAGGGCGAAGAGACGGACACGATCCGCGGTCTCGTCGCGGCCGGCATGGGCGTCAGCCTCCTGCCGGAGATGGCGCTGGAGCAGACCGGTCCGCTCATGCCGGCGAAGATCGGGCTGAAGGATCCGGTCACGCGGACCATCGGCATCATCCATCGGGCGGACGAACCGCTGACGCTCGTGGCGCGCGTGTTCCATCAATACTTGCTCGACTATTTCCACAAGGAATACGGTCCCACATCCTGACAACAAAACGGGCTGCAGGCGTCCGAAAGACGCTTGCAGCCCGTCACGTTTGTCCGCCCCGGCGGGTCTTATACCGTCACTCGTCCCGCGCCGACGTGAAGATCATGATGTACTTGACCAGCTCGAGCATCGCGATCAGCGCGGCCGCGACGTACGTCCAGGCCGCCGCGTTCAGCACCTTGGCGACCCCGCGCTCTTCCTCGTGCGAGATGAACCCTTCCGCGATCATCAGATCCCGCGCCCGGCTGCTGGCGTTGAACTCGACCGGCAGCGTTACGAGCTGGAAGGCGACGGCCGCGGAGAAGAAGAGGATCCCGAGGCCGATCAGGTCAAACGCGCTGAACATGAAGCCCGCGATCAGCAGGAGCGGCGCGATGCCGGAAGCGAACCGGACGACCGGGAACATGCGATGGCGGAGCACCAGCATCGGATAGTGCTGCGCGTGCTGGATGGCGTGTCCGACTTCGTGGCAGGCGACGGCGATGGCCGAGATCGACCGCTCGTAATAGACCGGTTCGGACAATCGCACGACGCGATGGATCGGATCATAGTGGTCGGTCAGCACGCCGCGCACCGGTTCGATCGGCACGTCGTGGAGGCCTTGCGAGTCGAGCATTCTCCGCGCCGCTTCATAGCCGGTAAGTCCGCGCAGGTTCGGCACTTCCGCCCAGCGGTTGAACGTTCCCTTGACGCGGAACTGCGCCCACAGGGAAATGCCGAACGCGATGAAGATCAGAAAATCCATCGGATGAAAGAGTAACAAGTGAACCCCTCCGTTTCGAAATGCAAACCCAGGATGCGACAACTCACAGAATCGAGGCCTTGTCCATGAACAGCAGCAGCGCTTCGACGCAGGCGGCGGCCTGCGGCATGAGGCGCCTGCAGACATTTCGGGCCTGGTGGGGCTTCAGCCGGCCGAGCACCGGTTCCAGCTCCTTCACCTCGCGCTGCAGCCTGCCCAGCGTGAGCTGCAGGTCCGTCAGCTTGCGGCTGATCTGCTCTTCGGAGGAAATGCGCTTCCAGCCGTCGAGCATTTCCTTGATTTCCTCGAGCGTATATTTTTCTTTTTTCAATTCTTCGATACGTTTCAGCCGTTCGAGCGTTTCGGGGCCGTACAGCCGGTAATTGGCGGCGGTCCGCTTCACGGGGCGGATCAGGCCGATCGTCGTGTAGAAATCGATGGTGCGCGGACTGACATTGGCCTTCGCGGCGAGCTCTCCAATCCGGAACAAGGTCTGGTCCAATGCTCTCACCACCCTTCCGTCGCGAAAGCTCCTCTAAAAGTATATGATAACCAATCGCAAGGCATACAGTCAAACGTGATGGTTTGCCGTTCGGAAAAGCCGTCATGATGTCAGAATATCATACATATAATTCAAATGATGGCCGGGAGGCCGGACGACGGGCGGGCGCGCAAAGGCGAAGATTCGAGGCCGGACGGCCGCGGCAGCCCGGAAAAAGCGTTAAAAAACCTAACGTTGGAGTCGTTTATATAGACGAACGTTAGATTTTTTTGCACTAAACAGCGGAAAACGGCAAATGCGATATTGTCAAAATGCAACGTTCCGACTATAATGACATTAAGTCTTTCCCAGAATGTAAGATTAAATTACACGGGAGTGGTCAACATGGTGAAGAAGCTGACACTGGCACTGGGCGTGCTGATGTGCCTGTTCCCGGCGATGGCGCTCGCGGCTCCGTCGACGGCGCTGCTGGACATGGGCATCAATACGCTCTGGGTGCTCCTGGCCGGCATCCTCGTCCTGCTCATGCAGGGGGGGTTCATCCTGCTGGAAACCGGCTCGACGCGGATGAAGAACGCCGGCCACGTCGCGGGCAAGACGATCTTCACGGTCGGTCTGGCGTCGCTCGTCTACTGGGCCTTCGGCTACGGCATCGCCTTCGGCGAGGGCAACCTGTTCATCGGCCTGAGCGAATTCTTCTATTATCCGCCCCTCGCCGGCGCTGAAGGCGATTCGTTCGCGAACGCCGCGTTCTTCGTCTTCCAGCTCGCGTTCGTCTGCGTCTCGCTTTCCATCGCCTGGGGCGGATTCGCCGAACGCGCGAAACTTTCTTCCTATCTGATATTCACGCTGTTCTTCGCGAGCGTCATCTATCCGGTCGTCGCGCACTGGATCTGGGGCGGCGGCTGGCTGGCCGAAGACGGCGCGCAAGACTTCGCGGGTTCGACGGTCGTCCACCTGACCGGCGCGCTCGGCGCCTTCGCGGCAACGGTGCTGCTGAAACCCCGGATCGGCAAGTACAACAAGGACGGCACGGTCAATCAAATTCCGGGCCACAACCAGGTGTACACGGCGCTCGCCGTGCTGCTGCTCTGGGTCGGCTGGTTCGGCTTCAACGCGGGCTCCACGGTCGCGGTCGGCGACGGTTTCTTCGGCTTCGTCGCATTCAACACCCAGCTCGGCGCTGCCGCCGGCGCGGTCGCGGCGCTCCTGATCTCCTGGATCGTGAACGGCAAAGCCGACGTCACGACAATGTTGAACGGCGCGCTCGCCGGTCTCGTCGCGATCACGGCGTCCTGCGCGTTCGTCGAACCGTGGGCGGCCGTCGTCATCGGTCTCGTTGCGGGCGTCCTCGTCTTCTACAGCGCGAAGATGTTCGACAAGCTGCGCATCGACGACCCGATCTATGCGCTCTCGGTGCACGGCGTGGCGGGCATTTGGGGCACGCTGGCGAACGGCCTGTTCGCGACGGAAGAGCTGGCCGAGAAGGTCGGCGTCGGCCAGGGGGGCCTCTTCTACACGGGCGATTGGTACCAACTGTGGGTGCAATTCGAATCGGTCGTCGTCTGCGGCGCCTTCGTTCTCGTCGCCTGCTTCCTCGTCCTGGGCGTCATGAAAGCCCTGATCGGCTTCCGCGTCTCGGAAGAGCAGGAGATCATGGGTCTCGACCTGAGCGAACACGGCGTATACGGCTATCCGGAACAAATGAAGAAGGCGCAGGATGCGCTGAGCAGCTGATTTGGATTATAATGGAATCGGCATGACGACGGAAAGCCGTCCTTGGGGGAGGGGCGCGCATGATCGATCCGGCGATTGAGAGCCTGATGGAGCAAATCGGTTCGGCCGATAGCGCGGAAGAGCTGCGCGATCTCCGGGACCGGCTCCATCACCGGATGGAGGCGCTGCTCCCCGACGGGGTCGGCGATTCGGTCGAACGGTTCAACGCCATATTGAACGGGATGCACGACGCGCTGATCCGGCGCGCCGTCATTCTGTCCGAGGAAGCGATGGCACGGGCGGGACACGGCGCTCCCCCCGTGCCATACGCCTATCTGTTGTTCGGCAGCGGCGGCCGGCGCGAGCAGACGCTCTCGAGCGACCAGGACAGCGGGTTGCTGTATGAAGATCCCGGCCCCGGCCTCGACCCGGAAGCGGTGCGCGCCTGGTTCCGCGAAATGGCCCGTCTGACCGTCAGGACGCTGGAGCAGGCGGGCTATCCGCCCTGCGACGGCAACGTGATCAGCGCGAACGAGGCGTGGTGCGGCGAGCTGTCGGCATGGACCGCGAAGCTGGACCGTTGGTTCGACAATCCGATCTGGGAGCATGTACGTTACCTCCTGATCCTGTCGGACGGCCGGACCGTCTGCGGTGACGAGCGGCTGGCCGTGAGGCTCAAGGATCATTTTTTCCGTCACGTCCGGTCGCATCCGGGCATCGCGGAGCGGATGCTGCAAAACACGATGCGGCACAAACCGCTCGTCGGCCTGTTCGGCCAGCTGCTGCCGGAACGGTACGGCGAAGACACCGGCACGATCGACATCAAGTACGGCGCCTATATTCCGCTCGTCAGCGCCGTCCGGCTGCTCGCGGTCATCTCGGGCGTCCGGGAGACGTCGACCCTGTCGCGGCTTCGCCGGCTGCGCGAGCAAGGCAGGCTCTCTCCGCAGGACGAGGAAGCGTGCGAGGCCGCGTTCGCCTACTTTCTGAAGCTTCGCCTGCTGGCCGCGTCGCGCAACAAGGGCGGGCTGTATGCGAACAACGGCAAGGTGGCGGTGACGCTTTTCACGAAGCCGATGAAGCGCGAACTGCGCCTTCATCTGGGGACGGTGCAACGGCTCAGGCACAACCTGCAGCGGCAGATTTCGGGCAAGTTCCGGCCGGGGGATGATGGTGGTGATCCGACATGAAGGAAGGTGAGCGCGGCGTCGGGCGGGCCTGGAATCTTTACAAGATGGGCGGACTCACGCCGGCCATCGCGTCCATGTTCGGCGCTCCCGGCGCCCAGCAGATGGCGTTCATCCGCCAGGCGGCGAAGGAGCAGCGGAAACTGTCCGCGCTGGACCAGCCGCTGATGGAACTGGACACGGTCGTCTTCGATCTCGAGACGACCGGCTTCCATCCGGAGCATGGCGACGAGATTCTGTCCATCGGCGCCGTCGTGATGCGCGGGCCTGAGCTTTTCGAGTCGCAGAAATTTTACCGGATCGTCAATCCGCGCCGGCGAATTCCCCGCCACATCGTCGAGCTGACGGGCATCACGAACGAGATGGCGGAGCAGGGCGAGGATCTCGTGCAGGCGCTGAGCGATTTTCTGGCGTTCGTCGGCAGGCGGGTGCTGGTCGCGCACGCCTCCGGACACGACAAGCAGTTCCTCAACGCCGCGCTGTGGCGCACGTCGAAGGTGAGGCTCACCCACCGCGTGCTCGATACGATGATGGTCGCGAAATGGCTCGAGCCGGACCGGGACGGCTACGGCCTCGACGAACTGCTGGAATCGAACGGGGTGCCGATCACGAGGCGCCACCACGCGCTGGAAGACGCGATCATGACGGCGAAGCTGTGGCAGCGGTATTTACACCGGATCGCCGCGCGCAACATCGAGACGCTCGGCGATCTGTACGCGTATCTCAGCCGGCACTGACGTCGCGCCCGGACCGACGCTCCGCAGCCGCCAGGCGGCCACTTCCGGACGTTCCGCGTCCGAGAGCGATACAATCCAGTACGCATGCTCCGGGCTGGCCATTCGCCGCCAGGCGTCCAGATCGGCGGCGGACGGCGCCGCGGGAGCAGCGGGATGGGAATGATAGAAGCCGGCGATCCGTCGCCGGCTTCGCCGTGCTTCCGCCCAGGCCCGCACCCAGTCTTCGGGATCGAAGCGGAACGACCGATCGGGCTGCGGATGCGCGTTGCGCACGGGGCGGATCCGGTCGATCGGCCCCGCAGGACCTTCCGCGGACAGCAGAAGCCCGCAAGCTTCGAGGGGATAGACGGCTTTGCAGACTTCGATGAGCCGCTCATACGCTTCGCGCACGATGACGATCATGGCTTCCTCCCGCCGTCACGGTGTCATCCCCAGTATAGCGCACGGGGCGACGGCCGTCATCGCCGGACCGCCGTCAACGGACGTCGCCCGCCGCTTCCGGCGGCTTGACGAAGAAAAAGACGAGGGCGAAGGCGGCGGCGGCCAGACCCGTCACGGAACCGAACAGCGCGGCGCGCGAGAATCCGGCCAGCCAGCCGAACGCCGGCGGCCCGAGCGCGACGCCGAAGAAGCGCAAGCTGCTGTAGAGCGACGTGATCATGCCGCGGTGGCTGCGGTCGACGGCGCCGGTGATGAGCGTGTTGAGACACGGGAGCAGGAGCCCGGTGCCGATGCTGCTTGCGGTCAGCAGCGCGACCAGCGCCGCCGTGCTGCCGCTGAGCGGAACGGCCGCCAGGAATGCCGCGGCGGACAGCGCGAGTCCGGCGTTCATCAGGAGACGCATCCGCCGCCCCTTGTTCCGGATGGCCCGACCGGTTACCCAGGACGTGACGACGAGGCCGAAGAGCGGAATCGCCAGCACGCCGCCCTTCGCCACGCCGCTTAAGTCGAGCGACGGTTTCTCGAGCGCGTCGGAGAGGAAGAACAGCGCGCCGAATAGGTTGAAGAGGCCGATCGAACCGGCGAGGAAGGCGGGGATGAGCCAGCGGCCCTTCGAGTGGAAGATTTCCCGGACATAGCGTAGATAGACCGAAAGCTTCGGCTGCCGGGAGGAATCCGGTTCGCGGATCAGGAAGGCCATGGCCGCAAGCGACAGGGCGCAGAAGACGGGGAAGGCGAAGAAGGGAGCCTGCCAGGCGATGAGCGCAAGCAGCGTGCCGAGAATCGGGCTGAGCACCTTGCCCGTGCCGTTCGACGCCTCGACGAGCCCGAGCGCCTCGCTCTCGGTGCCGTCTCGGTACATGTCGCCGATCAGCGCCATCGTGATCGGCGCGGTGCCCGCCGCCCCGAGACCCTGAAGCGCCCGGGCGGCGATCAGCAGCGGATAGCTGTCCCATACGACCGCGAAGCCCGCCAGCAGGCCCGCAGCGCCGAAGACGGCGAGGGAAGGCAGGATGACCGCTTTCCGCGTGAAGCGGTCGGAGAGATAGCCGGCGATCGGAATGAACAGGCCCGCCGCGAGCGAGAACAGCGTGATGACGAGGCTGGACTGGATGCCGGTGATCCCCATCGCCCGCTCCAGGTCGGGCAGAATCGGCACGATCATCGAGTTGCCCAGCACCATGACGAGGGGGACGGACGCGAGCGCGACGTACTCGGCCCGCTTCGGCTTCCTCTCCGCTCCGGACCGGGAGCGGCCGCGCGAATCCGGACGCCAGCCGGACGAAATCTGCCCGCTGCGCGCCGCGGCGCCGCTTCCCGCACTCAGCCAGCCGGGCTTCGCCTTCTCCATCGCGCATTCCTCCATGCTGCCGAACATTTCCGCCACGCGTCTAATGTGCCCGCCTCATCCGGCGGCTATTCCGGCGCGACTTGAACGGAATAATCGGGCATGATAAGATGGGGACAATTCGGCGGGAGTTGAAGCGAAGCATGATGCGCGCAAGAGCCATGATCATCCTGATCGCGATCCTGACCCTGCTGGCCGTCCATCAGAACCGGACGGGTGCGGCGGGGCCGGCCGCGTCGGCGGAGGAGAAGCCGAAGGTCGGCTACCTGGCGCCGGCGTTCGAACTGCCGGATCTGGAAGATCGCCCGGTGCGGGCGGGAGGAGCGACGGGCAGGCTGACGATGATCAATTTCTGGGCTTCCTGGTGCGGGCCGTGCATCCTCGAAGCGCCGGATTTGCAGAAGCTGCATGAGCGGCACAAGGACAGGCTGCTCCTCATCGGCGTGAACAGCACGAAGTATGATCGGGAACGGGAAGCCCGGGAGTTCGTCGTCGAACACGGCCTGACCTTCACGATCCTGATGGACCGGTCGGGCGAAGTCACCGATCTGTACAAGGTGGAACAGTTTCCGACGACGCTGCTCGTCGACCGGGACGGCGTCATCCGCGAGCGGGTCATCGGCGTGCTGTCGAGAGCACAATGGGAAGCGCTGATCGACAAATGGAGTTGATCGGCGCTTCCCGTTTTTGCTGCATGTGCGGCCAAAGGATCGATGGATGGAAGGGTCAATGGTTGACGATGCCGACCTGTTCGCGCCGGTCTTCCTTCACGGACGGCTTTTTCTCGGAGTTCAGCAGCGCGTAGCGGAAGCTGTCGACGAGCGCTTCCCAGCTCGCCTCGATGACGTTGCTGGAGACGCCGACGGTGTTCCAGCTGTTCTTGAAATCGGACGTCTCGATCAGCACGCGCACCTTCGAGGCGGTGGCGTCCTTCTCGTCCAGCACGCGCACCTTGTAGTCGGTCAGCACGATGTTCGCGATCTCGGGATAGTACTGGATGAGCGCCTTGCGGAGCGCGTTGTCCAGCGCGTTCACCGGTCCGTTGCCCTCCGCGGCGGTGAACACGATGTCCCCGCCCACGTCGAGCTTGACGATCGCTTCGGACACCAGCCGGTCGCCCGCTTTCTCGACAAGAATCTTGAACGATTCGAGCCTGAAAATCTGCGTTTCTTCTCCGAGCGCGTCGCGCAGCATCAGCTCGAGCGAGGCGTCGGCGCCTTCGAACGAATAGCCCTCGTGCTCGAGCGCCTTGATGCGGTCGATGACGGTCCGCGCCCGTTCGCTTGCCGCGCTGAGATCGAGTCCGAGTTCCTGCGCCTTGTGGATGATGTTGCTCTGACCCGCCAGCTCGGAGACGAGGATCCGCCGCTTGTTGCCCACGAGCTCGGGAGAAATGTGCTCGTACGTCTTCGGATCCTTCAGGATCGCGGAGGCGTGGATGCCGCCCTTGTGCGCGAAGGCGGCGTTGCCGACGTACGGCTGACCCACCGGTATGACCGCATTCGCGATCTCGCTGACGTAGCGCGCGACGCTCGTGAGCTGCGCGAGCTGTTCGTCGGAGATGCAGCGCAATCCCATTTTGAGCTGCAGATTCGGGATGATCGAGCACAGGTTCGCGTTGCCGCACCGCTCGCCGTAGCCGTTGATCGTGCCCTGCACCTGGCGGGCGCCGGCCTGGACGGCCGCGAGCGTGTTCGCGACGGCGAGCTCGCAGTCGTTGTGCGTATGGATGCCGATCGGCCTGTCGATCTCCTTCACGACGCGCGAGACGATCTCGTAGATCTCGTTCGGCAGCGATCCGCCGTTCGTGTCGCACAGCACGATCCAGTCCGCGCCGGCTTCGGCCGCGGTCCGGATCGCCGAAAGCGCATACTCCGGATTGTGCTTGTAGCCGTCGAAGAAGTGCTCGGCGTCGAAGATGGCTTCCATCTCCTTGCTCTTGAGGAACGCGATCGACTCGCGGATCATGGCCAGGTTCTCTTCGAGCGTCGTCTGCAGGGCGGTCGTCACGTGGAAGTCCCACGATTTTCCGACGAGGGTCGCCGCCCGGACGCCGGATTCGACGATGCGCACGAGGCTCGTGTCCTGATCCGCCCGGCTGTTCTTCCGCCGCGTGCTGCCGAAGGCGGTGATCTTCGCATTCAGTTTCATGTCCCGCATTCTGCGGAAAAATTCGATATCCTTGCTGTTGCTGCCCGGGTTGCCGCCTTCAATATAGTGAACGCCCAATTGATCCAGCTTCAGGGCGATTTTGACCTTGTCTTCCGCCGACAGGCTGATCCCTTCGCCCTGGGTCCCGTCGCGCAGCGTCGTGTCAAACACGGAGATATCGAATTGCATTCCGAGAGCGCCTCCCTGTGAATCCACTCGACTTCGATCATAATTTCCTATTATAACATTGAATGTCCGGCCGGGGAACCCTTGCGAACCCTTCCGCGCCCGCGACGCTGAAGACCCGACCCCGGCGGCCCGGGGCTTGCCTGGGAAGTGCCGGACGCATGCGTTTTCCGGTCCGGATCGCCGCGGATCAGCCGAACGGGGAAGGCCGGAATTCGCGGACGACGTTTTTTGCATGCACGATCCGTTCACTCCCTTTCTGGCGCGAATGCGCCGTACGAATAAGTTGTCCGCGGGAGGCGAAAACCCATTATAATGGCAATAAGAGCGGAAGGAAAAATTTCACGATCATGCGAAGCTCGCGGAGGTTCGTACCGTGAAACGAGCGGGGTTGCCGGCGATCGTCCTGCTGATCGGCTTGGCCTTGACGGGCTGCGGATTTACGGAGCAGCGCGAATGGCCCCGTCGAGATGGTCGCGTTCGGCAGCCTTTCGAAGGCGGAACAGGATCTGATTCCCGCAAGCCCGGAAGACGCGACGGTGGAAAAAACGGCGGTGAGCGGAGAGATCAGACGCTTCCTGGTGCGTGACGTCGAGGAAGTTCAGGTCTGCACCGTGATCTTTCGCAACGCAAGGGACGCTTCCGGCCGGGAATTGACGGTCTTCGTCTCGTTGGACCGCAAGACCGTGGCCGGAAAAGCCTTCATCGAACGATAGTCGCGGCGGGAAAGGAGGAGGGATGCGAACATGCCGTCATCGGGGCGCGATCCGGCGGAAAGCGGAAGGCGGGGCAGGGTCATCCTGCACATCGATATGAACGCATTCTACTGTTCGGTGCACGAGGCGGAGGAGCCGGAGCGCTACGCCGGCAAGCCGATCGCCGTCGCCGGCAGCGTCGAGGAGCGGCGCGGCGTCATCGTCACGTCGTCCTACGCGGCGCGGGCGAGGGGCGTGCGCACGGGCATGACGGTGCGGCAGGGGCTCAAGGTCTGTCCGGAGCTGATCGTGATCCGGCCGGATTTCCATCTCTATCGCAAATATTCCCGCGGCTTTCTGTCGATCGTCCGCCAGTACACGCCGCTGGTTGAAGTCGTCTCGATCGACGAGTGCTATCTGGATGTGACGGGCTCGGGACGGTTCGGAACGGCACTGGAGATCGCGGAGGAAATCCAGCGCCGCATCCGGACGGAATGGTCGCTGCCGTGCTCGATCGGCATCGGGCCGAACAAACTGCTCGCGAAGATGGCTTCGGACATGAAGAAGCCGAACGGCATCACCGTGCTCCGCATCCGCGACGTGCCGGAGAAACTGTGGCATCTGCCTTGCGACGCGCTGCACGGCGTCGGCCGGAAGACGGCCGCGAAGCTCGCGCGGATGAACATCCGCACGATCGGCGAGCTGGCCGCCTGCGACGAGCGGACGCTGATCCGGGCGTTCGGCGCGTACGGCGCCTGGATGAAGGCGGCCGCGAACGGCATCGACACGTCCGAAGTGAATCCCGAACGCGGGCCGAACAAGTCGATCGGCCATTCGACGACGCTGCCCCGCGACATCACCGATGCCGATGAGGCCGGCCGCGTGTTCCTGAACCTGGCGGATCAGACGGCGCGCCGGCTCCGGCGTCAGGGACTCGTCGCGTCGACCGTGCAGATCGCCATCCGCACGCCCGACATGCGGACCCGCACGCGGGCGGAGACGCTGGACCGCCCGACCGACGATCCGGGCGAGATCCACCGCGCCGCATGCCGTCTGTTCGCGCGGCATCATCGGCCCGGCGAGCCGGTCAGGTTGCTCGGCGTCACGCTCTCGAATTTGTCCCCGAAGCGCGAAACCGCCTTCCAGCTCGACCTGTTCGATTTCGAACGGCAGCCGAAGCGCGAGGCGCTCATCCGGACGATGGACGAGATCCGGGACAAATTCGGCGAGGAGTCGTTGCTGACCGCGGGCATGCTGCTCGGCGGGCCGTCCGCGCTGATCCGGAATCGTAGAATTCGCGGCACATCCTTGCAAACGGACGATGAATTATTATATAGTGATGAATGATGAAGGCTGCAGCAGGGTATGCCGACTGATTCCAAGGAGGTAACGAATAATGGCGAAGTATACCTGGGTGGATAAAGAAACCTGCATCGCTTGCGGCGCTTGCGGCGCTTCGGCTCCCGACATCTTCGACTATGACGACGAAGGGCTCGCGGGAGTCATTTACGGCGGCGACAACAACACCGGCACGACCGAAATTCCGGAAGAACTTTACGACGATCTCCAGGACGCACTTGACGGATGCCCGACCGATTCGATCAAGGTGTCGGACCAGCCGTTCAATAAATAAAATGTCCGTCGGAACATCCGTTCCGCACCCCCGTTTCCGCCCGACCGGCGGAGCGGGGGATTTCTGTTTTTTTCGACAATTCCATGTTGCCAATTGTCGGATGTGGCACTAGAATGGTTATAGCAAGTCGATCGATTTAGATCCAAATCTAACATTTTTTGGAGAGGGTCGGGGGGAGTTCATGGCCATTCCGAAATGGCTTCGCACGGTCGCCGCCTGGTTGGTCATTTCCGCATTCTGGACGCTGCTCGCGAGCCTCGGCACGGGCGGAACGCTCAATTTCGTGGAATCGACATTTCGCGATCTGGCGACGCAGAAATCGGTCGAAGAGCGGAGACCGCTGGGCGAGATCAAGATCATCAAGATCGACGATGAGTCTCTGGACATGCTCGGCGCGTTCCCGTGGGACCGCGCCTATTATGCGCAGTTGATCGAGATGCTTGCGGAATCGGGGGCCAGGGCGATCTTCCTCGATGTCCACATGGCCGATCTCGGGCCTTATCCCGAGAGCGACGCCTATATGGCTGAAGTGATGAGCCGGTACGACAACGTGTATCTTCCGGTCGTTTTCATTTTCAAGGCGCAGCAGGAAGACGCGAACGCGCTTGAGGTGACCGCGATCGAATATCCCGCGGAGTCGATCGGCGCCCGGAAGGATCAGGTCGGCCACATCAACGTCATGTGGGACAAGGACCGGGTCGTCCGGAAGCTGACGGTCGGCCTGCCGGACGAGGAAGGCAACATGATCCCGGCGATCAGCGTCCGGCTCGCGAACGCCGTGTTGCCGGAGGAGGAGCAGATCCGCTGGGACGGGGAGAGCCGGGCCTGGTATCGGGGGGACAAGCGCATCCCGGTGAACGCCCGGTATCAGGTGGCGACGGACTTCTTCACGAAACCGCAGCAGGACATCACGGCCGACACCGGCTACGACGCGATCCCGTTCTACCAGGTGCTCACCGGCGAGGTCGATCCGGAGTTCTTCCGCGACAGCATCGTGCTGATCGGTCCGTACGCGCCGGGGTTCGGCGACGAATACGCGATTCCGAACTCGAACGTGAAGATGTACGGGGTCGAAATCCACGCGAACATGACCCAGTCGCTCATCATCGGGAAGTTCTATACGGAGGCGCCGGAATGGCTGGGCGTGCTGCTGATCGCGACGCTCACGCTGTTCTCGCTGCTCCTGTACGAGCGTTTCCCGGGCCTGAAATCGGTCTTCATCTACATCGGCCTGGCGCTTGCGTATGTGCTCGCGTTCCTGTCCGCCTACACGTTCGGTTCGGTCTTCATTCCCTTCACCTATCCGTTCCTGGCCCTGTTCACCGCGCTGGTCTGGGCGGTCGTCAGCCACTACATGAACGAGCGGCGGGAACGCAACCGGGTGACGAACATCTTCGGCCGGTTCGTGCCGAAGACGGTCGTCGACGAGCTGCTCGCCTCCGGGGAAGAGATCAAGGTCGGCGGCCAGCGCCGGGACATCAGCGTGATGTTCGTGGACATCCGCGGTTTCACGCCGATGTCCGAGCGGCTTCAGCCGGAAGAGGTCATCGGGGTGCTGAACGAATACCTTGACATCTGCACGAAGGCCGTCTTCCACCACAACGGCACGCTGGACAAGTTCATCGGCGACGGCGTCATGTCGCTGTTCGGCGCGCCGATCCATTACCCGAACCATCCGGAACTGGCCATCCGGGCCGCGCTGGAGATCCGGAAGCATGCCAACCGGCTGGAAGAGGAATGCATCCGGAAATGGGGCGTCGGCGTCAAGTTCGGCATCGGCATCAACTGCGGCCCCGCCGTCGTCGGCAACATCGGATCGGAAATGCTGCGGCTGGATTACACCGCGATCGGCGACACCGTCAACCTGGCGGCGCGGCTGGAGTCGAATGCCAAGCCGGGGCAGATTCTGATCAGCGAAGCAGTGTACAACCGGGTCGGCCATTTGTTCCGGCTTGAAGACATGGGCGAAATCAAGGTGAAGGGGAAGGAAAAGCCGGTCCGCGTTTTCGCCGTGCTCGGGGAAGCGGAAGATGCCGAACAGACCGGAGATGGAGATATCGGAAGGAGAGAGGGAGCATGAGAAGACTGGGGTTCCGTACCGTCTGCGTGGCCGTTGGCCTTGCGGTGCTGTTCGGTACGACCGGCATTTTCACGGGGCTGCGGGAGGTTGCGGCCGCCGGCACGACGCGCGTGGCCGTCGTGGAGAGTCTGAAGGGCACCGTTCAGGTGAAAAAGGCGGGCGGTTCCAAGTTCTTCAATGCCTTCAAGAACATGAGCCTGAACGAAGGCGACACGATCACGACGGGCAAAAATTCCAGCGTCGTTCTCGAACTGGCCAGCAGCAAGGCGGATCAGGACACGATCACGATCGGTCCGAATTCGCAGGTCCAGTTCACGAAGCTGAAGGAAGACACCGGCACGAAGGCGAAGATGACCGTCTGGGCCGGTTCGCTGTGGGTGAAGGTGAAATCGATTTCGAACGCGGAAGACTCGTTCGAGGTCGAGACGCCGACGGCGATCATGGGCGTCCGCGGCACGCACTTTGTCCTGACGGTGGACCCGGTCACGGGCAGAACGGTGCTCGCCGTCGCTTCGGGCGTCACGGCGGTCAACTCGACCCAAATGTCCGGTTCGGGAACCGCCGGCTCCGGCCCGAAGAACGTCGTGCACGTCTATCCGGCGCAGCAGGCTGAAATTGACCAGGATCTTGAGACGGAAGATCCGCGCGCGATCGTCGACACGGCCGATCCGGAGATGCTCGTGTTCACCTTGCCGCCGGAGATTATCGAGGCCATGGTGAGCAACGCGGCCGACATCCAACAGGAGAACGAGGCGCTGGCCGGTCAGCTTGCATCCGGCGTCGAACAAGGCGTCACGGCACCCGACGCGAATGCGAACCTGATCATTGTCAGCGTCGATGATCTGAACGCCTACTCGCGCAACATGACCGCGCTCGTCGTCGTCATCCTCGCGGAAGCGGTCAATCAGGGAGTTTTGTCGCAAGAGACGGCGCTGAACCTCGTCGAGCAGATCAACGCGAGCCTCGGGGATCCGTCGCGGCGCTTCAGTCTGGATGACGTGCCGGAGTATCGCAGGGACATCGGGATCGACCCGGTTCTGAAGGAAGAAAGAGAGAAGGCGCGTCAGCAACGGCAAGCGCAGGAAAGCCGGAAACAGGAGCGGCGTCAGCAAAAGCTCGATCGGAACCAGGACCGGGTCAGGCAGATTCGCCAGGACAGAGAGCAGCAGGAACAGGCGAACCAGGAAGCGCAGAACCAGTTGGACCGGCAGGCGCTCCAGCATCACCTGGACAAATTGGACGAGCAGGAACAGGCGAATCTGTTGGGACGCGTCGACCGGAGACAGCAGGAACTGCGGGAACAGCAGGAGCAGGCCGGCGGAACCTCCGGAACGGGAAGCGGCAGCGGCGGTTCCGGCGGCGGCGGACAGCCCGGCGGCGGTGATCAACCGGGCGGCGGCGATCAGCCCGGCGGCGATCAACCGGGCGGCGATCAACCGGGCGGCGGCGAAGAGCCCGGCGGCGAAGAACCCGGCGGCGAAGAGCCCGGCGGTGATCAACCGGGCGGCGATCAACCGGGCGGCGATCAACCGGGCGGCGGCGAAGAGCCCGGCGGTGATCAACCGGGCGGGGGTGATGAACCAGGCGGCGAACAGCCGGCCCCCGGGATCTCGGCGGATATTATGACCGATGATCAACTCAAGATTCTGAATATCCGGTTGGCCAACGTTCCGAACGTATTCGCGATCCAGGCGGATGTCGAATATGACCGAAATGCGCTCAAATTCCTGGACGATCTCTTCGGCAACTGGATGGGTGGAGTGCTGAACGGGTACCGAAACATCGACGGAAGTCCGTTCAAAGTGGAACTGGACCCGGAATGGAACGCGCCCGAAGGCTACGCGGTCAACGCCGTCGATTATGTCTCGGTTTTCGAGAATGAAGGCAAAGTCCGTTACGCGATCATGTTCTTCGATGAACATCAGCTCATCACGGCGAATTTTGACGAAGAAGGCACGGTGGTCGTCCGGTTGCCGTTCTCTTGGATTGACCCGATGGCGGACAATGTCCGACTTGCGGTCCGTTTCAAAGTGGTGACGGTGAATCCGCAGACCAACGCCATCGACGAGCTTGTCCTGGATCCCGTCGAAGTGCCGGTCAATCCGGGCGCGGAATCTTGATGCCATCCCTTCGTTTCAACTTTCCGGACAAAGGAGCTCTGCCATGAACGGTCTCATGCGCAAATCGATCATCCTCCTGCTGGCGGCCCTGACGGCGATGCCCGCCTTCCTCGCCGGGGCGGCGGGACAGCCGGACGCCGTACGGGATCATCTGTCGCTGTATGAGCTCGGGACCTATGCGGGCACGGGAGAATACGGCGAGTCGGATGGTACCCGCAGGACCGCGGA
>Ga0207872_100335_pt1 | contig 32242 bp, 43 predicted proteins | sample Passage260B_FD_187372 | JGI IMG/M metagenome (GOLD analysis project Ga0207872, IMG submission 187372) | Cellulose adapted compost microbial communities from Newby Island Compost Facility, Milpitas, CA, USA - Passage2 60B (SPAdes) (version 2) ...
GGGGAGTTGTCTGGCTGGGAACTTCCCTGTTATTTACAGGGTGTTATGCGCTAACATCTCGTGATTTTACCGAAACAATGGGCTTTCGAAATTTAGGTTCAAATATAAGAGGAGCGTTTATGAGGGTGAATCAAAAAGGGAAACAGTTCATAGAAAAACACAAAGCGCCTTAACCGGCGCTTTTTATTTTGGATTAGGAGGTGATGCGGGATGCAGCTCACACCGAAACAGCAGCGTTTTGCGGATGAATACCTGATTGACCTGAACGCGACGCAGGCGGCGATCCGGGCGGGATACAGCCCGCGATCTGCTGACGTCACAGCAGCGAGACTGCTAGCAAATGCTAGGATTCGCGCGTACATCGACCAGCGCATGGCCGAACTGTCGCGGCGCACAGGCGTCACCCAGGAGCGCATTATCCGCGAGCTCGCCCGTATCGCCTTCGTGAATCCGCCCGAAGTCGTGGATATGGATGAGGCGCGGATCATGGCCACAGCAACAGAGGATGACACGGCCGCGATCGCCAGTGTAAAGGTGAAGACGATCCCGACGGAGAGTGGAACAGGCATCGAGCGAGAGATCCGATTCGCCGACAAGATCAAGGCCCTAGAGTTACTTGGCAAGCGTTTCGGCATGTGGATCGACAAGCAGCAGATCGACGTCCAAGGCGCGGTGCAGATCGTCGACGACGTGCCGCGTGATGAGGCGTGACCGCTGTACGGCTGACCGATATTATCGCACCATCATTTTACACCGTCCATCACGCGATCAAAAACGGCGACGCAACGCACTTCCTTCTCAGCGGCGGCCGTGGCAGCACGAAATCGACGTTCGCGGCCGTCGAGATCATCGTCGGTATGATGCGCGATCCACAGGCAAACGCGGTCGCTTTGCGGAAGGTCAAGGATACGATCCGCGAGAGCGTGTATGAACAACTGCTTTGGGCGATCGAGAAGCTTGGTGTCATGCACTTGTGGCAAACAAGCGTCAGCCCAATGCAACTGACCTATATGCCGACCGGTCAGAAGGTCATATTCCGAGGCGCGGACAATCCGCGCAAAGTAAAGTCCGGGAAACTTCGCCGTGGGTACGTCAAATTCATCTGGTACGAAGAAGCTGACGAGTTCTCGGTCGAAGATATCCGAACGATCAATCAAACATTCATGCGCGGAGGCGACAGCTTCCGCGTTTTTTACACGTATAACCCGCCCAAAAGCCGAAAGGCGTGGGTCCACGAATACAAAAACAACCCTCCTGCAGGCTGGTTTGTACACCACAGCATATATTTGGACGTGCCGCGTGAATGGCTCGGCGAGCAGTTCTTCATCGAAGCCGAGACACTGAGGCAGCGGAATGAGCTCGCTTACCGGCATGAGTACCTGGGCGAAGATGTCGGGACCGGTGGCGAGGTATTCCGCAACCTTACGTTGCGCCGGATCAGCGACGAAGAGATCGCCCGGTTTGATCGGATCAAGCGGGGCCTCGACTTTGGTTTTGCGTCGCACCCGACCCATTACGCGGTCATGCACTTTGACGCCACGCGGCGCCGGCTTTACATCTTCCACGAACTGCATAGGGTCGGAATGTCGAACCGCGCGCTGGCGGACGCGATCAAGGCCGAAAACAAGTCAAACGCTCGGGTAACGGCGGACAGCGCCGAACCGCGAACGATCAACGAGTTGCGGAACCTCGGCGTGAATGTGGTCGGGGCAAAAAAGGGACCCGACAGCGTGGAGTATGGCATCAAGTTCCTGCAGGACCTAGAGGAGATCGTCATCGATCCGGACCGATGCCCGAATACGGCCAGGGAGTTCGAAGGGTACGAGCTCGAGCCGGACGGGAACGGCGGCTGGAAAGAAGGTTTCCCGGACCGAGACAACCACTCCATTGACGCCGTGCGGTATGCGCTTGAAAGCGAGATCCGCGGGCCGGCGATCAGCTTCAAATGACAGGAGGTGACGGCATGCCCACCGAAACGCAGCGCATCATCGAAATCATCGAGAGCGGCGCCCGATCGGCCATGACGCTGGACCAGATCATTCGGAATGAGGTGGATCTGTGGCTACGCTCGACAGAACGCCGGTGGATGCTCACCGGTCAGCGGTATTATGTCGGCGATCATGACATCCTGCAGCGGAAGCGCATGGCGATCGGCGAGAACGGCGAATTGGTCGATGTGACCAATCTCGCGAACAACCGGCTCGTGCACGCGTTCGTCCGCAAACTCGTCGACCAGAAGGTCGGTTACTTGCTTGGGAAGCCATTGAGCATTCAGACCGAAAATCGGCGATATTTGGACCTGTTGAACGAGATTTTCGACAGGTCTTTTTTGCGCCTCCTGAAGAACTTGGGCAAGGAGGCGGTCAACAAGGGCAAGGCTTGGTTGCACGTCTACTACGACGAGGAAGGCAATCTGTCGTTCAAAAAAATCCCGTCCGAGGAGATCATCCCGCTGTGGCGCGATGCGGATCACACGAAGCTGGACGCGGTCATTCGGGTGTACGAGGTCGAAGTCTACGAGGGGACGGACCGGAAGATCGTCACGAAAGTGGAGTTTTGGGACACGACCGGCGTGCGCCGATACGTGCTCGACTCCGGCGGCCTGGTCCCAGACGTGGAGGCGGGCGATGTTGGCAGCCATTTCGTCATTGTTCAGGGCGAACAGGAGCAAGCGATGAACTGGGAAAAGGTCCCGTTTATCTGTTTCAAATACAACGACGAGGAGCTGCCGTTAGTCCGGGTCATCAAGTCGCTCGTGGATGATTACGACCTGAAGACTTCTGATCACAGCAACAACCTAGAGGACTTGCCCAATTCGATTTACATCATCAGGAACTATGACGGCGCCGATCTCGGGGAGTTCCGCCGGAACCTTTCGACGTATCGGGCGGTGAAAGTGACAGACGAAGGCGGCGTCGATACGCTCGGTTTGGAGATCGACACTGAAGCGATTGAGAAGCATCTGGATCGGCTGAGGAAAGACATCTATGAGTTTGGACGAGGCGTGGATACGCAGTCCGAACGGTTCGGAAACTCACCGTCCGGCATCGCGCTTAAGTTCCTTTACGCTGACTTGGACATGGATGCGAACATTATGGAAACCGAGTTCCAGGCATCGCTGGAGCAGCTTATGTGGTTTGTGAACGCCCATCTGGCTAACACTGGCGCCGGGGATTTCTCGGGGGAGAAAGTCGAGTTCATTTTCAATCGCGACATCCTGATCAACGAGAATGACGCCATCACGAACATCCGGAACAGCGTCGGCATTCTCTCGGAGGAAACGCTCGTTGCACAGCATCCGTGGGTGACGGACGTGCGGGAGGAGCTGGAGCGGATCCGGCAGGAGCGCGCAGCTGCGCTTCAGCCGCTTGATGGTTATGATCAGGCCGATGGGCAGCAGCCGGAAAACGACGGTGACGAAGAATGAAACCGGCCGAATACTGGCGTCGCCGCAGCGAGGAGGTCGCCGCCCGGCAGTTCGCGAAGGCCGACGCCTACCTGGACGAGCTGACGCGGGAGTACGCTCGGGCGACGGAGGAGATCAGGCGGGCGATTGAGGTCTTCTATCAGCGCTATGCGAAAAACAACGAGGTCAGCATGGCAGAGGCCCGCCGGCAGCTGTCCGGCAGCGAGCTGCGCCAGTTCAAGATGACGCTGGAGGAATTCATCCAGAAGGCCAAAAACAACGCTGATGGTCGCTGGACCAAGCAGTTGAATGAAGTCTACTATCGGGTCCGCGTGAGCCGCTACGAGGCGCTGCTCACCGAGATCCGGCAGGTGGTCGAGTTGCTTGCCGGCAGCCGGCAGCGCCGCACCAGGGAGCTCCTCGGTGACATCTACGAGGACACCTACTACCGGACGATCTACGAGATCCAGCGCGGGACCGGGTTCGGCGTAACGTTCGCAAAGATCGATCGGGACGCGCTGGAGACAGTCCTGGGGACGCAGTTTGCCGGCAGCAACTGGTCCAAGCGGATCTGGGGAGACCGGGACAAGCTGATCGGCGAGCTGCGCACGCGGCTGGCGCAGGCGTTCATCCGCGGCGAGTCCGCGGACCGAACGGCGCGCGAGCTGGCGGACCGGATGCGCGTGTCGCTGTCGAACGCCGAGCGCCTGGTGCAGACGGAGACGGCGTTTTTCGTCGGGGAGGCTACGGCGGCCGGGTACCGGGCGAGCGGCGTCGTGGACCGTTACGAATTCCTCGCCACGCTGGATAGCCGGACGTCTGAAATCTGCCGCAGCATGGACGGCCGCGTGTTCGCGTTGTCCGAGCGCGAAGTCGGGGTGAACTATCCGCCGCTGCACGCGCGCTGTCGCTCCACGGTCGTGCCGTACTTCGACGACGAGCTCGATCCTGGCGAGCGGATCGCTAGGGATGAGGAAGGGCAGACGTATTACGTGCCCGGGAACATCACTTACCGGGAATGGCTGGAAAAATACGCAGGGAGGTGATGCCGTTTGCCGGTAGGGCAATACAAACGCAGCTCGTACTGCGAAGCGATTCAGTTCATGTCGGCCGACCCGGCGCACGTGCAGGAAATCATCGATTTCGTTGGCCTGCCGATCTCGATCGATTACGAGAAAGACGGCAGAGTCAAGCTGCGCGTGATCCGCGGTGCCCTCGATGTGGTCGTTGCCTACACGAGCGATTACATCGTGAAGCACGCGGACGGAAAGCTGGAAACGGTGAAACAGGCGGATTTCGAAGCGGAATATGAACCCGTGGGCTCCGGATGAGACTTCCGGGGCCCAAATTTGTACCCCACGGTCGGGGTATATCGGCCGGACACCAGCAGCGGCTCGAACCGCTATACAAATTCGGAGGGTGGTCACAGTGGATTGGTTGAAAGAAATTCTGAAAAACGCCGGAATTTCGGATGAGACCATCGAAAAGGTTGATGCCGAGGTCCGGAAGGAGTTGCCGAAACACTTTGTCCCCAAAAGCCAATACAACGACGTTTCCGAAGCCAGAAGGAAGGCCGAGGAGGCGCTGGCTGAAAGGGACAAACAGCTGGAGAGCCTGAAAAAATCTGCGGGCGACAACGAGGAACTGAGAAAGCAGATTGAGGCGCTCCAGGCTGAAAACAAAGCCGCCAAGGAGAAATACGAGGCGGAATTGAAGGATCTTCGCGTGACGACGGCCATCAAGCTGGCGATTGCCGGCCAGGTCCACGATCCGGATCTGGTGGCCGGTCTCCTGGACAAATCGAAAATCGAGCTCGACGACGCCGGGAACATCAAATCCGGTCTCGATGAGCAAGTGAAGGCCCTGCGCGAAAGCAAGGCTTTTTTGTTCGTCCAGAAAGAGGACAAGGGACCGCAATTCAGGGGCACCACGCCGGCGGATGGCCGCGATCAGGGGGCTGTTGGGATCAAAAACCCCTGGAGCAAGGAGCATTTTAACCTGACCGAGCAGGGGCGGATTCTCCGCGAAAACCCTGAGCTCGCGAAACAATTACAAGCATTGGCGAAAGGGAGCTGATGAAAGTTGACGACGCGCATTGCTGACGTTATTCAGCCGGAAGTTTTCAACCCGTATGTGATCCAGCGGACGATGGAGCTTTCGGCACTTGTTCAATCTGGAATTGTGCAAAACACGCAGGAGTTCGACGAGCTGGCCAGCGGCCCGAACACACTGGTCAATATGCCGTTCTGGAACGACCTGACGGGCGATTCTGAGACGATGAAGGACGACGGTGCGCTGACGCCGGGCAAGATTGGTTCCAATAAGGACGTGGCTCGCAAGCACGGCCGCGCCCGCGCGTGGGGTGCGAACGGACTGTCTGCGCTGCTTTCCGGCGATGACCCTATGCGGGCGATCGCCGACCTGGTCGCTTCGTACTGGACCCGTGAGATGCAAAAGATCCTGCTGGCCACGCTCGAAGGCGTGTTCAAATCGCCGTCGATGGCTGACCACGTTCTCGACATTTCTGGGAAATCTGGCGATGCCGCCCTTCTCAGCGGCGACAGCTTTATTGACGCGGTGCAACTGATGGGTGACGCGAAGGAGCTTTTGACCGGCGTTATGATGCACAGCATGGTCGAGTCGTATCTGGCCAAGCGGCAACTGATCGAATATGTGCAGGAGAAAGATCAGTCGCCTCGCATTCCGTATTTCATGAACAAGCGCGTCATCGTCGACGATTCGATGCCGTATGACACGGCAACGAAAACCGGCGTGATTTATTTGTTCGGCGCTGGTGCGATTGCGCTGGGCAACGGTTCGCATCCGAAAATCATTCCGACGGAAATTGACCGCGATTCGCTCGCCTCGTCCGGTGAGGATTTCCTCATCAACCGCCGGATCTTCATCCTGCACCCGCGCGGCGTGAAGTGGACGGAGGAAAATGTTGCTGACGTGTTCCCGGAAAATGCGGAGCTGGCCGATGGTGCGAACTGGGAACGTGTCTACGAACCGAAGGCGATCCGGATTGTGAAGCATGTTTTCAAAATTGCGTGAGGTGGTCCGGTATGAGCCTGACAGGATTTCAACGCAGGCGCCGTGAGCTGGCCGCGAAGATGAAGCAGGCGAAGGCCGCCGCGCAACCGCAGACTGAGCCGGTCGAGCAGCCGCAAGAAGAAGCTCCCGAAAAGTCGAAGCGACGGAAGAAGGGCGGCGACCGCGATGCCGGCGACTGAGGTCCTGGCCGCGATCAAGCTCCGGCTGGGGCTGGACGACTCGCATGATGCGCTGATCGACTTCTACGTGCAGGAGATCGGTCAGCGCATTCTGCATTACACGAATCTGTCCGAGATCCCGCCCGGGCTTGAACCCGTTTGGGTGTCTATGACGATCGACGCGCTCAGGATCGAGCAGCCGAACCTACCCGGGATCGCGGAGACGAACGGACCCGGTGAGGAGATCCGGGTCGGCGACACGTCGACGGCCCCGGCCCGTCCTGCTGGGCTGACCAACACGGCCAAGTCGGTGATCGACGAGGTCGTGCTGAATTACCGGGTCGATCTCAACCGGTACCGCAGGCTGAGGTGGTGACGATGAATATCGAGCGGCACCGCCGGGCGATTGAACGGATGTATACGGACCGGGCGACGATCTACCGACACCAGCCGGTGAAAGATCCGGAAACGAAAACGACGAAGCTCGTCCCGCAGCCGGTTTATGTGGATCAGTCCTGCCGGATCTCGCGGCGCGCGCTCGGCCAGAACAACCAGACCGAGGCGCAGAACGAAATCCGGTATGAAACGAAGCTGTTCATCGCGCCGGAGGTGGAGATCCGGCAAGGGGATTTGCTCGAGGTCACCCGCGGCGCGGTGACGCGCCGGTACACCGCCGGGGAGCCGTTCCTGTACTCGACGCACCAAGAAGTGTCGATCCAGCGGGAAGACTGGGCGTGATGGCATGCCCAAGTGGGGAAAGTTCGATTTCAGCGAGTTCGAACACCTGGCCAAGACGTTCAAAAAAGCGCTTGACGAGCGTGTCATCGAGCGGTTCATCCAGGACTTCCTGCTTGAGATGGCCTACCGCGCTGAAAGGAAAATCAAAAAGCGGACGCCGGTTAACAAAGATCCGAAAGCGCCGACTCGGGGACAGTTGCGGCGGAATTGGCAGGTTGGCCGGGTCGAGCGCCGGGGCGATGCGTACCAGGTCGAAATTTATAACAATACGCACTATGCCCAGTTCGTTGAGTACGGCCATCGGACCGGGAAAGACCTCACGAAGTGGGTCGAGGGTCGTTTCATGATGACCATCTCCATGCAGGAAATTGAGCGCGAGTTGCCGCGCTATCTGGAAAAGCGCGTGACGCGGCTGCTCAACGATCTCATGAACGGCCGGCCGCCGAGGAAAGGGTGATGTCATGGGTCAACCGGTGACATTCAACGACGTCCGCTATGCCGTCCATGCCGCGCTTGACGCCGTGTTCCCGGACATCCCGATCCACGACGAGGAGATCCCGCAGAAACTTGAACCGCCCTGCTTTTTCGTTCGCCTGCTTGAGCCGGAGCTTACGCAGGAGCTCGGCCGGCGGTTCCTCCGGTACCACCCGTTTGTGGTTCGGTATTTTGCACCGGATCGCAGCAACACCGCCATGTACGACGTGGCGGAGCAGCTGACGAAGGCGCTTCAGCAGATCCAGGTGGCTGGCCGCCCGGTCCGCGGGACGGGAATGCGGTTTGAAATCGTGGACGACGTGCTGCACTTCTTCGTGAACTATGATTTCCACGTCTGGGCGCCGCGGCCGGACGATCCGGCGATGGCGAGTCTGGACGTGCAGGAGGGGTTGAAGTGAGCCAAAAGAAAACGGCGGCCCCGGAGGCAGAAGCCCGACCGGCCGCCTACACCAAGGCGCAATTTTTGGCGTCGAAACAATTCACCGCCGTCCAGAAAGACGTGCTGCGCGCGCTCATGAAGGACAGCGAAACCTACACTGTCGAGCAGGCCCGACGCCTGATCGACGATTTCGCGAAAAGGAAGGTGACGTGACATGCCCGGTGGAACGTGGACGACTCAAAACAAGACACGCACTGGAGTGTATATCAATTTCCGAACCGAGCAGCAAGCGCTTGGAACGCTGGGTGAGCGCGGCATCGTCAGCCTGCCGCTGGCGCTCAGTTGGGGCCCGGCAAAGCAGGTAATCACGGTCGAGGCCGGCGCGGACACGTTCGAGGTGCTCGGCTATCCGATCACGGCGCCGCAGCTGCTGCTGGTCCGGGAGGCGCTGAAACGGGCCAGGACGCTGCTCCTGTACCGGCTCAACACCGGCACGCAGGCGTTAGCTACGGTTGGCGGTCTGACCGTGACGGCGAAGTACGGCGGCGCCCGCGGCAACGACATCAGCGTCATCATCCAGGCGAACATCGACGACCCGGCCAAGTTCGACGTGAAGACGCTCGTCGCCGGTCAGGAGGTCGATTCGCAGACCGTTGCCACGCTCGACGAGCTGCAGGCGAACGCGTGGGTCAACTTCACCGGTACCGGCGATGTCACGCCGACGGCCGGCACACCGCTGACGGGCGGCACGGACGGCACCGTAACGGCGCAGGACTACCTGGACTATCTGGCGGCGATCGAGGTACACGACTTCCAGACGATCGGCCTCACGGCGACGGATACGGCGACGAAAGAAGTGTTCGTTTCGTTCGTGAAGCGGCTCCGGGAGGACGAGGGTAAGAAGATCCAGGTCGTCGTGGAAAACTATCCGGAGGCCGACTACGAGGGCGTTATCTCGGTGAAGAACGGCGTTGTGCTCGCCGACGGAACGACGCTCACAGCGGCGCAGGCGGTCGCTTGGGTGGCCGGGGCGACGGCTGGGGCGGCGGCCAACCAGTCGCTGACCTACCAGGCGTATGACGGCGCTGACGATGTCGCGCCGCGGTACACGAATAGCCAGATCGTCGCAGCCCTTCAAAACGGCGAATTCGTGTTCATCCCGATGGATGGCCGCGCGGTGGTGGAGCAGGACATCAACACCCTGCACACGTTCACGCCGGAGAAAGGCAAGGCGTTTTCGAAAAACCGCGTGTTGCGGGTGTTGGACGGACTCGCGAACGACTACATGCGGGTGTTCAGCCAGTCGTACATTGGCAAGGTGCCGAACAATGACGACGGTCGGAGCCTGTTCAAGTCCGAGATCATCAACATCGTCAATCAGTATCAGAACATTGGCGCCATCCAGAACTTTGACCCGCAGGCCGACCTGGAAGTGTTGCCCGGTGCGGATTCGGACGCTGTCGTCGTGAACCAGTGGGTGCAGCCGGTGGACAGCATTGAGAAAATTTACATGACCGTGACGGTGAGGTGATAGCGGATGCCGTTCATGCGCGAGCAAGATGCCATCAGCGGCAAGATGGCGAAGGCGTATATCACGATCAACGGCCGCGTGGAAGAGCTCTTCTACGCCAAGTCCATCGAGGCCACGATCGAGAAAAACAAAGTCGACGTGCCGGTACTCGGCCGGACGAATACGCCGCAGGTTTCGTCCGGTTGGAGCGGCAGCGGTACGCTGACCGTGTATTACGTGACGTCGCTGTTCCGCCAGCTGATGCAGGAGTACGTGAAAACCGGCCGGGATTTCTGGTTCGATCTCATGATTGTGAACGAAGACCCGCAGTCTTCGGCCGGCCGGCAGCGGGTGGTATTGAAAGGCTGCAATCTGGACAGTGTGTCGGCGGCACAGTTCGACGCCACCAGCGATGACCGACTGGAGGAAGAATTGCCGTTTACATTTAGCGATTATGAGATCCTCGAATCCTTCAACACCATCACGGGCGCCTGATCTTCGGGCGCCCTATTTTTCAGGAGGGTAAATTATGAGCAGCACGCTGCAGGAATTTTTGAACGCGCATCCGATCGACGGGCTGACTGATGAGGTGGTTGTCTCTAACCGGTTCCGCGGCCCGAACGGCGAACTGTTGAAATTCAAAATCAAAGCAATGACCAACCAAACGTTTGACGACCTTCGCAAGCGGTACACGCGCATCAGCAAAGGCCGCAAGGTCGAATTCGACGCGCAGGGGTTCAACAATGCCGTTGTCATCGAGCACACGTTGGACCCGAATTTCAAGGATGCAGAAAGTATCAAGAAGCTCGGTTGCACGACGCCGGAGGAGTACCTGAACCGGGTTCTGCTTCCTGGGGAGGTCGCGACGCTCGCGCAAAAGATTTCTGAGCTCAGCGGCTTCGACGTGGAAATGGAGGAGCTCGTCGAAGAGGCAAAAAACTGATTCGGGAGGGCGACGCGGAGGCGAACTACGCGTATTACGCCCTCCACAAACTGCGAATCCTCCCGGGGCAGTTTGTGAATTTGCCGCGGGAGGAAAAAGCCTTCATCATGGCCGCGATCGACATTCGGATTGAAGCCGAGCGGAGAGAAGCTGCGAAGGCAGAGCGAAAAACGAAACGGAAATAGCCCTTCCCGCGTACATCGTGGTAAAATGTTGCCAAAAAATATGCGCGGGAGGGCTTACATTTGTACAGGCAAAGCGTTTTGTTTACTTTGGGGGTTTTGCTATTAATTATTGTGGCCGCTTGCGGGCAAATACCTGCAAGCACGGACGAACAAGCCGCACCAACTAGTTCCGCGGTGGTTGAAGAAGCAGGCGAAGATATGATTATTAACGCCGTCCAGTTTGCGGGCATTAGTGAAAAGCAACTGATTGAATTGCTTGGTGAGCCTGAATCAAAAGAAGATTGGAGTTTTTCCAGTGCTAATGGGCAGAAATATAAGGCTTTGACTTATGTCTATGATAATGGTAACCAGGAATTCCTCTTCATAGACGGGAAGGTTGTTAGGTTTACATTTTACGGTACGGGTCAAAAATACAAGGACGGGAAACATGCTCTTGCTTTATTCGGAATCGAACCAGGGCCGAATATAACATTGGTTACTAACACCGGATCGGCGATAAAATATCAGCGAGTACACGAGTCAATAGATGAGTTTTGGCTCATAGAGGACTCTGAAAAAACCATTGGAATCGTGAAGATTACATACGACTCAAGATACTTCTAAGCACCCTCAACGGGTGCTTTTTATATACCCAAAAGGGGTGATTTCATGCCAACCATTTCCTCCACGCTCAAAATGATGGACGCCATGTCCGGTCCGCTCAAATCAATCATGACCAGCATGAATCTGGTAATTCGAACGTTCGAACAAATGCAAAACGTTACTGAACGAAATACAAATGTAGGCCGCATGTTGGCAGCGGCAAAAAAGGAAATCGCCTCGGCTGAAGCAGAAATCCGCAGACAGATTGATCAGGCGGATCAAGCACAAAAACGGTTCAATCAGTCAATAAAACAAGGAGAAAAAGGAGCTAGGGGACTGCTCAATTCGATCAAAGGTATCGCGGCAACCTATCTGTCTTTGCGAGGTGCACGGGCTGTTGCCAATATCAGTGATGAATATGTGAATACGTTGGCAAGGCTTGATCTAATCAATGACGGGTTACAAACAACTGCTCAACTGCAAGAAAAAATTTTTGCGGCTGCCGACCGGGCTCGGGGCTCTTACTCGGATATGGCCGGTGTTATCGGGCGCCTCGGGATTTTGGCAAAACATGCTTTTCAAAGCAATGACGAACTAATCGCTTTTGCTGAGCTCATGCAAAAGTCATTCCGAGTAGGCGGAGCCTCCACGGCCGAACAACAAGCCGGCATGTATCAGCTGGCGCAAGCCATGGCAGCTGGCCGGCTGCAAGGGGATGAGTTCCGGTCAATCATGGAAAACGCCCCGATGCTCGCACAGGCGATTGCTCGTTTTACCGGAAAATCCGTTGGCGAGCTCAAAGAGATGTCTGCTAAGGGGACAATCACCGCGGACATTATCAAGGGGGCCATGTTTGCGGCAGCGGACGAAATCAACCAGAAATTTGCTTCCATGCCGCGGACGTTTGGAGATATCATGAACACAATGAAAAATCGAACGATTCAGGCATTCGGACCAGCAATCCAACGCATCAGCCAAATGCTCAACGACCCGAAGATGGCCGCCGGCATCGAAGGAGCAGGTAAAGCGATTGCAGCTGCGGCCGTGGCTGCAGTTTGGTTGCTGAACGTGGTTGGCACAATCACCAATTTTATTACTACAAATTGGCCGACGATCGGTCCAATCATTTGGGGAATCGCAACTGTAATGGGGATTTGGGCCCTTCGGGCTTTGGCTGTCGCGGCCGCACAAGGTATTGTTACCCTAGCCTTAGGAAAAGGGACAATTGCTATTTTTGCTCAAACTCTTGCAACGAAAGGACTGGCCGCTGCTTGGCATGCGCTGAACACTGCACAGAAAGCGAACATCTTTATCTTCCTGATTTCGCTGATCGTCGGGTTGATTGTGTGGCTGGTAAAGTTGTGGCAGACGAATGACCAATTCGCAGCCGCCCTCATGCGTGCTTGGAACACTATTTTGAACTTTTTCGACAAAATTCCGGGTTATTTTTGGCAGTTTGTCGAATGGTTGATGGGGCCGTTTGAGTGGTGGGCAAAATCAGTCGGAAAAATTTATGATGTTGTTATCAATGGCATTATTAAAGGCATCAATAAAGTTTTAGAGCTTGTAAATAAAATAACCGGCTCTTCTTATGAAATTGCTGCAGAATTCAGTTTTGAAAATGTCGCCAAAAACTTAAAAGAATATGCACAAATCCAGAAAACCGAAGCTTTCGCAAGAGCAGCTCAAAAAGCTGCCGAACGCGAACAAAAGGTTGTTGATTTCCTTGAGGCTCGCGCCGCTAAGCGTGCCCAAAAGGAAGCGGAGAAAGTGGCGCAAACAGCTGCCGGCTTTGATTTTTCCAAGTGGCAGACCAAACCCAATATTGGCAAAGTCGACGAAGTCGGCAAGATCCGCGACACCGTGGACATCAGCAGTGAGGACCTGAAGATGATGCGCGAGCTTGCAGAGATGAAGAGCATTCAGAACTTCGTGACGCTCCGCCCGTCGGTTCGGGTGCAGACCGGACCGATCAGTAAAGACGTGGATATCGACACGGTGATCGCGCGGATCGAGGAGGCGCTGAACGAGCAGATCGCTTCTTCGGCAAAGGGGGTGTTTAGACTTGTCTGAGGCCATCATCAATAGTATCACTGAAAGATTACGTGAAAAGATCATCCGCTCTACGAAGGTCATTTGCGAGCAAAAGGGTGATCGGTTTATTGGAACCGTAAAAATAGATGGCAGTATAGTTACTGCCATCAATGAAGCAACTGATGAATTAAAACGGTTGGTCGAATAAAAGAAATACGGGGCGCGAGATTAGTTATTTACCGAATTTTTTGAAGGCTTTTTCTAAATTTTTCAGGGTCTTATCAAACTTTCTCAATGCCTTGTCGGCGTCTGAGAGAGTTTTCTTTGTCGTCTCGTCGTGGTTCAGTTGAATGTCTACCTGGCAATGCGGACATTTTACGATGCTTCCATCATTCATGATTTCTTCGAATTTGACTTTGAAGTTCGATTGGCATTGAGGGCAATCAATATCGATTTCCTCGCCACCGAATAATGATTCAAGATCGATTTTGGGCATAAGCACCAAGCCTTTCTTTTTCGCGCCCCGCCATTTACAAAATTCTGCAGGAAAGTTTTATTTACCTGCCGGGTAGGTGGTTTTATGACCAAACAATACGGCATCTGGCTCAGCTGGAACAACCAGGAGGAAGGGTTTGAGCTGCCCGTCCTGCCCAGCGAGATCGGTCCATCCATCCGCGGGGACGGCGCCGGGCATGACGTGTACAAGCTCGGCAAGATCAACGTCATCAAGGACCGGGACTTGGCCGAGTACACGATCGAAAGCCTGTTCCCGGCGCAGTCGTATCCGTTCATTACGGCGTCGATCGTGCTGGAGCCGCGGGCATATATCGACTACATCATGAAATGGTGGGATTCGAAACGGCCGATCCGTTTCACGGCCGTGACCGCCACGATGGAAGTAAATACTCCGGTCAGTATCGAGGGATTCGAATGGAAAGAAGTCGCCGGCAGCCCCGGCGACATTTCTTTTTCGCTTCGGCTGAAAGAATACCGGTTCTATGCTGCTCGGCGGGTGCAAGTGGCGCAGCAGTCCGGCGGCGGGGCGACGGTGCAGAAACCCAAGCCGAAGCGCCCGGACGAGCGTGTGCCGCCGAAAACGTACACGCTCGTCGCCGGAGACAGCCTGTGGAAGGTGGCGCAGAAGGTCCTCGGCGACGGCAGCCGGTGGCGCGAGATTCAGAAGCTGAACGGCTTGTCCGACGCGCAGCTTAAGTCCCTGCCGGTGGGGATGGTGCTCAAGCTGCCCACGGGAGGCGGTGGCGTCATTGCTTGAAATCCTCGTTGATAACAAAAACGGCCGTGTCTGGGACGTCTCGGAGATCGTGAAGGACCTGACCTGGACGACCACCCGTGTCGGCCGACCGGCGAGCGTCGACTTTACGCTCATCGGCAGCGGCATCTACCAGGACAAGGCGTTCACGGTCCAAAACGGTGACATTGTCCGGGTGCGGAAGGACGACGTCAATGTTTTCTACGGATACGTGTTCAACGTTCGCCAGAACCAAGACGCCGAAATCAGCGTGAAGGCTTACGACCAGATCAGGTATTTGCTGAACAAAGGCACATACGTTTTCAAAAATGCCACCACTGGCGACGTCATCCGGAAGATCGCGGCTGACTTCAACCTGAAAGTCGGCCGAATCGACGACACCGGCTACCGCATCCCGTCCATGGTCGAGGACGGCCAGACGCTGCTGGACATCATCGAGAAGGCAAACACGCTCACCATGTCGGCCACGGGGCGGTTTTTCGTGTTCTTCGACGACTTCGGCGCGCTGTCGCTCCGTGACGTGCGGGCGTTCGAGGCTGGTTTTTACATCGGCGACGGCAGCCTGATGACCGGTTTTGAGTACGGCCGAGATATCGACTCGGACACGTACAACCGGATTAAGCTGTACAAAGATAACCAGAAGACCGGCAAACGTGAGGTCTATATGGTGCAGGACAGCGCCAACATCGCAAAGTGGGGCGTGCTTCAGCTGTATGAATCCGTGGATGAGGACATGAATGCGGCTCAGATCAATGAGCTTTTGAACCGACTGGCTGCGCTCAAGAACAGGGAGCAGCGCACGCTGAAGCTGGAGGCTATCGGCGACATTCGGGTACGTGCCGGCATGTACCTGCCGGTCGTCATCGAAGCGCTCGGCATCAATCAGCCGATGATGGTCGACGAGGTGACGCACCGGTTCGACGGCGCCGATCATACGATGACCATCACGTTGAAGGTGATCTGACATGCTGAACGCAATCCGACAGGCCGCCCTGACGGCTGTGGAAGCCGCTGCTCCGGTGGCCGTGATGTTTGGGACGGTGACCAAGACAAATCCGCTCGAGGTGAACGTGGACCAACGTTTCACGCTCGACGCGGATTTTTTGATTGTGCCGGAGTCCCTGACCCGGCTAGAGGTTGACCTTCGGCACGCGCACACCGCACCCGGCGGCACGACGGGCGACGCACTGACGCAGCCGGTCGTCATCCGCCGGGGGCTCCAGGCCGGTGACCGGGTGGCGCTGCTCCGGGTCCAGGGTGGCCAGAAATATTTGATTTTGGACAAGGTGGTGGGCGGATGATCCCGACAGGCGGAAGCATCGACACGCAGAACACCGAAACGGTCACGCAGCCGTCGCGCACGTGGCGGCTCGATTTTGAGCGTGGCCGCGCAGCCTGGACGATCGACGGGCTGGATGCGGTCCGGCAGGCAGTGCTCAAGGCGCTGCAGACGGAACGGTTCCGGCACATGATCTATGATGCCGATTATGGCGTCGAGCTCGCCAACTTGGTCGGCCGGGATCCGGTATTTGTCCAGTCCGAGCTTCGCCGGCGGATCACGGAGGCGCTCACGCAGGACGACCGGATCGACAGCGTCACGGACTTTCAGATCGACATTGCTGGGGACACCGCGACCGTCCGGTTCACCGTCGTGTCGTCGTTCGGTTCATTCCAGGAGGAGGTGACGGCGCGTGTATGAGCATCAGACCTACGAGGCAATCCTGCAACGGATGCTGGCGCGGGTGCCGGACAGCGTAGACAAGCGCCCCGGATCGGTCATCTACGACGCCATGGCGCCGGCGGCCGCAGAGCTCGCGCAGCTGTATGCCGAGCTCGACATCAACTACAACCTGTCCTTTGCGGACACAGCCAGTGGCGAATATTTGAGCCGGCGGACCGCAGAATTCGGAATCATCCGTCGGCCGGCCACCAAGGCCCAGCGGGAAGGGCGGTTTTACGGCGCCGGCGACGTCCCGTTTGACATCCCGCTCGGCAGCCGATTTTCAATCGAAGGAATCAACTACGCCGCCGTCTCCAAGATCAGCACCGGCGTCTACACATTGGAATGCGAGACCGCTGGCACGGTAGGCAATCAGCACTTCGGCGCGCTATTGCCGATCACGTACATTCCGGGGCTGTCCCGGGCGGAGCTGGGCGCCGTGCTCGTGCCGGGCGAGGATGAGGAGGATGACGAAACGCTGCGGCAGCGGTTCTACGAGGAGATCAGCCGGCCGGCGTTCGGCGGGAACGTAGCCGACTACAAAATGAAGATCGGCGCCATCGATGGCGTTGGTGGGGTGAAAGTGTTCCCGGCGTGGCAGGGCGGCGGCACGGTGAAATGTACAATCATCGCCTCCGACTGGGGCGTTCCGTCCCAGCAACTGATCGACGAGGTACAGGAGTTGATCGACCCGCCGGCAAGCAGCGGGCAGGGCCTCGGGACCGCTCCAATCGGTCACCAGGTCACGATCGCCGGCGTGCAGGCCGTGACGATCGACGTAGCGACGACCGTGACACTGGCGGAAGGGGTGACGGTTGGCCAGGTGCAGGAGCCGATCGAGGAAGCGATCGAAGCGTACCTGCTCGGGCTGCGGAAGAGCTGGGCGAACGAGACGCAGCTCGTCGTCCGGGTGGCGCTCATCGAAGCGACGATCTTGGGGGTGCCTGGCGTCATCGACATCACTGGGACGACGATAAACGGCAGTACTGCGAACGTGACGCTGGGGGAAGAAGACATCCCGGTGTTGGGGGCGGTGACGGTGAATGTCTGAGCGGATCATGTCGTATCTGCCGGACTACTACCGGCAGATCAAGGATTTTACTGAGCTGGCCAATACGGAAAGCGTCGAGCTGGACGATCTGGAGGCGGCGGTCCAGCGGCTGTTTGACGATCAGTTCGTGATGACCGCCAGCGCCGAGGCCGTGAGGCGCCGGGAGCGAATGCTCGGCATTCAGGCAGATCCGCAGACCGAATCGCTCAACTTCCGGCGCAAGCGGCTCATCAATCGGTATTCGACGAAACCGCCGTTCACGCTCCGGTACTTGCAGGAGCAGCTGGACGCCTTGGTCGGTCCCGGCATGACGATCGTGTCGGTCGACGTGCAAAACTTCATTTTGTACGTCACGACCAACATCGAAAACGCGAACGTTTTTCGCGAGGTCATCCATACTGTCGAAACAATAAAGCCGGCCAACATGGTCTACCAACAGAACACGTCACTGCGGGCGGACATTGGGCTGCAGGAGAGCATCAGTCTGCGGCCTATTATGTGGAACTACCAGCTGGGCACGTGGCAGCTTGGCATACAACCGTTCGCCACGCTGGGAACGGAGGTGCCTGTCGTATGATCGCGCAACAGTTTTTGAATGATGTGGCCGGATATGTCGACAGCCGCGTCGCTAAGGTGGTACTCAACGGCAGCTACGAGATTACGCAGTTTGAAGTAAAGCAGGTCACTGACAACACGCTGGCGCTCAACTACATTATCCCGGCGGCCGAGGTGTCGCTTGTCACGCTGATCGAGCTGCAGGACGCGACCGGAAACGTGATCACGAGCAACAACGTGCACGTGCCGATCACAGCTGACACGCTCATGCTGCAAAACATTACGGTTACCGAGGTGACGAGCTGATGGCTAAGACTGATTGGCAAATGGGGGATATCGTCCAGCCCGCGGACATGAACCAGATCGGACAGGAGATCAATGATGTGACTGAAGGGTTGGTCACCCACAAAACCGCTTCTGTTCTCGACCATCCGGATGGAAGCGTAACGTCGTCAAAACTGGCGGACAACGCGGTGACCGACGCTAAGATCGGAAATCGCACTGCCGACCCTACTCAAGTACCGGCAAACAACGGCCCTGGAACGCTTACGCAGTGGCTTTCATGGATTGCGAACCGAATTAAGACGATCTTAGGAACGGCAAACTGGTACGACTTGCCGCCGACAACGCTTTCACTTGCAAACGCGCATATCAACGCTACCACCGGCGTCCACGGGGCCACCAGCGCTGCGACGCCGAACAGTGTCGTGCAACGTGACTCCGCCGGCCGGGCGAAAGTGGCGGCTCCGGCGGCTGCGGATGATATCGCGCGGAAGGACACGGTGGACGCTGTGCAGACGAACCTCACGAATCACATAGCAGATTACGTCCGTCAACCAGGCTATGCCGTTGCCACCGGCTCCGCAAACGCATATTCCGTCACGCTCAACCCGGCGCCTAGCACGTACGTGGATGGGATGGGGGTCACTGTCAAAATCAACGTGGACAACACGGGACCCGCCACCGTCAACGTGAACGGCCTCGGGGCGAAGGCAATCAAGCGTGCGAACGGGCTCGATGTTGCAGCGGGAATGCTGAAAGCCGGTAGTATTGTTACGCTTCGATACAACACCACAACCGGAAATTTTATCTTACAGGGTGAGGGGAGTGATGTCATACCGCTCTACATCGCCGGAGTAGAATACGTGTCATGGGTGACCGGGTATTCATATGGTTCACCAACCCTGTCGAAAGAATCTGACCATTTGCGAATCAGAACTGATTCGACAAATGAACAAGGTACGTGGGTAACTAATTATCCGGTTGATTTAACCAATATAAGCTATATAGCCGTTCAGTCCTTTGAAACCTTAACAGTTTGGGGGAATGCAAGTATAGTAGTTTCAACAGAAAAGAATGGGGATATACACAACTTCACAAAAAAAACTGATGCAAGTACTTCGAGCACAATAATTGATCATTCAAGTATGCGTGTGCTAAACGTTAGTGACTTATCTGGCCCGTATTATATTCGGATTCACAGACAGCAGGGAAACTCTGATCAACTGACTGACTTCAGAATATATCGGATTATCGCAATTCCTTGATCGGCTCCGCATAAGCGGGGCCTTTTATATTGGGGGTGGTCATTCTGGACAACGTGACGATCATGGCACTCATATCTGCCGCCGCCGCAATCAGCGGCATCGTGCTCGGCTGGCTCGGCCGGTCCCGGACCGTGCGACAGGATGGGGCGGCGGACGGAGAGCTGCGTGCCAGCGTGAACTATATCCGGCAGGCGGTGGACGACATGCGCGTGGAAATCCGTCTCATGCGGCAGGACTACGCTGACTTGGTGGAGCGCGTCGCCCGGGTGGAGGAAAGCGCGAAATCTGCACATCGCCGGATTGACCGGCTGGAGGGGGGCGAACGATGACCCGATCCGAATTCATCTCCACTGTGGCGCCGGTCGCCGTCAAGGTCCGAGTTGACGGCGGCCCGCTTTTCCCGTCCGTGAGCGTCGCCCAGACGCTGCTGGAGACCGGCGGCAAGCTGAACAGCTGGAACAACCTTGTCGGGTACAAGGTGGGGTCTGGCAAGCGCACGCCGTATTGGGACGGCCGAGCCGTCCGAAAGGGGACCTGGGAGGTCTACGACGGCCGCACCGTGCAGACCGCGGCCGACTTCCGGGCCTACGACAGCATCGAGCACTGCCTCAAGGATCAGGCGCTGTTGTTTCTCAATAACGCCCGGTATCGTGCCGTTGTTGATGCGCCGGACCCGGAGAGCCAGGCGCGGGCGCTGCGGGCGTGCGGGTATGCGACGGACCCGGCGTATGCCGAAAAAATCATGGCGATCCGTTCGGCGTACAAACTCGAAAAATACGACGAGGAGGCGAGAAAAGCCATGGAGGCGCTGAAAGAGATGCAGGAGAAAGTGGCGACGCTCCAGCGGGAAGTCGAAGCGCTGCGGAAGCGCGACAGCATGGACAGCGTGCCGTCGTGGGCGCGTGAGGCTGTCGAGGCTGCGGTACGCGCCGGGCTCATCGACTCGCCGAATGGCGGGTCGTTTGATTTTTACCGGCTGGTGACGATCCTGCACCGGGCCGGACTCATTCCGGAGGTGAAATGATCGTGGACTGGGAAACCCTTTTCGCACTCATCGACCCGTCGCTGTTCGTCGTCGTGGCCGCCTGCTGGGCGCTCGGAATCATCCTGAAAAACACGCCCCGTGTGCCGGACTGGACGATCGTGTACGCCGTTACCGCCGCCGCGGTGGCGGCTGTCGTGGCACTGCAGGGATTCACAGTGCAGTCGGTGATCCAGGGCATCCTGTGCGGCGCCTTTGCGGTGTACGGGCACCAGGTGGTGAAGCAGACGAAGGAACGCGAATAAAACGAAACCCCGCCTGGCCGTGTGGCTGGGCGGGGAGATGGAATTTAGTCATCATTTTTATTTAATAGTAACAAACGTGAGGATTGAGATGCTGAAATCACTTCACTCTTTCTGTGAGTTCTAATTCGCTCTTCGCCTTCTTTTAAATACCTAGTAAGATGCTTCTCAAGCGTTTCAATTCGAGATGGTTTTATTCTCATTCTAATTACAGTTCCATTAAAAGTTGCCGTATTGAATAGTTTACTTCCAATTCTAGAAATTCCAAGTATTCTGTCGCCGCTTCCAATCAGAAAATCGCCACCATCTTCACATATTCTACTAGTCATATATAAACCATATCCGGTGTTTCCATATATCTCATCTCTTTTCCTTTCCAATCGTATATCCTTACCCGAAATTCCGGGTTCTACAGACAATAATAGCGCGTCACCGTTATCTTTTATTTTTAGTTTTCGGTTACGTTTTAAACTTTTATAAACACCGATCCCCTCATCAAGTATAGCAATCTCAACACGGTCTTTTGACGGCCAATATTGACCCGCATACCATATGGAATCGGCCTCACTATGTTCAATTACGTTTCTCATTATTTCTCTTATAGAATAAGTTAGAACTTCCTTCAAATTTTTGTTCTCTCGAGATAAAACAGTTGCTATATCATGTGCTCGTCGTTCTACTGTATCGACGATATGTTCTCTTGAAAACCTTGATTCTTCGCGAATATCTTGAATTTTTAGTTGAGTGATGGGTAAATAAGTATTACTTCCTTTTGCCTCACCTGGAGCCTTCCCGTAATCCAGACCAATACTTTGGTAAAATCCCATATGTGCAGCATAGTCATTATTTGTATAGTTTATTGCATGAAAATTAGCTCCGTCATTATTCGCAATCATTTTGCGAATAGTGGAACCAATTAATAACATTCCAAAAGGTTCGACATTCTTCATTTTGCCGTAATCGATTACGTATTCGAAATCTGAAGTTAATGATTCGAGTTTTCGGCAGAATTCCACCGTGTTTGGAAAATTAAAATTATCTGGCATTTCAATAAACGTAGCCAATTCCCTTTACGTCCCTTCATTTCTGTTTTATCGAATGTTATTCTATAACAATTGAGCCTAGTATGGCGATATGTGGAAACGTACATCGAAGCGAGCGACAACCGCGGCGCCGGAAGCTGGGTTGGAAATGCGCTCAAAGAATACCCGGACGGCACCCGGGTTAAGTTCGTGATCACGTTCGGCGAGCGCAACACCGATGTGCAGCGGGATGTACCGAAGTCTGATGGCGGAAAATGCAGCGTGCAATACGCCTCATGCGCTGAAGCGCGGGCGGCCGGTGCAGCGCCGCTGCGAAAAAGCGATCCGGGATATTCGCCTAGGCTTGATCGTGACGGCGACGGTGTGGCGTGTGAAATCTGAAAATGGTATAATATGGTTGCCACCCCGTATGCGGAAGCACCGCTGCGGGGGATTTTTCGTCCCCGGGGGACGGTTGGGGACGAATTGGGGACGAAATCTGCTCGTTGTCCCCAAAATTGACGTAGATACGAACAGAATGCGAACAAGAAAAACCCTTGATTTACAAGGGTTTTTGGAATTGACTCGGATTCAAAATAGGCCGGATTTCAGCCTTCCAAGCTGTTGTCGTGGGTTCGATTCCCATCACCCGCTCCATGGGCAAAATCCCTTGCGATGCAAGGGTTTTTTCTTTTTTGGCGGCGGGGCGGAGGCGAATCGCGGATCGTCCGTTCATGATTGAACGGGATTTGCCCGGATGGCGCGGCATTACCCGATTGGTTTTTTGCGGGAATAGACGTTGACATTTTTGCTTCCGGAAGGTAAAATTTATATGGATAAAACATACTTATCAAATCGGAATAGTGAAGATTGAGGTTCGACCGGATCACCGGAGGCCTCCTTTTCCCCGCTTTCGCGCCCGGGAGCGAGACGGGGGAAAGGAGGTTTTTGTTTCCGATTCCGACTGCGGAAGGGAGATGCCAAGCATGGCCGACATTGTTCTTGTGAACGGAAGTCCGAACGCGGCTTCCCGGCTGAATGGAATCGCAAACCACGTGCGGCGGCGGCTGGACTTGAACGGGCACGCCGCGGACGTGATCCGGGTGGCGGACCTGCCCATCCAAGACCTGGCGTTTGGCCGGTCCGACAGGCCGGAGATCCGGGCAGCCATAGCCAGGGTGGAGCGCGCGGACGCCGTCGTGTTTGCCAGCCCGGTCTACAAGGCGTCCTACACGGGTTTGCTGAAGCTGTTTCTGGACGTGCTGCCGCAGCAAATACTGGCCGACAAATGGGTGGCCCCCGTGTTCCTCGGCGGCACGATCGCCCATTTGCTGACGCTGGAGTTCGCCTTCAAGCCGGTGGCCGCGGCGCTGGGCGCGCGGCGGTTCGCGCCGGCGGTGTACGCCGTCGAACAGCAGGTGATGCGTTCGGAACGGAACGGAGACATGCATTACGAACTGGACATGGAATTGAAGACGCGGCTGGACGCGATGATTTCCGAATTGGAAAAAGAACTGGGGGTGAGAAGCCATGCGCGGAGCGGAACGTGAATTAACCGGACGGCGTTCGGCGCGGGCGGACTCGGGCCGGTCCGTCCGGGGGCCCGTGCGGCCGGGAAGCCGACGGACGGCGAAGCCGGCCGGAGCCGTGAAGATCGCGGCGGCCCTGGCGCTGATCCTGGCGACATCTTGCCTGCTGGCAGCCTGCGGCGGGGGCGGTTCCGGTTCGGGCACGGCAGAAGCCGTGGGCGCAAACCGGGCGGAAAACGGCCGGGGGACGCTGACGGTGCGGATCGGGTATCAGAAATACGGCACGCTCAACATTCTCAAGGCGGACGGTTCACTGGACCGAAGGCTCAAGGATCTGGGCATCGGGGTGGAGTGGACGGAGTTCCCCGGCGGTCCGCAGCTGCTGGAAGCGCTCAATGTGGGCAGCATCGACATCGGGCATACCGGTGAGGCGCCGCCGATTTTCGCCCAGGCGGCGGGCGCGCCCCTCGTCTATCTGGCCCACGAACCGCCTAGCCCAAACAGCGAGGCGCTGCTGGTCCCCAAAGATTCGGAGATCCGGTCGGTGGCCGATTTGAGGGGAAAGAAGGTGGCGCTCAACAAAGGGTCCAATGTGCACTATCTGCTGGTTCGGCTGCTGGAGCAGGCCGGCGTGGGGTACGACGAAATCGAAACCGTCTATCTGCCGCCGGCGGACGGGCGGGCCGCCTTCGAAAGCGGCAAGGTGGACGCCTGGGTCATCTGGGACCCGTTCCTGGCGGCGGCGGAGACGGCCACCGGCGCCAGGATTTTGGCCGACGGCACCGGACTGGTGGATAACCACGAATTTATCATCGGCGAGCGATCCTTCGTCGAACGGCACCCGGACGTGATCGAGATCATTCTGGAGGAAGCCGGCAAAATCGACGAATGGGCCAGGGACCATCCGAAGGAACTGGCGGAACTGTTGTCCCCGCAGCTCGGCATCGACGCGCCGTCCCTGGAACTGGCCGCCGGGCGGCGCCAGTACGGCGTGCAGCGGGTCGGCCGGGAAGTGCTTGAAGCCCAGCAGCGCATTGCCGATGTGTTCAGGGAACTCGGCCTGATTCCCGTGGACATCCGCGTGGAAGAAGCGACGGTCCGGCCTGAGGCCGGCGGATGAACAACCCTTTTGTGCGAGGAGGAATGGTTTATGCGCATTTTCTGGTTTATCCCGACCCACGGCGACGGGCGTTATCTCGGCACCGCCGACGGCGCGCGGGCGGTGGACGGGGACTACATGGCACAAATCGCCGCCGCCGCCGACCGGCTCGGCTTCGAGGGCGTGCTCATCCCGACGGGCAGCTCCTGCGAAGACCCCTGGATTGTGGGCGCTTCGCTTCTTCCCGTCACGAAAAGGCTGAAATTCCTCATCGCCGTTCGCCCGGGACTCATGTCGCCGACGCTGGCGGCGCGGATGGCGGCCACGTTCGACCGGATTTCCGGCGGCCGGCTGCTGATCAATGTGGTGGCCGGCGGCGATCCCGTGGAACTGGCCGGCGACGGCCTGTTCCTCGAACACGACGCGCGGTACGAACTGACCGACGAGTTCCTGACGATCTGGCGGCGGGAACTGGCGGGAGAAACGGTGGAATTTGCCGGCAAGCATTTGTCGGTCAAAGGGGGCCGGGTGCTGTACCCGCCGCTCCAGTCGCCCCATCCGCCGGTCTGGTTCGGCGGTTCGTCTCCCGCGGCCCATGACGTAGCGGCGAGACACGCCGACGTGTATCTGACCTGGGGCGAGCGGCCCGCCGAAGTGGCGGAGAAGATCGCCGACGTCCGCAAACGGGCGGAGGCGGCCGGCCGGCAGGTCCGGTTCGGCATCCGCCTTCACGTCATCGTGCGGGAAACCGACGAGGAGGCGTGGCGGGCGGCGGAGGACCTGATCAGGCACGTCGATGACGAAACCATCGCCCAGGCTCAGCAAATTTTTGCCCGGTTCGACTCCGTCGGCCAGCGGAGGATGAGCCGGCTCCATCGCGGCAACCGCTCCCGGCTGAAGATCGGCCCGAACCTGTGGGCCGGCATCGGACTGGTCAGAGGCGGCGCGGGAACGGCCCTCGTCGGCAGTCCGTCCTCCGTTGCCGCCCGCATGCTGGAATACCGGGAGCTCGGCATCGACACCTTTATCCTGTCCGGCTACCCCCATCTGGAAGAAGCGTACCGGGTCGCCGACCTGTTGTTCCCGCATCTGCCCGTTGAACGGAAAACGCCGCACGGCCCGAGCTCCATCAGCCCGTTCGGCGAACTGATCGCCAATTCGCTGCGGCCGACCCTGCGGACGTCGGCGCATTGAGGGGCGGATCGCGCATGCGGGGAACGTTTGCGGGACTTTTCCGCCGGTTCGAACCGCTTCTGCCCTGGACACTGCCGGTGCTGGTGATCGTGGTCTGGCAGCTTCTCGGCTCGCTCGGCATCCTTTCGAGCCGGGTCATGCCCACGCCCGTCCAGGTGGCGGAAGCCGCCGTCCGCCTGACGTTGAGCGGCGAGCTGCCGCACTCCCTGGCGGTCAGCACCTGGCGGGCGCTCACCGGTTTTCTCATCGGCGGAAGCATCGGGTTTCTGTTCGGCCTCCTGAACGGAGTGGCCCGGCTGGCGGAAAAGCTGACCGATTCTTCCATCCAGATGATCCGCAATATTCCGCACCTGGCGATGATTCCCCTGGTCATCGTCTGGTTCGGCATCGGCGACGAAGGCAAAATTTTTCTCGTCGCCCTCGGGGTGTTGTTTCCGATCTATCTGAACACGCTCCACGGCATCCGCAGCGTGGACCCCGGGTTGATCGAGATGGGCCGCGTGTACGGGCTCGGCCGCGGCGCCCTGTACCGCAGGGTGATCCTGCCCGGCGCCCTGCCGTCCATTCTGGTCGGCTTGCGCTACGCGCTGGGGATCATGTGGCTCACCCTGATCGTGGCCGAGACCATTTCGTCCAAAGACGGCATCGGCTACATGGCGATGAACGCCCGGGAATTTTTCCAGCTGGACGTGGTGGTGCTGTGCATTTTGCTGTATGCCCTGCTGGGGAAAGCGTCCGATCTGATGGCGAAAGGTCTGGAGAGGAGTTGGCTGAAGTGGCATCCGCATTTCGGCAGGCAAAGCGCGAAACGGCCGGCGGCCTGACCGGCGATTGGCCCGGCGGTCCGTGGACGGAAACGCCGGACCGTCAGTCCGGCTTTTCGCGGCAGGAAGCGACCGGCCGTTCGGCGGGCGGTCCGCGGACGGAAGACGAACCGGACGAGCGGGAGCGGAAAAACGACTCCCGCGGCCTTGCCGTCACGCTGCGCCGGGTCGTCAAGCGATTCGGCGACGGCCCGGCGGTGCTGGACGGCCTCGATTTGACGATCCGCGCCGGACAGTTCGTGGCCATCGTCGGCCGCAGCGGCTGCGGCAAAAGCACGCTGCTTCGGCTCATCGCCGGGCTGGACGCGCCCGGCGGCGGGGAGCTGTTGCGGGACGGCCGGCCCGTCGCCGGCCTTGACCCGTACACGCGGGTGATGTTCCAGGATGCGCGGCTCTTGCCCTGGTTGACGGTGGAGGAGAACGTCACGCTGGGCGCGCACGGGCTCGGCAAGCGGGAAGCGAAGGAGAAGGCGCGGGAAGCGCTGCGTCTCGTCGGTCTGGAGAAGCGGGCGCGGGACTGGCCGTCCGTCCTGTCCGGCGGCCAGAAACAGCGGGTGGCCTTGGCCCGCGCGCTCGTCGGAAACCCCCGCCTCCTGCTCCTCGACGAACCCCTAGGCGCCCTCGACGCCCTGACGCGCATCGAGATGCAGCGGCTCATCGAGCGGCTGTGGCAACAGCAGGGATTCACCGCTTTGCTGGTCACCCACGACGTGGGGGAAGCGGTGGCGCTGGCGGACCGCGTCGTCCTGATCGAGCGGGGCGCCGTCGCCCTCGATCTCGAAATTACGCTGGCCCGGCCGCGGGTTAAGGACACCGGATTCGCTCACTTCGAAAAACGCATCCTCGACCGGGTGCTGGAACCGGACGACCGCGCCGGCGGGCGGGCGGAAACGGCCTACGAGATATAGGTGCGATTGTTTATCCCTGATCCGCCAGCCGCCACCACAGCAGGGTTCCCGCAAGCCCGGCAACGCAAGTTACCAGCACGGCCGGCACGCGTGCCGGAACCATTCGGTCGCCATCCGCTCATCGAAGGCCTGGTGCTCCTTCATCCGGTCTTCCGGCAGTTTGCGGAAAAGATATTCCAACTCCCGGTTTTCCAGGAGGGTCATGAGGAAGGAGCGCCGGACATTCTGCAAAAGTCCGGGCATCGTGGAGGCGAACGTTTCCGACTTCACCGGAGGCAGGCGGCGGAAGCGGCCGATCGCCTCTTCCATGACGGAATTTTGATACTGCTCCAGAACCTCGAAAATCAATTCTTCCTTTGAAGGTTAGAATTTGTAAAAGGTGCCCTTGGCAATGCCGGCCATCTCCGCCAGCCGGTCGACCGTCGTTTTTTTTCGCCCCGTATCTGGTGAGGCAAACCTCGGCGGCTTCCCGCAGTTTCGCCCGGATGAGCCGTTTTTCGTGTTCGGCAAAAGGCGTCGGCATCCTCTCACCCCGAAAATGACTGTATGACACAACTCGCGCAAAGTCTCCAGCCAACAATAAAGGAGCGGACCGTCCCGATCCGACAGTCCGCTCCTTGTGCGCAGCCGGCGGCCGTTCAGCCGCCTTCCGCCATGTCGCGCCGGCGATATCCGGCATAGCCCAGGACCATCAGCGCCGCGCCGATCGCGGTGACGGCCGCAAAGACCGCGCCGTCAAACGGCTCCGCCGGCATGCGGGGAATCCAGCTTTGGACCGCGGTCCCGGAAAACCATTCGGGGAAATTCGCCACGCCGTCAAAGTAGTTGATCGCAAAGGAATAGGCCAGGTACAGATACACGGCCCTGCCGAGCCGCGGGCTCCAGCCCAGCGCCAGGGCGGCAAGCCCGGCAAAGAACAGCACGGCGGGGAAGAAGTTGAAGGCCGCCGCGAAGAAATCGCCGATGTCCAGCGGGGCGCCTTCTCCCATGGCGGCCGCCGCCGCGGCGCCCAGCCCGCCGGCCGAGACGGCGGTGCCGGCCGCACCGGCAAGGACGGCGAGAATGACGTTCGTCCAGTAGAGCCGGGTCCGGGTGACCTTCGTGGCGAAGACCTGGCTCAGGCGCAAGCGGACTTCTTCCGTGAACAGCCGGTTGACCAGGGCGACCGGCAGGATGGCGACCAGGCTGGTCGTGACCAGCAGGATGACGCCGGTGAACGACGCCTCGATCGAAACGCCGGCGGCCGTGAACATTTGCCGCAGGATTTCATTGCTTTCCAGAAACGTCTGCATGTCGCCGTAGATCGACCCGTAGGAAGCGCCAATGGCGAAAAACGCGATCATCCAGGCCAGGATGACGCCCCGGTTGAGCCGCAGGAACAGCCCGTGGACGGACAGGAGCGATCGCCCGGCCGCCACGCGGCCCGGTTTCTCGGGCAGAAAGCCCGCGCCCAGATCCCGCCGGCCTTCCAGGGCGAAGGCGGCGGCGACGGCCAGGAAGCTGAAGATCGCCGCAAAAGCCAGCGGGACCCCATGGTTCTCCGTGAACGGATAGGTCAGATACGTCCAGCCCAACGGATTGAGCATGGAGAGCGATTCATGGGTCATATCCGTGCCGGCGCGGACCAGAAACAGCGCCCCGATGATGCCGAGGGAAGCGCCTGTGGCGGCGGACGACGCCGGCATGACTTGGGCCATGAGAAGCGCGACGGCCGCGCCCAGAACGCCGCCCATGCCGATGGAGGCGCCGAACAGCAGCGATCCTTCGGCGGAAAGGGACGGCTCGCCGTAACCCGCCAGCATCCCGCCGATTGCCAGGGCCAGGATGGCGTTGATCAGGACGGTCTCCGCCATGACCGCGAGCGACGCGGCCTGGCGGCCGACCGGAAAGGAGCGTACCAGTTCCATGAGACCGAGGTCTTCTTCCCTCCGCGTGTGGCCGATCACGTGCAAGGCGGACAGGATCATTGCGAGCAGTCCGCAAAACAGCAGCATTTCGTGCGCGTACATGGCGCCCAGCGTATAATCTTCCGCCCTGTCCACCGGAGTCGGCCCGACGATGGCGATCATGGCCGGGTTTTGCATGGTTTCGTACAACGCCCGGAACCCCTGGCCTTTTCCGATTTCCTCAAACGCCGGGACAAAACCGGTGGAAAACAGGCCGACGCCCAGGACCCAGAAGAGGATTTTTTTCCAGTCCCGTCTGAGCAGTTGAACGAACAGCACATCCCAACGGGCAAACCGTTCCCGCATGCCGCATCGCCTCCTCTCCCGGGGTCATGATTCGTAATGGCGCATGAACAGGTCTTCCAGGGCGGGCGGCACCGCTTCGATGTTGCGGATGCCCAGTTTGAGCGCCTCGGACAGAATATGATGGATGTGCTCCCGATCCGCGGAAAACGTCGCCTGGTTCCTTTCCGCCCTGAAATCGTGGACGCCGCGGACGGCCGCCAGGCCGCGGACGTCCCCCTCGACGGCCAGCCGGATGGTGGTGCGGGTCAGGTGCCGGAGTTCCTCCAGCGTCCCGGTTTCCACCACGCGGCCCTGGCGGATGATGACCACCCGGTCGGCCAGCCGTTCCACTTCGCTGAGGATGTGGGAAGAAAGCAGGACGGATTTTCCCGCTTCCTTGAGTTTTCGCACTTCATCCTGGAAAACGGCTTCCATCAGCGGATCGAGGCCGGAGGTCGGTTCGTCCAGAATGTACAGATCGGACTCGACGGACAGGGCCGCGATCAGCGCGACTTTCTGGCGGTTGCCCTTGGAGTAGCTTTTGGCTTTTTTCCCGGGGTCCAGTTCGAAACGCCGGATGAGGAAATCGCGCTTCCGCCGGTCGCCGCCGCCGTGCAGGTTTATGAACAGGTCGATGATTTCGCCGCCCGTCAGATTCCCCCAGAGCGCCACGTCGCCGGGGACGTAGGAGATTCGCCGGTGGATCTCCAGGCTGTCTTTCCACACGTCACGGCCGAAAATGCGCGCCTCTCCGGCATCCCGCCGGAGAATGCCCAGCAGGATTCGGATCGTCGTGGACTTGCCCGCGCCGTTCGGCCCGATGAATCCGACCACTTCGCCTTCACCGACCGAGAAGGTTACGTCCTGCAGCGCCTTGACGCGCCCGAAGCTTTTCTGCAAGCCCCGGACGATCACGATTTCGGACATGGCACGGAAACCCCTTTCTGTTCGGTTGGGTTGCGGCATCAAAATATGAACTAAATATACGTTTTAAGTTTATAAGGGTTGAATGAAATTAAAATTATGAACCAAGAATTAAATTACAGTATCATTTATAACTCTATGGCGGCGCAAAGTCAATGGAAACAAACCCGATCGGGACGGAAGGTTCGCGGTTGTGCTATAATCGATGGCGATGACGACAGGAACGTCCAAAAGCGGGATGAGGCCATGAACGGTTTCGAGAAAAGGACGGAACGAAAAAAACGGCAGGTGCTGGACGCCGCGTTTCAATTGCTCAACTCGGGCGACGGATTCGACCGCGTGACCGTGGACGAGATCGCCCGGCAAGCCGGTGTCGGCAAAACGACGATTTTCAAATATTTTGGCAGCAAGGATAATCTGATCCGCGAAGTGTTCCGGGATTTTTTGCGCCGCATGGGCGAAGAGGCGAAACAGATCGTGGCGGAAAACCGGCCGTTCGAGGAAACGCTCATCGCCCTGAGCCGGAACAAGATCCGGTATCTGGAGCAAATCAACCCGCGGTTCTATCTTGAATTGATGGAGTATGCCACGAAGAAAGACGACGACGGGTTGTCCCTGATGATGCGGGAATACCAGGAGAAAAACCTGAACCTGATGCTGGATCTGTTTCACCGCGGTCGCAAGGAAGGGAAGGTGGACCTCAAATACTCCGACGAATTTTTGCTGATTTTTTTCGAAGCCCTGGTGGAAGGCATCTCCAACCCGCGCATCTATCCCAAAATGCAGCATTATACCGCCCTTTGGACGGAAGTGCTGATCAAGGGGCTTGCCCCGGGCAATACTTGAGCCGGCCCGCTGCCGGCGGCCGTGATTTTGGTCACTGGAGAACCGCCGCTCGGAAGGGTATGATGAAGATGGGAACTTGGCAGGCATGAACATTCGCGAATCAAAGGAGGATGGACCGGATGAGCAACACGATTGTGGTGGCCGTCGACGGATCCGAGTACGCGCGGGAGGCGCTGCGCCACGCGATCCGGTGGGGGAAGGCGCTCGGGGCGGAGCTGGTCCTGGTCAACGTCCAGCCGGATTACGACACGCCGAACATCCGCCGGTTTATCAGCGAGAAGCTTATCAGGGAATACCAGCAGGACATGGCGGACCGGGTGCTGAAGCCCGCTGTGGAGACGGTCCGGGCGGAAGAACCGTCCATCCCCGTGACCGCCGTCATGCGCGTCGGTTCGCCGGGGGTGGAAATCTGCAACGAAGCCAAGGAGCGCGGCGCCATGGCGATCTTCATGGGCAGCCGCGGCATGGGGCCGATCCGCGGGGCGATTCTGGGCAGCGTGAGCTACTCCGTGCTGCATAACGCGCCCTGTCCCGTGACGATCGTCTCCTGACCGGGCGCCGGACCGGCTTTCCTCTTGAGGCGGCTTTGCGGAAACCGCATCGTCCGGCATCCTCGCGCGCTTTGTCCCGCATCCCCGCGGAGGGGTGCGGGACATTGCTTGTACGCCCAGCATGGGCGTCATCTCTACGGTGAAAGTCCGGAATGGGGGCTGGCGAGCGCCTACCATTAGCCAAAGGCAAGGGTGCCTGCCGC
>Ga0207872_100337_pt1 | contig 31959 bp, 30 predicted proteins | sample Passage260B_FD_187372 | JGI IMG/M metagenome (GOLD analysis project Ga0207872, IMG submission 187372) | Cellulose adapted compost microbial communities from Newby Island Compost Facility, Milpitas, CA, USA - Passage2 60B (SPAdes) (version 2) ...
GGACGCCACGAGCCGCGCCAGCGCCTCCTCGTAGAGCGCCCCGCGCTGCGACTGGAGGTAAGGCGCGTGGGGCCCGCCCACGTCCGGTCCCTCGTCCCAGTCGAGTCCGAGCCAGGCGAGCTCCTCGAGGTTCCCCAGCACCGCCTCAGGGCGCGTGCGCGGACGGTCGAGGTCCTCGACGCGCATCAGGAGAGCGCCGCCGCTCAGCCGGGCGCGGGCCCAGGCGAAGAGCGCGGTGCGGGCGTTACCGAGGTGCAGCCAGCCGCTCGGCGAGGGGGCGAAGCGTCCGCGGTAGCCGGCCATCGTGCGGGAGCGCCGCCGGGGCTGGAGGGCCCCGGCGGCGCTCGTCTCCTCCCCGGGACCCTCAGCCCCGCCGGCGGATCGCCTCGACGACGGCGCTGCCCATGTCGGAGGGCGTGCGCGCGACGACGACACCGGCCGCCTCGAGGGCGGCGATCTTCTCCGCCGCCGTGCCGGTGCCGCCCGAGATGATCGCGCCGGCGTGGCCCATGCGCTTGCCGGGCGGCGCCGTGGTGCCGGCGATGAACGCGGCGACGGGCTTCGTGACGTGCTCCCTGATGAACGCCGCGGCGGCCTCCTCGGCGGTGCCGCCGATCTCGCCGATCATCAGGACGGCCTCGGTGGCGGGGTCGTCCTGGAAGACCCGCAGCATGTCGATGAAGCTCGTGCCGTTGACCGGGTCTCCGCCGATGCCGACCGCGAGGGTCTGGCCGAGCCCGATGTCGGTCAGCTGCTTGACGGCCTCGTAGGTGAGGGTGCCCGACCGGCTGACGACGCCCACCTTGCCCGGCGAGTGGATGTAGCCGGGCATGATGCCGATCTTGCACTCGCGCGGCTTCGTCAGTCCGGGGCAGTTGGGCCCGATGAGGCGGGTGCGCTTGCCCTCGAGGAAGCGCTTCACCCGCACCATGTCCATGATCGGGATGCCCTCGGTGATCGCCACGACCAGCTCGATGCCGGCGTCGGCCGCCTCCATGATGGCGTCGGCGGCGAAGGGCGGCGGGACGAACACCACGCTGGCGTTCGCGCCCGTGGCCGCCACGGCCTCGGCGACGGTGTCGAAGCTGGGCACCTCGACGTCGTAGGTGTCGGGCCTGCCCGGCACGCCCGAGTGGTCGGTCTGGCCGCTGAACCTGACGCTCTGGCCGCCCTTGCCCGGCCGCACGGCCGCGACGACGTCGGTGCCGTAGGCGATGGCCTTGTCGGTGTGGAAGGTGCCCGCGTCGCCCAGGCCTTGGACGAGCAGGCGGGTGTGGAGGCCGATGAGCGGGCTCACGACGCCCTCCCGGCGAGCTCGACGATCTTGCGAGCGCCGTCCTTCATGTCGGTCGCGCTGATCACGTCCAGCCCGGACTCGTCGATGATCCTCTTGCCGAGCTCGGAGTTCGTGCCCTCGAGCCTGACCACCAGCGGGACGTCGAGGCCCACCTTGCGCACCGCGGCCACGACCCCGTTCGCGATCGTGTCGCACTTCATGATGCCGCCGAAGATGTTCACGAAGATGCCGCGCACGTTGGGGTCGCGCGTGATGATCTCGAAGGCCGCGGCGACCTTCTCCTCGGTGGCGCTGCCGCCGACGTCGAGGAAGTTGGCCGGCTCCCCGCCGACCTCCTTGATCGTGTCCATCGTGGCCATCGCCAGCCCGGCGCCGTTGACGAGGCAGCCGACGTTGCCGTCGAGCTTGATGAACGAGAGGCCGTACCTGCTGGCCTCGACCTCGGCGGGGTCCTCCTCGCTCAGGTCGCGGAGCCCGGCGACCTCGGGGTGGCGGAACATGGCGTTGGCGTCGATGCTCACCTTGGCGTCCAGCGCCACGACGTCGCCCTGCCCGGTGACGACCAGCGGGTTCACCTCGAGGAGGTCGGTGTCGAGCTCCTCGGCGGCGCGGGCCACGGCCTTGAAGAGCGCCACGCCCTTCTTGTGGGCCTCGCCCTTGAGGCCCAGGGCGAACGCCAGGGCGCGCGCCTGGTAGTCGGCCAGGCCGAGGAGCGGGTCGATCGCGACCCTCACGATCTTCTCGGGCGTGCGCGCGGCGACCTCCTCGATGTCCATGCCGCCCTCGGTCGAGACCATCACCACGTTGCGGCCTATCGAGCGGTCGAGCACGACCGAGAGGTAGAGCTCGCGCTGGATGTCCATGCCCTGCTCGACGTAGAGGCGGTTCACCTGCTTGCCCGCCGGACCGGTCTGCACCGTGACCAGCGTCGAGCCGAGCATCCTCTCGGCGAGCTCGCGCACCTTCGCCTCGGCCGCCGGGACGCCGCCCGTCGCGCCGTCCGTCACGACGTTGACGCCGCGGAGCCCGGGGTGCTCCTTGAACGTGCCCTTGCCGCGCCCGCCGGCGTGTATCTGGGCCTTGACCACGACGACTGGGTTGCCGCTCTCCTCGATCAGCGGGGCGACGGCCGCGACCGCCTCATCGGGCGTGGTCGCGGCGCGGCCCAGCGGCACGGCCACGCCGAACGGCGCGAGCAGCTCCTTGGCCTGGTACTCGTGGATCTTCAAGGGCTCGTACCTCCGTAACCGCCGGGGTGCGCGGCACCCGGCCAGCAGCAGGTTAGGTTACCGCGCGCCCGTGCGCGCCTGTCGCCGCGGCGCGTTCGCGCGGTGACCGCGCGGCGGCCGCGAGGGCCGCCGCCTGCGAGGCCCGCGGCCGGCACGGCGCGGGGGAGAGGCGACGCGCGCCGCTCGCGGTGTGGCAAGGTCCTCTCGCGTGCGGCGCGGCGGGCGTTACAGTGCCGGCATGGTGCGGACGGCGATCCTTACCGTCTCGGACGCCGTGGCGGCCGGCAAGCGGGAGGACGGCAGCGCCCAGGCGATCCGCCAGGTGCTGAAGACGGGCCCGTTCGTCGAGGTCGACTACCAGGTGGTGCCCGACGAGCAGGCGCTGATCCGCGCGCGGCTGCGCCTGTGGGCCGACCAGGACGGCATCGACCTGGTGCTGACGACGGGCGGCACCGGCCTCTCGCGCAAGGACAGGACGCCCGAGGCGACGGAGGAGGTCATCGAGCGTCGCGTGCCCGGACTCGCCGAGCTCATGCGCGCCGCGGGCGCGGCCAGGAACAAGGCCGCCGCCCTGTCGCGCGGCGTGGCCGGCGTGCGCCGGCAGACGCTGATCGTGAACCTCCCCGGCAAGCCGGAGGCCGCCGCCGAGTCGCTCGCCGCCGTGCTTGAGACGCTGCCGCACGCCGTCGACGTGATACGCGGCGAGCCGCGCGCGGCCCCCGAGAGCTGGCACGGCTGACGCCGCGGGCGAGCGTCCGGGCGCGTACCGGCCCTTCGCCTGCGCGCTGGCGCCGGTGAGCGGCGGCACACTAGACTCGCCCTCGCCTTGACGCTGCTCGCCTTCGTCGTCTTCCTGATCGCCTACGTCGCGGCCTTCGTCGGCGTGATCGTGCCCGTGCTGCCCGGGGTGCCGGTGGCGTTCGTCGGCGCCGTCGTGGCCGCACTGATCATGGGCGTCGAGCGCTTCGGGGTGCAGCCCCTCGTCTACGTCGGTGCCCTCGCGGTGCTCTCGCAGCTCGTCGACCTGGCCGGGACCTGGCTGGGCTCGAAGGGGTTCGGGGCGGGGCGGGCAGGCGTGTGGGGCGGGGTGATAGGCTCCTTCGTCGGGCTCTTCGCGCTGCCGCCGTTCGGGTTCCTGGTCGGTGCGCTCGTCGGAGCGGCCATCGCCGAGCTGCTCGCGGGCCGCGAGCTGGCCGAGGCGATACGTTCGGGCGTGGGCGCCTTCGTCGGCACCTTGGGCGGGACGGTGGCGAAGCTCGTCATCATGGTCGTGATCGGCTTCGTCGCCTTCCCGAGGTTCCTCGGCGGCTGACGCGGCCGAGAAGGAGCGGATATGGACCCGATCTTCGTCCAGTTGGGGCCGCTGGCCGTGCGCTGGTACGGGCTGCTGATCGCGCTGGGCGTGCTGGGCGGGGCTACCTGGGGCCTCCGGGCGGCGGAGCGCCGCGGGCTCGACACGGAGAGGCTCCTGGACATGACGCTGTGGCTGGTGATCGCCGGCGTCGTGGGCGCCAGGCTCGTCTACGTGCTCACCAGCCCCTCCGCCTACTTCGGCCCCGGCGGGAACTGGGTCGACGCCTTCAAGGTCTGGCAGGGGGGCATCAGCATCCACGGCGGCATCCTGGGCGTGATGCTGGCGACGTGGCTCTACTGCCGCCGCCACCGGCTGGACATGTGGGCCTACCTCGACGTCATGACGCCCGTCGGCGTGCTCGGGATCATGGGCGGCCGCATCGGGAACATCATGAACGGCACCGACACCGGCGGGCGCCTGACCGAGTGGGCCATCGGCTTCCGCTGGCCCGAGCCCGGCACCGAGACGTTCGGGGCCATCGGGCGGGTGGTCTTCGGCGAGAACCTGTGGCAGTTCGCCCCGCCTGCGTGCGCGAGCGTGCCGGCCGGGGAGCCGTGCGTCGTGCACTTCACCCAGTTCTACGGTTTCCTGGTCGGGTTCATCCTGCTCTTCATCGTCGCCTGGGCGCTTCGCCGCGACCTCCCCGCCGGCAACGTGTTCTGGCTGTTCGTGCTGTGGTACTCGGTGCTGCGTAGCGTGATCGAGGAGCCGTTCCGCGACAACCCGCTGCCCTGGCAGGTCTACCTGAACGACCAGGCGGGCGTGGGCCTGTTCACCTACACCCAGCTCGCCAGCATCCCCATCGTGCTCATCGCGCTCTACATGCTGCTGACGGCGCCGGAGAGGGCCAAGGCCAGGCGCCCCGCCGGGGCCCGGTGACGCCGTTCGCCGCCGTGGTCCTCGCGGCCGGCGCGGGGACGCGGATGCGCTCGTCCCGCCACAAGGTCCTGCACGAGGCGGCCGGGGCGCCGCTGCTCGAGCACGTGCTGCGCGCCGTGGAGCCTTTGGGCCCGCGCCGCGTCGTCGTGGTCGTGGGCCACCTCGGCGAGCAGGTGAGGGAGCGCTTCGCCGCGCGCGCCGCGGACGGGAGGCTCGTGTTCGCCGAGCAGAGGGAGCTCCTGGGCACGGGCCACGCGCTGTGGCAGGCGGAGGAGCAGGTGCTCGCCGCGTTCGCGCCCGGCGAGCGCGGCAGCGTGCTGGTCCTGGTCGGGGACGCCCCGCTGGTCACGAGCCGGACGCTCGAGCGCCTCCTGGAGGCCCAGGGCGACGGTCCCGGCATGACGCTCCTCACCGCCACCGTCCCCGACCCGACCGGGCTGGGCCGCATCGTCAGGGCGCCGGACGGCACCGTCGAGCGGATCGTCGAGCACAAGGACGCGTCGCCGCAGGAGCTGGCGATCGCCGAGGTGAACGGGGGCTTCTACGCCTTCGACCTCGGCGTGTTCGCGCTGTGCCGCCGGCTGTCGCGCGACAACGCCCAGGGTGAGCTCTACATCACCGAGCTCCTCGACATCTACCGCGCCGAAGGGCTGCCGACGCGCGCCGTGGCGGCCGCCTCCCACGAGGAGGTGCTGGCGGCGAACGACAGGTCGGAGCTGGCGGTCGTCGACAGGGTGCTGCGCGACAGGGCGCGGCGCGAGTGGCTGCTGGCCGGCGTGACCATGATCGCGCCGGAGACGGTGTTCCTCGACGACACCGTGCGCCTCTCCCGCGACGTCACGCTCCACCCCGGCGTCCACCTGCTCGGGAGCACGACGGTGGGCGAGGGGGCGACCGTGGGTCCGTACGCCGTCCTCACCGACTGCCGCGTCGAGGCCGGCGCCGTCGTCCCACCGCACACCGTCGCGGTGGGGGAGACCTTCAGGGCCGCCTAGGCCGCGACGCGGCTCCGGGCGCGGGTCACCAGCCGGCCAGGGCCAGCCCCTCGGCGACGCCGGCGCAGAAGGGTCGCGACGCCGTGAACACCCTGGGGTGCGCCCTCAGGTCGGCCAGCTCCGGCTCGTGGTTCGCCACCAGCACGGCGACCATCCCGGCCTCGGCGGCGGTGAGCAGGAGCTCGCGGTCGTTGCCGGAGTCCCCGGCCGCGACCACGCCGGCGGGCGCGAGCCCGAAGCGCTCGACGAGGCGCAGCAGCGCCCCGCCCTTCGAGGCGGGCCTCGGGAGGACGTCGAGGTACCTCCCCGCCGAGTACACCAGCCGCGCCGCCACCCCCCGGGAGGCGAGCGACGCCTCGGCCCGCTCGACGGCCCCGGGTTCCGCGACGAGGTAGCTGACCTTGTGCTCGCCCTGGGCTGACCCCGGCTGCGGCTCGAGGCCGGGCACCGCGTCCAGCGCGGCGCGGACGTCGGCGGCCGAGAAGCCGCTGGCGGCGAGGCGGCGGCGCCAGCCCTCGTCGGGCTGGTAACGCGAGCCGTCCCACAGGTGGACCTCGGTACCGACGCCGCACACGAGCGCGGAGGGCCACGGCAGCCCGGCGGCGGAGAGGGTCTCGGCGGCGGCGAGCGCGAGCTCGAGGCTACGCCCCGAGCAGAGGACGAGGGCGGCGTCGGCCGCGACCAGGCGGGCGCCGAGCTCGGCCGCCCCCTCTCCCGGCAGACGGCCGTCGAGGAGCGTCCCGTCTACGTCCGACACGAGGGTGCGGCGCCCGCGCGACATCCCGACCCTGTAGGCGGCGGCGGACCGCTCGGGCGGCTCAGGCACGCGTTGCCTCCGTAGGTTCGCGCCCCACGTCGCCGGCGCTCACCTTGCGGGAGAGGCCTCCCTCATGACCTCCTCCAGCGCCGCGACGTACCTCTCGACGTGCGCCTGCCACGAGTAGTGCTCGCGCACGCCGGCGACGCCGTTCTCGGAGTAGCGCTCCCACCTCTCGCGGTCCACGAGGATGCCCTTGATCGCCGACTGGATCGCCGACCTGTCGCGGGCGTCGATGAGCTCGCCGGAGCCGACCTTCGAGATGATCTCCTGCGGGCCGCCGTGGTCCGTCGACACCACCGGCAGCCCGGAGGAGCTCGCCTCTAAGAGCGTGATGCCGAAGTTCTCCTCGAGGGCCGGGTTCACGAACACGCCGCGGCGGGCCGCGACGAGGCGGTAGAGGACGGGGATGTCGACGTCCGGCCTGTGCCGCTTGGGGATCGCCAGCCGCCCGTAGAGGTCGTAGCGGTCCATGGCGAAGAGGAGCCCGGTCATGACCTCGCGCTCGTTCTCGTCGAGCTGCTCGATGTCCCCGCGCACGCCGGCGAAGATCACGAGGTTCGCCAGGTGCCTGAGCTCGTTGTCCTCGCCGTAGGCCTCTACCAGGCCCAGGTTGTTCTTCTTCCTGTCCGGCCGGCTGATCGCGAGGATCACGGGCTTGTCGGGTTCGCGCAGGAAGCGCGTCAGCTCGCGCTTCATGCGCACGCGGGCCTTCACGACCTCCTCGTCGGGCTCGAACGACTCGTCGAGGTCGTAGTAGTAGGGGTAGAAGCGCTCGACGTCGATCCCGGGCGGGATCACCGCGAACCGCGCCGCCGGCGCCGCGTCGTAGAGCTCGTAGCCCTTCTCGACCTCCTGCCGCGTGCTGGCGACGACCAGGTCGGCGGCGCGCAGCGCGTCCTCCTCGGCCTGTATGCGGCGGCGGATGTGGTACTGCTCCTCGATCTCCTCGCGGCTCATGCCGGCGCCGCGCAGCGCCCGCTGCTTGTTGCGCCCGAGCGAGTGGCCGGTGAAGACGAACGGCCGCCGCCAGCGGCGCGCGAGCTGCTGCGCGACGTAGCCCGCGTCGGCGTAGTGGCCGTGCACGACGTCGGGGACGCCGGGCCCCTCCTCGAAGTAGCGCGCGGCGTTGGCGGCCAGCTCGTCGAGGTGGGGCCACAGGGCCTCCTTGCGCATGTACTCGTCGCCGCCGGCCGGCACTCGCACCAGCGTCGCGGCGGGCGAGAGGCGCTCGAAGGGCTTCGCGTAGTCGTCGCTCACCGCGAGGTCGTCGATGCGCCGCGTGACGAGGTCCACGCGCCTCACGCTCGGGTGCCGGCTCAGGGCGCGGGCCAGCTCCACGACGTACTTGACCTGGCCTCCCGTGTCGGCGTCCCGCCCGAGCTCGAGGTCGGCCCCGCGCACGAGCCCGTGGACGCTGAACATCGCGATGTGGAGGCCGCCTTCACCCTTCTGCTCCACGGTCCTGTCCATCTGGCCTCCCGGAGAGGGCACCGTACCGGGAGGCGGCATGAGTTTGGCCGCCCAGGTGACATACGGGCCTGTGCGCCCGTTGCGCGGCCCCTATTCACGCCGCGAAGCGCCCCGCCAGGACGGCACGTTACGGGTCCGGTCTCAGCCGTCCTCGCATGAACATGCAGGACCGTGTATGCGGAGAGCCATCCCCGGGCGAGCGCCGTGATACAGTGCCGGCTCGGATGGCGCTCCTCTCGAAGCCACGCGCGGTGCTGGCCCTGGAAGACGGGACCGTCTACAAGGGCTACGCCTTCGGAGCCTGGGGCAAGACCGTCGGCGAGGTCGTCTTCAACACCTCGATGACCGGCTACCAGGAGATCCTCACCGACCCCAGCTACCACGGCCAGATCGTGACGATGACGTACCCCCACATCGGGAACTACGGCGTCAGCGTCTACGACATGGAGTCGAACAAGCCGTACGCGCGGGGCTTCATCGTGCGGGAGTTCAGCCGCGTCGCCTCGAACCACCGCGCCAACCAGGACCTCCAGTCGTTCATGGAGCAGCACGGCATCGTCGGCATCGAGGGCATCGACACCCGCGCCCTCACGCGCCGGCTGCGTACGGGCGGCGTGGTCAAGGGCGTGATCTACCACGGCGACACGGACGACGGGCTCGAGGCCCAGCTCGTCGAGGAGGCGAAGGAGCACATCGACATCGACGGGCGCGACATGACGCCCGAGGTGACGACGCCCCTGCCCTACGCGCGCCCCACGTTCAAGGACAACCCGCGCGTGGTGGTGCTCGACTTCGGCATCAAGCACTCGATCGTCTACCAGCTCGAGCGCGCCGGCGCCGAGGTCATCGTCGTGCCGGCCCAGACGACGCCGGCGCAGATCATGGCCCTCGACCCGTACGGGCTCGTGATCTCGAACGGCCCCGGCGACCCGGACGGCCCGAAGTACGCCCACGACACCGTCTGGCAGCTCCTGGGCCTGCTGCCGACGTACGGCATCTGCCTCGGGCACCAGCTCCTGGGCCTGGCCGTCGGCGGGCGCACGTACAAGCTCAAGCACGGCCACCACGGCGCGAACACGCCGGTGAAGAACCTGCTGACCGGCACCGTCGAGATCACCAGCCAGAACCACAACTACGCCGTCGACATCGACTCGATCCCCGGCGGCCAGTTCGTGGCCACCCACGTGAACCTCAACGACGGCACGCTCGAGGGGATGGCGCACGTGCGCTACCCCGTGTTCAGCGTCCAGTACCACCCGGAAGCGAGCCCCGGCCCCCACGACGCCAGCTACCTCTTCCGCCGCTTCATGGAGGAGGTCGACGCCTTCCAGGGCGCGTCGTCGCTGCCCGTCGCCTCGCTCACGGCCGTCTAGCGCCGGCCAGGGGCGGTCGGCGTCCTCGGTCGGCCCCGACGGGCGCACTGGCGTCCCTGCGAGCGGCCCGACCGACCCGGGCCGCGTGGGTCGCCCGGCCCCACGCCGTCTCGTGTGGCGGGCATTGCCCCACACGGGCCGGTGGTCTAGGCTGTGGTCCTAGCTCACATAGTGCGAGGGGGACCCACGCATGGCAGATGGCGTCGCGGCCGGCCCGGACGTAACCGATCGACGGGGACCGTCACTTTCGAACAGCCACTCGAGGCCGGAGAGGAGGCCGTTCAGCGAGACGGTCTTCGGTCACCACGTCGACGACCCGTACCGCTGGATGGAGAGGCCGGAGCACGCCGACGAGGTCAGGGAGTTCCTGTCGCGGGCCAGCGAGCACGCCCTGGCGCAGCTCCGCGCGTTGCCCGGCTGGCCGCGGCTCCGCGAACGCATGGCCGCGGCGATGCGCGCGGGGGTCCGCTACCGCGACGTCTGGGAGGTCGGCGGCCGCCTGTTCTACCGTCGCCTCGACCCGGACGCCGAGTTCGAGAAGCTCGTGGTGCGGGAGCCGGACGGCTCCGAGCGCGTCCTCTACGACCCGGACGCCGCCGGCGACCGCGGCGCGGCGATCAACAGCTACTCCGTGTCCCCGGACGCGGCCACCGTCGCGTTCCACACGGCGACTCACGGAAGCGAGATGGGCGCGATCCGCTTCATCGACGTGGCCAGCGGGAGGACCCTCGACGACCGCCTCGAGCCGGTGTACGGCGAGCTGCTCGCGGCCTGGCTCGACGAGCGCACGCTGGCCTACGGGCTCGCGACGCACGTGGACGGCGACCCCCTGAAGGGCATACAGGTGATGCTGCACAGGCTCGGCGGCGAGCAGGGGCCCTGCCTGCTCGGCATGGACGCCGAGGACGGCCCGGTCGTGGGACCGCACGAGATCCCGGGCGTGGAGCCGGGTCCGGTAGCCGACTGGGTGGTCGCCTTCGCGGCGGGGGCCCACGCCGACTCGAGGTACTTCGTAGCCCGCCGCAAGGACGTGCTGGCGGGAGCGCCCGGCTGGCGCGAGGTCGCCGCCTACGAGGACCGGGCAGCGGCCTGTGCGGTCAGGGGCGACACCGCCTACCTGATCACGACGATCGCGAGGCCGAACGGGGAGGTGGTGGCCGTCGACCTCGCCGCCGGCGCCGGGTTCGAGCGGCGCACCCCGGTGTTCTCGCGGGAAGACCTCGTCCTCACCGCCCTCGCGGCGGGCGACGACGGCCTCTACGTCCTCGGACACACTGACGGCGTCGGCCGCCTCTTCCTACTGGTCGAAGGCGGTGAGGCGGTCGAGGTCGCGCTCCCGCTGCAGGGGACCGTGCACGGGCTCAGGCCCGCGGGCGCCGGCGGGGTCACCTTCACGCTCATGGACTGGTTCACGGCGCCGCGCGTGCTCCGCGCCCGCGCCGGGACCGTGAGCCCGACCGGTATCGAGTCCCACAGCTTCGAGGGGGTGGCGGGAGCGCGCCAGGAGAGGCGGCTCGTGACCAGCGCCGACGGCACCCAGGTCCCGCTGGTGTTGCTGTTGCCGCCGGACCACGGCCCCGGACCCGCGCCCACGCTGCTCGAGGGGTACGGGAGCTACGGGATCATGATGACCGACCCCTACTACCTCTCGATGTACTTCGGCTTCCTGCTGAGCGGCGGCGTGATCGCCCTGTGCGGGACCCGCGGGGGAGGGGAGCGCGGGCGCGGGTGGCACGACGCCGGCCGCGCCGCGAACAAGCCCAACGCCCATGCCGACCTGATCGCGGCGGCCGAGGAGCTCGTGCGCTCGGGCGTGACGCGGCCCGACATGCTGACGGTCGCGGGCGCGAGCGCCGGCGCCCTGCTGGCGCCGCCGGTGGCGATGAAGCGGCCGGACCTGTTCGCCGGGCTCGTGGCCCGCGTGCCGGCGCTGAACCCGACCCGGCTCGAGGCGGTGCACAACGGCGCGGCCCAGTACGCGGAGATGGGGGACCCCACCACGCCGGAGGGCTTCGAGGCCCTGCTCCTGCAGGACTCCTACCTGATGCTGGACACCGCTCCGGACCTACCTGACACCATGCTCGTGGTCGGGCTCAACGACGTGAGGGTGCCGTCCTGGATGGCGGCGAAGTTCGCCGCTCGCGCCCTGGAGAGGTTCGGCGACCGCCGGCTGGTGCTGGTCCGCGCCGACCAGGAGGGCGGGCACGGGGTGGGCCACGGCGTGGACCAGTGGGTCGACGACATGACCGACATGTTCGCCTTCGTCCTCAACCGCGCGGGCGCGGAGGGGTTCACGGCGGTGGCGACCGACCCGTCGGCCCCTACCCGGGGCGACGGCGGTTAGGCGCGGCGTCTGGCGACAGGCTAGTAGACCGAGTGCCGGGCCGAGGGCGCCGGCGAGTCGAGCGCGCTGACGATCACCCGAACAGCTCGTCGGAGTCGAGCCACAGGGTGACAGGCCCGTCGTTGACGAGCTCGACCTCCATCTCGTGGCCGAACCTCCCGGTCTCCACGGGCACCCCTGAGCGCCGCAGCGCCGCCGCGAACTCCAGGTAGAGGCGCTCGGCCTGCTCCGGCGGCGCGGCGCGCGAGAAGCCGGGGCGGTTGCCCGAGCGCAGGTCGCCGTAGAGCGTGAACTGGCTGACGACCAGGCAGCCGCCGCCGACCTGGTCGAGCGAGAGGTTCATCTTCCCGGCGTCGTCGCCGAACACGCGGAGCTTGCGGACCTTCTCCGCCAGCTTCGCCGCCACGGCCTCGTCGTCCGCGGGACCGACGCCGAGCAGCACGAGGAACCCGCGACCGACCCGGCCGACGACCTCGCCGCCCACGCGCACCTCGGCGCGCGACACGCGCTGTACGAGCGCTCGCACGTCAGAACAGCGAGACCTGCTCGGCCGTGTCGATGACCAGGCCGCCCTGGCGCGGGGGCAGGGAGTCGAGGGTGCGCTTGACCTCCTGCATGTCCTGCCACATCAGCCACTTCGGGCCGCCGCGCTCCCGCGACGGGTTGCGCAGGAGGTAGGCCGGGTGGAACAGCGGCATCACCTTGATGCCGTGCCAGTCGTACCATCGCCCCCGCAGGCGGGTGATGCCCTCGTTCGTCTTCAGGAAGTACTGCGTGGGCACGTTGCCGAGCGTGCCGATGACCTGCGGCTGGATGATCCTGATCTGCTCGAGGAGGACCCGCTCGCTGGCGGCGACCTCGGCCGGCGTCGGCGTGCGGTTGCCGGGCGGTCGGTACTTCACCACGTTGGTGATGTAGACCTGGTCGCGCTCGAGGCCCACGGCGGCCAGGATCTTGTCGAGGAGCTGCCCGGCGCGACCGACGAACGGCCGGCCCTGCAGGTCCTCCTCCTCGCCCGGCGCCTCGCCGATCAGCATCAGGCGCGCGTCCTCCGGGCCCTCGCCGAACACCAGGTTGTCTGACAGGTCGCTCAGCGCCGGCGGCTTCTGCGCCGCGAGGCGTTCCAGCTCGGCTAGCGTCACGCGTACGTTGATAACACAGGCGCGGGCCCTCAGCCCTCGTGGGCGAAGGCGCCCCCCTGGCGGCCGTCGTGGGCGTGCAGCGCCTTCCTCTGGCTGCGGACCTCGCGGCGCAGCTTCGGCTCCAGGCCGACCATCAGGAAGAAGTTCTCGAGGGCGTTCTCGCGGCCCTTGATCTCCGTGTACTCGGCCTCGTCGGTGCCGGTCACGAACGGCAGCTCGCGGTAGGCCTTGAGGGCCTCCTCGACGACCTGGGGCGGCGACATGGTCTGAGCCAGCTCCGAGAGGTAGGAGTACACGGCGCGGCGCGCCTCGGCGTGGCGCCGGAAGACCTCGGGGTTCTCCGTCTCGCTCGCCAGCAGCAGGTCCTGCTTGGCGATGCGCCGGTAGTGCTTGAGGCCCCGCAGGATCTCCTCCGAGCTCAGGACCACGTTGAGTTCCATCGGCACTCCTTCCCGGGGCGCGGCCGGGCGCCCCAGCAGCCGCCGCCAGGCGGCGCACCGCGGCACCCCCTTACCGGTCTCTCGGCGGGGGGCGCGGCAGTCACCTCCATGACCTACGCCTTCAACGTCCTGATGGGAACGGGTATCGAACCGTCCTCGGGCCGCTCGCGCTCGAGCACCGCGCCCCCGTAGCGGGTGAGCGCGGCGATCTCCTCGGCGTCGGAGCGGTACCCGCAGGCCTCGCACTCGAGCTCCTCGAACCCTTCGCGGTACCGGTAGGTGATGGTCTCCCGGCTGCCGCAAGAGGGGCAGGGCGTCTGCTCGCGGAAGCCCTCGGCGTCCAGGTGGTGGTCGCCCAACAAGGTGCCCTCAGTCTAGCTCAGGCGGGTGAGGAACCGTGTGCCCGCAGGGCCGCGGCCTCGGACAGCAGCTCCTCGGCGTGGGAGAGCGAGGCCTCCGTCACCGTGCCCGAGAGCATCCGCGCCAGCTCCTCAGCCCGTTCCCGGCCGGTCACCCGCCGCACGGTGGTGAGGGTGCGGCCGTCCTCCTCCGCCTTCGTCACCACGAAGTGGGCGTCGGCGAACGCGGCCACCTGGGCCAGGTGCGTGACGACCAGCACCTGGCGGCCGCGGCCCAGCTCGCCCAGCAGGGCGCCGACCTCGCGCGCGGCGCGGCCGCCGACGCCGGCGTCCACCTCGTCGAAGGCCAGGGTCGGCTGCGCCGCGCCGGTGACCAGGTGCAGGGCGAGCATCAAGCGCGAGAGCTCGCCGCCGGAGGCGATCTGCGAGACGGGGCCCGGCGGCTCGCCGAGGTTCGCGCTGAACAGGAACGTGACCTCGTCGGCTCCGTTCGCGTTCGGCTCGGCCAGGGGCTCGATCGCGACGGTGAAGACGGCATGGGGCATGCCGAGGCGCCGCAGCAGTGGCGCGACCTGCGCCTCGAGGCGCTGCGCGGCGCTCCTCCGCGCCGCCGTGACCTCGGCGGCCAGGCGGGCCAGCTCCTCGGCCAGCTCCTGCTCCTCGCGCGCCAGCGCCTCCTCGTCCTCGTCGAGCGCGAGCAGCCCGTCGCGCTCCTTCACGGCCGCGTCGCGGTAGGCGAGGACGGCCGCGACGTCGTCGCCGTACTTGCGCTTGAGGTCGTCGAGCTTCGAGAGCCGCGCCTGCACCGCGTCGAGGCGCGCGGGGTCGGCCTCGAAGGAGGCGAGGAACGACTCGACCTCGGCCGCGACGGCGCTCAGGCCGGTGAGGGCCGCGTCGAGGTCGCGCGCCAGCGGCTCGAGGGCCGGAGCGTACCGCGCGGCGGCGGTGAGCTCGCGGAGCGCGTCGGCCGTGAGGTGCACCGCGGCGGCGTCCTCCCCCGAGAGGGCCGTCAGCGCCGCGCCGGCGCCCTGCACGACGCGCTCGGCGTGGCGCAGCGTCTGCAGCTCGGCCTCGAGCTCGTCCTCCTCGCCGACGCGCGGCTTGGCCTCGTCGATCTCCTGGATCTGGTAGGCGAGCACGTCCAGCCGCCGCGCCCGCTCGCGCTTCGCCTCCCGCACCTCGGCGAGGCGGGCGGCGACCTCGGCGCGCCGCTGGAAGGCGCGGCGGTAGGCCTGCAGGGCCTGCCTGGCGTCCTCCGGCAGCAGCCTGTCGAGCTGGGCGCGCTGGGCCGCGGAGCCCTGTAGCTCGAGGGCCCCGTGCTGGGCGAACACGGCCACGAGGCGGCCCACGCGCTCCGCCAGCTCGCCCACGGTCACGAGCTCGCCGTCGACCCGGGCGCCGTGGCGGCCTGAGAGCGAGATGCGGCGGGCGGCGGAGGCGACGTCCTCCCCCTCGAACTCGCCCTGGACCAGCGCGGTGTCGGCCCCCGCGCGCACGAACGACGCGTCGGCGCGGGCGCCGGCGAGCAGTGCGAGCGCGTCCACGACGATGGACTTCCCCGCGCCCGTCTCGCCGGTGAGCACGTTGAGGCCGGGGGAGAGCTCGAGCTCCAGCTCGCGGATGATGGCGAAGTCGCGCAGCTCGATCCTGCGGAGCACGAGGCGAGTATAGACGTCGTGGAGCGGGCTGCCGGGTCGGGGCTGGGCTATCATCCCGCCATGCAGCCGAGCGGGCCCACCTACGTCGAGTGCCCGCGTGACGCCTGGCAGGGCCTGCCGCACGTGATCCCGACGGAGGTGAAGGTCGCCCACCTGCAGGCGCTGCTCGACGCCGGCTTCACCCACCTCGACCTCGGCTCGTTCGTCTCGCCGCGCGCCGTCCCCCAGATGGCGGACACCGAGCGCGTGCTGGAGGGCCTGGCGCCGCCGCCGGGCGCGGACCTCATCTGCATCGTCGGCAACGTCAGGGGCGTGGAGAGGGCGATCGCCTCGGGGCGCGTGACGACCGTCGGCTACCCCTTGAGCGTCAACGAGACGTTCCAGCGCCGCAACGTGGGCCGCGGGCTCGAGGAGTCGTGGCGGGACCTGGCGACGATGCAGGAGCTCTGCGCCGGCGCGGGGATCGGCCTGGTCGTCTACGTCTCGATGGCCTTCGGCAACCCCTACCGCGAGACCTGGGGGCCGCACGTGACCGCCGAGGCGATCCAGAGGCTCCGCGACTCAGGCGTCGCGCGCATCGCCCTCGCCGACACGGTGGGCACGGCCGACGAGCGCCTCGTCGACAGGGTCCTCTCCTCGGTCTCGAACGCCGCCGACCTCGGCCTCCACCTCCACGCGCGGCCGGGCTCCTGGCAGCCGCTGCTCGAGGTCGGCCTGAGGCGCGGCGTGCGCTGGGTCGAGGGGGCCCTGGCGGGGGTGGGCGGCTGTCCCTTCGCCGGAGATGACCTGGTCGGTAACCTGCCCACCGAGGAGGTGCTGCCGTGGCTCGCCGAGCGCGGCGTGAGGCCCGTGGACGTGGCCCCCGAGCGGCTGGCGGAGCTGGCACGGGAGGCGCGTGCCCTGGCCGTGCGTTTCGGCTGAGCGCGGCCCCGCATCGTGGGCGCGCCTGACGTGGAGGTGAGCGCCGCGGTGGCGCGGCCGGGACCCGAGGAACCAGCCCTGGAGGCCCCCTGGGCCGCTCCGCCCGAGGCCGTCGCGGCGGCCCTGGGGGTCGACCCGCGCTCCGGCCTCTCGTCCGCGGAGGCCGCGGCCCGCCTCGAGCGTCACGGACCGAACGAGCTCGAGACCGGGCCCACGCGCACGCCGTGGCAGGTGCTCGCCGGCCAGTTCCGGGGCGTGCTCACCTGGATGCTCGTCGCCGCCGCGGCCCTGTCCGCCGCGTTCGCGCAGTGGTCCGAGGCTCTGGCGGTGCTGATCGTCCTCGCGATCAACGCCACCGCCGGGTTCCTGACCGAGCTGAGGGCTGTGAGGTCCGTCGAGGCGCTGCGCCGGCTCGGCACCGCGCGGGCCACGGTCCGGCGCGACGGCGACGCCCGGGCCGTGCCCGCGGCGAGCCTGGTCCCGGGCGACGTGGTCGTCGTGGAGGCCGGAGACGTCGTGCCCGCCGACGCGCGGCTGGTCGCGGCCTGGCAGCTCTCGGTCGACGAGTCGGCCCTCACCGGCGAGTCCGTGCCGGTCGACAAGTCGCCGGCGCCGGTCGCGGCGGAGGCGCCGCTGGCGGACCGGTCCTCGATGCTCTTCCGCGGGACGGCGGTGCTGCGCGGCCACGCCGAGGCGGTCGTCGTCGCCACGGGCATGGGCACCGAGCTCGGGCGCATCGCGGGGCTCGTGCGGGCCGCGGAGCCGGAGCGCACCCCGCTCGAGCGGCGGCTCGACTCGCTGGGCGGGCGCCTGCTGTGGGTCGCCCTCGGCGCCGCCGCCCTGGTCGCGGCCTACGGGCTGGCCACCGGCCAGCACTGGTTCGCGATGGTACAGACGGCCATCGCCCTGGCCGTCGCGACCGTGCCCGAGGGCCTGCCCGTGATCGCCACCCTGACGCTCGCGCGCGGCGCGAAGCGGATGGCCGACCGCAACGCGCTGGTGAACCGCCTGTCCGCGGTCGAGACGCTCGGCGCCACGAACGTGATCCTCACGGACAAGACGGGCACGCTCACCCACAACCGCATGGCCGTGGCCGCCTGGTGGCTCCCGGACGGCCGACACGGGCCGGGAGGGGAACCGCGCGACGCCCGCCGCGTGGCCGTGGGCCGAGGCGCCCTCGACAGGGCCCTGCGGGTGGCAGCCCTGTGCGGCACGGCGGCCCTGGCGCACGACGACGGCGAGCCCGACGTCGGTGACCCGATGGAGGTGGCGCTCCTGCGCGCCGCGATGGAGCTGGGCGTGGACCGCGGCGAGCTCCTCGAGCTGCTCCCCGAGGTCGCGCAGCTCCCCTTCGACGCCGACACGCGCATGATGGCCACGTTCCACAGCGGTCACGAGGACGGCCTGCTGCTGGTCAAGGGCGGTCCGGGCGCCGTCGTCCCCGCCTGCACGAGCGTCGCCGACCCCGCCGGGAGCAGCGCGCCCCTCGACGAGGCCGGCCGCGAGGCGTGGCTCCAGCGCAACCGTGAGATGGCCGCCGAGGGCCTGCGCGTGCTGGCGCTCGCCGAGAGGGCCGGCCCGTGGCGTCCGGGCGAGCCGCTGGAGGGCCTCACGCTCGTCGGGCTCGTGGGCCTCGCCGACCCGCCGCGCGACGCCGCGATCGCGGCGGTGCGCGAGTGCCGGCGCGCGGGGATCAGGGTCGTGATGGTCACTGGCGACCAGCCGGTGACGGCGCGGGCGATCGCTCGAGCGGTCGGCCTCGCGCACCCGGACGACGTGGTGACGGGCGCGGACCTCGAGCGCGCCGCCGCGGACGGGGAGGACCCGGCGCGCGTCGTCGCGACGGACGTGCTGGCCCGCGTCAGCCCCGAGCAGAAGCTGCGGCTGGTCGAGCTCCACCAGCGCGCCGGGTCCGTGGTGGCGATGATCGGCGACGGCGTGAACGACGCCCCGGCCCTCAAGCGCGCCGACATCGGCGTGGCGATGGGCCAGCGCGGCACCGACGTCGCCCGCGAGGCCGCCGACATGGTCCTCAAGGACGACGACTTCGCGACCGTCGTGAAGGCCGTGGAGGAGGGGCGCGCGATCTTCCGCAACATCCGCGCCGCCGTCGCCTACCTGCTGTCGTGCAACCTGAGCGAGATCCTCGTGATCGGCCTCGCGGCGGCCCTCGGCTTCCCGCTGCCGCTGCTGCCGCTGCAGATCCTGTTCCTGAACCTCGTCACCGACGTCTTCCCGGCGCTGGCGCTGGGCACGACGCCGGCCGACCCCGGCGTGCTCGACAGGCCGCCGCGCGACCCGCGCGAGCCGATCCTGGCGCGCCGCCACTGGTGGGCCGTGGCCGGCTACGCGCTGCTCCTCACCGGTCCCGTGCTCGGCGCCTACGCCGCCGCCCTCGGGCCCCTGGACCTCGGCTCGGGCCGGGCCGTGACCGTCGCCTTCCTCAGCCTCGCCCTGGCGCAGGTGTTCCACGTGCTGAACATGCGCGACGTGCGCCGGCGCGGCGCGCCGGGGGTGCGGCCGTCGCCTGACCCGCTGCCGCGCAACCCCTGGGTGTGGGCGGCCACGCTCGCCTGCTGCCTGATGGTCGCGGCGGTGACGTACGTGCGGCCCCTCGCCGCGGCGCTCTCGGTCGAGCCGTTGCCGGCCGCGGGCTGGGCGCTCACGGTCGCCGCCTCGCTGCTGCCGCTGCTCGTCGGGCAGGTGGGGAAGGCCGTGGGCGTCGGGCGGGTCGACTGAGCGCCCGGGACGCGGGCCGGCCGGCCCAGCCCTCGGGCGTGCGGCGGGGAAGCCGGGCCTCTCAGGCCCCGACGGGAAGCTTGCCCCGCCGCTCGAGCTCGCGCCGCACCGCGGCGACGAGCCGGCGCTCGGCCTCGTCGAGGTCGACCCCGCGGACCGTCGCGCCGGCCGCCGGCACGTGTCCCCCGCCGCCGAGCTCGACGCAGATCGCCTGCGCCGACACGCCGTCGCGCGTGCGGACGCTGACCTTCACGTCGGGGCCGCGCTCCTTGAGCAAGGCGGCGACGAGCACGCCCTCGGCGTAGCGGATGATCCCGACGAAGTCGTCGGAGTCGTCCTGCTCCTCGCCGGTGGCGGGCCGCATGTCGGCGGTGTAGCGGGCGGTGACGAGGGTGCCGCCGAGGGCGAACGAGACGGTCTCCATGACACGGCCCAGGGTCCTGAAGTAGTCGGGGTGGCGCCACTGCAGCCTGTCGGTGAGCCAGGTGTAGTCGACGCCGTGGTCGAGGAGCTCGCCGGCGGCCTCGAGGGCCTCGCGGCTGGTGTTCGCGAAGCGGAAGTTGCCCGTGTCCGTGAGGATGCCGGTGAGGCAGGCGGTGGCGATCTCCGGCGTCCACGGCACGCCCAGCTCGTCGATCAGCTCCTTGACGAGCAGAGCGGTCGCCGCCTTGCTCGGCTGGACCACGGCGATGTCGCCGAAGCGTTCGTTCGTGCCGTGGTGGTCGATGTTCACGGTGAACGCCGCGCCCTCGACGGGTCCGCCGGCGACGCGGGGCCGGTCGGCGACGTCGAGCACGAAGAGCAGCGCGCCTTCCGGCAGGGACGGGACCTCGGGGACCAGCTCTCCCTCGCGGGCCAGGAAGCGGAGGTAGCGCGGCGGCGAGGCGGCGACGGTGACGTCCTTGCCGAGGTCGCGCAGCGCGCGGCCGAGAGCGAGGCAGCTCCCGATCGCGTCGCCGTCGGGGTCCACGTGGCTGAGCACGACGATGGGGCCCTCCCAGCCCCGGGCGACGCGCGCCGCCTGCGCCAGCTTGTCGCGGTAGGCGGGGTCTGGGGAGTTGTCGACGGGGCGGGACATGCGGCCAATGATACTCGGGCGTTTCGCGCCCGCCGATAATAATGGCGCCGTGAACGGACCCCGCCCGCTGACCTGGCTCCTCTTCTTCACGCTCGCGCTCTCCGCGGCGGTGGCGACGCAGCTACGCACCGAGGAGCCGCGCCTCATGCACGTACAGGGCCCGCCTCCGGTAGAGGCGCCGGAGGGGCCGCTCGAGGAGGCCTACCTCCTCGCCAGGGAGGCGGCGGTCCGCATCGAGGCGCGCTGCACGGGCGCGCGAGCGGGGCAGACCCTCGGCGTGGGGACGGGCTTCTTCGTCTCCCCGGACGGGATGGTCCTGACCGCGTTCCACGTCGTCGAGCAGAGCAGCGCGCAGCCGTGCCCCACGCGCCTCTTCGCGGTCACGGCGACCGAGGAGGAGTACCCGCTCCAGCTCGTGGGCTTCGACGCCTACATGGACGTGGCCGCCCTCAAGGCGGCCGTGGACCGCGCCGTGCCCTACCTGACGCCCGCCTCGCGGCGGCCGGCGGTGGGCGACCAGGTCGTGGCGGTCGGCAACAGCCGGGGCGAGTTCCTCGCCGCCCGCGCTGGCCGGGTCACGCGCCTGGGAGTGCAGGCCGGTCGGGCCGACTTCGCCAGCGGCACGATCGAGCTCACGAACTCCCTGGCGCCGGGAGACTCCGGCGGTCCCGTCGTCAACGTCAGGGGCGAGGTCGTGGGCGTCGTCAGCTACATCAGCTTCAACCCGTCGGCGATGAGCTCGCAGGACTGGGTGCCGCCCTACCTGCGCGGCGCGCGCCTGCCCACCGCCTACGCCAGCTACGCCGTGCCGATCCTCCAGGGGGACGAGCTGTTCACCAGCGTGGTCTCCGGCGTGAGGCGCGACGTCCCGGTCCTCGGCTTCATCGTCGACGACGACTACGACCCCGCGAGGTCGAACTACTACCTGGGCGCGCGGCCGGGGGTGATCGTGCGCCAGGTGATGGCGGGCAGCCCGGCCGAGAAGGCCGGCCTCCGCAGCCGCACCCAGGAGACGGTGATCGGCGCCGACGGCGGTCCGCGCGTGGTGCCGGTCGCGGACGTGATCGTGGCGATCGACGGCCGGCCCACGCCCACGTACCAGGACCTCGTGGCCGAGGTGAGGCAGAAGGAGATCGGTCAGACCGTCACGGTGACCGTGCAGCGCGGCAACGCGACGTTCCGCGTCGAGCTCACGCTGGGCGCGCGCACGGAGGTCTTCGCGGCCGAGTGAGCGGTCAGGGGCGGCGGTGGCGAAAGCGAAGGGCGCGCCCCTGTTCGGGCGCGCCCTCTTCCCGTGGTGGGCGATGGTGGACTCGAACCACCGACCTCGTCGTTATCAGCGACGCGCTCTAACCTGCTGAGCTAATCGCCCGCGCCCACCGGCAGCGTTCTTGACAGTAACACGGGCGGTCGAAGGAGGACAAGCCGGCCCGGCGCCGCACCGGTATCATCCACTGGATGGTCGAGCGTCTCTACCTCGCCAAGCCGCGCGGCTTCTGCGCCGGCGTCGTGATGGCCATCAAGGCCGTCGAGGAGCAGGCGGCCGAGGCCGCGGCGCGCGGTGAGGGCGGCATCGCCGTCTACCACGACATCGTGCACAACAAGACCGTCGTCTCGCGGCTCGCGGAGCGCCACGGCGTGACGTTCGTGGAGGACCTCGACGACCTCGAGGAGGCCCGCCGCGCCGCCGAGGCCGAGGGGAGGCGCGTCGGCCACACCGTGGTCTTCAGCGCCCACGGCGTGAGCCCGGCCGTGAGGCGGCGCGCCGCCGAGCTGAGGCTGGCGACGGTGGACGCGACGTGCCCGCTCGTCACGAAGGTGCACAACGAGGCCAAGCGCTACGCCGAGCGCGGCTACCACATCCTCCTCGTGGGCGACTCCACGACCCACCAGGAGGTCATCGGCACGCGCGGCGAGGCGCCCGAGCAGACCACGGTCGTCTCCGTCGTCGGGAACCGCAAGCACGACCCGGACCTCGCCGACCCCTACACCGTCGAGGTGCCCGACCCTGACCGCGTGGTGGTCCTGACGCAGACCACGCTCTCGGTCGACGACACGATGCGGACGATCGAGGTCCTCAAGGCCCGCTTCCCCAAGCTGGTCGTGCCGCCCTCTGACGACCTGTGCTTCGCGACGAAGAACCGCCAGGACGCCGTCAGGCGCATCGCGCGGCGGGTCGACCTCTTCCTGGTGGTGACGAGCGCCGCCTCGTCGAACGGCACCCGGCTCGTCGAGCTCGCCCAGGACCTGACGGGCAACGCCCGCCGCATCGAGTCGGCGGCCGACATCGACGAGGCCTGGCTGGGCGGCGTGCGCTCGGTGGGCGTCACGTCCGCCGCCAGCACGCCCGAGGACCTCGTGCAGGACGTGGTGGCGTACTTCCGCGGCCGCAACCCCTCCCTCGAGGTCGTCGAGGAGGGCGAGTGGGAGAACATCGCGTTCCGCAAGCCCAAGCGCGTGGAGGCGCCGGCTTGAGCCCGCGGCCCCCGGCCCGGAGGGCGAGCGAGCGGCGGACGGCGCGGCCGCGGCTGTCCGTGGCGCCGATGATGGCGCTCACCGACAGGCACTTCCGCCGCCTGGCGCGGCTGCTGACGCAGCGAGCGCTGCTCTACACCGAGATGGTCACCGACAAGGCCGTCCTGCACGGCGACGCCGAGCGCCTGTTGGCGCGCTCGCCCGCGGAGGGCGCGGTCGTGCTGCAGCTCGGCGGCTCCGACCCCGCCGAGCTCAAGGCCGCGGGGGAGGTCGGTGCGCGGTTCGGCTACGTCGAGCTGAACCTCAACGTGGGCTGCCCCTCCGACCGCGTCCGGAGCGGGCGGTTCGGCGCCTGCCTGATGGCCGAGCCGACGCTGGTGGGGGAGTGCCTGGCGGCGCTGGCGGAGACCGGGCTGCCCGTGAGCGTCAAGCACCGGATCGGCATCGACGACGCCGACTCCTACGACGACATGCTGCGGTTCGTCGACGCGGTGGAGGCCGCGTCGGGCGGCGCTCCGGTCGCCTACACGGTCCACGCCCGCAAGGCCTGGCTGCAGGGCCTCTCGCCGAAGGAGAACAGGACGGTCCCGCCGCTGAGGTACGAGGACGTCTACCGCCTCAAGCGCGAGCGCCCGTGGCTAACCGTCGAGCTGAACGGCGGCGTGCCCCACGTCGCGGCCGCGCTGGAGCACCTGCGGCACGTCGACGGCGTGATGATCGGGCGGGCGTTCTACGACGACCCCGTCCTGATGGCCGACGTGGACCCCGCGCTAGGCGGCGGGGCGCGGCACGTGACGCGGCGGCAGGTCGTCGAGGGCATGGCCGCCTACGCGGCCGAGGAGACGTCCTCCGGCACGCCGCTCCATGCGATCGCCAAGCACCTGCTGAACCTGTTCAAGGGCGCGCCGGGCGGCCGCGCGTGGCGCCGGGCCCTCACCGAGGGCTCCCACCGGCCTGGCGCCGGCCCCGAGCTGCTGCTCGCCGCGCTGCGGGCTGTGCCCGACGAGGTCCTCGACGCTCCGCTGGGCGCCGCCGCGGCCGGCGAGCGCGCCGCCGCCTGAGCGAGGCGCGGGACCCGCCGCTCACCGCGACGCCGGCGCCCGCCCGCGGCGCTGGTCTTACGTCGGCGCCGCGCGCGCCTACTCGGCGCCGACGGAGCGCAGCAGCTCGCGCGCGATGATCAGGTGCTGGATCTCGTCCGTGCCCTCGCCGATGCGGGTCAGGCGGGCGTCGCGCCAGTAGCGCTCGACGGGGTAGTCCTTCGTGTAGCCGTAGCCGCCGAGGACCTGTATCGCGGCGTCGCAGGCCGCCACGCCCGCGGTGCTGCCCTTCAGCTTCGCCATCGCCGCGGCGGCGGTGTGCTCCCGGCCCGCGTCGCGCAGGGCCGCGGCCTTGCGCACGAGCAGGCGCGCGGCCTCCAGCTCCATCGCCATCTCCGCGAGCTTGAACGCGATCGCCTGGTGCTTCGCGATCGGTCGGCCGAACTGCCGCCGCTCGGCCGCGTAGGTCAGGGCGGTCTCCAGGGCGGCCCGCCCCAGGCCGATCGCCATCGCGCCGATGCCGATGCGGCCGCCCGTGAGCACGTAGGAGACGTCCTCGAAGGCCTCGCCCTCGGCGCCGAGCAGGGCGTCGTCGGGCAGCGCCATGCCCTCGAACGTGAGCGGCGTGGTGTCGGAGCTCGTGAGGCCGAGCTTCTTCTCGGGGCGGCCGCGCACCAGGCCCGGGTTCGCCCCGTCGGCGACGAACGCGCTGATGCCGTGCGCGCGCTCGCGGCCCGCGGCGGGCGCGGAGGTGCGGGCCATGACCACGTAGGTGCCGGCGACGGTGCCCTGGGTGATGAACGACTTGCTGCCGTCGATCACCCAGCCGTCCCCCTCGCGCCGCGCCCGCGTGGCGATCGCCGCGGCGTCCGAGCCGGCGCCCGGCTCGGTGAGGCACCAGGCGCCGAGGCGCTCGCCGGTGGCCAGGGGCGGCACCCAGCGCTCGAGCTGGCGCTCGTCGCCGGCGCGCAGCAGGTGGCCGAGGCAGAGCGAGTTGTGGGAGGCGACCGTCAGCGCCAGCGAGCCGTCGACGGCCGCGACCTCCTCGACGACCAGCGCGGCCGTGACCGTGTCCAGCGCGGCGCCGCCGTAGCGTTCCGGCACCTGCAGGCCGAAGAGGCCGAGCTCGCCGAGGCGCCTCACCAGCTCGTGCGGGAACTCGCCCGTGGCGTCCCGTTCCGCCGCGCCCGGCGCGACCTCCTCCCGCAGCACCTCCCGCAGCGGGCCGATCAGGGCGCGCTGGTCCTCGGTCAGGTCGAACCACAGCGGGGCGGCGCCGTTCGGGGTCATGCGTACAGTATCGACGCCGGGGCGCCCTCCTGGGGCGCACGTGCCGCTGTTGGTAGACTCCGCGCCATGGAGCAAGGGCCCTTCTGGGTGCGCGGGGTGCGGGGCGCCACCACGGTCGCCGAGGACCGCCCGGAGCTGATCCTCGAGGCCACGCGCGAGCTGCTCGTCGCCATGCTGGAGGCGAACGGCATCACCGACTACGACCGGATCGCGGCGATCTTCTTCACCACCACGCCCGACCTCGTCTCGACGTTCCCCGCCGAGGCGGCGCGCGAGCTCGGCATGAACATGGTGCCGCTGCTGTGCAACCAGGAGATCCCGGTGCCGGGCCGCCTGCCCCGCTGCATCAGGGTGATGATGCAGGTGCACACGCGCCGCTCACAGCAGGAGATGGTGCACGTCTACCTGAGGGAGGCGCGCTCGCTGAGGCCCGACCTGACCAGCGCCCAGTAGGCCTCGGGGCCATGGACATGCACGTGAACGCGCCCGCACGGTAGCGATGCGGGCGCGCCCTCCCTCGAAGCCGAGGTGACCGTTCAGCGGCCGCGGGCGGGTCTCCCTGCCTGCGCGGCCCTCGCCAGACGAGCGCTGCGCTCGTTGCTGGCGATGCGGTCCCTCGCGAGCTGTCGCAGCTGCTCGACCGTGTAGAACATAGGTCACCTCCTATGAATGACTATAGGCGGACGCCCGCTGCGTGTCAATAGGAGATGGCCGATATAGCTGGGTGACGCGCCGTGCCCGAGAGGCCGCGGCTCGGCCCGTCCGGCCCGGCGTCAGCCGACCAGGGAGCGCTGTAGGGCGGCGATGACGTCCTTTACGGCCGGCTCGACGAGGCGGTAGTAGGAGCGGTTGCCCTTCTTGGCCACGTCGACGAGCCCCATCTCGCGCAGCATCTTCAGGTGGCCGCTGGTCGTGGGCTGGCTCACCCCGACCTGCTTGGCGAGGTCGCCCACGGTGAGGGGGAACTGCGAGAGGCGCCCGATCAGCACCATCAGCAGGAGGCGCGTCGGGTCGCTGAACGCCTTGAGCTTGTGGGCCAGCTCGGTCAGCTCGGACTGCTGCTTGGCGAAGTGGCTCTCGGCGTGCACGCCATAGCCCAGGTAGTCGACGCCCCCGAAGTCGAGGTGGAAGCCGCCCTGCGAGGCGAAGTAGAGGGGGACGACGACGAAGCGCCCGCCCTGCTCCTGCGCCTGGCGGAAGGCCTCGGCGGCGCGCTCGAAGCGCACGAAGTGGTGTTCCGGCAGCGCCGAGAGGAGGTCGCCGGTCGCGGCGACCTCGGCCTCGAGCGCCCGCGCGGCCGCCTCGCTGACGGCCCGGCCCTCGCGCTCGTAGGTCGGCTCGAGGTGCGCCCACAGGGCGGAGAGGGCGGCCTGGAGCGTCGCCTCGGCGGCGGGCTCGGCCATCAGCCGGAGGCGCCGCTCGAGCTCCGCGTACTTGGCGTGACGCTCCTCCTCGGTCTGCTCGTCGGAGGTCTCGATCAGCTGCTCCAGCCCCTCCAGGGCGCGAGCGGGGAGGTTCGGCAGGTCGGCGAGGAAGCGCTGCGGCGTGCCGTCGAGCGCGTAGCCCAGGCTGCACGCCATGAGCAGGAGCTCGGTGCCGGCCCCGCGCAGGTCGGCGTCGCTCCACGCCCGCTTCAGCGGCTCGAGCCCGACGGGCCCGCTCTCGTGGAGCTGGCGCACCCACGGCAGGTCGCTGCTCGCGCCCTCCTCGAACCGCCGCATCAGGTAGTAGTAGGCGTAGGCGAGCTCGAGGACCGGCGCCGGCGTCGCGATGAGGCGGCGCCGGCCCACCAGCGGGGCCGAGAACGAGAGGATGCCTTCCTCGTTCATAGGCAGTTACCGATGATAGCAGCCGGTGGACCGCGCCGCCCCGTCGCGCCCGCGGCGAACCGCGCGAAGGTCGCGGCGATCACTCGACCCACTCGCTGACCCGGAGCAGCTCGCCGCCGTCGACGGCCGCGCTCAGCACCTTGTGGCCCCTGTTCAGCGTCACCTCGAGCGTCGCGGCGTCCAGGGTCTGCGGGCCGACCAACGTCTTCCGGACGAAGTAGCCGCTGCCCGTGAGGCTCATCTCGGACGTCTTCGACAGCCGGACCTTTATCACCTCGCCGTGCCTGTCGGTCCTGACCTGGCAGAGGAGGAAGTTGCCGTCGTCGCGGAACCGCGGGTCCTGGCGTCGGAACAGGCCGAACATGAGAGCAGTGTAGCGCTGCTATGCTCCGCTTCGTCCATGGCTCGCCTCATCGACGCCGACAGGAGCGGCATCTCCGAGGCCGCCGCGCACCTGCGGGCCGGCGGCCTCGTCGCCTTCCCGACGGAGACCGTCTACGGCCTCGGGGCCGCGGCCGACGACCCCGAGGCCGTGGCCCGCGTGTTCGCGGCCAAGGGGCGCCCGCCCAGCCACCCCCTGATCGTCCACCTGCCCTCGGCCGCGGCCCTGTGGTCTTGGGCCGACAGCGGCGCCCAGGCCGAGCGCGGCGTCGCCCCCGAGGTGGTCGAGGCGCTGGCCGAGCGCTTCTGGCCGGGCCCGCTGACGCTCGTGCTGCACGCCGCGCCCGGCGTGGACAGGGCCATCACCGGTGGCCAGGACACGGTGGCGCTGAGGGTGCCGGCGAACCGGGTGGCGCTCGATCTCCTCTCGGCCTTCGGCGGCCCGCTCGTGGCCCCGTCGGCGAACCGCTTCGGCAGGGTCAGCCCCACGCGCGCCGACCACGTGCTGGCCGAGTTCGAGGGGGACGACGTGCTCGTGCTCGACGGCGGCCCGACGGAGCTCGGGCTGGAGTCGACGATCGTCGACCTCAGCGGGCCGGAGCCGCGGCTGCTGCGCCCCGGCGCCCTGCCGCTCTCGCGGGTTAGGGAGGTCGTCAGCGTGACCGGCGGCCCGCCCGGGGCCGGCGCCCCGCGGGCGCCCGGCACGCTCGAGCGCCACTACGCGCCGGCGACCCCGCTGCGCACCGTGCCCGGGGACGACCTCGAGCGCGAGCTGGTCGGCGAGCGCGGCGTGATCGCCCGGCGCGAGCCGCGCGGGGCCGTCCCTCACGCGCCCTTCGCGACCGCGAGCCCGCCCCCGCCGCGAGCGGTCCGCTGGCTGGTGCTGCCAGGCGACCCGGCCGGCTTCGCCCGCGAGCTGTTCGGGGCGGTGAGGCACCTCGACGCCCTGGGTCTGCAGGAGGTCCTCGTCGAGGCGCCGCCGGCCGGGGACGAGTGGGCGGCGGTGAGCGACAGGCTGCGCCGGGCCGCCGCGCCCGGCGGGGGGCGCCCCCTGGTGGCCGTCGTGATGGGCAGCGCCAGCGACTGGGAGACGATGAGGCGCGCCGACGAGGTGCTGACGGCGTTCGAGGTGCCGCACACGTGCTCGGTGGTGTCGGCGCACCGCACGCCGGAGAGGATGGCGGACTTCGCGCGGGGCGCCGCGGCGGACGGCTACGAGGTGATCATCGCCGGGGCCGGCGGCGCCGCGCACCTGCCGGGGATGATCGCCGCCCACACCCACCTGCCGGTCCTCGGCGTGCCGGTGAGGAGCTCGGCGCTCTCGGGCCTCGACTCGCTCCTCTCGATCGTCCAGATGCCGCGGGGCGTGCCCGTGGGGACGCTGGCGATCGGCGAGGCCGGCGCGGAGAACGCGGCCCTCCTGGCGGTGGCCATCCTCTCGCTGAGGCGCCCCGAGCTGAGGGAGCGCCTGGTCGCGTACCGCCGGAGGCAGACCGCGGAGGCGACGGCGTCGGAGCTGCCGACACCGAGCTTCAGGCCCTGATGGCGCGGGCGGAGGTCATCGCCCCGGGCGCCACGGTCGGGGTCGTCGGCGGCGGTCAGCTCGGCCTGATGCTGGGGGCCGCCTGCCGGCGCATGGGCTACCGCTTCGCCGTGCTGGCGCCGGAGGAGCGGCCGCCGGCGGGCGCCGTCGCCGACCTCCACGTGCGCGGCGCCCTCGACGACCCGGCGGCCCTGCGCGAGCTCGCCGCCCAGGTCGACGTGCTCACGTTCGAGTGGGAGAACGTCTCCGCCGTGGCCCTGGAGGCGGCGGCGGGGGAGTGCCCGGTGCGTCCGTCGCCCGAGGCGCTCCACGTGACGCAGCACCGCGGCCGCGAGAAGGCTTTCCTGGCCGAGGCCGGGCTCCCGCTGCCGCGCCACCTGGCCGTCGCCGGGGCGGCCGACCTGCCCGCGGCCATCGAGGAGGTCGGGGCGCCCTGCGTGGTGAAGACCGCCGGCTTCGGCTACGACGGCAAGGGCCAGGTGGTCGTCGCGGACGAGGGCGACGTGGCGGCGGCCGCCGCCCTCGCGGCCGCGGGGCCCGTCGTGGTCGAGGAGCTGGTGGACCTGTCGGCCGAGCTGTCGGTGGTCGTGGCCCGTGGCGTGACCGGCGAGGTCGCGGCGTACGCGCCCTTCGTGAACCGGCACTCGCGGCACGTCCTCGACGTCACGGTGGCGCCGTTCGCCGGCGGCCGCAAGGAGTGGCGCGGCGTGGGGGAGGCCGCGGCGGCGCGCGCCCGCGCCCTGGCCGTGGCGGTGGCGGAGCGCCTCGAGCTCGTCGGGGTCTGCTGCGTCGAGTTCTTCCTCACGCGGGGAGGCGACCTGCTCGTGAACGAGGTCGCGCCGCGCCCGCACAACTCGGGCCACCTCACGATCGAGGCGGCGCCCGCGAGCCAGTTCGAGCAGCAGCTGCGCGCCGTCTGCGGGCTGCCGCTCGGAGCCGTCGAGCTCCCGCGCCCGGCGGCGATGGCGAACCTCCTCGGCGACCTGTGGTCTCGCGGCGCGCCGGACTTCGCCACCGCCCTGGCGGTGCCGGGCGTGTCGCTGCACCTCTACGGCAAGGCGGAGCCGCGGCCGGGCCGCAAGATGGGGCACCTGACGGCGGTGGCGGACGACCCGGACGAGGCCGAGGCGCTCGTGCTGCGAGCCCGGGAAGCCCTCACCGGCGCGGGGCGCTGAGGGCGGCCTCGGACGCCGGTCCGGCCGCCGGGGTCGGGCCGACGGTCACGCCCCCTCGCCGGGGACCATCCCCGCGGCCGCCGCCTGCAGCTCGCGGGACAGCGGCACGGCGGACGCCTCGAAGCCCGCCCACGGGTCCTCGGCCAGGGCCGCGAGCCGGCGCCTCACCCGCCGCATGTCGTAGGCGGCCGAGGAGTCGAGCGCGGCGAGCTCGTCCCACCTCAGCGGCACGGCCACGCTGGCCCCGGGGCGCGCCCTGACCGAGTAGTCGGCGACCGCCGTCGCGCCGCGGCCGTTGCGGAGGTAGTCGACGAACACCTGGCCGGCGCGCTGCGCCTTCGGCAGCGCCGTCGTCAGGTTCTCGGGGTCGGCAGCCTCGAGGGCGCGCGCCACCGCGTGGGCGAAGGCCTTGGCCTCGTCCCAGCCGGCCGCGGGTACCAACGGGACCACCACGTGGAGCCCCTTCCCGCCCGTGGCGCGCAGGTAGGGCGGCAGGCCGAGGGACGCCAGCAGCTCGCGCAGTCGCCGCGCCGTCCGCTTCGTCACTTCGAAGGGGACGCCCGGCGACGGGTCGAGGTCGAAGACGAGGCGGTCCGGCTGCTCCAGACGGTCCACGGTGCTGCCCCAGACGTGCAGCTCGAGGGCGCCGTACTGCACCAGCGACACGAGGTCCGCGACGGACGCCAGGTAGTGGTAGTCGTCGACCTCGTCCTTCTCCTGGATGCGGACCTGCGGCAGGCCGGGCTCGAACGCCCCGCTCGGGTGCTTCTGGTAGAAGCAGTCGCCGCCCACGCCGTCGGGGCAGCGCACGACGCTGAGGGGCCTGCGCGCCGCGCGCCGCAGCAGCTCCTCGCCCACGGCCTCGTAGTACGCGGCCACGTCGCGCTTCGTGGCGCCGGAGCCGGGGTAGAGGACGCGGCCGGGGCTCGTCAGCCTCACGCCCGCCACCTCCGCGGCTGCCTGGTCCCGGCCTCGCGCCACCCGAGCCTCCTCGGGCGCGGCCGGCATCGCTCGCTCCGCGTCGCCGGCGCCCGCCGCGCCACGCCGCAGGCTACGCCGCGGCGATGAGACGCGCGGCCCGGCGACGCGCGTCCGCGGGGACGGCCCGGCCCCCCACTGACCGTCCCGGGGGCCGTTCCCCGCGTGCAGCCGAGGTAGCCGTCCGGGCCGGGCCGAACATGTAGCGCGGGGGTTGCGTGCAGCAGGGGCGAACCCCTATACTTGCGCGGTTTGGTATCCCCCTGGCCCGCAGCGCTGGGTCCGGGGGACGGTTCGTCGTGTGCGCAATCAGGCCGCAGGACGGCAGTTGCCAACGCGTAGATCGCGAGGTGAGGAGCCTCGAGCCGACGACTCCGCGCGGGCCGCGTGGGGAAGAAAGAGGGAGTGATCGTTCTGCCGACGGTTAACCAGCTGCTGCGCAAGGGGCGCAGGAAGATCGAGAAGAAGAGCAAGACGCCCGCGCTCAAGGGCTCGCCGCAGCGCCGCGGCGTCTGCACCGCCGTCAAGACCCAGACGCCGAAGAAGCCGAACTCGGCCCTCCGGAAGATCGCGCGCGTGCGCCTCTCCGGCGGCCAGGAGGTGACGGCCTACATCCCCGGCGAGAAGCACAACCTCCAGGAGCACTCCGTCGTCCTCATCCGCGGCGGCCGCGTCAAGGACCTCCCCGGCGTCCGCTACCACATCATCCGTGGCGCGCTGGACGCCCAGGGCGTCGGCATCGGTCGCTACGTGCAGCGCAACAAGGCCCGTTCTAAGTACGGCACGAAGAAGCCGAAGGAAGGGGCGAGGTAACAGTGGGACGTCGTAGGCGCGCCGAGGTCCGCAAGCTCCAGCCCGATCTCGTCTACCAGGACACGACCGTCACCGCGATCATCAACAAGCTGATGCGCGACGGCAAGAAGAACCTGGCCAGCCGCATCTTCTACGGCGCCTGCCGCCTGATCCAGGAGCGGACGGGGCAGGAGCCGCTGAAGGTCGTCAGGCAGGCGCTCGACAACATCCGGCCGCGCATCGAGGTGCGTAGCCGCCGCGTCGGCGGTTCCACCTACCAGGTGCCCGTCGAGGTGCTGCCGCGTCGCGCCCAGTCGCTGGCCCTGCGCTGGCTCGTCGCCGCGTGCGACGCCCGCCC
>Ga0207872_100343_pt1 | contig 31504 bp, 21 predicted proteins | sample Passage260B_FD_187372 | JGI IMG/M metagenome (GOLD analysis project Ga0207872, IMG submission 187372) | Cellulose adapted compost microbial communities from Newby Island Compost Facility, Milpitas, CA, USA - Passage2 60B (SPAdes) (version 2) ...
ATAAGGAAGAACACCAAAAGCGCTTACAAGGGAAAGGTTCTTTTCAAGTTCGCATCCAGAATCCAAAAAAGGTGCCCACACTAGCTTGACTCAGACGGACCGGCGTGCAAACCTTGACAATGGCGGGCTCGCTTTGGTATTTTTGTAATATCGGTTAGCACTCTATTGCGGTGAGTGCTAACGACAACCGCATAAGGAGGGGCGTCGGATGTTGAGCGATCGTCAGCGGAGGATCCTGACAGCCATTGTGGACGACTACATCCGATACGCCGAACCGGTCGGTTCCCGCAGCATTTCCAAGCGGAAAGAGGTGGCGTTCAGCCCGGCCACGATCCGCAACGAAATGGCCGATCTGGAAGAGCTTGGGCTGTTGGAACAGCCGCACACTTCCGCTGGACGGGTTCCCTCCAACAAAGGGTATCGCTATTACGTCGATCATCTCATCCAGCCGTATGAGATCGACGAACAGGATATCCAGAAGATCCGGCAGCTTTTTGCCGAACGGGTAAGACACTGGGAAGAAGTGCTCAACGAAGCGGCGGCCATCCTGTCCCAGCTGACCAACTACACGTCCATCGCGCTGGGACCGGAGATTTTCACCACCACCCTGAAGCATTTCGATCTGGTGCCGATCAATGACGATTCCGCCGTGGCCATCATTGTCACCAACATGGGCCACGTGGAGCATCGCAACATCTCCGTGCCGCGCGGCGTGGATCTTGGCGACGTGCGCCGGGTCGTCAACCTGCTCAACGCCAAGCTGACCGGCCTGCCGCTCCATCAGGTGCGGGCCAGGCTCAACAGCGAGGTCCAAAAGGAACTCGGCATGTACGTCGACCGCTGCGAGAAAATCGTGGCGATGCTGGAATCGTCCCTGAGCGGCGGAATTGAGCCGAAGGTGACGCTGAGCGGGACGAAAAACATGCTGTCCCAGCCCGAATTCAAGGACGTCGCCAAGCTGCAGACCGTTCTCGGGATCCTGGAAGAGACCAAGAAAGTGATGCAGCTGTTTCCGGCCCAGTCGGAAGGCATTCAGGTGCGGATCGGGCCCGAGAACGCCGTCGAGGAAATCTACCAGTGCAGTCTTATCTCCGTATCGTTCACGCTGGACGGCGAATCCCTCGGCACCATCGGTGTCCTGGGGCCGACCCGGATGGACTACAGCAAGGTGATCGGCCTGCTGGATTACATGTCCGGCGATCTGGCAACCCTGCTGGCCCGTTGGTACAAGTGACATAGCGTATCGGGAACATCGCGCCAGGCGGCACACCGGTCAAGGTGTCCGCCTTTCTACACGATGGAGGCAAAGGAGCTTGGATATGGCAATGGATCGTCAGACGGAACCCTTGCGCCGAGAGGCCGCGGCCGCGCGCGAAGCGGACGGGGCCGGGCGGTCCGCGCCGGAAGCGGAGGGCCTTGCGTCCGCAAACGCCGGGAACCGGCCGGCGGAGGCGACCGGGGAGCGGGAAGCGGCCGCTGCGGAGCCGGAGTTCCGCAAGACGGCGGAGGCCGGGGCGGCCGGTGAAGGAACGGCTGCGGAAGCCGGCACGGCTGCGGGGACCGGTACGGCGGACGGAACCGGTGCGGCCGCGGAAGCCGGATCGGCCGGCGGAAGCCGCGCGGAAGGCGCCGGGCCGGATGCCGGGAATTCCCGGGATGAAGCCGGAGGCGCCGAAGGCGCGGGCACGGATGCCGGCGCGGAAGCGGAAAGCGGCGACCGGGCGGGCGCGGGGGAGGAACAACCCCCGGCGGACCGGCAGGAAGAGGATCCCCGCGTCCGGGAATGGTACAACCGCTATTTGCGCGTGATGGCCGATTTTGACAACTACCGCCGCAGGACGCAGCGGGAGAAGGAAGAGCTCGCCCAGTACGCGTCCATGAAGCTGATCGGCGAGCTTCTTCCGGTCCTGGACAACTTTGAGAGAGCCTTGCAGGCTGCCGGCAAGGCGGATCGTCCGGAAACGGCGCAGGCGGAAGAACAGCCCGAAGGTGCGCCGGCCGGCGCCGCGCAGGCCGAATTCGAAGCGTTCCGCAAGGGCGTGGAGATGATTTACCGGCAGCTCAGGCAGGTGCTGGAGGCCGACGGCCTCAAGGCGATGGAGCCGGTGGGCCAGCCCTTCGATCCCAATTTGCACCAGGCGGTCATGCGGGTGCCTTCCGATGAATATGAAGAAGGCACCGTCGTGGAAGTGCTGCAGACCGGGTATTGGTTCAAGGACAAGGTGCTGCGGCCCGCCTTTGTGAAAGTGAGCGGCTGACCGGCCCGGCCGCCGAAAGTTCCGTGAGTTCGCAAGCCTCGAAACGATGAGGAGGAATTCGCATAACATGAGCAAAGTGATCGGTATTGACCTGGGTACGACCAACTCTTGCGTGGCGGTGATGGAAGGGGGCGAAGTGGTCGTCATTCCCAACGCCGAAGGGGGGCGCACGACACCTTCGGTGGTCGGCTTCAAGAAGGACGGCGAACGCCTCGTCGGCGAAGTCGCCAAGCGCCAGGCGATCACCAACCCCGACCGCACGATCATCTCCATCAAGCGCCACATGGGCACGGACCACAAGGTGACCATCGACGGCAAATCCTATACGCCGCAGGAAATTTCCGCCATGATCCTGCAGAAGCTGAAAGCCGACGCGGAAGCCTACCTGGGCCAGCCGGTGACCAAGGCGGTCATCACCGTGCCGGCGTACTTCAACGACAGCCAGCGCCAGGCGACCAAGGACGCCGGGACCATCGCCGGCCTGGAAGTGCTGCGCATTATCAACGAGCCCACCGCGGCCGCGCTCGCCTATGGTCTTGACAAGGAAGAGGACCAGACCATCCTTGTGTTCGACCTGGGCGGCGGCACCTTCGACGTCAGCATTCTGGAGCTGGGCGGCGGCGTCTTCGAGGTCAAGGCGACAAGCGGCGACAACCGCCTTGGCGGCGACGACTTTGACGAATGCGTCATGAAATGGATGGCCGACGAATTCCGCAAGGAACACGGCGTCGACCTGATGCAGGACCGGGCGGCCCTGCAGCGGCTGAAGGACGCCGCCGAGAAGGCCAAGAAAGAGCTGTCCAGCATGACGTCCACGACGATTTCGCTGCCCTTCATCACCATGAAGGACGGCGTGCCGCTGCACCTGGAAATGAATTTGACCCGCGCCAAATTCGACGAGCTCACCGCCCATCTGGTGGAGCGGACGATGGGGCCGACGCGGCAGGCTCTGGCGGACGCGGGACTGACGCCGGCGGACATCGACAAGGTGATCCTCGTCGGCGGTTCCACGCGGATTCCCGCCGTGCAGGAAGCGGTAAGGCGCCTCATCGGCAAGGAGCCCCACAAGGGCGTCAACCCCGACGAAGTGGTGGCGATGGGCGCGGCGATCCAGGCGGCGGTGCTCGCCGGCGAAGTCAAGGACGTGGTGCTGCTCGACGTCACGCCGCTGTCGCTGGGCATCGAGACCGCCGGCGGCGTCATGACGAAGATGATCGAGCGCAACACCACCATCCCGACGAGCAAGTCGCAGATTTTCACCACCTACGCCGACAACCAGACGCAGGTGGAAATTCACGTCCTGCAGGGCGAGCGGGCGATGGCCCGGGACAACAAGACCCTCGGCCGCTTCCTGCTCACCGACATTCCGCCCGCGCCCCGCGGCGTGCCGCAGATCGAAGTCACCTTCGACATCGACGCCAACGGCATCGTCCACGTCTCGGCGAAAGACAAGGCCACCGGCAAGAGCCAGAGCATCACCATCACCTCGTCCAGCGGCCTGTCGAAGGAAGAAATCGAGCGGATGAAGAAGGAAGCCGAGATGCACGCCGAGGAAGACCGCAAGCGCCGCGAGCTGGCGGAAGCGAAGAACGCCGCCGACCACCTGGTGTACACCGTGGAGAAGACGCTGCGGGAACTCGGCGACAAGGTGGACCCGTCGGAGGTCCAGCGGGCGAACGACGCCAAGGAAAAAGTGAAAAAGGCCATGGAGTCCGACAACAAGGACGAAATCCAGAAGGCCACCGAAGAGCTGACCCAGATCGTGCAGCAGCTTTCCGTGAAGCTCTACCAGCAGGCGGCCCAGTCTTCTTCTTCCGGGCCGGCGGACGGCGCGGGCGACGCGTCCGCGGCCGACGGCGGTCCGAAAGGCAACGTGGTGGACGCCGACTACAAGGTGGTCGACGATAACAAGGCCTGAAGAGCCGTGCGCGTGAAGCCAAAGCGTCGAAGCCGGCGCCCTCGGGCGTGCGGCGCGGCTTTGGCTTCTTTGTTGAGGAGGCTTCATCAGCATTGGCGGAGAATAAAAGGGATTACTACGAAGTGCTGGGCGTGTCCCGCGACGCCTCGCCGGAGGAGATCAAGAAGGCGTACCGGAAGCTCGCCCGCCAGTACCACCCCGATGTGAACAAGGCGCCGGACGCCGAGCAGAAGTTCAAGGAAATCAGGGAAGCCTACGAGGTGCTCAGCGATCCGGAGAAGCGGGCCCGTTACGACCGGTACGGCCACGAGGATCCGGCCGCCGGTTTCGGCGGGGCGGGCGGATTCACCGGGGCCGATTTCGGCGATTTCGGCGGTTTTGGCGATATTTTCGACATGTTCTTCGGCGCCGGCCCCCGGCGCGATCCCAACGCTCCCCAGCGCGGCGAGGACCTGCGGTACACGCTGACCGTCGAGTTCAAGGAAGCGGTGTTCGGCAAGGAAACGGAGATCACGGTTCCCCGCACGGAGACGTGCGACGTCTGCCACGGCAGCGGGGCCAGGCCGGGCACCCGGCCGGAGACGTGCGGCGTCTGCCGCGGCACCGGCCAGCAGGAGACGGTGCAGCACACGCCCTTCGGCCGCATCGTGAACCGCCGGACCTGTCCGGCCTGCGGCGGGCGCGGACGGATCGTCCGGGACCGCTGCGCCTCCTGCGGCGGCAGCGGCCGGGTCCGCCGCCAGCGCCGGATCCAGGTCAAGATTCCCGCCGGGGTGGACGACGGCTCGCAGCTGCGCATCCCCGGCGAAGGGGAAGCGGGCCTGCGCGGCGGGCCGCCCGGAGACCTGTACATCATCATCCGGGTCAAGCCGCACGATTTCTTCGAACGGGAAGGCGACGACATCTACTGCGAGGTTCCGCTTACCTTCGTCCAGGCGGCCCTGGGCGACGAAATCGAGGTTCCGACGCTGACGGGGAAGGTCCGGCTGCGGATTCCGCCGGGCACCCAGAGCGGCACCTATTTCCGCCTGAAGGGCAAAGGGGTGCCGCGGCTCAGGGGCTACGGGGCGGGCGACCAGCACGTCCGGGTGACGGTGGTGACGCCCACCAACCTGACAGAGCACCAAAAAGAGCTGCTGCGCGAGTTTGCAAAAACCCTGGGCGAAGAAACCCACGACAAGCAAAGGTCGCTGTTTGAGCGGATGCGCAGGGCGATCATGGGCGAGTGACAAGGGCAAGCGGCGGCGCGGGAACGCCGGAAACAAGGGAGAGCGATGCCTTGCTGTGGCATGAGGTAACGGTGCTGGCGCGGCTGGAGGCGCAGGAGATGGCGGCCCATTTCCTGTGGGAGCTCGGCGCTTCCGGCGTGGCCATCGAGGAGTCGCGGCCGCGGACCTCGGAACGGGGCGCGGCGTACGGGGAATGGTTCGAGCTTCCGCCAGGCGATCTTCCCGAAGGATACGCGAAAATCACCGGATATTTCGCCGAAGGAACGGATATTCCGGACGTCGAGCGGCGCCTGCGGCGGGCGCTGGAAGAGCTGTCCGCCTTCGGATACGATCCCGGCGAATTCGCCGTGACGACGGGTTCGGTGCGGGAGGAAGACTGGGCGGAAGCCTGGAAGCAATATTACAAACCGGTTCGGGTGACCGAACGGCTGATCGTGAAGCCGGTGTGGGAACCGTACGACCCGCAGCCCGGAGAGATCGTCGTCGAGCTGGACCCCGGGATGGCCTTCGGCACCGGCACCCACCCGACGACGAAGCTGTGCCTTGCGGCGCTGGAGCGATCCGTGAAGGGCGGCGAAACGGCCATCGACGTGGGCACCGGCTCCGGCATCCTGGCCATCGGCGCCGTGAAGCTGGGCGCCGCCCGGGTGCTGGCGCTGGATCTCGATCCCGTCGCCGTTTCCAGCGCAGCTTCCAACGTCCGGCTGAACGGCCTTGAAGACCGGATCGAGGTCCGAAGGAGCGATTTGTTGGAAATTCTCAAAAGCGGGGAAGGCGTGCCGGCCGCTTTCCGTCCGCCGGCGGATCTGGTGACGGCCAATCTGCTGGCGGAAATCATCCTGCGCCTGTCTGACGACGTGATGCGGGTGCTCAGGCCGGGCGGGACATTCATCGCGTCCGGCATTTACGAAAACCGGGAGGACCAGACCGCCCGTGCGCTTCGGGAGGCGGGGTTCGAGGAAGTGGAACGCCTGCGCGAGGAGCGCTGGACGGCCCTGATCGTCCGCAAGCCGTGAGGGAGGGGCGCCGTGAGCTTTCTGTGGTTTCCGCTTGAACATTTGCCGTACATTCTCATCACGATGGTGGCCGCTTTCACCGTCCACGAATTCGCCCACGCCTGGACCGCATGGAAATTCGGCGATCCCACCGCCTACCGGGAAGGGCGCGTCACGCTGAATCCCCTGGCGCACCTGGACATCGTCGGCATGCTGTTTTTGCTGCTGGCGGGATTCGGCTGGGCCAAGCCGGTGCCGGTCAGGCGCGGCAATTTCCGCCGGCCGCGGATCATGAACATCACGGTGACCGCCGCCGGGCCGCTGAGCAACCTGTTGCTGGCGTTTCTCGGCGTCGCCGTCTGGTACGGCCTGGCCCGCTCGGGGGTGCTGCTGGACGTTTCGCGCGGAACATTGACGAATCTGCAATCTTTTTTTAATTATTGGATTAATATCAATCTCGTGTTGCTCATTTTCAACCTGATCCCGCTGCCGCCCCTCGACGGTTACCGGATCGTGGAGGAGTTCGCGCCGCCGGGGCTGCGCATGCGCCTTTCCCGGTACGAACAGTGGGGCGTGCTGATCTTCCTGCTGCTCGTGTTCATCCCGCCGCTCCGGGCGGTGACCATCGCTCCCCTGTTCGGGCTGCGGGAGCCGCTGGTCACGGGAATGGTGAACTTTTTGAACGCGGTTTTCGGGGGCCTGCCATGATTTTTTCGGTGGCGGAGCGGCGAAGGAACGGGTATCATGGAAGTTGAAAAGATGTTGAAAAACCTTGGGAGAACCGCCTTGGAGGACGCCAGCGGATGCAGCGTTACTTCGTTTCGCCGGAGCGCATGAGCGACCGCGCCGTGATGTTGACGGATGAGGACGCGCGCCATTTCGCCCGGGTCCTGCGCGGGAAACCCGGGGACCGCTTCATCGCCTGCGACGGCGCCGGACGGGACGCGCTGGCCGAAGCGACGCGCGTCGGGCCGGACGCGGTGGAAGCGAAGGTCGTGCGGTTCCTGACGGAAAGCAACGAGCCTCCCTGGGCGGTGACCGTGGCGCAGAGCCTGCCCAAGGGAGACAAGATGGAGGCGGTCATCCAGAAGGGCACGGAGACGGGCGCGGCCGCCTTCTGGCCCTTCGTGTCGCGGCGCACCGTCGTGGAGTATGACGAGGCGAAAGAAGCCAGACGCCTTGCGCGCTGGCGGAAAATCGCCAAGGAAGCCGCGGAACAGGCGCACCGCAGCGCGGTGCCGGAAGTGGCGCCCGTGATGGAGTGGAAGGATCTGCTCGGGCGGTTTGCCCTGTTTGATCTGGTGCTGTTTTGCTATGAGGAGGAAGGCAGGCGCGGAAAGGGCCTCAGGACGGTGCTCGCGGAGCACCGGGACCGGCTGGCCGGCGGGGAACGCCCCGGCGGCCGGCCCCGCCTGCTCATCGTGATCGGGCCCGAGGGCGGGTTCACGGCGGAGGAAGCCGAAGAGGCGGCGCGGGCGGGCGCGGTGTGGACGGGCCTCGGCCCCCGGACGCTGCGCACGGAGACCGCCGCGCCGGCGGCGCTCGCCTGCCTGGCCTACGAATCGGGCGAAATGGGAAGGTGAACGGGATCGATGCCCACCGTCGCGTTCTACACGCTGGGTTGCAAAGTCAATTTTTACGATACCGAGGCGATTTGGCAGCTGTTCAAAAAGGAAGGCTATGAGCAGGTCGACTTCGAGGAGACGGCCGACGTCTACCTCATCAACACCTGCAGCGTGACCAACACCGGGGACAAAAAGAGCCGCCAGATCATCCGCCGGGCCATTCGCCGCAATCCGGACGCCGTGATCGCGGTGACCGGCTGCTATGCCCAGACGGCGCCGGCGGAAGTGCTGGCCATCCCCGGCGTCGATCTGGTCATCGGCACGCAGGACCGCGACAAGCTGATGGATTACATCCGCGAGATCCGGCGGCAGCGCCGCCCGGTCAACGCGGTGCGCAACATCATGAAGACGCGGGAATTCGAGGAGATGGACGTGCCCGAGTTCGCCGACCGGACGCGGGCGTTCCTGAAGATCCAGGAAGGCTGCAACAACTTCTGCACCTTCTGCATCATCCCGTGGGCCCGCGGACTGTCCCGCAGCCGCAAGCCGGAGAATGTCCTGCGCCAGGCGCGCCGGCTGGCGGAAGCCGGCTACCGGGAAATCGTCCTGACCGGCATCCATACCGGCGGGTACGGCGAAGACCTGGAAAACTACCGCCTGTCCGACCTGCTCGCCGACCTGGAGAAGATCGACGGACTGGAGCGCATCCGCATCAGCTCCATCGAGGCCAGCCAGATCGACGACCGCATGCTGGAGGTGCTGGGAAGCTCGCGGAAGATGTGCCGCCATCTGCACATTCCGGTGCAGGCGGGCGACGACGAGATCCTCCGGCGGATGCGGCGCAAATACACGACGGAAGAATATGCCGCCAAGATCGGGTACATCCGCCGGGCAATGCCCGACGTGGCCATCACCACCGACGTCATCGCCGGCTTTCCCGGGGAAACCGACGCGCATTTCGAGAACGGCTTCCGGTTCATCGAGCAAATCGGATTCGCGGAATTGCACGTGTTTCCGTATTCGAAGCGGTCGGGGACGCCGGCCGCCCGCATGGACGGCCAGGTGGACGAGGATGTGAAGCGCGAGCGCGTGCACCGGCTCATCGAGCTGTCCGAGCGGATGCAGGCCGCCTACGCCTCCCGCTGGGTCGGCCGGGAAGTGGACGTCATTCCGGAACGGGAAGCGAAAGGCCGCGAAGGCCAGGGGCTCTTGTCCGGCCATTCCGACAACTATCTGCATGTCGTGTTTGACGGGGACCCGTCCATGATCGGCGGCATCTGCCGCGTGCGGATCACCGCCGCGGAAGAAGGCGAGTGCCGCGGCGTGCGGACGGGCGTGGTCGTGCCGGGAAGGACGCCGCGTCCGACGGAGCGCGTTTCCGCCGCCGCCCGGTAGGCGCGTCGGGGACGGACGCTTCCGCTGCGCCGCCGCCGCGCGTGCGCGCCGGGCGCGTCCGGAGGCAGGCGGGCAAGGTCTGCCGTTTGCAGTCATGTCCGATAAACAGGAGGGCGCCATGAGGGAATTGTCGGCGGGCGGCATCGTTTACCGGCGCGACGGAAACAGGACGGAAATCTTGCTCATTCGCGACCGATTCGGCAAAATCTCTTTTCCCAAGGGGAAAATGGAACCCGGGGAGACGCCGGAACAGACGGCGCTGCGGGAGATCCTGGAGGAAACGGGCATCGCCGGAACCATCGAGGCGCCGCTGCCGGGCACGGAATTCGACTTCCGGAAGGAATCCGGAGAAACCGTGCACAAGGTGGTGCGCTTTTTCCTCGTGCGCGCGACGGGCGGAAGCTTGAGGGCGCGGGAAGGGGAAATCGCCGGGGCCGCCTGGCATTCCCCCGCCGACGCCTGGCGGCTCCAGCTCCGCGAGGGATACGAGGGCAACAACGAGGCGCTGGAGCGGGCCCTGGCCCTGCTCGGCGAGGGTCCCGAAGGGGGACCCGCCGCGGATGCCGGCGGAGTTGCCGGAAGCGATCCCGCGTACGGAACGGCCGGCGCGGGCGCGGCGGATGAAGTTTCCGGCGAAGGCCCGCCGGCGGCAAGCCGTTTTCCCGTTTGGCGGCCGGGGGATTCCCTCGCGCCGTTCGTGGAACACGCGCTGCTGAAAGCGGATGCACGCCCGGGGGACATCGACCGCTTGTGCGAGGAAGCCGCCGCCCGCCGATTTCACGCCGTGTGCGTGGGCGGAGGATGGGTCCGCCGTTGCCGGGAGCGGCTAACCGGAACGGGCGTCAAGGTGTGCGCCGTCGTCGGGTTTCCGCTGGGAGCGGCGGCGACGCGGGTGAAGGCGTTCGAGGCCGCCGCGGCGGTGGAAGACGGCGCCGCGGAAATCGACGTGGTGATTTCCGTCGGCCGCCTGCTCGAAGAAGACTTTGAAGCGGTCAGCCGGGACCTTGCCGCGGTGGTGCAGGCGGTGCAAGGCGGCGCGCTGGTCAAGGCGGTGCTGGAAACCGGCCTGCTCACGGACAAGCTCAAGGTGGAAGCCTGCCGCCTGGCGGAAGCGGCGGGAGCCGATTTTGTCCGGACTTCCACGGGCTTTGTCCCGGTTGGGAACTTGGAAGCGGACGTGCGGCTGCTTCGCTCCGCCTTGCCGCCCGGGCTGGGCGTGAAGGCGGCGGGGGGCGTGCGCGGCCCGGATGCGGCCGGGCGCCTGCTTCTGGCCGGGGCCAACCGGATCGAGAGCGACGATGTAACCGTCGCCGCCGTGTCTGCGTTATAGCCGGCAACGGCGACGACGATTGCATATGCCAGGTTCAAATCCAAAGTGAACGGAGGTATCCTCATGAGCGGCAATGTCAAGCTTGAAGGCAGAAGGGTCGTCGTTCCGGAAAATCCCGTATCGCAGTTTTTGTTCAGCGACACGCGATCGGCGTGGATCTGGCTGATCATCCGGCTGTATCTCGGTTATACCTGGCTCAACGCGGGTTGGCACAAGGTGACGGCGGATGCCTGGACGGGCGCCAACAGCGGCGCCGCCATCAAGGGGTTTGTCAACAATGCCCTGCTGAAGGCGGAAGAGGGCAAGGACGTGACCGGCTGGTACGGCTGGTTCCTGGAAAACATCGTGCTGCCCAACGCCAAGGCGTTCGCCTACATGGTCGCCTACGGAGAAGTGCTGGTGGGCCTGGGCCTCATCCTCGGCCTTCTGACGGGAATCGCCGCGTTCTTCGGCGGGCTGATGAACGCCAGCTTCCTGTTTGCGGGCACGGTCAGTTCGAACCCCCTCATGTTCGTGTTGGCCACATGGCTGGTGCTGGCGTGGAAAGTGGCCGGCTGGTGGGGGTTGGACCGCTGGGCGCTGCCGTATCTGGGCACACCCTGGCGGAAGTCGTGAGGACCGGCGGCGGGAAGCCGCCGATTGCCGGAACCGTCGGCGCGTCCGTATCGCCCCGCCCCTGACGTCCGGAGGCCTTGTTGAAGTGCCGAAACCGATGACGGGAGAAGGCGTGAGGGAACATGTCGACCAAACCTTCCGCGGTGCTCAGGCGCGACCGCCTGGCCCGTTTCGAGACGGGGCACCCGTGGATTTTCGCCGGTGAAATCGAAAAGGTGGAGGGCGAAGCGGAACCGGGCGGATTGGTGGCCGTCCGCGACCACCGGGGCAGGTTGCTGGGAACCGGTTACTGGAACCCGCACTCGCAAATCGCCGTCCGGATGGTTTCCTGCGGGGATCTGGAACGGATGGACGAGGCGTGGTTCCGGCAACGCTTCGCCCGGTGCCTGGAACATCGGCTTCGGTTTTGCGGGGCGGAGACTTCCGGCCGGCTTGTGAACGCCGAAGCCGACTTCCTGCCGGGGCTCGTCGTCGACCGCTTCGCCGACGTGCTGGTGGTGCAGGTGCTCACCCTCGGCATGGAAAAAGCCAGGGACGCATGGCTGCCCGCGCTGGTGGAGACGTTCCGGCCGCGGGGCGTGTACGAACGCAGCGACGTGGGCGTGCGGGCGCTGGAGGGGCTCCCCGAGCGCGCCGGGCCGCTTTGGGGCGAATGCCCCGAACGGGTGCTCATCGAGGAAAACGGCCTGAAAATGGAAGTGGACATCGCCACGGGGCAGAAAACCGGGCACTTTTTCGACCAGCGGGAAAACCGCGCGGCCATCGCGCCGCTCATGACCGGCTGGGGCGCGCGCAGCGGCATTTCCCTGCAAGAAAGGGACGGCGTGCTGGTGCCCGTCAACCGGAAGGGTCGGGAAGTGACGTTTCCGCGGTGGGACGGGGCGACGGTGCTGGACGCTTTCGCCCACACGGGGGGCTTTACGCTGCATGCCTGCAAATACGGCGCCAAAAGCGTCACCTGCCTGGACGTCTCCAAACAGGCCATCGAACTGGCCCGCCGCAATGTGGAACTGAACGGTTTTGCGGACCGGGTGGAATTCGTCGTGGACAACGCCTTCGAGTACCTGCGCCGCCACGTCCGGGGACGGGAGGAGCGGATGCGGCGGGCGGAGGCGGGAAAGCCCGGCGTGAAAATCGACACCTCCAAACCCCTTCCCCCGGAAGGAAGGACATGGGACGTCATCATCCTCGACCCTCCGGCCTTCGCCAAAACCAAACGCGCCGTGCCCGACGCGATCCGGGGGTACAAGGACGTCAACCTGCACGCGCTCAAGCTGATCAACGAAGGCGGCTATCTGGTGACGGCCAGCTGTTCGTACCATGTGCGCCCCGAGCTGTTTCTGGACATCATCCGCGAAGCGGCGCGGGACGCGGGGAAGGTGCTGCGGCGGATCGAATGGCGGGGCGCGTCCCGGGACCATCCGATGTTGCTCGCCGCGGAGGAAGGGGATTATTTGAAATTCGGCATTTTCGAAGTGCGGTCGAAGCGGGAATGGTAAGAAATCCGGTTCGCCGGGCGGCGGGCGGGCCGCCCGCGCCGGCGGCCGTATCCATACGGAGGCCGCGCTCGGCAGGGTCCGGCGCGGACGGACGGTTTGCGGGAGGAAGGCGCGCATGGCCCTTCGGCTCGTGACGGGTCGTTCCGGAAGCGGGAAAACCCGGTACATACTGAATGAAATCCATAAACGGCTCCAGGAGGATCCGGCGGGTCCTCTTTTGTTGCTTCTGGTGCCCGAGCAGGCGACGTTCCAGACGGAGCAGGCGCTGGTCGCCGCCCAGGAAACGGGCGGGTCGTTGCGAGCGCAGGTGCTCAGTTTCCGCCGGTTGGCGCACCGGATCATGCAGGAGACGGGCGGCAGCGCGGTGGTGACCGTCGGCGAACTGGGGAGGGCCATGCTCATCCGCCGGGCGCTCGCCGCCAACCGCGAACGGCTGCGCCTGTTCCGCGCCGAGACGCAGGGCCTGGCGGTCCAGATGAACGATCTGTTCACGGAATGGAAACGCTACGGCGTCTCGCCGGAGCAGGCGCAGATAGCCGCGGAGTCCCTGGCCGCCTCCGGAGCGGACGATCCGCTGCTTGCGGACAAGCTGCACGATCTGGCGCTGGTGTACCGGGAAACGGAGCGGCAGCTGGCCGGCCGTTGGCAGGACGGGGAAGACCTGCTCCGGCGCCTGGCCGAAAACATCCCGGCCTCCTCCATGCTGGAAGGAGCGGAGGTGTGGCTGGACGGCTTCCACGGCTTTACGCCGCAGGAGTTTGCGGTCATCGGGGCGCTGCTCAGGCGCTGCCGCAGGGTGACCGTGGCCCTGTGCCTCGACCGTCCGTACGGGGCGGGAGAAGCGCCGGACGAGCTGGAGCTGTTCCACCGGACGGCGGAAACTTCGCGGGCGCTGTGCGAGCTGGCGGAAGCGGAAGGGGTGCCGGTGGAGCCGCCGGTCCGCCTGGAACCGGAAGTGTGCCCCCGCTTCGCGGGCAGCCCGGAACTTGCGCGGCTGGAAGCGATGCTGCGGGGCGCCGGGTCCGCGCGGGACGGAATCGTTCCGGCGTATGAGGGGCCGGCCGCCGGAGGCATCTCGGTGCACGCGGCGGCGAACCCCCGCGCGGAGGCCGAAGCGGCCGCCCGTGACATGATCCGGCGGGTGCGGGAGGACGGCTTGCGCTGGCGGGACATGGCGGTGTTCGTCCGCCAGCTCGATCTGTATGCAGACACCCTGCGCGCGGTGTTCGACGACTACCGCATTCCGTATTTTCTGGACCGCAAGGCGTCGGCTTCCCACCATCCGCTGGTGGAGCTCGTCCGTTCGGCCCTGGAGACGGTCTTAAACGGGTGGCGGACGGAAGCGGTGCTCCGCTGCGTCAAGACGGATCTGCTCCATCCGGCGGACGGGTCGGCCGGGCGGGACGAAGCGGACGAGCTGGAAAACTACGTCCTCGCCGCCGGCATCGACGGCCGGCGCTGGCACGATGACGGGGCGTGGCGGCCGCCGGACCGGGATGATTGGGACGAGGATACCGGGACTGCCGGCGGGACCGGAAAGGAAGACGCAGGCCGGACCCATGAAGAGGCGGCGGGCGGATCCGGGGGAGAAGGCAGTCCCGGCGGCAAGGCTGCAAACGGCGCCACGGACGGAGGAAACGGGACCGCCGGCAAAACCACAGATGGAACGGAGGACGGCGGGGAGTCCGCGAACGGGGCCGGGGCGCCGGCGGAAACGGCGGGCGGGCGGCTCCGGCGGATTCGCGACGCCTTCGTCGCGCCCTTGCGCCGTCTGGAACGGAATCTTCGGGCCGCGGAGACGTTCCGCGGGCTGTGCGGGGCGACGTACGAATTCCTGGAAGAAATCCGGGCGGCGGATCGCCTGGAGCGGTGGGCCGAGGAAGATATGGCCAAGGGGGACCCGGGCCGGTCCCGGCTGCACCGCCAGGTGTGGGACGGCATGGTGGGCCTGATGGATCAACTGGTGGAGCTGGCGGGAGAGGACCCGGCCGACATTCCTCTTTTCTGCGAGATGGTGAACGCCGGACTGGACCAGCTGAGGCTCGGGGTCGTTCCACCCGCGCTGGACGCGGTGCTGATCGGCAGCCCCGAGCGGACCCGTCCCGACCGCCTTCAGGCCCTTTATTTCCTTGGCGTAAACGACGGCGTCGTACCGCTGGCGATCCGCGAAGACGGGCCGCTGTCCGAAGAAGAACGGGAACGCCTTTCGGCCATGGGACTGCGCATGGCTCCCGGCGTCAGGCGCCGCCTGCTGGACGAACGGTTTCTGATCTATCTGGCGCTGACCGCGCCTTCCAGGTACCTGTGGATCGGCTATCCCGTCGCCAATGAGGAAGGCGAAGGGCTGCTGCCGTCGGAACTCATCCGGCGGCTGTGCCGCTGGTTTCCGGGGCTCCGTCCGCAGTGGGAGGCGCCGGAACCGTCCCCGGACGAACCCGAGGATCGGCAGCTGGCCCACGCCGCATATCCGGGGCGCGCCCTGACGCTCTGGATTTCGCAGATCCGCGCCTGGCGGCAGGGCGCCAGCCTGGCGCCGGGCTGGTGGTCGGTGCACCGCTGGCTGACGGAGCGGCCCGAATGGCGGGAGCGGATGGCACGCCTTGTCCAATCCCTGACCCACGCGAACCGCGAAACGCCCCTGAAACCCGAAACGATCCGGCTTCTGTACGGCGACCGCCTGCGGCTCAGCGTGTCCCGGATGGAGCGTTTCGTGGCCTGTCCGTTCCGCCATTTTGCCGCGCACGGGCTTCGGCTCAAACCCCGCCGGCTGTACCGGGTCGACGCGCCCGACATCGGGCGGTTGTTCCACGCCGCCTTGCGGGACGCCATGGAAAAGCTCCTGTCCGGCGATATCCCGGAGGCCGCCGCGGACTGGCGGCGGGAGACGGCGGCGGCCGCGGAGCGCCTGGTGCCGCGCATGCGCTCGGAAATCATGCTGTCGTCGCACCGGCATCTCGCCGTGGCGCGCAAGCTGGTCGGCGTGGTCACCCGCGCCGGCGGCGCGCTGGGCAGCCACATCCGGGCCTCGGCATTCCGCCCCGTCGCCCTGGAAGTGGACTTCGGCCCGGACGGCCCGCTTCCGCCCCTCACCGTGGATCTGGGCGGCGGCCGTTCGCTGGACGTCATCGGCCGCATCGACCGCATCGATGTGTCGGACACCCCGCAGGGACCGCTGCTCAGGGTGATTGATTACAAATCCGGTGACACGGACCTGGCGCTGGACGAGGTGGCGCACGGCCTGTCGCTGCAGATGCTGACCTACCTCGACGTCGCCGTCCTGCACTCGCCGCGATGGCTGGGACGGCCTGCGGCGCCGGCCGGCGTGCTCTATTTTCACGTGCACAATCCCCTTCTGCATGTCGCCAACCGCCTGCCGCCCGAGGAGGCGGAGGCAAAGCTGGCGGCGAAATACCGCATGAAGGGCTGGGTGCTGGCGGACCCGGATGCCGTGGTGCGCATGGACGCGTCCCTCGCGGGCGGGGGAAAGTCTTCCATCGTGCCGGTGGAGATCCGAAAGGACGGCCATTTTTCAGATTACTCCCGGGTGGCCGGACCGGAGCGGTGGGAGCTGCTCCGCCGCGCCGTGCGGAACCACATCCGGCGGATCGGCGGGAGGATCGCGTCGGGAGACGTCTCCATTTCGCCGTACCGGATGAACCGCAGAAGCCCCTGCGCCCATTGCGAATTCCGCCCGGTTTGCCTGTTCGACCCCGCGCTGGAGGGGAACCGGTACCATCCGCTTCGCAAGGGGAAAGACCGCGAAGAACAGTGGCGCATGGTGGAAACGGCGGCTTCCGCCGGGGAGGACGGGCGGAAAGACGCGGCGGCCCGCCGCGAACCGGCCGGGGAGCAGGAGGGCGCTCCCCGTGCCGTAAGCGAAACGGATGCGAAAAAGGACGGTGAGCGGCATGGGTGAAGCGATCCGGACGCCTCCCAAGCCGGCGGGCAGCCGCTGGACGGACGAGCAGTGGATGGCCGTCGCCGCGGAAGGAAGCCGGCTGCTTGTCTCCGCCGCCGCCGGTTCGGGCAAAACCGCCGTGCTGGTGGAACGCATCATCTCCCGCATCGCCGACGAGGCGCGCCCCCTGGATGTGGACAGGCTGCTCGTGGCCACCTTCACGAAGGCGGCCGCGGCGGAAATGAAAGCCCGCATCCGTTCCGCCCTGGAGGAGCTTCTGGAGCGCCGGCCGGATTCCCGCCATCTGCGGAAACAGCTGGCCCTCCTGCCGCGGGCGCCCATCACGACGCTGCACGCCTTCTGCCTCGACATCGTCCGGCAGTACGCGCCGCTCGCGGGAATCGATCCGGATTTTCGGGTCATCGGGGAGATCGAGGCGGAGCTGATGAAAATCGACATCCTGGACGAGCTTCTGGAAGAACGGTACGGCGCGGAAGGGTCCGGCGGCCCGCTGGTCCGGCTCTCCGAGCGGTACGGCGGAGAGCGCGGGGATGAGCTTTTGCACCGGCTCATCCTGAAATTGTACGATTTTGCCCGCAGCCAGCCCTGGCCGGAACATTGGCTCAGGGAATGCGCCCGGCGCTTTGCGGAGGCGGACGCCGGCCGTCTGGCCGCTTCCCCCTGGGCGGAGGACATGCGCAGGGAAGCGCTGATCGCCCTGGAAGGCGCCGGCTCCCTGCTCGCGGCCGCCAGGGATCTGGCCCTGCGCCCCGGCGGGCCCGCCTCGTACGCGGAAACGCTGGAGGAAGATCTGGCCGTGGCGGAAAGGCTTCGCGCCGCGGTGGCCGGGCAGCCCTGGGACCGCTGGAAGGAGGCGTTCGCCGCCGTTTCGTTCGGACGGCTGAAAGCCGTCCGGGGAGGGGACGCCGATCCGCGGATCCAGGAGCGGGTGAAGAAGCTTAGGGATGACGCCCGGAAAAGCGTCCTTGCGGTGGCGGAGGAGTGGATGGCGCGGGACCCGGACGAGTACGCGGCGGAACTTAAAGAACTGGCGCCGGACATGGAGGCGCTGGCGGAGCTGGTGATCGCCTTCGGGGAGCGCTATGCGCAGGCCAAACGGGAGCGGGGCGTGATGGATTTCGGCGACCTCGAGCATACGGCGCTGCGCCTGCTGCGGGCGCCCGAATCGACGCCGGAGCGGCCGGTGCCGTCCGATGTGGCGCTGGCGTACCGGGAGCGGTTCGAGGAGATCCTGCTGGACGAGTACCAGGACACGAACGAAGTGCAGGAAGCGCTGGTGGAACTGATCTCCCGGCCCGATCCGGGCAACGTGTTCATGGTCGGCGACGTGAAGCAGAGCATCTATCGTTTCCGGCTGGCGGAACCGGGGCTCTTTCTGCGAAAGTACAAGACGTTCCGCGTCCTTCGCCCCGGATCGGACGCTTCCGGAGGCGCAAGCGGGGATCCGGCCGCCGGCGGAGTGCGCATCGATCTGTCGCGCAACTTCCGCAGCCGCCGGAATATTGTCGAGGCGGTCAACCGGGTGTTCCGCCTCATCATGCGGGAGCCGGTCGGGGAGCTGGATTACGGCCCGAGCGAAGAACTGGTTTACGGCGGGCTTTATCCCGAAGCGGAAGTCCCGCCGGAAGGCCCGGCCGTCTCCGGGACCGTCGCGGCGTTGCCGCCGGAACCTCCGGTGGAGCTGATCGTGATCGACCGGGGAACGGGTGTCCCCGGAGGGGACGGGCCGGCGGAAAACGGTGCCGCGGACGCGGCGGAGGGCGGCGGCACGGCGACGGGCCGTCTTGCGGAAGAGGCCGGGACGGGGGAAGCGGACCGGTCCGGAACCGGAGCGTCTTCTCCCGACGGGGAAGGACCGCTGGAAGATCCGGAAGACCTGGAAGCGATCCAGCTGGAAGCCCGCTGCATCGCGGCGGAAATCCGCCGCCTGACGGAAGGCGGAGGCGGCCTGCCGGGCGCCTCCGTGTATGACGCCGCCGCCCGGGTGTATCGGCCCGTGGCGTACCGGGACATCGCCATCCTGCTTCGGGCGACGGTGGCTCTGGCCCCCGTGGTGCTGGAGGAACTGAAGGCCGCGGGCATCCCCGCCTACGCCGACCTGGCGACCGGATATTTCGAAGCCACCGAAGTGCACACCATGATTTCGCTCTTGCAGATCATCGACAACCCGGACCAGGACATTCCGCTGGCCGGCGTGCTTCGTTCGCCCATCGTCGGCCTGTCCGCGGAAGAGCTCGCCCGCATCCGCCTGGCCGACCGCCGCGGATCGTTCTGGAAAGCCGTCCGGGCGGCGGCGTCGGACGATAGCACGGACGGGGAGCTCCGGCGGCGGCTGGACGAATTTTTGCGGCGTCTGGACGAATGGCGCACCTTCGCCCGGCGGGAGCCGATCGGAGATCTGCTGCTCAGGCTTTACCGCGATACGGAATACGAAAACTTCGTCGGCGGCCTGCCGGGAGGCGCGCAGCGGCAGGCCAACCTGCGGGCGCTGGCGGACCGGGCGCGGCAGTTCGAGCGTTCCGGCTCCCGCGGCCTGTACCGCTTCCTCCGCTTTCTCGAGCGGATGCGGGACACGGGCGCCGACCTCGGCGCCGCCCGGGTGGTCGGCGAGCAGGAAAACGCGGTGCGCATCATGTCCATCCACAAAAGCAAGGGGCTGGAGTTTCCCGTCGTGTTCGTGGCGGGGCTCGGCCGGGCCTTCAACCGGCAGGATCTGGGCGGACTGTTTTTGTACCACAAGCGGCTCGGCTTCGGTCCGAAAATGGTGGATCCGGATCTGCGCACGGCCCATCCGACGCTGCCGTATCTGGCGATCCGCCGGCGCCTTGCGGCGGAGCTCGTCGCCGAGGAAATGCGGGTGCTGTACGTGGCGATGACCCGGGCGAGGGAAAGACTGACGCTGGTCGCCGCCAGCCGCGACGCCGCCCAGGAGCTGGCGCGCTGGCGGGAAGCGCTGGAGCGGGGCGAAGGCCGGCTTTCGGACGCGGCGCTCGCCGCGGCGACCCGCTATCTCGACTGGCTCGGACCGGCGTTTCTGGCGGCGGAAGAAGGGCCGGAGCGCGTTCCGGCGATGCGGCTGCGGACGGTGGCGGCCGGTGAATTCGCCCTTCCCCTGCCGCGGGCGGCGGAGGCGCCGCCGGAAGCGGAAACGCTGTGGCGGGCGGTGCGGCGGCTGGAACCGGCTCCCGTGGAAGAGACGGAAGCCGGGAAACGGGCGTACGAGGCGCTGTCCTGGACGTATCCCCGCGCGGCGGCGACCCGCCTCGCGGCCAAGACGTCGGTGACGGCGATGAAAAAAATGCGGGAAGAGGCGGCGGAGGAAGCCCGCGCCTTTCCCGCGGAGGAAACCGCGGAGCTTGCGCCGGAAGGATCGTTCCGCCTGCGCAGGCCGAAATTTCTGGCGGCGGGACGGCTCACGCCGGCGGAACGGGGCACCGCCTATCACACGGTCTTTCAGCATCTGCCGCTGGCGGAACCGATGGGCGCCGAAGAACTGGAGCGGTGGATGCGGACGTTGCTCACCGCCCGGCTGCTCGCCGAGGAGCAGCTCAAGGCGGTGGACCCGGCGAAGATCGCCGCTTTCTGCGGAAGCCCGCTGTATGCCCGCATGCGGGCGGCGCGGCGGCTGTGGCGGGAGATGCCGTTCAGCTTCCGCCTGCCTGCGGAGGAGGTCTACGCGGACCGGCCGGAGGCAAGGGAAGCGGCGGGCGAATCCGTCCTCGTGCAAGGCGTCATCGACTGCCTGTTTGAAGAAGGGGACGGGCTGGTGCTCCTCGATTACAAAACGGATGCGGACAGGGGCATCGGCTGGGAAATGGCGGCCGAGGAACACCGCTTCCAGCTGGAAACGTACGGCGCGGCCATCGGCCGGATTCTGGGCCGCCCGGTGAAGGAAGGCCATATCTGGTTTGTGGAAGGCGGTCTGGCCGTCCGATTGTTCTAAGGCGCAGCCCCGCCGTCCGGAACAATCTTCGCCGCTAGGCAATCCGCCGAAAGGAGGATCGCGGTGCGCATCCTGCATACGGGAGACTGGCATTTCGGGCGCAGCCTGGAGGGCCGGAGCCGGCTGCCCGAACAGGAAGCCTTTGTGGACGAACTGGTCGCGATCGCCCGGGAAGAGGAAGCCGACCTGGTGCTGATCGCCGGGGACGTGTATGATTCCGTCAACCCTCCCGCCGCGGCGGAAGAACTGTACTATGACGCTATTTCCCGCCTGTCGGAAGGCGGACGCCGCGCGGTCGCGGTCATCGCCGGCAACCACGACCATCCCGAACGCATCGCCGCCGCGTCACCCTTGGCTTCGCGGCAGGGGATCCATCTGATCGGCCTGCCGCGCCGGGAAGCCGTCCGTGTGGCCGTCCCGCGCACCGGCGAGGAAGCGGTCATCGCCGCTCTGCCGTATCCGTCGGAGTCGCGCCTAAACGAACTTTTGCACGGCGAACCGGACGAGGAAGCGCTGCGGGCGGCCTATTCCGAACGGGTGGGGCGGCTGTTGCGGGACATGGCCGGTCAATTCAGACCGGACACGGTCAACCTGGCGATGAGCCATCTTTATGTATTGGGCGGCAAAGAATCCGATTCGGAGCGGCCGATCCAGGTGGGCGGCGCGTACACGGTGCATCCGGACGCGCTGGCCGCCGGCCAGCAATACACCGCCCTCGGCCATCTGCATCGCCCGCAGCGCGCAGCCGTCAGGGACGACATCCGCTACTGCGGTTCTCCGCTGGCGTACAGCTTTTCCGAGGCCGGCCAGGCCAAATCGGTGACGCTGGTGGAGGCGGCGCCGGGCCGGCCGGCGGAGGTGCGGGAGATCCTTCTTTCCAGCGGAAGACCGCTTGTGCGCTGGGAAGCGCGGGGCGGACTGGCCGAGGTGTACCGCTGGCTGGATGAAAACCGCGATCCCAACGCGTGGATCGAGCTGGAAATTTGGCTCGAGGAAGCGCTCACTCATGAGCAGGTGGGGCGCCTGCGGGCCATGCGGGAAGGCATCGTGACGATCCGGCCCGTTTACGCCGGCGCCGCCGGCAACGAATGGGCAGCCGGCGGGGAGCGGCGCGGCGACCTGGCGCCCGACGAGATGTTCCGGCGTTTCTACCGGCGGCAGACCGGAGGCGCGGAACCGGACGAGGCGCTGGTCCGGCTGTTTCTGGAGCTGATCGCCGGGGACGGGCGGGAGGAGGCGGCCGCGCCGTGAAGCCGATTCGGCTGGAATTGGCGGGATTGCAGAGCTATCGGGAAAAACAGACCGTCGACTTCGAGGCGCTGTGCGGCGGCGGGGTGTTCGGCATCTTCGGGCCCACCGGCAGCGGCAAGTCGACCATCCTGGACGCCATGACGCTGGCGCTTTACGGGAAGGTGGAGCGGGCCCCGAAAGGGACGCAGGGCATCATCAACGGCGCCGAAGACCGGCTGTCGGTGGCGTTTACCTTCGAGCTCGGAGAAGCCGGGCGGCGCGCGCGCTACCGGGTGGAACGCCAATACCGGAGGTCCGGGGAGACGTCCGTCCATGTCGCCCTGTGCCGCCTGGTGGAGGTGGCGCCGGAGGGCGAGCGGGTGCTGGCGGACCGGCAGACCGACGTGGACGCCGCCGTCGAGCGGCTGATCGGCCTGAACATGCAGGATTTTACGCGGGCGGTGGTGCTGCCGCAGGGGAAATTCGCGGCGTTTTTGACCCTCGCGGGCAAGGAACGGCGGCAGATGCTGCAGCGTCTGTTCGGCCTGGAGCGCTACGGGGATGTCCTGGCCGCCCGGCTGGCCGCGCGGCATGACGAAACGAAGCTGGCTTTGCGGGAGACGGAAGCCGAGCAGCTGGGACTGGGGGATGCTTCGCCGGAAGCCCTGGACGAGGCGAAGGAACGGCTGGAGGCGGCGCGGCGGAACGCGCGGCGGCTGCGGGAGGAGCTTGCGGAAGCGGAACGCGCGCACGAACGGCTGGCCAGGCGCCGCGAGCTGGACGAAGAGCGCTGCGGGACGGAGCGGGAATTGGCCGAAGCCGAGGCGCGGGAACCCGAAATCCGCGGGCTGGAAGAGCTTGCCGCTTCGCTTGAACGCGCGCAAAAGGCGCTGCCCGCGCTGAAGGAAGCCGACGAAGCGGCCGCGGAAATCCTCCTGCGGCAACGGGAAGCGCAGGCGGCGGCAAGCGAACTGTCGCGCCGCCGTGAAGAGGCCGCGCAGGCCGCGGCCCTGCTGGAGCGGGTGCAGGAGGAAGCCTCCCGCGCCGAAACGGACTGGCTGGTGGCGCGGGACCGGGCGGAGCAGGCGAAGGGGCTGGAACGCGAACTTTCCGAATGGGAACGCAGAATCGCCGAAGGGGAGCCGGAAAAGCTCGGCGCGGAAGAACGGATCCGTTCCCTGGAGCATGAGCTGGCGGAGCAGCGTGAACGCCTGGAGGATATCCTCTCCGAACAGGAAAGGCTGCGCGCCTCGCTGGAGGAACTGCAGCCTCAGGCCGACGCCGGACCGCGATTCCGGGAAGCCGCGATTCGCAAACGGCAGGCGGAAGACGCCCGGAAGCGGGCGGAGGAAGCGCGGAAGGATAGCGGGGCGGCGGAGGAAAAAGCGCGCCTGGCGGAGAAGCGGCGGCTCGCCGCGGCGCTGAAACTGTCGGAACTGCGCCGTGCGGGCCGGGATCTGGCGGACGGATGGACCGCGGCGGAACGGGAGCTGGCCGCTTGGCGGGACGCAATGCGGTCGGAGGCGGACAACGCCGCGAAGGCCCTGGCCGGGCTGGAGCGCGAGAGGGCGGCCCGCTCGCTGGCCGCCGGGCTGGCGGAGGGCATGCCCTGCCCCGTCTGCGGCTCCACCCGCCATCCGCATCCGGCATCCGCCGGACCGGAGCCGGAGGATGCCGCCGTCGCCGTCTGGGAAGCGCGGCGCAGCGAAGCGGAACGCATCGGACGGGAAGCGGACGGCTGGGCGGAACGCGCGTCCTGGCTGCGCCGCCGCCTGCAGGAGCGCCTGGCGGAACTGGACCGGTCCGCGCTTCCGGACGCGCCGGGCGTTCCGGGTTACCCCCCGCCTGGCGAGGCGACGCAGGCCGCGGGCGAAGCGGCCGCCGCGCGGGAAGAAGCGCCGGGAGCGGGGGATTCCGTGACGGCATCGGCGGAAGCCGCGCCGCCGGATGGGCTCGCCGGCGGTGAAGCCGGGGCGCGGTGGCAGGCTTTCGCCGCCCGGCTGGAAAGCCTCGCGGAGGCCGTCGACGGATGGATCGGCGACACCTCCGCCGCCCTGAGCGAAGCCGCGCAGGCCGCGGACGCCGCGTCGCTGCTCGGGGAGCTCCGCGAGGAAGCCGGACGCCGGCTGGCGCTGGCCGAAGAGGAACTCGAAGCGCTGCTTGACGCATGGAGGAAGGATTTCGCCGGCATTCCCTACGATCGTGTGGAAGAAGAGGCGGAGGCGGCCCGGGAAGCGGCGGAGCGGGCGAATGCGGCGCGGGAAGCGCTGGACGCGGCGGCGGCCGGGCTTGCGGATGCGGAACGGCGCATCCGGGAGCTGGAACGGGAGCAAAGCGGCCTGAAGCTGCGCCTTGCGGAACTGGGCGCGCGGCTTGCGGCCGCGGAACAGAACCGGGATGCGCTGGCGAGACGGCTCGGGGAGCTGACCGGAGGCGTGACCGCGGACGAATGGATGCGGAAGGCGGAGGATGAACGGCGGCGGACGGGCGAGGCCCTGGCGGCGGCGCGGCAGGAGCACGAACGGGCTGCGGTCGCCCTGCGGGAAGCCGAAGTGGCCCTCGCCGCCGCCGACGAACGGCTGTCGTCCGCCCTTCGCCAACACGGCCGCGCGGAGGAACGGCTCGAGCAGGCTCTGGCGGAGAGCGGCTTCGCAAGCCCGGACGAAGTGCGGGCGCTCATCGGCCGCCTGCCGGAAGCCGAAGCCCTGCGGGAGGAGATCCGGCTGTTCCGCGAGCGGCAAGCCGCCCTGCGCGCCCGGCTGGCCCGGCTCCGGGAGCGGAACCCGGAGGATCCGGTCGGCGAGGAAGAGTGGCAGGCCAGTCTTGCCCGCGTGGACGGGCTTCGCCGCTCCCATGAGGAAGCGCTCGCCGAAGCGGCCAAGGCGGAGCGGGACCTGGAAGACCTCGCCGCGCGCCGCGCCCGGTGGCAGGAACTGGAGGAACGCCGCGCCGCCCTGGCCGAAGAACTGGGGCGGATCACCCATTTGCAGTCCATCCTGAGGGGCAACGCGTTCATCGATTATGTGGCCGAGGAGCAGCTGGAACAGGTGTGCCGGACGGCGTCCGAACGGCTCGGTTTTCTGACCCGCCGCCGCTACGCCCTGGAGGTGGACGGCTCGGGCGGCTTCGTCATCCGTGACGACGCCAACGGCGGCCTGCGCCGCCCGGTCACGTCCCTGTCGGGCGGAGAGACGTTCCTGGCCTCGCTGTCCCTCGCCCTGGCGCTTTCCGCGCAAATCCAGCTGCGGGGGCGGTATCCGCTGGAGTTTTTCTTCCTGGATGAAGGATTCGGCACGCTGGACGGAGAACTTCTCGACCTGGTCGTCACTTCTCTGGAGCGGCTGCACAGCGAGCGGCTGGCGGTGGGCGTCATCAGCCATGTGCCGGAACTCAAGGCGAGGCTGCACCGCCGGCTGGTGGTGACGCCCGCCGAACCCGGCGGCCGGGGCAGCCGGATCGCCCTGGAAATGCTGTGAGCCGAAGATTCGCCCGATGGAAAAAGTCGAAGGGAAGGCGAACGGGAGGATCCGCGGAAACATGGAACACAGGGAAACCCATCCGTCGAAGGATACAGAGGGCGCAATGGGAACAGCAATGGGAACAGCAATGGGAACACCGGAAACAAAAAACACCGGAGCGGCCAGGCGCTCCTACACGATCCCCGTCATGCTGGTCATCATGGTGATCCTGGGCATCATCATCGTGACGCTGCTCACCCGCCTGCTGGTGGCGGAGCAGAGGCTGGTCACGCACGAAGGCAAACGGCTGGCCAAGGGCTACGCGGCCTGCGTCTCCCTGGGAGCGCAGGCGGTTCCGGCGCTGGAAGCGCTGCTTTCGGCGGAGACGGCGGTGGACCGGCTCCCGGTCAAGGCGCAGCTCGGGGCGCTGAAGCCGCTGGCGGACGATTGCGCGGAACTCGTCGTCGAAGCCGCCGGACGGGAGGGGCAAGATCCGCCGGAGGCGGAAGCCGCCTTCCGCGAAGCCCTGGACAGAATCGCCGCGAAGTTCGGGCCCGTCGGCAACCATGAAGGACCGCTGACGGAAAGCGAGCGGGCCATGGCCGAAGCCGCACTCGAAGCGGCGAAGGCCTGGTCGGACGCGCTCCGCGTCTACCGCGTGCCGGAAAGCGACCAGAACTACCGGCTCATGGAGGGCGGCGGCCCCTGGGTCGACGCGGCGGGCCAGGCGGCGTCGCTGCTTCAGGACCTTGCCGGCCGTCTGGAAGCAAACACGTGACGCGGCCGTCCGTTGGACGAGCCGCGCCGCATGGGGTAAGATGGTAACATGAATGCCGAGAACCATACCGCCGGAGGGATCCAGACCATGGATTGCATTTTTTGCAAAATCGCCGCGGGCGAAATTCCTTCGCGCAAAGTGTACGAGGACGATCAGGTGGCGGTGTTCCATGACATCCAGCCGCAGGCGCCGGTGCACCTGCTGGTCATTCCCCGGAAGCACATCGCCTCTCTGAACGACGCCGCCCCGGAAGACGCCGAATTGCTCGGCCGCCTGCTGCTTGCGGCCAGGAAGGCGGCGGAAGACGCCGGCATCGCCGGCTCGGGCTACCGGGTGATCAACAACTGCGGCAAGGACGCCGGCCAGGTGGTGTTCCACATCCATCTCCACGTGCTGGGCGGCGAGGATCTCGGACCGCTGCTCGCCCCGCGCGCGTGACAGCGCGGACGAACAATCGGCGCGGACGCCGTTCAATCCGCGAACGGGTCGTAGTGATGATATCGCCCGCGGTGCACGGCATCCGAGACGAGGTATTCGTACACCTCGTCGGCGATTTCGATGCCGTGTTTTTCGCTTTCCGCGGCCCTTTCCGCGCTGCCCTGGCCGGGATAGGCGACCCGGTCGAACCCGCCCGCGGGTTTCATGTTGTTCAGCTCTTCCATGGTCCGGGTGATGTTCCGCCTGAACGCTTCCGCATCCGTGAAAAAGGCCGGGTTGACGACCAGGTGGAGCTGCCCCAGGTCCCTGTTTTTGGTCAGGTCGCCGTACAGGGGCGAAACGAACCTGCCGAAGGGAAGTCCCAGCAGGATGCCGGACAAAATGTCCACCATCATGGCCAGGCCGAAACCCTTCGGACCCGCGGCGGGCAGCAGCCCCCTGACCTGGTAGGGGTCGGCGGTCGGATTGCCGTGCCGGTCCACCGCCCACGTGTCGGGGATCTCCCTTTTGTTCGCGCGGGCTTCCAAAATTTTTCCCCATGATTTCACGGCGGTGGCCATGTCGAAGGTGATGAACTTCCCGTTGTCCCCTTTCACCGAAAACGCGATGGGATTAGTGCCGTAGAAAGGCTCGGAACCTCCGTACGGCACCACCATGGGGTCCGCCTGGCAGACGGAGATGCCGATCAGGCCCTCCTCGGCCGCTTGCTGGACGAAATACCCCAGCGCGCCGCTGTGCGAGATCCGGCGAACGCCGACGCAGGCGATGCCCGACTCTTTCGCGATTTCCACGGCCTTGACCATGGCCCGTTTCGCCGCCACCTGCCCCGCGGCGTTGTCCCCGTGGAAGATTCCCGTGCACGGGCCGGTGCGTTCAAACGAAAATTGCGGACGGGTGTTGATGCCGCCCATCACCGCCCTTTCCGCGTAATACTCCACGCGGATGGCCCCGTGGGAATGGTAGCCGCGGGCGTCCGCGTACACGAGCACTTCCGCGATTTCGGCGGCGTGCTCTTCGCTGAAACCGGCCTTTCTCAGCTTGTTCACGATCAACCGGGTCAGTTCTTCCTTTGACACTTTCATGCCAGTTCACCCCGCAACGCCTGATTCAACAGCTTCTCGAGGTCTTCCCTGTTTGGGGTTCTGGGGTTGTTCCGGACCAGGCGCCCGATCCCCAAGGTTTTTTCGGCGATTTCCGGGATGTGCTTCGCTTCGATGCCGATCTGGCCCAGACGCGTGGGTAGGCCGATTTCCGCGAGGAGCCGGAACACGGCGCGGGCGGCGGAAAGGGCGAATTCCTTTCCGGACAAACCCGCCGGGTTCACCCCGAACAGCCGGGCGACGGTCCGCATCTTTTCGGGCTGAACGGACGCATTGTACGCCATGACGTAAGGAAGCATGAGGCCCGTGATTTCCCCGTGCGGCCGTTTCACGAGACCCCCGATGGGGTATCCAAAGGCATGGGCCAGCGCCGTGCCCGCGTTGGCGAACGCCATGCCGGCCAGCGTGCTCCCCAGCATCATGCGGGACCGGGCTTCCAGGTTGCCGCCGAAACGCACCGCGGCGGCCAGATTGTCCGCGATGAGTTCGATGGCCCGCAGGGCCAATGCGTCGCTGATGGGAGCGGATCCCTGAAAAATGAGGTCTTCATCCGGCGGGTAATCGTTGTACGGCTTGGCCGTGTATGCTTCTATGGCGTGGGCCAGGGCGTCCATGCCGGTGCAGGCGGTGACATAGGGCGGAAGCCCGAGGGTGAGCTCAGGATCGACGATGGACAGCGCCGGGACCAAATGCCGGTCCGAGATGCCGATCTTCACGTTGTTCGCCGTATCGGTCAATACGGCGACGGACGTCGCTTCCGAACCCGTGCCCGCCGTGGTCGGGATGGCGATCACGGGCGTAATGGGGCCGGGGATCCGGTTCCCGCCTCCGAAATAATCCAGCGGGTGCCCGCCGTATTTCAGCAGAGCCGCGGCCATCTTGGCCATGTCGATGCTGCTTCCTCCGCCGAATCCGATGACCGCGTCGATGTTCCGGCCGGCCGCGAAACGGCAGCAATCCAGCACGGAGTCCGCCGGCGGTTCGGGAATCACCCGGTCGTAGACGATCACGTCAAAAGGTTCCATAAGCTCCAGCGCTTTTTCCGCCAGCCCTGCCCTGACGATCCCCGGGTCTGTGACCACGAGGACGTTTTTGGCGTTCATTTCCCGGAGAGCGGGCGCGAGTTTCCGGAGCGAGCCGGTTCCGAAAACGATCCTTCCCGAAGTGAAAAATTCCCAGTTGCTCTTCATGATGACTCCTCTCGTCACGGCAGGTTGAGTACGACCAGTCTTTCTTCCGTCATTTCCCGCACCGCGTAATGGGGTCCTTCCTTGCCGAATCCGCTGTCTTTGACTCCACCGTAGGGCATGACGTCCGCGCGGAACGTGGACGCGTCGTTGATGATCACGCCGCCGAAATGCAGCTCTTTCGCCGCGCGCATGGCCAGGTTCAGATCGGAGGTGAAGAGCCCGGCCTGCAGCCCGTACTTCGAATCGTTGGCCTGGCGGATGGCGTCATCGATGTCGTCGAACGGGATGATGCTGACCACGGGGGCGAAGATTTCCTCGCACACCACCTTCATGTCCGGTCTGACATGGGTGAGGACGGTGGGTTCCAGGACGGCTCCCTTCCGTTTGCCGCCGCACGCCACATCCGCCCCCTGCCGGACAGCCTCAAGGATCCAGCTTTCGGCCCTTATGGCTTCTTTCTCGGAAATCATCGGTCCGACGTCCGTATCGGGGTCTTCCGGGTTGCCGACCTTCAGGGACCCGGTGATTTCGACGGCTTTCCGGACAAAGCGTTCATGGATGTCTTTGTGCACATAGATCCTTTGCACGGAGATGCACGCCTGGCCGTTGTTGGTGAAGCCCCGGGTGACGCAAAGTTCGGCGGCCTTGTCCGGATCGGGAACATCCCGGTGGACGATGTTCGGCGAATTGTTGCCGAGTTCCAGGGCGACCTTGCGGATGCCGGTGACGCGCTTGATATGCCGGCCGACTTCAGGGCTGCCCGTGAAGGTGAACATGGCGATCCGTTCATCTTCCAGCAGGTATTGCCCCGTTTCGGAGCCGGAACCGTTGACGACGTTCAGGATGCCGTCCGGCAGGCCGGCCTCCGCCAGGATGTCCGCCAGCTTGCAGGCCACGACCGGGGTGGCCCGGGCCGGTTTCAGGACCACCGCGTTGCCCGCCGCGATGGCGGGACCCACTTTGTGGAGGGTGAGATTCAAAGGAAAATTGAAGGGGGTAATGGCCCCGACCACGCCCACCGGCACCCAGATCGTGAACGCCAGCCGGTTGTCGGCGCCGGGCATGGGAATCGGCACGACGGAGCCGTCCAGTCTTTTGGCTTCTTCGGCGGAGGCGATCAGGGTCTGGACGCTCCGGTCGACCTCCGCGCGGGCGTCCTTGAGCACTTTGCCGACTTCGCGCACGATGGTCAGGGCCAGTTCTTCTTTTCTTTGGCGAATGATCTCCGCCGCGCGCATCAGGATTTCGCAGCGCTCATAGGCGCCGGTTTTCTTCTGCCCGAATGCGAGCGGCGCGGCGTCCACCGCCCGCGAGACCGTTTCCCTTGACGCTTTGCCGACCCGGGCGAACACTTCCCCCGTGTATTTGTTGTACACGGGAATCCATTCCTCGCTGTCGATCCACTTTCCTCCGATGTAGTGCCCGTAGCTTGACATCTCCGGTATCTGTCCCCTTTCTTCCTATTCTTGCAGCAGTCTTTTGCCCACTTCCCGGATATGGCCGGCGACGGCCTCTTCGGCGCGGTACACGTCCCGGGTGGCGACGGCCTCGATGATTTCCCGGTGTTCCTCCGCCGCTTCCTTTTGGTCCACCTCCCCCCTCAGATGATAGAATCGCGCGATGTGCAGATGGCAATGCATGCCATCGTAGGCTTCCAGCAGAAAGGGATTGCCGCAGCGCTCGACCAGGGTTCTGTGAAACAGGTGGTCCAACTGGTTGAATGCCAGCACTTCGGAGTACGAAGATTTCGTGTCGATCCGGGACAGCTTCTCGTTGAGGGAAGCCAGTTCCCGGACGATGTCCCGGTCGCCGCGGCGGATGACGGTCCTCACCGCGTGGGATTCGATCAGCAGGCGGGCTTCAAACATTTGGTTCATGCTTTCCCTGTCCAGAATGTCGCTGACGCGGTACCCCTTGTTCGGTTCGAAAACCACCAGGTTGGTCGATTGCAGCCGGGACAGGGCTTCCCGGAGCGGGATGGGGCTGACGTTCAGTTCGCGGGCCAGATGGTTGATGTTGATTTTCGCCCCGGGCGCCAGCTTCCACCCGAAAATCATTTCCTTCAGAAGGTCGTGCAGATATTCGGTGGTCAATCCTCTTTCCCGGAGTTGCAATTTCGGAACGCTTCCTTTCTGGAGAAAGAAATCATATATTTTTTGTCTTGGATTGTAGCAAATAATATATGATATTGGCAAGTTTTTCGGCGGTTATTCGGAAAAACTGAATAATAGAAGGTTTTTCTTGACAAATTAATATATTAAATATTAGATCTAGACACTTCAAAATATATAAGACCAAAGATTCGGGGGACCCGTCCATAAGAAGCAACCGCGTTTATATGCCGGAGCCGCACAAGCCGGAAATCGTGAACCCCGGTCTGACGCCGGAAGCGGCCTCCATCCGCGCGGCGCCGGTCCGCGGCCCGTAACACCCCCTGATCTCCGGCAGATGAAAGCCGTCCGAAGCTTCCGCGGCCAGGCAAAAGTTCAGCGGCGACGAACGCCGGGCGAAAATGTTGCGGAAACCGTGACGGGATCTCCCGCAAGCGTGTCAACTCATTTAAAAATGTTACCGAAGGAAAAAGGATCACTCACGTAATTTTGTTACCCAATGAGGCCGTCAGGTAGCCATCACGGGTTTCGGT